>Ga0209181_10005078_pt1 | contig 19128 bp, 15 predicted proteins | sample MAT05_FD_187208 | JGI IMG/M metagenome (GOLD analysis project Ga0209181, IMG submission 187208) | Freshwater microbial communities from Lake Fryxell liftoff mats and glacier meltwater in Antarctica - MAT-05 (SPAdes) (version 2) | ecosystem: Environmental > Aquatic > Freshwater > Ice > Liftoff... | reverse complement strand
TATAAAAATACCCGATGGATGGATGGATAGCTTTTTTCATTGTATTATCAAGTTTATTTTTACGAAGTTAAGCACAAATAATTGACAAATGCAAGGGAAATTTTTTTTGAATTTTATAATTGCACAGTATGGTCTTTTCTTTACATTACAAGTTGGCATACTCTAAATATAAGTGCGGGTATCTATTTTGCTTGGCTCCTCACCCAACCGCCCATAAATCATACAATTCTTGCATACCTTCTGTTGCGGTTTTGGGTATAAGGTGAATGTTGGGTTTTGACATGCCGGTATGCCTTGCGGGGTCCAAGATATAAATGGGTTTTCCATGCGGAACATAGCGCAGCAAACCTGCGGCTGGATAAACCTCTAAGGAAGTACCGATAACTAAAAAAATGTCTGCTTGAAGGGTGGCATCTATGGCTTCGTCCATTTTAGGTACAGCCTCGCCAAACCACACAATGTCCGGCCTAAGTTGTGCACTATCCTGGGCCAAATCTCCCAATAAAATATCTTTACTGCCTAAATAGGTGCGTATATCCTCGTCAACACTACTGCGAGCATAGCGCAATTCGCCATGCAAGTGAACAATATGGCTGCTACCCCCTCTTTCGTGCAAATCATCTACATTTTGGGTAATGACGGTAATTTTAAACTGTTTCTCCAATGCCGCCAACAACTTATGGGCAATATTGGGTTCCACTAAGTCCAACTGTCGGCGGCGTTGGTTGTAAAAATCGAGTACCATACCAGGATTTCGTTGAAACCCTTCCGGACTAGCCACATCTTCTATGCGATGGCCTTCCCACAAACCACCTGCATCTCTAAAAGTTTTAAGTCCACTTTCGGCAGAAATGCCTGCCCCGCTGAGTACCACCAAGTGTTGCATATTTGTGCAAAATAGGATTAGAAATTGAAAACAGAAAGGAAAAAGAATCCTTATTTTTGCAGCGTGAAATTCCTAGCCGAAATAGAAATACTGCCACATAAGAACCTTTTAGACCCCCAAGGAAAAGCCGTAACCCATAGCATGACAGCCATTGGCTTAAGCAATGTAGAACATGTGCGGGTGGGCAAGTTTATTACTTTAGAAATAAATGCTGCAACGGCGGATGAAGCGCAAGCAACTGCGGATACTGCGTGCAAAAAGTTGTTGGCAAACCTAATTATGGAAGCCTACCATATTCGTATTAGCCAAATGCAATGATTTTATACAATGTAACTTGCAATGTCGAAAAATCTATGGCCAAAGAATGGCTGGAATGGATGCTGCAGTCGCATATCCCAGAGGTGATGGAAACTGGGTGTTTTCAAAGTTACAAGGTATTTAAATTGCTTACCCAAGCCGATGATGATGAAGGTGTAAATTACGCCATTCAATATACAACCAATTCCATGGACGAATACGAACGTTACCAAAAAGATTTTGGGCCCTTGCTGCGCAAAAAAACACTGGAAAGATATGGAGAAAGTGTGCTTGCCTTTAGAAGTCTGCTTAAAGAAGTCGTTTGATTTTCTGCAAGGAAATTAAAATATTCTTTTTTATATATCGTTCTAGAAACATGCGACGGCTTTTCATTTTCTCATTATTATGTTTTCTAATCTGTCATTCATCCATTGCCCAAAATTTTAAAAAAAACAATTATTTAAGGGATACTTTTTTATTTGATACCGTTGACAACATTAAAATATTTACCAACTCCGATACTTCAATTCTTCATTTTTCTTGCGGAATGCGCATAGATGCAGATGGTTCTCCACGTGCCTATTGCCCAGAAGATACAGGCATAGATTTTTTAAAAAATGCTGGAAAACCTGGCAATTGGTGGGGCATAATTTGTGATATAAATGGAAAACCATTTATACAAAAACAAACGGATCCAAACCCAGGATATTACATTTCATGTACCAGTTTATTTGATAAAACAAGCGCAATAAATGATCCGAGTAGGTATGTAAATTCAGATTCTATAACCTACATTGCATTGCCAAAATCTCTGATGAAAAAAGCGGATATAAAACTTGGCGATTACTGTTTGGTTCAGCGTGATTCATTTAGCACCATGGCCATGGTAGCTGATACTGGGCCTGAAGGCAAATTGGGGGAAGGTAGTATTTTTTTGGCAAACAAGTTGCATATTCCATCCAATCCAAAAAATGGTGGGATAGAAACCGGTGTAAAATATACCCTATTTACAAAATCAGGAAAGGGAAATGGATGTATTCCTAGCCTCAAAGAATTGGACAATTACTTATTAAAAATATCAAATTAAAGATAATTTTATTTCTTCGCTTTTGAAATATCATTTATGGCGAAAAACTTACATCAATGGCTAAATGCTTATGGTGACAAACGCCAAAATGCCAGCAATAAAACTATTCATTGAATTCACTGTGCATTAATTGTAAAATTTCCAGTTCAAACCTATTCTCAATCGGAACGGTTCCATGGGGTAAGGAATGGCAGAATAAGAATAATTGTTAAATCCATAATTTCTGAATCGCTGGTTTAAATGTTCCAATTTAAAAAACAACTGAACCGTTTTAATTTCTCCGCTAAAAAATATATCCCCAACAGGATAATTGCCCGCTGAAATTTGACTTGGCGTAAACACCGCCATTTCTGGGTTATAGTTGTATCCATTGTAAGCGCCCATTATCCAAAAATCAGCACCCATGCGTGCAAGCATTGCCTTTTTAAACAAATAACCCTGAAAATACAACGACAAATAATCTGAATATTTAGGCAAAGGAATGATATTTTGTTTGTTGTGCGATTGAAAAGAAAATTGATTGTCTATATAAAATTTACCCAAACGAATATTGATGCCCCCTTGTAAATTTAAATATGCCATGCCGCTGGTTTGCTTAAATTCTGCTTTCTCGTTTGTATAAATAAAATTGTCTATCGTACCAGAATTGAAATTTGCATGTATTTTAATCCACGAATTTTTGAATATTAAATTTCCAAAAATAGCATTGGCTCTTACTTTAGCCAATGTATTTGTAAATTGCTTATAATTGGATGTGAATATTTGGTTAAACAACGGTGCTGTATAAGCTTGACTTTTAATGCCAGCCGAAACGTAAATTAATTTTGCATTGAAGCCCACCAAACCTTGCAATTTATAATCACCAGCATTCATGCCCGCTATAAAATAATCGCCAGTAAACTGGGCATTTATTTTTTGAATATAATACGGATTCCATTGCAGGATTGCATGAACACCTTGGTTAAAATCAATATTGGCTGCAGTTTTATATATGCTGTTATAAACAACACGATTTGCCGAAGCGGATAATTTCCACAACATGGGAAATTTGCTATTCCTGCTTATAGAATTTCCAAGACCTATTTCGTTTTTCAATTGGCTCCAAGCAACACTGTCCTTAAAAGAACTACTGTCGAAAAAGTACTTACTTCCGTAAATACTGCTGTCTGGAAACTTTTCCGTTTCATTGAATACGTATTTTTCCTTTTTGGATTCTATTTTATGAAAAATATACAAGTTTTTATTTGTATCCAAAAATAATTTTTGCATAAAAACATGGTGATGCGTTCCATACGCAGAGTTTGCGGTTCCATTGGCTGGGTAATAAGATGGATCGCCGTAAAGGTTGTTTCCAATGGGTTTAAAAAAAGAAGTATCTCTGCCATTCTTTAATCCAAAATTTTCATTCCTTTTTGCACGATTCCAACCGCCGATAAGCACATTGGAATAATTTCCCCTTTTATTTGTAAAATGACTTCCTAAAACAAGCCCCTTGTGAGAATTTCCTTGGTTGCTGGCAGTATATATTTCGCCATTTTGAATGCTACTAAAATCTATGGTAACGTTCCATGTTTTGGAAAAATTTTGGGAATGCAGCGCATTAAATATAAAAACACCATTTCCGCCCTGTACGTAATTAAATTTGGTAAAGGGAACAGCCGCTTTATAAAATTGCATTTTATCTGGGTCTTTATTGTAAAGGCCAAAAGGATTAAAACCAGATTGAAACCCGGCCTGGTTGAAAGGATCAATCCACAGCAATCTACTGGGCGTACCAATGATGCCCAGATCCGCATATGGCAGCACACCTCTTGTACCTGGGTTATACCTATGCACATACTCAAAAGTGCTATCCCACTTATAAAAGGTATCTTTACCTGCCATCCATTCTGCAAAGAACCTGCTTTGCGGATCGCTGCGTTTTACTTTTACTTTCTGGGTAGAATCTGCTTTTTCAGTAGATGAACCATCCGATATTACTGAGATTTGTGCATTAAGAGGAATTGCAGATAGCAATGCCAAAGCAAATAAATAAAATCGATATCGAAAAGCAGTTAGGTTCTTCAAACCAACTGCAAATTTGCAGAAATTATGCCTAAAATACACTGTTTAACGAAATGAGGTTGTGAATTTGGTTCTTTAAGTGCAAATTTGAAGGCCACAATCGAGGGTATATGTTAGGTTCTATTATATTTGGGTTTTTGCTTTCTGCCGTAAAATATTTTTTTGGCGCAGGGTTTTGTATAGGTGCTTTTCCTGACAATCACTTATTAAGTTTTGCGGTGAGTTCACTCGGGGGTATAACAGGGATGATCCTTTTCACCTATGGCGAAGCATGGTTGAATGAACATGTTTTTAAAAAGTACTTTTTCAAAAAAGCCCGTCGTTTCAGTAAATGGAATCGATTTTTGATAAAACTTAAATACAGTGGTGGCTTACCTTTAGTGGCTTTTTTAACCCCAATAATTCTTACCATACCAGTGGGCAGCCTTTTGGCAACGTCTTTTATACATAACCGTAAAAAAATAGTGTTGTATATGGCTATTTCGGTACTTTTATGGGGAACTTTTATATTCGGAAGTTTGGAATTGTTGGGATTCAATTTCCAAGATTGGTTTAAAAGCCTTTTCTAATGTATAGATTTTGCCATTTTTTTTCATAAAATTGGCAATTTGCTTTTTTATAGAGACATTCGAAGGTTGAGAGTATGAAAAAATTCAATCTTATCGCAGCCATCGGTATAAGCTTATTGTTGGCTTTTGTTGGATGTAAGCGCAAAACAGCCAAATGGGATGTGGGTGTGGCGGTGCCATTGTTCAGTGCAAGTATGTCGTTGTCTGACATTGACAATTCCTATTTAACAAATACCTTTTCAGACAGCAGTTACAATTTGGTGTATGACAATCTTATATATTCTGCGCGGCTAACCAACGTAAACACGCCTGATACGAGCATAAATACATCCTTTACATTGCGCAGGTTAAAATTGGCCGATCGCAGCATTGTGCAAAGCATTACATTGGGTCAAATCAATCCGCTGTTCAACTTGTTAAACGGCACTATGCAGGATGTTCCTGCCCAAGACCAAAACAACACAAACACAGTGGATATAGATGCCTCGCCATTTTTTGAAACGGCTACTTTGGATAGCGGATATTTGGATATTGACATAAAAAATGAACTACCTGTAAAAGTAAAACTCATCGTTTTCGAAATTCGCAATGCAGACGACCAAAGTTTGGTAGCTTCTGATTCATTTTTGGATATTCCCGTTGATGGAAACGCTACAAAATCTATAAATCTTAGGGGCAAGACTGTCAATAAATCTTTAAAGGGAACCATAAAAAGACTGTTGACAGAGGCAAGTCCGGGTAAAGTATTGATCCAAGCCAATAAAGGTGTAACCCTAACACTAAGCATTCGCAAATTGAGGCCGAGAACTGCCATCGCCGCCTTTCCAAACCAAACTGTGGTAGACCAAGATGCTGGTTTGGTTTTAGACATGGGTGGCCCTCAGCTTAAATACTTTAAAGCCAAAAAAGGGTTATTGCGTATATTTATAGAAAGCACCATCCAAGAAAACATGACGATGGATTTTGCCATACCCAGTGCATCCAAAAATGGCATTTCTATTGCCAGAACCATAAAAATGCCTGGCTCAGTCGGTGGGGTAGCAGAACGAAAAGAAGAAATCATAGATATGGCTGGTTATCTCATAGATTTTAGAGGTAAAAACCCAAATGTAAAAGATACGGTAAATACCTTTCACCAAATCATGAAGGTGAACCTAGATAGTAGTGGAAGAAAAGTACTGATTACTTTAAAAGACAGCATTCGTATTTCATATAGTTTAGATGCCATGGAACCCGAATATGCCATAGGATATATGGGAAATACGGTAAATGCAAGTGGGCCTTCTGCTGTTGGTTTTGGCTTATTTAAAGGATTGGATGGGGATTTGAAATTGCAGAATTTTAAAGCATCCATTCTAGTACAAAACTACGTAGGTGCCGATGGCAGAATAAAAATCAACAAACTGGAAGGCGAAAATATTTTCAACGGCAATAAAGTATTGCTCAGCAGCAGTGCATTGTCGAGCAGCACCTTTTTGGGACCTCCCGCATTTTTGCGAGATGCCTTTACTGAAAAAACCATAGTCTTAGACCAAACCAATTCAAACATAAAATCGTTTGTCGAACTATTACCTCAAAAAATTAATTATGATTTGGAAGTAGAAACAAATCCATTTGGAAATATCCGAAATTGGCAAGATTTTATTTTCGACAACAGTAGGGTGGATGTTACATTGCGGCTAGAAACGCCAGCTACCTTTTCCTTAGGTGGATTAAACTTGAGAGATACACAACCCCTAGATTTGGGAAACATCAAAAACATAGATAGGGTAAAAAGCGCAAAATTATTTGTGGATGTTGAAAATGGATATCCTTTTGAAGCAGCTTTGGAATTGTCATTTTTAGATGCCAATGGTATTTTGCTCGGCAAAGCAGATTTCGACAATGGCAACAATACCATTCTGGCAAGTAAAACCAACAATGTAGGCAAATCTATTGGCAATAGCCAGTCTAAGTTGGTTATTTCCATTCCCAAAGATAAAATTTGGATGTTGCGACAAGCCAAATCTGTGGTGATTAAAACCGCTATAAAAGGCGCAGGATTGCAACAAAAAATATACAATACCTATAAAATAAAAATTAGTACCCATGCGCGTTTTGAATATGAAGCTGAAATTTAAAAATTTAATTTTATTCGTTCTCTTTTTCCTGTCATTTTCCTCTATTTTTAGTCAAAATAAACCAATACAGAACAAGGCCAAATTGGCTGCGATCAAAATTTCTGGAGGCTTAACAACGGGGTCTGGTGGCATGAGTCAATACATGCTAAATCGCTTGTCCTTGGGGGGTTACATGTCGCATGAAAACATCCACAAATCGGACCACAACTTGCAAGCGAATAGCAGAGCAGGGTTTAATGCGAATGGCACAATATCCTTTATTTTTGATAGCACTGCTACATACAATCGCATCTCAAAAAGACCGTATTTATATAAAATAAGCATTGATTATTTAAATTATGCAGGTAGCAGTTTTAGTCAAGGTGCTTTTAGGGCTGTTTTCTTAGGCAATACAGATTTTATAGGCCAACAATTGGAATTAAAAACAAAAGTTCTTCAAATGTCAACCTCACAAATAAATGCTGCTTGGAAATGGAAATTAAAACAAGGCCAACTTACATTTGGTGCAGGTTTTGGTCAATTGCATGCTTACCGAAATTTAAACGTAAAAAATGGTTTTTTACGCACCGATTCGGCATTGCAATATGTGGACGTTAAAATTAATGGTGATTTATTAGCGGCCAACTATGGTTACGGAATAACCACAGAATTACAGTGGGCTTTTAACAATAAAATCAAACGCGATTTTCAAATTCATAACCTAGGTCTTTCAAATTTAGGGGTATATAGCGCACCCTTTTTAAACCACTTTAGCAAAACCATGGATTCAGGGGCCCGCATTCAACAGGCTACAATCACCATCAACTCTTTAAACCGCAATACTTGGATTACCGACCAACGAGACACATTTAACAATGCCTTTAGGCCAGATAGTGCGCAGCAAAGCAAATTGATTTACACCCCATTTCAAGTTTTTGCTGAATTTGGATTGTACAAATACAAATTGCTTTTTAAATACATCCATATTCCAGGTTATTTGCCTTCTCTTACCATCCATTACAAACCCTTTTTATACAAAAAAATCCAAGCCACTCCAGCACTTCAACTGGGAGGTTGGGACACTTGGAACATTAATTTAGGCATTGCCAATGCTCCAAAAAGCAACCCAAAAGCAAACTTAGATTGGATGGTAAACATTTATGGTTTAGAAGCATTTGCATTCCCAAAAAGCACGCACGGTGCAGGTGTGATGGTGGGTTTAAAATACAATCTTGCCCATAAAAAAGATTATGCGAAATAAGCATTTCTCTTTTTTTTTCCTTTTATCGCAATAAACCGTGAAACCCTTAACTTTGCACCTTATCTGCCTATAAAACGGCATTAACTTAATAAAACAGAAATGGCTTGTTCATCTTGCGGAACCAAAGGAGATGCTGCACCAGGCGGTTGCAAAAGCAACGGCACTTGCGGCACAAGCGGCTGTAATGCACTGAATGTTTACGATTGGTTCAAAGACATGGATTTTCCCGATGACTTTGAAGTTTTTAATATAGTAGAAGTTAGGTACAAAGGCAGCCGCAAAGAATATTATAGAAACAGTTCTAGATTAGAATTGTATACTGGTGATTATGTGCTTACTGAAAGTTCTGTAGGCTACGACTTAGGCACTGTGAGTGCCCTTGGCGAAATTGTGCGATTGCAACTTAAAAAGTTGAGAATCCCAGAAAACTCTGAGCAGATCCAAAACATATTGCGCAAAGCGAATGAAAAGGAATTGGAAAAGTATGAGGAGATGAAAGCCAAAGAAAACGCCACGCTAGAAAGGGCCAGAACCATTTCCTTTTCTCTGAATTTAGCGATGAAAATTAGCGACATCGAATTTCAAGGGGACGGTAGAAAAGTAACTTTTTTCTATACCGCAGAAAGCCGGGTAGATTTTCGTGAACTGATCCGCCGATACGCAGATGAGTTTCGGGTAAAAATAGAAATGCGGCATATTAGCTACCGCGAAGAGGCCAGTCGTTTGGGTGGCATAGGTATATGCGGACGTGAACTTTGCTGTAGTACCTGGCTTACAGATTACAAGCAGGTAAATACAGGGGCAGCCCGAATTCAGAATTTGAGTATAAATATGGAGAAGTTAGCTGGGCAATGTGGCAAACTGAAATGTTGTCTCAATTACGAATTGGACATGTACATTGAGGCAGTAGATGAGTTTCCGAAAGCAAAAGTAGTAAGGCTGGATACTGTTGCTGGAGTAGCAGTGGGTCGCAAAACCGATATATTAAAGCGCCTTATGTGGTTTTCGTACGATGACAATCCAAATTGGATTCCACTTCCATTATCCATTGTCAACGAGATTATGGAACAAAATAAACAAGGCAAACAAGCTGCATTGCTTACGGATTTAGCTCCTGCTGCCCAAGTAATGCAAAAAATTGCTGCCACCGGCGAGGCAGAAACCATTGGCAACGAGGAGCTGGTGAACGAAGACAAAGAGTTTGAAGACAAATTGCTTCGCCAACGCAAACAAAAGGAAGAACAATCTGGCCGATCTGAAAACAATAGAAACAACCGCAATCCGCGGGATAACCGCAACAATACTGGAGGTAATAACCTACAGAATCGCGGTCCAAGGACAGATAATCAAAACAGGGGACCCAGACCCAACGACACACAAAATAGAGGACCCCAAAAACCAGGCGAAACACGCGGACCAAAACCCGAAAATAAAAACCGTGAACCTAGGCCGGACAGCCTAAATCGTGGACCCCAGAAACCAGGTGAAACACGCAGCGTTAATCCCAACCAAAACCGCGGACCAAGGCCCAATAACCAGAACAGAGGACCGCGGCCCGAAAACAATGAGAACAAAGGTGGCGATAATCCAAAACCGCCGGTAAGTGAATAAATAAAAAAGGCAATCTTTCGATTGCCTTTTTTATTTCGGTTTCCGATCTTACCTACCTTTTAGGGGTTGTAGGTTTATTGGAGTTGTCTTTTGGTTTGGTCATTCTCCCTATATCACTATTTGCAATTCTATTTACCCCTTTAATCCTAATAACCATGGATCCGCAGCTTTTGGCAACTTTAGTAAGTATAGTTACAGTTTTTGTTGTAGGTATAGAAATATGGGCTAATTTTAAACAAACTATTGCAAACTGCACTGTTACGATTTTAGAGCACTGTATTCGTATTGAAACCGATCGAAAATATCTTTTCTATCCCAAAAATATGGAAATTTTAATCTCAAATATTCACAATATTTCTGGCAACATGGATTTTAACGGGTATAAACCCTTTGTGCAAATACGATGCAGCGGATACCCTAAAAACTTTATGCTCCTAAAAGTGAAAGGCCAAACCCTTGATTTAGAAAATTGGTCTATGTGGAAGGAAATAGAAAATATTGTCAATTTAAAAAATGCAAAACAACCTGTCAATCATCAAATTACAAAAAAGAGCTTTTACAACGCGCTTTGGGCTAAATTATTGGCCATCTCTTTTTCTCTAATATTTATAGCCATTTGCTACATGAAGTATGACGATAGCACAAGCATAGCATGGTTTCAATTGTTGGGTTTTGGTTCTATTACCCTGCTGTTTATTACAAACACAATTTTTGCTTGGCTCAAAGATAAAAAGGCAGCTCCACTTTCCATGGAAGACTAAGACTCCATATAAAAGTAAAATTATTCGTATTTATTGCGCAATTTTGCACCTAAATGAAACCTTGGATACAAGCTGCCAGATTGCGCACTCTGCCTTTGGCTATTTCAGGTATTTTACTGGGCTGCGCACAAGCCTATTTATACCAATTGTTTAATTTAGAAATACTCATTTGGGGCATGGTTACTGCCATCTTGTTGCAAATTTTGTCTAATTATGCAAATGATTATGGCGATTTTTTAAAAGGCACCGACACCAAAGCCAACCGGCAAGATAGAGCACTTGCTTCTGGAAAAATATCTGCAAGTCAAATGAAAATTGCACTCTTCTTGCTTTCTATAGGCACTTTGATAAGTGGACTTTTTCTTTTGTCAAAAGGTATCGAAGAAATCAACAATTCCTATTACATTCTACTTTTCATAGGCATTCTTTCCATTGCCGCTGCAATTATGTATACCGTAGGAAAAAAGGCATACGGATATTATGGTTTTGGCGATATATTCGTTTTCATTTTTTTTGGACTTGTTTCCGTTGGCGGAATCTTTTTTTTACATACAAAATTTATTTCTAGCGACGCTATTCTTGCTTCTTTTGGTTTGGGTTTGCTTTCCACTGGAGTGCTCAATGTAAACAACATGCGAGATATTATTACGGATAAAGAAAATGGCAAAAACACCCTGGTTGTAAAAATGGGGATTCAAAATACTCTGCGCTATCATAAGGTGCTAATCTGGGGTGGTTTTGTTTTTACCGTTGCATCTTTTCTCTTACATATAAAACTTACCACAGAAAAAGTAAACCAATTTGAATATTTAATGCTTGTAGCCAGTTTTGGTCCTATTGCCTATTTATTAGGAAGGCATATGAGTATTATAAACGAGTTAAAAACCGAACAAAAAGATGCTTACAATAAAGAATTAAAAAATCTAAGTTTAACCATTTTGCTATTTGTTATTTTCTATTGGCTAATCGCCTATTTATATGCAGCATAATGTATTTTCAGATTCATAAACACATACTCGAATTTGTAAAGCCCGCGCGCACCAGCCGCGGTGATTATGTATCCAAACCGTCATGGCTAATAACCCTGCACGACGCCGACAAAGAAGGAAAAGGTGAGGTATCTCCACTTCCCGATTTAAGTATGGATGCCAATGCAGATTTTGAATTGGAAATACTGAATATAAACAATGACCTATCCAATGGTGTTTTGTTGAAAGAAATTATAAATTCCTTGGACTATTTACCCGCACTAAAATTAGGGATTGAATGTGCATTATTGGATTTAGAATTGAACAAAAATGGAATCATTTTTAATACCCCATTTACACAAAAAACAAGCAGTATTCCTATCAATGGTTTGGTGTGGATGGCAGATACAGAGGCCATGATGGAAGAAGCGATTCAAAAATACGAATCTGGTTTTCGGTGCATTAAATTTAAAATAGGCGCATTAGATCATGATACAGAATGCGTGCTAATTGAAAAGATAAGAAAGAAATATGCTGGCTCCAAATTGGAAATTCGATTGGATGCCAACGGGGCTTTTTTACCAGGGGATTCACTCGCACAAATCAAAGATTTTTCGCGGTTTGATATTCACAGTATAGAACAACCCATTAAAGCGGGAAACCCAGAACACATGGGCGAAATATGTGCAAAAAGTACAATTAAAATCGCATTGGATGAAGAACTTATTGGTGTGCAAAAAAACAATATTGCTGCCCTTTTTAAAACCACAAAACCGCATTATATAATTTTAAAACCCACGCTACTGGGCGGATTTTCTAACTGCGATACGTGGATAAAATATGCCGAATTAAACCAAGTTGGATGGTGGGCCACCTCTGCGCTGGAAGGCAATATTGGCCTTAGTAATATAGCGCAGTGGGTTGCAACCAAAAACAACAAAATGCACCAAGGCTTAGGCACAGGAATGCTTTTCAAAAATAATTTTCCAGCAGAATTGGAAATTATAGGTGAGCAATTGTGGTTTGTTAATTAAAAATACATGGAATTTCCAAAAGGATTTGAAACCCTGCTAAATCAATCCCTGCCTCAGAATGAAGTGAATGGGTTGATGGATAGTTTTAACTTGGCTGCAAATACAAGTATTCGAATCAACACCAAAAACCATATTTTCATTGCAGACGAATGGTTGGGCGAAAAAATACCACATACCACAAATGGTTACGTACTAAAAAATAGACCTTCCTTTGTTTCCGACCCTGCTTTTCATAGCGGCCAATATTATGTGCAAGAGGCAAACAGCATGGTTATTGGCAAGGTTGCAGAAATGCTTTTGGAAAAAATAACCGTGCAGGCTGTTGTTTTGGATTTATGCGCTGCACCCGGCGGCAAAAGCACACATTTGGCTTCTATATTAAGACCTGAAGACATTTTGGTGGCCAATGAAGTTATCCATAGCCGCACACCCATTTTACATGAAAATTTAAGCAAATGGGGCATGGCAAACCACTTGATTACCCGCGCGGATTCTAGGCAATTGGGCAATTGCGAAGGGCTTTTTAATCTCATTGTGGCAGATATGCCTTGCAGCGGAGAAGGCATGTTTAGAAAAGACCCAAATGCGGTGCAAGAATGGTCTGAAAGCAACGTAAATATTTGCTGCGATAGGCAAAAAAGAATTGCGGGAGATATATGGCCTTCGTTGGCAGAAGGTGGCTATTTTATTTATAGCACATGCACTTATAATATAAAAGAAAACGAAGAAAACATGGATTGGATTGTGCGTGAATTGGGTGCAGAAATTGTTCCTTTTCCATTTCCTATCGAATGGAATTTTTATGAAAACAAACCGGGCATGTACCGCTTAATGCCTCACCGAACCATAGGAGAAGGCTTTTTCTTTTGCGTACTTAAAAAAATAAGTTCACAAAACAAACACGAATTAAAACGCATACCCAAAATCAATGAAACAAAATCATTTGATCACTTATTTCAATTACCCGTAACCGTTTTTGAATGGCAAAAAGAATTGTTTTTTATTGGCAATAAAGATACAAATCTTATTTCAGAACTTATCGCAAAATTGCCCGCGTTGTATTCACCAGGAACCACATTGGGGCGATGTTTTGACAAAGGTTTAAAACCAGATACGCAACTAGCTCTATCGCATTTATTAAAAAAAGATGCTTTGCCTAATATTTCATTTAATGACGATCAAATTCTACGGTTTTATCGAAGGGAAGCAGTTTCCAATCCAGATAAAAAAGAAGGCATGTACTTGGTTGTTTGGAACAATATACCCATGGGCTTGGTCAATGGAGTGAAACACCAATGGAACAACCAGTGGCCCATGGAATGGCGGATACGCAAAGAAGGGCTGCAGACAGAAACCATCCTTGGCTGTGATTTAATTTCACCGTCCTTCGCCAGAAACACACTTTATCCTATTCCATAATTTGGTATAAATGGGTTCATTGTACACGTATGAACAAACCCGTCCAAAAACCTGGTTATGCTGCATTATATATAACGCAGTCTTCTCTGAATTGTCCGTATACTGCACCCATACTTTTTGGCTAATTTTTGTCTATTACTCCTAATAAATGCAAATTTCCGTGCTTCCAAAATAAAAAATGTGATGAAAGCATAATTTAATGCCGCGAAAAGGGCACTTATCAACAAAAAGCAATGTGCTTTTAATAAACCAATCTCAACCCCTAATTTTGCGCAATTTTAGACATCCATGCCATTAGATAAATCCATTCGATCTGTACTCATCATTGGTTCAGGGCCAATCATCATCGGTCAAGCTTGCGAGTTTGATTATTCTGGATCCCAAGCAGCACGCAGTTTGCGCGAAGAAGGTATTGAAGTATCGCTAATCAACAGCAATCCAGCAACCATTATGACCGACAAAATGAACGCCGACCACGTTTATTTGTGGCCATTAACCGCAGAGAGCATTGATAAAATTTTATCAGAAAGGCAAATAGATGCAGTTTTGCCAACCATGGGAGGCCAAACGGCATTAAACCTAGCCAAAGAATGCGAAGAATTGGGCATTTGGGAAAAGCGCAACTGCAGAATCATTGGGGTAAATATTGAAGCCATTGACAAAATGGAAGACCGCGACAAGTTTAGAAACCTGATGATTGAATTGGGAATAGGGGTTGCGGATGGTCATATTGCCAATAGTTTTTTAGAAGGAAAAGAAGTTGCCCAACGCATTGGTTTTCCGTTGGTTATACGCCCCAGTTATACGCTTGGTGGAACTGGAGGAAGTGTCGTTTTTAAGAAAGAAGATTTTGATACCCTGTTACAACGCGGATTGGAAGCCAGCCCTGTGCATGAGGTACTCGTAGAAAAAGCCGTAATGGGCTGGAAAGAGTACGAATTAGAGCTGCTGCGAGATGAAAAAGACGACATAGCGGTAATTTGTACCATTGAAAATTTTGACCCGATGGGTATCCATACCGGAGATAGTATTACTGTGGCGCCAGCAATGACACTAAGCGATACCTGTTTTCAACGTATGCGCGACATGGCTTTTAAAATGATGCGCAGTATGGGCGTTTTTGCTGGAGGTTGTAATGTGCAATTTTCTGTGAATCCCGAAGATGAAGAAATTATCGCCATAGAAATCAACCCTAGGGTGAGTCGCAGTTCGGCTTTGGCTTCTAAGGCTACTGGTTACCCAATTGCCAAAATTGCCGCAAAACTCTCTGTAGGTTATTACTTGGATGAATTAAAAAATCCGGTTACCAAAACTACTTCTGCCTTCTTTGAACCTGCGTTGGATTATGTGGTTGTAAAAATACCACGTTGGAATTTCGACAAATTTCATGGAGCAGATACACGCCTTGGTTTTCAAATGAAATCTGTGGGTGAGGTTATGGCCATTGGCCGCAGTTTTCAAGAAGCCTTACAAAAAGCTTGTCAAAGTTTAGAAATTGGCCGACATGGTTTGGGTGCAGATAGGCCAGCAGAAAGGAATTTAGAAACCTTAGCCCACGGGTTAGAACATGCTAGTTGGAACCGCATTTTTCAATTGAAGGATGCACTTTCTTTAGGTGTTCCTATTAGTTCTGTGCAGAAAATAACCAAAATAGACCGCTGGTTTTTGGAACAAATTGCCGACTTGGTAAAAACAGAAACCGATATTCGCCGATTTAATATTGACAATTTGCCTACAGATTTGATGCGCATCTCCAAAGAAAAGGGCTATAGCGATGAACAAATTGCATGGTTGATGGGCAATTGCACGGCAGACCAGGTTTTCGAAAAACGCAAAGCACTTGGCATTCGCCGGGTTTATAAAATGGTAGATACTTGCAGTGCTGAATTTCCCAGTCCCACCAACTATTTCTACAGCACTTTTGATGGAGAAAACGAAAGCGTTTTTTCCGAAAACAAGAAAAAAGTAATTGTATTGGGCAGCGGCCCCAACCGCATTGGACAAGGCATAGAGTTCGATTACAGTTGTGTGCACGGCATTTTAGCAGCCCGCGAAGCTGGGTATGAAGCCATCATGGTAAACTGCAATCCAGAAACGGTGAGTACCGATTTTGACATGGCAGACAAATTGTATTTCGAGCCTGTTTATTGGGAGCATTTGTGGGAACTGATAGAGTTTGAAAAACCGGAAGGTGTGATTGTACAATTGGGCGGACAAACTGCTTTGAAATTGGCCGAAAAACTGCATGCCAAGGGAGTAAAAATTATAGGAACAAGTTTTGATAACATGGACCTTTCCGAAGACCGCGGCCGTTTCAGCGATTTGCTGGCAGAATTAAACATACCCTATCCAAAATACGGTGTTGCCCTAGATGCCGAAGAAGCAATAAAAATAGCCAATGAAGTGGGCTATCCTGTGCTTGTGCGACCCAGTTACGTGTTGGGCGGCCAAGGCATGGTGATAGTGATTAACGATGAAGATTTAGAAAAAGCGGTGGTTAAACTCATGGGCGATTTACCCGGCAACCGGGTATTGATTGACCATTTCTTAGACCGCGCAGAAGAAACCGAAAGCGATAGCATTTGTGATGGCGACGACGTGCATATTTTGGGCATGATGGAACACATAGAGCCTGCAGGGATACACAGTGGTGACAGCAGCGCCGTGTTGCCACCCTTCAGCCTAAGCGAAGATGTAATGCAACAAATGGAAAAATACACCATTCTACTGGCCAAAAGCATGAACATCCGCGGATTGATGAACATACAGTTTGCTGTAAAAGAAGGCAAAGTATATGTGATAGAAGCCAACCCCAGGGCCAGCCGCACTGTGCCATTTATTTGCAAAGCCTACGACGTACCCTATGTAAATATGGCCACCAAAGTGATGTTGGGTGTGAGCAAAATCAAAGACTTCACCATTCCTCCGCGTCCACCTGGCTATGCAATAAAACAACCTGTTTTCTCTTTCAACAAGTTCCCAGGTGTAAGCCGCGAACTAGGTCCTGAAATGAAAAGCACGGGTGAAAGCATTTTGTTCATCAAAGATTTAATGGATCCCACCTTTAGGGAGCTTTATAAGATGAAGAGTGTGTATTTGAGCTATTAAAAGGGGTTTATGGGGTAATGTTTAAGGTTAATACCAAAAAAGCGATTAGTTTATGTCGAACTTATATTGACTTATCACTGCCCTAAACCATTAACCGCAAACCTTAAACTTTTTTTTAAGGACTATATTATTCTGCAAAGAATACCTTAAATCGGGAGTAATAGACAAAAATTAGGCTGTTTATTTTTAGGATTTAATGAAAGTTTGAAATGTTATTCAGATTTTTGCATGTTGGACTAAACGGAAGTAAGCTCTGCTGTGGAGCAACTTGTCAGGGATATTTCCAATGGCCGATAAAAATGTTATCGAAGGGGTATTAAAGGGCCCTTAACAGGTAGGGTTTTTGAGCATCTTATATATCCGCTTTGCTTTGAAGAAATGCGACAGCATGAAGGTTTATTGAAAGAAGAACGCAACTTAGAACAAAGACTGTTATACGGCAGCTATCCAGCGGTGGTAAATGAAACCGAAAACAAAAGACGAATACTAGGAACCCTTGGGGATCAATTTTTATCTAAGGATATATTATCCCTTGATTTGATAAAAAAACCCGCCGTTTTAGAAAAGCTCTTACATGCTTTGGCGGTTCAGATAGGGCAAGAATTATCTTACAATGAGATTGGCAGAATGCTGCAATTAGAAAGTAAAACAGTAGAAAAATATATTGATTTATTGGAAAAAACATTTGTGTTGTTCCGCATACATGCATTTAGCCGCAATGCGAGAAATGAATTGGTAAAATCCAAAAAAATCTATTTTGTAGATATTGGAATTCGCAACCAAATTATTGGCAGTTTTCAGCGAATAGACAGTCGCGCAGACATGGGCCAATTATGGGAAAATTATTTAATTACGGAACGCAGAAAATGGTTGGCCTACAATCAACCCTACACAAAATGTGGTTTTGGCGAACATGGCAACAGCAAGAAATAGATTTAATAGAAACAGAGGATGAACAAATAAATGGATTTGAAATTAAATGGAATAAACAAAGCCGCGAAAAGTATCCCATTACATTCAAAAACAATTATCCAAATGCAGAATTACGAACCATAAACAATAGCAATTATCATACATTTTTATCTGAGTAAGTTTGTACGATATTCAAATGGCAAATATTTTTACAGTGAAATTTTAGGCAACCTTACTTTGGGTACCAAAGCAAAATATGTGGCATTCAATAATCTTTTTGGATTTCGTATAGGTTTACAATTTAATTTGATGTCAGACAATTAGTCGAATCTCGTTTGTTTAGATCATAAAAAGTATCGCGAAAATAGAACCTATGGGCTCAGCTATTGCTGTGATAGATGACCCGCGCTGTTCTTTTCCTCAACCCCTTCCGGGTTGGCGGTTTATATCCCAGCTTTATTTATTGATGACAGACCCACTTCGGGGCCTCATTGTGCTTGGATGGATAATCCTTGATGTTCTCTTTCCCAACCGTTGCTAGGTTGGCAGTTTTTATCCTGGCTTTTTTATTGATGATAGTCCCACTTCGGGGCCTAATTGTGCTTGGATGGATAATCCTTGATGTTCTCTTTCCCAACCGTTGCTAGGTTGGCAGTTTTTATCCTGGCTTTTTTTATTGATGATAGTCCCACTTCAAGGCCTAATTGTGCTTGGATGGATAATCCTTGATGTTCTCTTTCCCAACTGTTGCTAGGTTGGCGGTTTATATGCTGGCTTTTTTTATTGATGATAGACCCTCTTCGGGGTCAGCTAGTGCTATGATAGATCACCCGTGCTGTTCTTTTCTCAACCCCTTCCGGGTTGGCGGTTTATATCCCAGCTTTTTTTATTGATGTTAGACCCTCTTCGGGGTCAATTAGTGCTATGATAGATGACCCGCGCTGTTCTTTTCTCAACCCGTGCCGCGATCCAAAATCCTGAAGGGATTTATCATCAATAGGATTTGTGAGGTGGGTTTTTCAACCCTGAAGGGGTTGAGATCAAGGTTCAGT
>Ga0209181_10005077_pt1 | contig 19134 bp, 16 predicted proteins | sample MAT05_FD_187208 | JGI IMG/M metagenome (GOLD analysis project Ga0209181, IMG submission 187208) | Freshwater microbial communities from Lake Fryxell liftoff mats and glacier meltwater in Antarctica - MAT-05 (SPAdes) (version 2) | ecosystem: Environmental > Aquatic > Freshwater > Ice > Liftoff... | reverse complement strand
ACGGTGCCAAGGTACGGCGCGAGTTCGAGTTTCAATTCGTTCGAGTACGTGAACGGCGCTTTCTCGGCCGAAGGCTCCAGGAAGAAATCGAACGGATTTAAGACTGACATCTCGGCCACGACATCAATCGTTACCTTGAACTCCTGTGTGCGCTCGGCAAACACCAGTCGTGCCATGTAGTTCGCGTACGGATCCTGCTGCCAGTTACAGAAATGTTCCGCTGGCTCGATCTTCTGGCTGTAAGAGATGATCCGCGTGCGGCAATGCGGCGCGGGCCGCAGGCGAACGATCTGCGGGCCGAGATTGATTGGGCGGTCGTATCGGTAATGGGTAACGTGGTTGAGCGCGACGTGGATGGTCATAGAGCAGACGAGTAAGTAGGTTGGGCGTTTTCAGGAACGGTTACGGCATTACGAGCAAACGCTGTGCCTTTGATGCCATTGTCGCTACTTTTGTTTTCTCGCTCGCGAAAAGAGTGAGCGCGAACCCATCCGTCGCAAAATCGGCCCACACATAATTTGAATAGCTTTTCTTTGAATGCCCTATTTTATCAGGGCTACATCAGAAATTTGGCTATACTCGATAACTAGCTAAAATCGATTGCAGCCCCCATGCAACTGCGGTTTGCACGAAAAGCTGCTGAGTGTTCACTGCACATGAGCCGCGCCGTGCCCGCGTGCCTTCCCCTACGCCGCCGAAATCACCAGCGCCGTAGCCGCCGTAACTTTCTTCGCGTATTCAATGTGTAAAAACTCATTTGGCCCGTGCGCATTTGATTTCGGTCCGAGCACGCCAGTGACCAGCATTTGCGCGTGCGGAAATTTCTCGCCGAGCATTCCCATAAATGGGATGGTGCCGCCTTCGCCCATGTAGGCTGCGGGCTTGCCGAAGTAATGCATTGACGCGGCGTCCAGCGCTACCGAAAGCCACGGCGCAAATGCCGGTGCGTTCCAGCCACTGGAGCCGCCGCCCGCGAAACTAACGTGCGCGTTGTAGGGAGTATTGTTCTCGACCAGCCGCTTTACTTCGGCGGCGGCCGCCGCGCCGTCCACCGTGGGAGGAATGCGCAGCGAGAGCTTCAGCGCGGTGTATGGCCTGAGTACGTTGCCTGCGTCTTTGGTGGAAGGCAGGCCGTCGGCACCGGTGATCGAGAGCGCGGCGCGCCAGGTGCGATTGAGGATCAGTTCGACCGGGTCTTTCGTGGTCGGCAGCGTGAATTCGTGTGCACCGCCGCAGCTTTGCCACGGGAAGCGTTTCCACACGACGTCGCCGAGAATCGTTGCCGCTTGCGCCGCCTGTGTCATGCGCTCTTCCGGAATCGGTGCGTTGAATATGGGTGATTTGGTCATGCCGGTTGCCGAATCATCGATGCGGTCAAGCAGCTGCCGCGCAATGCGGAAGGTGGACGGCACTGCGCCACCCGCATCGCCCGAATGCACGCCCTCGGTCAGCATGCGAACGGTCATCGTGCCATTGACCAGACCGCGCAGCGACGTGGTTGCCCACAATTCTTCGTAGCTGCCAGCACCTGAATCCAGCGCGACGACCAGACCGACGTCGCCCATGCGTGGCGCGAGCGCGTCCAGATACGGCGGCAAATCGAACGACCCGGATTCTTCGCAGGTTTCAATCAGCCCAAGACACCGGGGGCGGGATATGTTTTCGGCGTCGAGCGCAATGACGGCGGCGAGCGTTGCAAACACGGCATAGCCGTCGTCCGCGCTGCCGCGACCGTACAGCTTGCCGTCTTCGACGAGCGGCGTCCACGGACCCGAATCATCGCGCCAGCCGGCCATTTCAGGTTGCTTGTCGAGGTGACCGTACAGCAACACGGTCTTGCCGTTGGCCTTGGTGCCTGTTCCGGGAATATCGAAGAAGAGGACGGGCGTGCGGCCCTCAAGGGTGATGATTTCCAGCGTCATGTTTTTCACCGGCTGCGCCGCGACAAACTTTTGCGCCTGCTCAATCGCACGCTGAATCTGCCCGGCGCGTTTCCAGTCTGTCTCAAACGAAGGCGACTTCGCCGGCAGCTTCACGTATTGGATCAACTGCGGAACGATTTCGTCATCCCATTGTTTGTCGATACGGCGGAGCAGCGCGGCGGATTGATCAGAATTGAAAGGGAAGGTGTTGGGACGTGCGGTCATGGGGGCTCCAGGGTGGTGCAAGGGGAGAAGGATCAACTATGCGCGCAAGCGAGGCGCGCGTCAAATTAGCGTGCCATTCGCAGGGTGGGCAGCCCGCGCCCACGCGCTCGTTCGTGGAGCGGCTTGGTGGGCAGGGGCTGCCCACCCTACGAGCGACAAACTTAGCCCAATTGTGCTGCGATGAACTTGCCGACGTCCGCGGTCGTCGCAGTCCCGCCCAGGTCACCTGTCTTCACGCTGCTCGCCGTGCTCGCTTCGCACGCCGCCAGCACCGCGTCATGGGCGGTTTTGTAGCCCAGCCATTCGAGCATCATCGCGCCGCACCAGATCTGGCCGATGGGGTTCGCGATGCCTTTGCCTGCAATGTCCGGCGCGCTGCCGTGTACAGGTTCGAACAGGCTGGGGAATTTGCGCTCGGGGTTGATGTTGGCCGAGGGGGCGATACCGATGGTGCCGGTGCAGGCTGGGCCTAAATCGCTCAGGATGTCGCCGAACAAATTGCTGGCGACGACCACGTCGAAAAACGCGGGACGCTGCACGAAATGCGCGGACAGAATATCGATGTGAAATTTGTCTTGCGTGAGTTCGGGATAATTTTTGGTCATCTCGGTTACGCGCTCATCCCAGTAAGGCATCGAGATCGAGATACCGTTCGACTTGGTGGCGCTGGTAAGATGTTTTTTGGGGCGACTCTGCGCGAGGTCGAACGCGAATTTCAGGATGCGATCCACACCGATGCGCGTGAACACGCTCTCCTGCAGCACGAATTCGCGATCCGTGCCGGGGAACATGCGGCCACCGACGCTGGAGTATTCGCCCTCAGTGTTCTCACGCACGATGTAGAAATCAATCTCACCGGCTTTGTAGGGCGAGCCGTCTTTCTTCACCACAGGAGCGATCACGCCGGGCATCAGTCGTGCCGGGCGCAGGTTCACATACTGATCAAACTCGCGTCGGAACAGAATCAGCGAGCCCCACAGCGACACATGGTCAGGAATTTTTTCCGGCCAGCCGACCGCGCCGAAATAGATCGCGTCATGACCGCCGATCTGCGCTTTCCAGTCGTCCGGCATCATCTGGCCGTGCTTTTCGTAGTAGTCCCAGGAGGCGAAATCAAAGTGATCGAATTGCAGCGAAATATTGAACTTTTTGGCGGCGGCCTGCATCACGCGAATGCCTTCGGGCATCGTCTCTTTGCCGATCCCGTCACCGGCGATGACTGCGATTCTGTGTGTCATATTGATTCCTCCATAATTGGGTCGGGTGCGCACCAAAGTGCGCACCTTGATTGCGTCAATTCAGTTTTGGATATTGCGACCGATGGCGCCCACTCTGGTGCACACCCTACTTTGCGAGCAGAAACGGCAGCGCTTCGGCTAGCAAAGCCTCAGGTGCTTCCTCTGGAATGTAGTGCCCGCAGGGCACCGAGCTGCCGCGCACATTTATCGCGACGCGTTGCCAGTCGACCAATGGCTTGAAGCACTTTTCGATGACACCCTTCGCGCCCCACAAAACCTGCAATGGCTGCGTCACTTTACGTCCGGCTTCACGATCTGCACGATCATGTTCGAGATCAATGGTGGCAGCCGCGCGATAGTCCTCGCAGATCGAATGTACGATGCCCGGCAAACGAATGCAGCGGCGATATTCGGCCAGCACTTCGGCTGTGAACGCCGAGAGCCCAGCGTGACGATTGCCCATCATTTTCTCAATGAAAAACTCAGGGTCAGCCTCGATCATCCGTTCCGGCATCGGCTCGCGCTGAATCAGAAAAAACCAGTGAAAATAAGCCCGCGCAAACTCCATGTCGGTCTGCTCATACATCGCAAGCGTCGGCGCAATGTCCAACAGCGTTGCCCGCTCCACCGAGTCCGCATGATCCACCAGCATGCGATGCGTCACCCGTGCACCGCGATCATGCGCGAGTACCTTGAAACGCTCGAAACCGAGGCTCGCCATGACGTCCACCATGTCCTTCGCCATCTCACGTTTGCTGTAGGGCGCGTGATTCACGCTGGCATCCGAGGCTGGCTTGTCGCTGTCGCCGTAACCGCGCAAGTCTGCCGCGACGATGCTGAAGTGCTTGCTGATTTCGGGCTCAACTCTGTGCCAGATCAGATGCGTTTGCGGGTGGCCGTGGAGCAACAGAAGCGGCGGTTTGCTGCGGTCATCAGCGACTCGCGCGTTGATGGCAATGCCGTTGGCGTTGATGCGAAGGAGAGTGTGATGGCCGAACATGCACCGAAGTGTAGCGACCGTGTGGCGGCGAAAGCCGTCGGGTTCGGTCCGCCTGGAACATTGAGCAGCTTTTTCTCACAAGCCTTACTGCACCGGGGATAGCGGCGAATATTGACAAATATCGACATGTATCGCAATGAAGCGCTAGCCCCGATACAAAGGGAGATTCAACAAAAACCCGTTGTCTTGCGCGCGAACCACATCGGCCGCCACATCGACATCCCATAGCGTTTCGGTTTCCGTCCATTGCACCTTTTCCAAAGACAAAGCCGCGCGTGCCTGTGCCATCACCTCGCTCGTGCTCCAGCTGATGTCGGCGAATGGGGTGGGGCTTGGTGTGCTGCTGCCGACCAGCACGTAGCCGCCGTCTTCGGCGGGTGTGAAGACCCAGAAGCACGAGGCGGTGAGTGCGTTGGCTGCGCGCAGTAGATGCTCGCGGGTGAAAGCAGGGCAGTCGGTGCCGATTAGCAAGATGCGTTGGTGCTCTTTCCTCATCGTTTGCAGGCAGTGCAGCATGCGAGCGCCGAGGTCTGCGCCGACTTGCTGATGTGTCGGGAGTTTGAATTCGCTGCTCCAGCTTCGTACGGTTTCATGCGTGAGATCGTCGGCGACCCATAGCGACGCGCTGGCTTCATGTGCGTCGCATGTTGTGCGCACCGTCGCGAGTGTGCGCTCAGCGAGTTGCACGTAAACATCCCTCGCGCGATCAGTGCCGAATGCCGGAATGAGCCGCGTCTTCACACTGCCCGCGACGGGCGCTTTGCAGAAGACGGCGATGTGGAAAGCGCTTGGGTTCATACGTTCTTGTAGGAGCGGCGAAAGCCGCGAATAGCTTCGAGCGATACGTTGATCGCGGCTTTCGCCGCTCCTACAAGGGCCACGATACTTAGCGATACCACGTTGCAAGTCTCGTCGGCGACACACCGACCCAATAGGCAAAGCGCAGCCACCACATGAGAACCATCGTGCGCCAGATGCCAGCTTTTTCCCAGCGTCGTGCCGACGTGGTGACCCGTTCACGCAGGCAGGCAGGTGCAGAAATTCTCTTCAGCGCTTTGGACAGCGCGATGTCTTCCATCAACGGAATCTGCGGGAATCCTGCGACCGTATCGAACGCCAATCGGCGCACGAAAATGCATTGATCACCCGTGGCGATGCCGGTCAACCGCGAGCGGAAATTCATCAAAGATGCGATGATTTTGAGCATCGGATGCGTTCGGTCGCCATCGGTGCCCAGCGTCACGTCAAATCGTCCCCACACGGCTCGATCCCCCGTTAATGCTGCCTCGACAAGTGCATCAACGTTATTGGGCAATTGGGTGTCAATATGGAGGAAGAGCAGGGTGTCGCCTGTCGCGATTTGGGCGCCCGCATTCTGCTGCATCGCACGACCGCGTGAGGACGCGACGGCGTGATCGCAAAGCGTGCGTGCGAGCGCGAATGTGTTGTCGCTACTGCCGCCATCAACCACGACAACTTCCACGCCGCGCTCGCGCAACAGTTGCAGCCCGGCTAGCGATTCCGGGATGTTCGCGCCTTCGTTGAGTACGGGGATGATGATGGAGAGTTTCAACTTGACGGGTCAGCTCTTGTAGGAGCGGCTCCCCGCGACCACGTTGACTGAAGAATGAGCGCTGAAATTTACGTCCACCTGGGGTCGCGGCAAGCCGCTCCTACAGGAGCCTCGCGTTCAGATTAGACCAGCGCCCCACCACACGAACTACCTTGCCCGGCGGTGCACCCATAGCAATGATCCCGAATCACAATCGGCCCATCGTTGAGCGCGTCCGGCGCGGCAGCGAGCACATCCTTCAAATGCGATTTTGCGCGACCGCCGGTTTTGGTTGCCAGCTCCAGCATCTGGTTGAAATCGCAGTCGTAGAGATAGCCTTGCCAGTCAATGCTTACCTGATCGCGGCACATCACGCCATCAAGGTTCTCATCACGATGCGCAGCCTTGAGCACGCCCATGTAACCGTCAAATGTGCCCTTCGAAATCAGGGTCGAACCGAAGCGCTGGATCGGCATGTTGGCGATGGCGAACAGGTGGTTGAAGCGGATACCAAAGGTGTCGCCGAGGATACGTTTGTAGTCGGCCTGCAAGCCCACCTGACCCGGTGGCAACACGGGGCCCTGCGGGTTATAGACGAGGTTTAATTCAAGCTCGCTACCTTCATCGCCATAGCCCAGTGAATTGAGCAATTGCAGCGCGCGAATGCTCTTGTCGAATACGCCATCGCCGCGCTGCTTGTCGACGTTTTCTACCGAATAGCAGGGCAGGGAAGCGGTGATCGCGACTTTGTTGTCGGCCAGAAATTGCGCCAGCGTTTCCTGTCCTGGTTCGAACAGAATCGTCAAGTTGCAGCGATCAATCACCTTCACGCCCAGCGTGCGGGCTTCGACGACGAGTGCGCGGAAATACTGATTTAGCTCAGGCGCACCACCTGTGAGATCAAGCGTTTTCGCACCGCTGTGTTTGAGGTAATCGATCACCAGATCGACCGTTTCCGAATCCATCATCTCGGTGCGCTGCGGGCTCGCGGCGACGTGGCAATGCACACAGGATTGATTGCACTTGTAGCCGAGGTTGACCTGCAACGTGCTGACGCTGCGGCGGCGCAACTTGGGAAACGCCGTGCGATGGGCGTCTAGGCGGGGGAGTACGGCGTGCATGAAAATCCTACTGCGTGAATGCTTGCGAGAGCTTGAAGCATAGTCGCAGAAAGGAAGCTTTCCCTTACAAACCTGTCCTGCTGACTACTTCACCTGCATCAAATCGCTATCAGGGCGTACCTTGCACGGCCCAATGCGTGCGGCGGTCATGGTTTGCCTGACGATATCGACGCTGCCGACCGGTGGTGAATACCGTGATTCGAGATTTACCGTGAAACGCGTTGTCTGGACGCGGCCAGTAGCAAGCCCCGAGAGCGTTTGCCCGGCGTCGCAGGCATAGGCAAAGGTCAGGGCGTCGCCCTGTCCGCCTGCACTGCCGAGCGCGGGCGACGTGCGCACGAAGCCGCCACTGGGGCAGCGCTCGGCGCTGCTCGCGAGCGTTTGCAGCGCAAAGGCGCGGCCGCTCGCGAAGTCCTCGGCCGAGCGGCATGCCGAAAAAACGATGGTCGGGAAGTTGACCCGCATGTCGGCAGGGATCAACGCACGGTCAGTGACGATGGTGTAGCGCCACTCGCCGGGCGTTTGAGCGATCGCGTTTGTGGCTACTCCTGCACAAAGCGCTACCGCCCATGCTGTAGCGCCTGCCAGCGATCGATCTAGCATCCGCCGGTTCGTTTGGCGCTCATGCTCATATTCATCTTGCCGCCCATGGCCTTGGTGTTGCCGCCGGTCATGGTCATCTTGGAGTCGAACTGAGTGGGCGAAGCGGTCATGTCATACGTCATCACCATCGGCTCCGGCATGTTTTTGCTGGTGCAGGTCGCGGTGAACTGATACCGGTTACCGGTCTGCTTCAAGTCCGAATACTTGCAGTCCATGCCCGCGTCTTTTTGCGCGGAAAGATTTCTGCCTTCGTCAACATCCTTCTGTGTCACGCACTGCTCAAAACTCATCGGAATGCTGCCCATGCCGGGAATTTCGGTGCGCGTGCTGTAGCTCCACTTGCCGGGCGTGGTGTCGAGTTTTGGCATTTGGGCGGATGCGACATTCACAATGCTGAACGAAGCGAGCAAAAGAACGGTAATACGTTTCATGGTTTCCTCAGAATGATCTCGCGGACATCGACGGTTTTCGCGCCCGAGCCCTGTATAAGACGGCGCAGTTTAACGTTTTGCGACATTAACGTTGCCGATGCGGGATCGGACGACATCTGGCGAGTAGACGGCGATGTGGCGGTCAGCCTGTAGCCTTTTCTACACACGACCCAGGGTCGCTAGAGGCGAAAGATGCCGAAGAATTTCTTGTTTCAACAATTCCTTAGTGCGGATTGTCCGGGTTTAAAGCGAACCGTCGCGCAGGATCGGGCAGCACGAGCTTTATCTGTTCGCTCTGCCCCCGTCAGTGACCGCGAAGTTTCACTTTATTTACTTGCTGATACGAGGGCTAGGAACGGTTTGATCTGATCAGCTTTTCTGTCGAATGACGCCGCAATAAGGCGTAGGATCATAAATTAGCGTTAGTCAACTCCTGATTAGCAAGCTGCCGCAGCAAAGTGGCTTTTCAGCAAGGTTGTCATGTTGAGTGAAGCGAAACATCAGGCGGCACCGCTTGCGCGTCGTGGAGCGCGTTTTAGTATGCACGCTGATCCGCCGCCGTGGTCAGGATAACAATTCCCAAGCTGAGGCACCTTGCTAATCGGGAGTCAACTTATATAAAAGCACGCAGCGAGCCCATATGCAACCGTCGTTTCATGAAAAAGCTGTTGATTGCATTCGCAGGCCAAGCAGTGCTCGTGGCCATGAATTTACGGCTCGTCCGGTATGAGCGACTTTGTGTCAGGCGAACGCAAACTGACGGTAAACATCGCGCCACCCTGTTCGCTCGCCGCAACAGCGATACGGGCGCGATGAAGCAACAGAATTCGATGCACGATAGCAAGCCCCAGCCCCGAGCCGCCTGTTGGACTCCCTGGCAACCGCGCGAACCGATCAAATATGTGTCGACGAGCTTCTTTTGGAATGCCCGGACCCTGATCGCACACCGAGATCTCGACGTGTCGTCCCATGTCCACGACCTTCAGGGTGACGACTCCGCCTTTCGGCGAAAACTGGATCGCGTTTGCCAGCAGGTTTTGCAACATCACCTCCAGTGCAGGCTCGTTGCCAAGAACCGCAACGTTGGCGCCCAGCTCCGACACGATTTCCGCGCCGCGCGCGTCGGCAATCGGCATTGTTGTGGCCAGCACGTTACGCACCAGCGCATCAACACGAACCGGCATCATTGGCAGCTTTTTAACGCTGTCATATTGTGCAAGGCCAAGCAATTGATTTACCAGATGCGCCGCGCGCTGGCTACCGCCTTCGATACTCGTGAGCGAACGGCGCAGGCGCACGGGATCGGTCTCAGCAAGCGCGGTTTGTGCGTGCAGCTGGATGCCCGCGAGCGGCGTGCGTAGCTCGTGCGCGGCGTCGGCGATGAACGCGCGCTCGATGTCACGCTCACTTCTCATGCGGCCGACCAGCAAATTGATCGCACCCGCGACCGGTTCCAGTTCGCGTGCTTTGGGGCGCAAATCAATATGCGTCAGCTGATTCATGCGGGCCCGAGCGATGACGCCGGAAAAATCACCCAGCGGACGCAACAGATACGCTACGTACACCCACAGAAAAATCAACATCAGCGGCACCACGACAATGCCCGATAGCGCCAAATGCTGGGCGATATCGCTGGCGATCAGATCGCGTGCGTCGGCGGTCACCATTGTGCGTACCCACACGGTGCCGCTGTTGTTGATCACCGAATAGGCGCGCCATTTACGACCGGCTACCTCGAGATAGGCAAAGCCACTGTGTCGGGGGCTCGTGCTCATCTGAACGTCGGCACCCAGATGCGTCAGCAGGGCACCTTCACGGCTCCAGAATTGCACCACCAGCGGCGTCTCGTACGGATCGTGCGCCAGCAATGCGGGCGGGGCAATCACCGAAAATGGCGCGGTTGATGAGAGCTGAATCGCCACCCGAGCAGCACCAGTCAGGTCACCGTCGACCAGTTCTGCCGCCTCAACCAGCGCCTTGCGATACACCACATAAAGCATGCCGCCGATCAGCACTGTGAGCCCGAGCGCGAGACCGACGACCAGACGGTTACGAATGGATAACTTGCCCATCGCGCTCTACGCTCTAACCATCAACGCGAAGCGCATAGCCCGCGCCACGCAGGGTCCGAATCGTTGTATCGCCCAACTTTTTGCGCAAATTGTGGATGTGAACCTCAATCGCGTTGCTCTCGACCTCACCGCCGCTGCTGTAAAGCGCGCTCTCCAGTTGCGCTTTGCTCAGTATCGCGCCGGGACGGGCCGCCAGAGCGCGTAACAGGGCGAATTCGCGCAGCGAGAGCTTGATGACCGCGTCACCGACGCGAATCTGTCGCCGTGCGGTGTCGAGGATCATTTCGCCAAATACGATATCTGACGAACTGCGGCCCTCAGCCCGTCGCAGCAGGGAGCGAACGCGTGCGGTGAGCTCGCGTTTGTCGATGGGCTTCGCGAGGTAGTCGTCGCTTCCCGCGTCGAGGCCGTCGATGCGGTCATCAACGCTGTCCCGAGCCGAGAGAATCAGCACGGGAACATCGTTGGCCGTGGCGTGCGAGTCCAGCGCTGCATTGGCTGCCAGGAGTGATCGCAACCATCGTAGTACTTCAACGCCGCATCCGTCGGGCAGGCCAACATCAAGGATGACCAGATCAAACGGATCGTACGCGAGCAGCAGGCGTGCGCTGCGCGCATCGGGCGCGACGTCACAGGCGTAGCCGTCCTGCTCCAGTGCGGTGACGACGCCACTGGCGAACTCGGCGTTGTCTTCAACAATCAGAATTCGCATGCGGCCTCTTTGACGGTGCGCTCAAGCGTCATGGTGCAGCACATTGCCTTCACTATCGTTGAGCAAGTAACTCACGTTCTCGGTATTAAGAATCTCTTCTGCGTCAGCAGCTTTAAGCATCGCGATCGTCGAGAGCGCGCCCGCCAATACGCAGACCGTTCCCACCACGCTCACCGAGCGCCAGTGCGACACCGGCCAACCCGTTTTCGGATTGAGAATATGGCAATAGCGCTTGCCATCGACTTCGATAAATCGCTCATAGTCTCCGCTGGTCGCAATCGCGCCGTGAGTCAGAGGCAGGCTGGCAAAGCAGCGATTGTCTTCGTTAAGCGGCGCACGAGGGTCGCGAATGCCGATCTGCCACGCAGAGCCGTCAAGCTGCGGACCGACCGCGCGCACATCGCCGCCGAGATTGATGAGGCCGTGTCTGACGCCGCTCGCCTCAAGCGAAGTCGCGGCACGATCAACCGCGTATTCTTTTCCGAAGCCACCGAAGTCAAGCTCCATTCCAGGGCGCGTCAGCGCGAAGTGTTGGCCGTCCCACGCCACGTGTTGCCAGCCGACCAGTGGTAGCAGTGAATCAAGGGTTGCCTGATGCGGCAAACGGGCCGTTTTGAAGTTCCAGGCACGGCGCAACACACCGGAGGTGCAATCAAACACACCATCGCTCATGGCGAATAAATTCGCCGCAAAATTCAGCAATTGTGCGGTCTCTTCATCGACCGCAACGCCCGCGCCGTCCGCGCCAGCCGTCGCATTAATCCGAGACAAAACGCTGTCGCTGCGATAGCGTGAATATTTCGCTTCGATACGGCGAACTTCGGCAATGGCAGCATGCGCCAGGCGTTCCGCATCAGCAAGCGCAACCCCGCCCACACGTATCTCGCAAGGGCTGGCCATCGCGGTGAATTCGAAGGTAAATCCTTCGCGATCAGGCATGCGCGCTCCGACAGCGGGCATGCAACTTTTCGTGTGGCAACCTAGAACCGACGACTGACTCCGATTTGCGCGAATTGCGCGCGGAACGGCAGGAGGCCCGGTGACCCACCGCCGCCAAGCCGCCACGAAGATCGCTGCTGGTACAACTCATATTTGAAATCCACGCTCCAGAGTTTGTCGAAACGCCATTCAAACTTGCTGCCCAGCGTAAACGCGCCGTAGGAAGAGAGGCGCGCGTCAGCTGAATAATACGTCGGCGGGTTAGTGGAGTATCCCGCAGGATAGGGCTCACCAATGTCCGGGTCATATACCGGGTTAAAGTAGAACCGGGCCTGACGCTGCGTGTAGTAACGCGTCGACGGTGTGATGGTGAAGCGCTCACTGAGCGGCACGACCCATTCCACCTGCACTGTGTGCGCCTGGACGCCGTAGCTGTCGCTGTAGAAGCGGTAGCTGCTGCGAACGGTGGTGCTGTTCCCCTCAATAAAGTGATTCCAGCGGATCAGTCCAATCGTCTGGTTTTTTTCGCGTGGGCGCTGGTCAACGAGCTTGTAGGGATCGTTGAAATAGCCACGGCCACGAACATGAGTCAGATTGAATTGTGCGAGATCGTTCTTGCTCAGCGCCTGCACGACGCCGATCATCCCTTCGACCACGTTCTTGCGCTCGTTTTCAACAATCTGGTTCACTGGATTGATTGCATCACGTGAAGCGCCGATACCCGCTACCCAGGTTGTGTTGTTGTCGGCGCTGGAATAGCGTCCGTCCAGCGCAATTGCATTCGAGCGGTAGTCGTTTTCGTCGGAATAGCTGAAGCGCGCGCCGATGGCAGCGCGGTCGAAGTAACGGGTCAGTTTGACATCGGACGCAATCCGCCGATCTTCCATACGCGACGCACCGGCGACGCTCGTGTGCCATCGCGGGGTAGCGCCAGAAATATTGTCCTGAACGACGGAGGCTTCCACCGACCAGGCACCCGCGATAGGAGCCAAGATATGAAGTGAAGGCGCGATCACCTTGATGCGATCAAGGTTCGGTTGTGAGTCTTTGTACCCCTGCAATTTAGCCGAAATGACGGCGTCTTCAGGGGCGCTGTCTGCGTTTGCAGCACCCAGCATCACGCCAGGCAGAGCAAGCGCCGCCAGCGTGATCGCACCAACCCGTTTTCGCGGCTCAGAGCTGGCCTGTTTAGGCTTGAATGGTGTGGGTCGACTAGTTGCAGCCACAACCACCTCCACCAACACCGTAGCCGCCCGAAGCACTTTCCTTGCTGAAATAAATGTGCTGCGTAAACGCCTGATCGAGCGGATCGGCGTCCATCGTCATTTCCTTCCTTGCCAGATTGGCTTTTTCCCACGGTTGCGGAGGCTGTATGGCGCATCCTGAGAGCAATGCGATGCTCGCGGTAGCGGGTATTGCAAGCAACAAGCGCCTAAACATGAGCTTCATCGGGTTACCTTTTCTTCATCGTATCGAGAGCAGCAACAATGGCGGCCTCGATGGATTTTTGATCGCTCTCGCGAAAGCCCGCGTGAACGTAAACGACGCGGCCTTCGCCGTCGACGAGGTACGACGTGGGCATCGCTTTCACTGCGAATTGCCTGGGCGTCACGCCCGCAGGATCGAACGCAATCTGAAATTTCGCAGGCACCTGTCCCAGAAATTTGTCGGCGTCGGCCTGTTTACCATCGACGTTTATCGCCAGCACATGGAGGCCGCGGTTGCCGTATTTAGCTTGCATCTCGTTCATCCATGGGAATGACTGTTTGCAGGGCACACACCATGATGCCCAAAAATCAACGTAGACCAGCTTGCCTTTTAGGCCTGCCGAGTCGACCTTGCCTGCGGTGGTAGGTAGCGAGTAGGTGGGCGCAGGGCTGCCGACCTCCACAGCGCCGACTTGCGTGAAAGGGAGGCCGATCAGAGAGAGTGCGACCACCGCGATTGTGAAGCTTCGCATAGTTTCCATTACTTGATTTGACATGAGTTGAGCCAATTCCTACTGCGCCGGTACGCAGAAATTTACACCTTCGCCGTCCCAGCCGGCTGCGATCGCACTGTTGTACGTCGTCAAACTCGTGGTGAAGCGATGGTTCGGGTCATCCGGAAATCTCGCGTTGCCACGAAACAGGCGATAAACCGGTAACAATCCGCCCGCACAGCTACCGCCAACACCGGCGACGACCGGGAGGAATGCGAATGAATCGACACCTTCGTTTTGGGCCATACCAGATGTCTTGGCACGCGCAGGATTTTGATCCCCGAGTAACAACAGGTCGCTGTCAAGCAACGTATAAAAGTGCGAACCGCGCTGCGTGCTCTTCGCAACCTGGTCGAAGTAGAAGCGAGTGATACCGCGCATCTCGCCCTGTTGCGTCGCATACACCGGAAAGCTCGCACCGGTGCGCTGGAAAGTTGCTACGCTGTCGAGCAAGGTTTTTTCCGCATCACGCGAAGTGATGAAGTAATAATTCAGCGGCGTGTACAGGTACTCCACCATCAAACGGGTTACCGGCGCAACGGTCGATGCCGCAATGCCGCTTGCGCTGAGCGTTACCGAGCTCGTGGGTGGCGTCGCGTTGTGGATAAAAGTAACCGCCCCGAACCTCGCACCGATTGCGGTCGGTGCAAAGGTGATGATCGCTGTGCAATGAGCACCTGGGCTCAAGCTTGCGCCTGCGGTGCAGTTGCTTGCGGCGACCCGGAATTCGCCCGGTGATGCAGCAATTGCACCCAGCAGCATAGCCCCGCTCCCCGTGTTGGTGAGGGTCACGCTCAGGCCGGGTGCCACGGCACCCAGACTTGTATCGGCCAGCACAAGCGCAGATTCGTTCAGTTGGGCCGACGGTGACGTTCCGATTATTGCGGCAAGACCCGTACCGGAGAGCGCCACCGTTGTTGTTCCGGGGGCAACGCTGTGGCTTACAGACAGCGTCGCCGTGCGCGTACCGACCGCGTTAGCGATGAACCGAACTGAGACCATGCAGTTCGCGCCAGGCACAATCGTAGCGCCCACCGTACAGGTATTCACCAGAGCTGAAAATTCCGATCCAGAAATGGTCATGCCACTAACGGAAAAGTTCGCCGCTCCCGTGTTGCTGAGTGTCCACGTCTGCGTTGACGCCGCAGATCCAACGGTGGTCGCCGGAAACGTGAGCGTGCCCGCCGAGGACGTTGCGATAGCGGAACCTGCCGGGGGAGCCGCAGCACCGGTTCCCGACAGTGAAATTGTGCTGGTCGCGGGACTCGCGTTATGCGAGATCGTCACCGATCCGCTGCGCACCCCGACTGCCGTAGGCAAAAAGCTAATCGTCAGTGTGCAGCTTGCGCTCGGAGCGACGTTGAGCCCAGCGGCGCAGGCGTTCGCGGTAACTGCGAAGTCACTGGCGCTGACTGCCGTAGCAGCGAGCACCAAGCCGACGGTTCCAGAATTTGTCAGTGTCACTGACTGAGTCGATGCCGCCACACCCACCGAGGTTGAAGCGAAAGTAAGCGACGCAGCGGACAATGTTGCGGTTGGCGTGCCAGCGACCACGGCGACTCCGGTGCCAGAGAGCGAGACGGTGCTGGCGGCCGGTGTAGCGTTGTGATTAATCGTGATTGATCCGCTTCGCGTACCGGCGGTCGTTGCCGTGAATCGTGCGGTGACTGCGCAACTGCCACCCGCAGCGATGCTCAGGCCAGCGGTACAGGTGTTCGACGCGATGGCGAAGTCTGCCCCAGTCACGGTTATCGATGCAATCACCAACGCCGCAGTGCCAGTGTTGGTTATCGTGGCGACCTGAGTTGCAGCGGTTGCCCCCACATTGGTTGACGCAAACGACAGTGAAGCAGCCGATAGCGTTGCAGTTGGCGTACCCACGACTACGGCAACGCCGGTACCCGACAGCGAGACGGTGCTGGCGGCCGGTGTTGCGTTGTGATTAATCGTGATTGATCCGGTTCGCGCACCGGCGGCTGTTGGCGTGAATCGTGCGGTGATTGCGCAACTACCACCCGCAGCGATGCTCAGACCGGCGGTACAGGTATTTGACGCGATGGCGAAGTCTGTACCGGTTACAGTTGTCGATGCAATCACCAATGCCGCGGTGCCAGAGTTGGTTAGCGTGGCGACCTGAGTCGTAGCGGTTGCACCGACATTAGTCGAGGCAAACGTTAATGACGTTGCCGACAGCGAGGCTGCGGGAGACCCCGTGTTGCACGTAACTGCCGGTGTCGCGATATACGCACCAAGATCCGCAAGCTCAGTAGTGGTCAGCTTTCCGGCTAGGAATCGCATTTCGGAGACGTTGTTGATAGCCGCTCCAATGGCGGATCCGTTGTTCGCGCCGTTCCTCAACTTGTTTTGGTTGGCGGCAGGGTTCGGCCCGTGACAGGCCCCGTTTCCACACGTCAACTGCCCCGAAACGATGGTCGCGGTGTAGAACGCCTTTCCGTTGCAGGCGGTCTGTGCCAGCGTAACCGTGCTCGAAAATACGGCACTAACAACCAGTGGTATGACCACCCAGCGCTTTTTTAGGTACGTGAACAGGCTTGTCATAGCAATACTCCTTCAATTGACGTATTCGTCAGAATCCCCAGTTTTGAAAATGAAGTGTCCCGAGTACTCGTGGCGGCTTCTCGTAAAAATCTGTGATGATTATTTGGTGTCATTTTTTTTAGTGTGTTTGTGTCTAATGAACGGGGGCGGCGCATGGTTGCCGCTCAGACCTCGACTGAATCTGGTTTAAAGGGGCCCGATGGCTGACCGGACAATCCCCGTAGTCAGTACTTCGGGTAGCAATTGAATTGGCTTGCCCGGCGCATACAGTGCATAGGCTGGAACACCGCTTCGCCCCATGTTGACGAGCGCCCGAGTGATCCGTTCGTCCCGATTGGTCCAGTCGGCCCGTAACAAAACGATGTGCTTTTCGGCAAAGTCGCGCTCGATATCTGTCCGCGAAAGCACCATGCGCTTGTTGGCCTGGCAGCTCACGCACCAGGCCGCTGTGAAATCGACAAACACCGGTACCCCTTGAGCGGTAAGCTCAGCCACCCGATCTGGCGACCACGGTTGCCAGATTGACTTGACGCTGCCGTTTGCCTGGGGCGTGGCCGCAATACTCGTACTGACCAGCCCCTGTGGACTTGCGACCATTACCGCCGCCAACATCACGGCCACGCCGGCCCACCCTACGTTGCGACTGCTCATTCCGATCAGCCAGGCACCCATCGCAACTCCTATGAGACCGAGCAATGCCACGGCAGCCGCGTCCGCGCCGGATTGCAGCGACAGCACCCACACTAACCACACCACGGTGGCAAACATCGGGAATGCGAGTCCCTGCTTCAGCCGAACCATCCATGCGCCGGGTTTCGGCAAACGTTTCAGCCACGCGGGAAACCACGCAAGAACCACGTAAGGCGTGGCCATTCCCAAACCAAGACTGAGAAAAACAGCAAGCGCAACCCATGCGCCCTGGGCAATCGCAAAACCTAGTGCCGCGCCCATAAACGGCGCCGTGCATGGGCTGGCGGCGACCACCGCAAGAACGCCACCCAAAAACGCGTCCACGGAAGGTCGTTTGGCCTGAAACGACAGCACGGACGACGGCGCAAATTGACCAAACTCGAACGCGCCGACGAGATTCAATCCAATCAGACAAAACACGACGGCAAGGCCCCAAACCACGACCGGCGATTGCAACTGAAAGCCCCAGCCCACTGCTGCGCCGCCCGCGCGCAGCGCCAGGAGAAGTGAGGCAAGCGCCAAAAACGAAAACACCACTCCTGCAGCGTAGGCAATGCCGTGCAGTCGCATCGCCTTGCGTCCACTTTCATCATCTCCCGCGTGAAATGCGAATCCAAGAATTTTTAGTGAAAGCACCGGAAACACGCAGGGCATCAGGTTAAGAACCAATCCGCCGACAAAGGCAAGCGCAACTGCTGCCAGCACAGAGAGCGGAGCGCCGTCCGGCGGCTCTGCCGTCATGGGGATCGCGTCCGTTGGCAGCGCCGTTGAACCGCGCGTGATGGGAGCCGAAATTTGCAGCGAGCGCATCGCCGCAGGGGCGGCTCCCCCGTAAGCCACTACGAAGTTCATCGGGCCCGTTTGGTTGCCCGCATCGCTCGCCAGGCGCATTTGGATTACAAATCCTGTTTCTGTGCGGTGTACGGTATGAACCGAAGTATCAGTGCTGCCTTCTGCTACAGAAAAGGCTTCAACTCTTGCGTAAGCGCGGTCCTTTTCCGGAACTTCTATTTGCAGCATGAGGTTGCGGTCAGCGACTTTGGCTTGGGCTTTCCATTCCGTTGCAGTGGCAGGGAGGTTGCTTCGGGCGGCTGCAAACTCACCTGCACTGGCACTTGCTGTCGTGGTGGTGCCCGCCGCCTGAACAGGTAGCGAAATCTGCAGTTCGCCTTCCTCCGGGATGCACATATCTCGACAGACGAGCCAGTCTGCGCGTGCGATCAGGCTCACCGGTTTTTCGGCCTTAAACGTCGCGGCAACGCTGACCGGTATCAGCAACAACACTTCCCCGTCATAGCCAAAATTTGTGATGGGGGCTTTGGGATCGCCGGTAAATATCCGCTTCGGAACCGGCCATTGCGTGCTGCCCACCGTTACGCCTTCAGGCAATACCCAGGACAATCGCAACGCATAGCCAGCGTCGCCCGGATTTATCCAGTAGGTGTGCCATTCAGGCGTGTGGCGAACGCGGATCCCGAGCATTCCGCTCGAACCCGGAACAAGTGCCGCGCTCTCGGCCAGTAGTTCCGCTTCAACGTGTGGGGTTTTTATGACATTGCCCTGAACGTCGGCGATAGCCATCACCGCAATGGCGCAGATGAATAGCCGGCAAACTCTGCGATAAACGTCGTTCGCCATATTGATGAAGAATTGACTACGAAGTTGTTCTAACGACACGATCATTGCGAGGGTGCACGGCTAAGCGGCACTCGAAGGTATTGGACGAGTGCAATTTACTTTTTTTTTATTAAGGCAGCCTTAAGGCTTTGTGCGCTCGCTCAAGTAAGCGTCGACACCCAGCCAGGTGGTATGTCGGGCGACAATGTTTGCCACCTTCGCGACTCGTACAAACTGTCGAGAGCACTGTGGCAACCAGGAAAGCTTTGGCTCAACATGGGCCGTGCCTTGACGGTGGTAGTCCGATCCCGACAGTTTCGCGATGGCTGACAGGCTATCTGAGCACTAGTTCTACTGTGTTATTAAAGTAGAATAGGGTTGTTGCCACAAAAATGAGCGAGTCACGCCATGGTCAAGCGTTTGGAGACACGCTTTGAGCGCTACTGTGACGCGCTAGTGGAGAGCATGCAGC
>Ga0209181_10005074_pt1 | contig 19147 bp, 21 predicted proteins | sample MAT05_FD_187208 | JGI IMG/M metagenome (GOLD analysis project Ga0209181, IMG submission 187208) | Freshwater microbial communities from Lake Fryxell liftoff mats and glacier meltwater in Antarctica - MAT-05 (SPAdes) (version 2) | ecosystem: Environmental > Aquatic > Freshwater > Ice > Liftoff... | reverse complement strand
CCTCCGAGAACGGGATCGTATTGGCGAAGCTTTGCGCGAACTGCGCATAGCGCGGGAACTCGATGATCCGCACCTGCTTGTGCTGGTAGGGCGTGAAATTGCTGGTGAAGTAGTCGAGCGAATCCTTGCTCGCCTCGATCATGCGATCGACGTTGTACGGATGGGTCTTGTGGAAATAGACCTCGATCGGGATGCCGTTCCAGGTGTCCCGCTTCACCTCCCAGCGCGCCGACAGATAGGCGAAGAACGGCAGCATCGGGCGGTCCATCGCATAGGCAAAACAGCTGCGCCCGTTTTCCTGCGTGGTGGCGATCAGATAGCCGGGTGCGAGTGCAACCTGGTCTGGCGCGGTGCAGACCTTGGTCTTGAACTCGATCCAGTCCGCGTCGTCGCTGATGTAGGTGTTGGCGCGCGCCGCCTCGTCTTCCAGCTTGGCCATGCGCGGCGCCTCGCCGAGATCGCGCTTGCGGCGTTCGTTGCGGTCGATGATCTGCGCATTGCGGTTATAGCCGAACTGCGGGAACACGCTGGAATTGAAGAAGGTGCCATTGCCGACGACCTCGGTCTGCAGCACGTTGTTGCCGAAACCGCGTTCGCCGCCACTGATCGTGAAGCGCAGGGTCATCTCCGCGCCCGGCGCCATGGGTTGTTCGAGGCGATAGATGCGGTAGCCCAGTGGTTCGTCGTGCTTCTCAAGCGTATGCGGGGCGAACTCGATGGCTTCGAGCGCGATCTCCTGCGGCAGCGAAACGTGCAGGGTATCGATCGCGACCGCGTGGCGGTTGACCAGTCGGTAGCTGCCGCGGATCGTCGCGCTGCGGGTCTCGGGTCGGATATCGACATCGGCCTCCACCGCCACGATGCGAGGCTGCGGCAGGTCGAGATACTGCGCGTAGTCGCGCTCGTAGCGTGCGCGTTCGTCGAGCGCGACGTCGCCGGGCGTGTAGCGGTTGATCACGTTGGCGTTGTAGTAGATCCAGCCGCCCACACCGACCCATGCGAGCAGTGTGCCTGCCAGCGCCGCACCGAGTGGACCGCGCAGCTTGGATGCAGCCTGCCGCCGCCGCTCGCGACCCGAAGGTGAAGTGCCACGGACCCAGAAGGCCGCGGCCAGCAACAGCAGTGCGGTGACGAACAGCAGCCAGTAAGTCGAGAACCAGCCGTAGCCCTTGAGGTAGTGGCCGAAGCCGTTCATGTCCGAATACGGCGCAATCGGCGCGCCGCCGAACTGCATCAGGTTATGGTCGAAGTCGAGCAGCCCGAGCACGAGCTGCGAGACGTAGACCAGGATCACCACCAGATAGCCGGCGAACTTGTTGTTGGTGAACACCTGCACGGCGACGCCAAGCAGGCCCATCAGCACGAACGGAATCGAACCGAGCGCGATCGACTGCAGGTACAGCACGACCTCGAGCTGGGTGTAGCCGCGGAACAGCTGGAAACCCATGCCGGCCAGTGCGCCGACCACGCCGAAGATCAGCACCACGGCGATCACCGCGCCGCACTTGGCCGCCAGTGGCACCCAGTTGGGCACCGGCATCGCATCGCCGACTTCGCTGAGCTTGGCCTGGCGTTCCTTCCACACCAGCTCGCCCGCGTAGAAGGTCACGATCAGGAACAGGAACAGCGCCATGCTGCCTTGCAGCGCTTCCAGCATCAGGTAGGTGACCGGATACACCTTGGTGCCGAACAGCGCGTCGACGAACTGCGCGCCGCCGGTGAAGTTCAACACCGCGAACACCAGCATCACGAGGAACGGGATGCTCTTGAGCACGCCCATCGTGTCGAAGCGCAGCAGCGTCCAGAACTGCGCGAGTGCGGTCGCGGCATCGAAGCGGCGTGCCGGGTGGCTGCGCAGCACCGGCACCGGCGTCGGGCTCGGGGTCGCGGCGATCGCGCCGGCGACCGCTTTGCTCCGTTTCCCCGGTTTACTCGCGGTCCCTGCACGCATCGGCTTGAACAGCGCGAAGGTCGCCGCCAGCAGCGCCAGCGCGATCGCACCCCACAGTGCGCGATTGGCGATCAGGTAACCGGCCAGCTCGGGCAGCCGCGTATTGCGCTCCTCCACCGACCAGTAGCGCACCGCGCGCGACATCGCGCGCAGGCCGAAGGGATCGAGCAGCGCTCCGATCCACACGTTGTCGAGGTCCCGGGTGACGCTGCCGGCGACGATCCACAGCACGAAGAAGGCCAGGATGCCTACGTAGACCATCAACAGGCTGCGCGTGATCGCGGCGAGCAAGGCCAACAGCGCGCCACCGAACAGCAGGTTCGGCAACACGATCACTCCGAAGCCCCACAAGAACGGCTCCAGCGAGAAGGGACCGAGGCGTTTGGGATCGATCCATGGCATCAGCTGGCCGGCGATCATGCCGATCGCGACGCCGATGAAGATCACCGTGCAGGCCAGCAGCCCGGCGCTGAAGCGGCCGAACAGATAGTCGCGTTTCCGGATCGGACTGGCGAAGAACAGCTCGGCGGTGCCGAGCTCGTGGTCGCGCAGCAAGCCGTTGGCGATGAAGATCACGATCAGGAACAGCCCGAGCAGGCTGAAGCCGCCAAGCAGGTCGGCGATCACGGTCGGCGCATTGCGATGCACGTTGCCGATCGCGCTGCCGACCTGCACCGCATCGGAACTGGTCGCACCGAAGGCGAGCAGGCCGAACACGGCGGCGATCAGCCACAACAGCGGGGAGCCGAGCTGGTAGCGCAGCTCGAAACGGAATACTTCTGCGAACACGGGGGCGCGCTCCGTCCGGCTCAGGCGGCTTGCGCGTGCTGGCGCAGGCGCTGGAAATAGACGTCCTCGAGATCCGGCGGAATCTTCGCAAAGCCCGTCTCCGGCTGCGATTCGGCGAATACGTGGATCACCGGTTGGCCGCCGACCAGTCGCGTCGACAGCACGTTGAAGCGCTGCTGGTACTCGGCCAGCTGCGCTTTCGACACGGTGGCCTTCCAGACCCGGTCAAGCAGGCCGTCGATGGCCTCCTGCGGCTTGCCGGTCAGCAACACGGTGCCCTTGTTGATGATCGCCATCCGCGGGCACAGGTCGGTGACGTCCTCGACGATGTGGGTGGACAGGATCACCACCACCTGCTCGCCGATTTCGCTGAGCAGGTTCAGGAATCGATTGCGCTCCTCCGGATCGAGTCCCGCGGTGGGCTCGTCGACGATGACGAGCTTTGGATTGCCGATCAGGGCCTGGGCGATGCCGAAGCGCTGCCGCATGCCACCGGAATAGGTGCCCAGCTTGCGCTTGCGCGCTTCCCACAGGTTGGTCTGCTTGAGCAGGGTCTCGACGACTTCCTTGCGCTCGGAACGCACGGAGTAGCCCTTGAGTGCGGCGAAGTGGTGCAGCAGGTCTTCCGCGCTGACTTTCGGATACACGCCGAAGTCCTGCGGCAGGTAGCCCAGCGTGCGGCGTACCGCATCCTTGTCCTCGAGCACGTTGATGCCATCGAACACGATGCTGCCGCTGTCGGCATCCTGCAGGGTGGCGATGGTGCGCATCAGCGACGACTTTCCGGCCCCGTTGGGCCCGAGCAGGCCGAACAGTCCTTTCGGGATATCGAGCGTGACGTTGTTGAGCGCGCGCACGCCGTTGGCGTAGGTCTTCGACAGATCGGTGATGGTGAGCATGGTCTTCCCCGCAGCGTGGATGCCGCAGCGCACTCCGCGCTGCAGCTGGATCGACGAGCATGGTTGCCGCTATGCCCGGGCTTGGCATGTGTGGCAGGTCATGGGTGTCGAAGGTCACGCAGCCGCCCGCGCGATAGCCGGATGACCTGGAGGGCGGGCCTCGGCCCGCCGCTGGATCACCCGAACGTCTTCCCGGAATGCTTTTGCGGCATGCGCGTCAGTCGTGGCTGGTGGGCCGAGGCCCACCGTCCGACGCGGCGTGCTTCAGGCCCACTCGGTCAGGCCTTCCCGCGCGTACAGCGTCGCGAACGAATCGCGCGCCTTCATGCGTGCAATGAATGCGGCGAGCGCGGGCCAGCGGGTTGCCGGTTCTGGCATGTTGCGCGACCAGCGCATCAGCATGGCGGCCAGGAAGTCGACCGCGCTGATCGTAGCCCCCGCCACGTAGGGGCCGGCGGCCGACAGGTGCGCGTCGAGCCGTGCAAAGACGCCTTCGATGCGGGCGCGCGCGAGCGCCCTGGCCTGATCGGCAACCGCCTCACCTGCTGCCTCGCGCGGGTAGAACCAGGTGCGGAATGCCGGCTGCAGCGTATTGGCCAGATGCATGGTCCACTGCAGGTACAGCGCTTCGGCGCGCGTTCCGGGTACGGGCCGGAGCTGCGGGTGGCGCTGGGCGAGCAGCAGCAACAGCGCGGCGCACTCGTAGACCGGTTCTCCATCGACCAGCAGGGTAGGCACCACGCCGTTCGGATTGAGCTTGCGGTACTCCAGTGAACGCTGCGCGCCGGCGCCGAGGTCGACCAGTCGCAGATCATGCGGCAGCTCGGCATCGATCAGCAGCCAGTGCACGGCCAAGCTCGCCGCACCGGGTGCGTAGTACAGCGTGTACGGGGCGCTCATCGGATGCGGCACAGGCCTTGGGCGCAGTGCGGCAACTGTTCGAAGGATGGCATCGCTCGGCTCCGTTTTGCGGGTGTCCTTCGATGATACTGCTCGTGGTGCCCAACGGGCCGGCGTCGGCCGCTTGTATCCGCATGCACTGGCGGCCGATGATAGCGGCTGAGCGCCGATCCGGAACCACCCATGAGTTCTACACCCCAAGGCCTGCGTCAGCGCGTCCGCTCGCTGGTCGATGCAGCGTGGTTCCAGCGCGCGATCATCGCGGTCATCGTGCTCAATGCGATTACGCTGGGGCTGGAGACCTCATCGGCGATCGTCGACCGTCTCGGCGCGGTACTTGCGGTGCTCGATCGCGCGATGCTGGGCATCTTCGTGGTCGAACTGCTGCTGCGGCTGTTCGCTTATCGCGCTGCGTTCTTCCGTGACCCCTGGAGCGTGTTCGACTTCGTGATCGTGGGTATCGCGGTGCTGCCCAGCAGCGGCGCATTCTCGGTGCTGCGCGCGATGCGCGTACTGCGGGTGCTGCGCCTGATCTCGACGGTGCCGAGCATGCGCCGGGTGGTCGGCGCGCTGCTGGCCGCACTGCCCGGCATGGGTTCGATCGCCGCCATGCTGGCGCTGGTGCTTTACGTGGCGGCAGTGATGGCGACCAACCTGTTCGGAACTATCGCGCCGCAGTACTTCGGGGATCTGGGCACCTCGCTGTTCACCCTGTTCCAGACCATGACCGGTGAGGCATGGCCCGATATCGCGCGTTCGGTGATGGTCGAGGCCCCGTACGCGTGGATCTTCTTCGTGGTGTTCATCCTGGTCAGCACGTTCTCGGTGCTCAATTTGTTCATCGCGGTGGTGGTCAACGCGATGCAGGAGCAGGTCGCCGACGAGATGCGCGCCGAGGAAGACCTGCATGCGGCCGCGGCCAGCAATGAGCGGGCGGTGCTGCTCGATGAGCTGCGCGCGGTGCGGCGCGAGGTTGCCGACTTGCGCGAGCGGCTGCCGCAACTGCGGTGAGTTGCCCGGATCGCGGTCTGGCAGCGATCCGGTATGGTCCTGGCACTGGCGGGGGTAGCGCGACATGCTGACTGCAATCGTGTCCCGCCTGGGGTGGTTCGCGGTCGCTGCAATCGCCGCGGCCTGTCTGGGCGTGCTCGCCGCGCATCGCGGCGAGACCATCAACGCGGTGTGGGTGATTGCCGCGACCCTGGCCATTCATCTGATCGGCTAGCGTTTCTACAGCCGCTATATCGCGACCCGCGCGCTGGGGCTGGACGCCACCCGGCGTACACCGGCGGTGCGCCGCAACGATGGTCTGGACTACGTGCCCACAGATCGCTGGGTGGTGTTCGGGCACCACTTCGCGGCGATCGCCGGCGCCGGTGAGCTGGTGGGTCCGGTGTTGGCCGCACAAATGGGCTATCTGCCGGGCCTGCTGTGGTTGCTGGTCGGCGTGGTGCTGGCCGGCGCGGTGCAGGACTTCATGCTGCTGTTCTTCTCGCTGCGCGGCGACGGCCGCTCGCTGGGCGAGATGATCCGCAGCGAGATTGGACCGGCCGCGGGCAAAATCACCCTGATCGGGATACTGCTGATCCTGCTGATCCTGCTGATCCTGCTCGCGGTGCTGGCCCTGGTAGTCGTAAAGGCGCTGGCGATCAGCCCGTGGGGCACGTTCACGATGGCGATGACGATTCCGATCGCGCTGTTGATGGGGGTATACCTGCGCTAGATCCGTCCCGGCCGCGTGCTGGAGGTCTCGCTGATCGGACTGGTCCTGCTGCTCGCGTCGATCTTCATCGGTGGCAAGGTCGCGGCGGATCCGCTGTGGGGCCCGCGCTTGACCTTCGAAGGTCCCGCGCTGGCATGGATGCTGATCGGCTACGGCTCTTTCGCCGCCGTGCTGCCGCTGTGGCTGCTGCTGGCACCGCGCGATTATCTGAGCGCCTTCCTCAAGATCGGCACGGTGGTGCTGCTGGCGGTCGCGGTAGTGATCGCGATGCCGCAGCTGCAGATGCCGGCGGTCACGCGCTTCATCGACGCTACCGGCCCGGTGTTCGCCGGCAGCCTGTTTCCGTTCCTGTTCATCACCATCGCGTGCGGCGCGGCATCGGGCTGGCACGCGCTGGTGTCTTCGGGTACCACGCCCAAGCTGCTGGCCAACGAGTCCGACGCGCGCATGATCGGCTATGGCGCGATGCTGATGGAATGCTTCGTCGCGGTCACTGCGCTGATCGCGGCCTGCGCGCTCGATCCGGGCGTGTACTTCGCGATGAATGCACCCGCGGTGCTGATCGGAACGGATGTCTACCAGGCGGCAGCGACGATCACCGAGTGGGGCTTCGTGCTGACTCCGGAGATTCTCACCCAGACCGCGAAAGACATCGGCGAGACCACCATCCTTTCGCGCACCCGGTGGTGCACCGACACTGGCGGTGGGCATGGCGCAGATCCTCCACCAGGTGGTGGCGGGCGAGGGCATGCTGGCGTTGTGGTACCACTACGCGATCCTGTTCGAGGCGCTGTTCATCCTGACCACGGTGGATGCCGGCACGCGGGTCGGCCGCTTTCTGATCCAGGATCCCGCCGGCATGGCGTGGGCGCCGCTGGGGCGTACGGATTGGTGGTTGGGCAACGTGCTTGCCACCGGCTTGTGCGTCTCTGCGTGGGGCTATTTCCTGTATCAGGGCGTGGTCGATCCGCTGGGCGGCATCAATACCCTGTGGCCGCTGTTCGGGATCGCCCACCAGATGCTGGCGGCGATCGCGCTGAGCTTCGCCTGCGTGTGCCTGGTCAAGATCAAGCGCGAACGCTATCTGTGGATTCCGCTGCTGCCGACCGTGTGGCTGATCATCTGCACCATGACAGCGGGCTGGCAGAAGCTGTTCCATGAGGACGTACGGATCGGTTTTCTCTCGCACGCGCGCCTGTTTTCCGATGCGTTGGCCGCGGAGCGGGTGCTGGCACCCGCGCGCAGCCTCGCCGACATGGAACGCGTGGTGCGCTACGACTACGTCAATGCCGGGCTCACCGTGGTGCTGATGAGCCTGGTGGTGGCGATGGTGTTTTTCGGTATGCGCGCGGCGATCAAGGGTTGGCATGCGCGGTCGGCGACCACGATGGAGACCGTCCGTGTCGCCATCTGAGCGGGTACACCGGGCATGGCAGCGCGCGGTGCAAGCCGCGCGCAGCACCGTTGGCGTGCCCGATTACGACGCCTATCTGCGCCATGTGGCCTGCCACCATCCGGAGCGCACGCCGATGAGCTATCCGGAGTTCTTTGCCGATCGGCAGGCGGCGCGCTAGCGCGGAACTGGCGGCCGCTGTTGCTGAGCGCAGCGCGCTCAGGCGCGAAATTCTTCGCGCAGCAAGCCGAACATCACGCTGTCCTGCACCTCGCCACCAACCCGCCAGCGGCCGCGTAGCAGGCCCTCGCGCTGGAAACCCAGGCGCTCGGCGAGCCCGATCGACTGCGCGTTGCGAGGGTCGATGTCGGCTTCGATACGCTCCAGGTGCAGTTGGTCGAAGCCGAAACGCAGCATCAGGCCAACCGCTTCGCGCGCCAGGCCCTGGCCCCACAGCATGCGCGCCAGCGAACAGCCGAACTCGGCGCGCTGGTTGCCCATCGAGATGTTGAACAAGGTGGCGGTGCCGATGCAGCGGTCGTCGTCGCGCAGCGCGATCGCCCACTGCAGGCCCTCGCGCGCGGCGAACCAGTCGCGCACCAGCCGGATCCGCTCGCGGATCTGCCCGATGTCGTTGACCGGCGTGTTGCTCCAGTAGCGCATGGTGTCGGGATCGCTGAACACACCGAACAATCCGTCCGCGTCGTCGTCGCGCGTCGCGCGCAAACGCACGCGGCGGCCCTCCAGGGTCGGCTGTTCGGTCGCTTGCGGCAGCCAGGTCGTGGGCACCCCTGCACTCGACCACACCGCGCGGCGTACGGCAACCGCCACTGGCAATGCAGTGCACAGATCGACGGCGGCCGCATGCCCGAAACCGGCGCAGACAGGCTATTGAAGTCGTGTATTCGGCACCAGCGCGGCATCACCGCACAGGTGCCTCACGGATGATCTTGTGCGGCAGCAGGGGGTGCTGCAAGCGCTCATCGAGCGCTTGCAGCACCCCCTGCCTTCCCCCCGCCCGCGCTCACCCTGCGATGATGCGGGTCACAGCCAGCATCAAACCGGTCATGCAACCGGCGATGCAGAACGACACGGCTTCGTGGAGGTCGAACGCGCGGGTGTTGGCAATGCGCAGCAGTCGGATCGTCATGGCGTACTCCTTGGGTCGATTGGTTTCGCGGTACGGCATGTGCTGCAGTCCGCAAGCTCAGTCAGCAATCGCCATGCCAACTGCCCGCGTGCGCTGAAAGCGAGGCGTGGCGCGGTTTCGCGGGTTTGCGCTGCGGCGTTTGTCCGCGTCCGCGCGGACACCGTTGCGAAGTCGGACAGCCCGATCGCAATGGTCGCGTGACCTTCGGCAGGGTGTGCGTTCGCACGTGCCGCTGTTGTGCAGCATGGCAACGGTTCGGCGGGTGCCCGTGATGCGCACGCTGCTCGGGCAACGCGCCGATCGCGAACGCCCGCGCCCGGACTGCGACACGCCGATGAGCCGCGCGAAGCCCGCCTGCCCGCCCGCAGCCGTGGCAGTGCTCGCTGGCGCCGGATTCGTCGCTGCAATCGTTTGCCGTACGGCTGGCGGCTGGCGCCAGTCGCCGTTTGCCCGCCACAATAGCCGCCTTGGGGCCAGTCGCGGCCCCGTGCCGGACGGTGACACGCCATGGCTGCGATCAAGGAAGCGAAGGTTCCCGATATCGGCAACTACAAGGATGTGCCGGTGATCGAGTGGCTGGTCGCCGTCGGCGACACGGTAAAGCCCGAACAGGGCCTGCTCAGCCTCGAATCCGACAAGGCCACGATGGAAGTCCCCGCGCCGTTCGGTGGCGTGGTGCGCGAGCTCAAGGTCAAGGTCGGCGACTCGGTCAGCGAGGGCACCGTGGTGGCGCTGATCGAGGACTCGGCTGCCACGCCAGCAGAAGCCGCGGCAGCGCGGCCAGCGGCAGCGCCGGAAGCTTCAGCGCCAGAACCCGCGAAGTCCCCCGAACCGGTCCCGGCAGTACCTGCGCCGGCCGCAGCTCCGCCTGCAGCGGACCTCGCGCGTGCAACCGCCTCGCCGCCGATCGCATTCGACAGCAGCCAGGTGATGCCGCAATCGGTGCCCTATGCCAGCCCCGGCGTGCGCGCATTCGCGCGCGAACTTGGCGTGGACCTGGCCCAGGTCTCCGGCAGCGAGCGCAAGGGCCGCATCGGCCGCGCCGATGTCAGCGCGTTCGTGAAATCGAGTTTGGCGGCCGCACCAGCGACGAGGTCTTCCGCATCCGCCGCCGGCGGCGGGTTGAACCTGCTGCCGTGGCCGGTGATCGACTTCGCGCGCTTCGGCGAGATCGAGGCCGCGCCGCTGTCGCGGATCAAGAAGATCTCGGGCGCCAATCTCGCGCGCAACTGGGCGATGATCCCGCATGTTACCCAGCACGATCTGGCCGACATCACCGAGCTGGAAGCGTTCCGCAAGAAACTCGCGGAAGAGAACAAGGATTTGAAGGTCACGCCGCTGGTGTTCCAGATCAAGGCGCTGGTCGCGGCACTGAAGAAGTTCCCGCAGTTCAACGCCTCGCTCGACGCCAGCGGCGAGAACCTGATCCTGAAGAAGTATTTCCACGTCGGCATTGCAGTCGACACGCCCGAAGGGCTGGTGGTACCGGTGATTCGCGATTGCGATCGCAAGGGACTGCTGGATCTGGCCGGCGAGCTCGGCACCCTCAGCGCCAAGGCGCGCGATCGCAAGCTGGGGCCGGCTCAGATGAGCGGCGGCTGCATCTCGATCTCCTCGCTCGGCGGCATTGGCGGCACCGCGTTCACGCCCATCGTCAACGCGCCGGAAGTGGCGATCCTCGGCGTATCCAAGGCCGCTATCCAGCCAGTATGGGACGGCAAGGAATTCAAACCGCGTTTGCTGTTGCCGCTGTCGCTGTCCTACGACCATCGGGTGATCGACGGTGCCGATGCGGCGCGCTTTACCGCCTATCTTGCGCAGCAGCTGGGCGATATCCGCCGGCTGCTGCTGTAAGCGGCGAATGCCGGTGCGCCGCGTAAGAGCTGTCGCGCGAGAACCGGAAACCGTGGTGAGCAAGGAGATCTCAGGGATGGACAACTCGCCGCTGTGGACCGCAGTCGCCGCCGATGGCTCGGTTGAGGAGGTGCGCATCATCGATCTCGACGTGGCCAAGACCACCTGGTCGCGGGTGCATGAGTCGATGCGCGTGGTGCATCTGCGCCTGAGCCGCCAGCCCGATCTGCAGTGGATCAAGTTCTTCCATGAAGAGCGCGAGTCGCGCATCGGCATCCGTCGACGCGGGCTGTGGATCGAGGATGGCTACGTGGCCTTCGACTGTTTGACCGACGAGATCGAAAGCCATCATCTGCCCGATATCCGGCGCTCGCTGGACTTCGCCAATCTCAAGTACCGCGAGTTTGTCGCCGCCCGGCAGCGCGAGCGCAGCGACGGGGTGGACGCCGGACGCACCGAACAGCGCAAGCTGGAAGCCCTGCGCACGCGCTTGCGCGAGAGCTTCGGCAGCGCGAAGGCTGCGGCCGCCAAACAGCCGCTTGCAGCAGCGTCGCGCGCGGCGGCGGTCGCTCCGCCAGCGCACAAGCCGGTTGCCGCGCCTGCTGCCGAGGCAGCGGTCGATCCGCAGGTTGCAGCAAGGCACGACACCGATGTCGCGGCGCACGCCGCGGCTGTAATGGAGTCCGCGCCGAAAAGCCTCGAGGACAACCTGGCGGCGTATCGCGACAGCCTGCGCGCGGCGCGACAGCGCGGTGCTGCAGATGACGACAACACACAGTCCTGATCCGGTACACACTGCACGCGACATTCGACCACGGCCACACCAATCCACGCGACGCAACGAGGCAAGCTCATGGCCATCATCGAGATCAAGGTTCCCGACATCGGCGGCATTGCGGATGTGCCGGTGATCGAACTGCTGGTCAAGCCCGGCGACAGCGTGCGCAAGGATCAGGGACTGCTGACCCTGGAGTCGGACAAGGCGACGATGGAGGTGCCCTCGACGGTCGATGGCGTGTTGCAACAGATGGTGGTGGCGCTGGGTGACAAGGTGGCGGAAGGAATGGTGGTGGCGCGGGTGGAGGTTGCGGCGGTGGTGGGGACTGCAGCGAGTGTGGGACCCCCACCCCAGCCCTCCCCCGTGAAGGGGGAGGGGGCAAGAGCTGCGGCGGCTACGGGGACTATCGCGGGCGTGGCGCCCCCACCCCAGTCCTCCCCGGTGAAGGGGCAGGAAGCAGAAGCCGCGCCCGTGAAGGGGGCGGTGGCAAAGGCTGCGGCTGCGCAGACTGGCCGCAAAGCCGATCTCGAGTGCCAGGTCGTGGTGCTGGGTTCGGGGCCGGGCGGCTATACGGCCGCGTTCCGGGCTGCGGATCTGGGCTTGAACGTGGTCTTGATCGAGCGCTACGACACGCTGGGCGGTGTGTGTCTGAATGTCGGTTGCATTCCGTCCAAGGCGCTGCTGCATGTCGCGCGGGTGATCGACGAGGCGGTGCATGGCGACGCGCTGGGAATCAGCTTCGGTGCACCGAGCATCGATCTGGACAAGCTGCGCGGCTACAAGGACAAGGTAGTCGGCCAGCTCACCGGTGGCTTGGCCAGCATGGCCAAGCAGCGCAAGGTCACGCGCCTGACCGGCACGGCGCGCTTCGTGTCGCCGCACGAGATCGAGATTCAAACCGCCGAGGGCAGCAAGCTGCTGCGCTTCGAGCGCGCGATCATCGCGGCCGGTTCGCAAGCGGTGAAGCTGCCGGGTCTGCCGTGGGGCGACCCCCGCCTGATGGACTCCACCGATGCCCTGCTGTTGCAGGAGATCCCCAAGCGCCTGCTGGTGATCGGCGGTGGCATCATCGGCCTGGAGATGGCCTGCATCTACGCAGCGCTTGGATCGCGGGTCACGGTGGTCGAGTTGCTCGATCAGCTGATGCCGGGTGCCGATCCGGATCTGGTCAAGCCCTTCGAGCAGCGGGTCAAGAAGCGCTACGAAACGATCCTGCTCAAGACCAAAGTCGTCAAGCTCGAAGCGCTCGAGGAAGGCCTGCTCGCCACCTTCGAAGGCGACAAGGCGCCACCGCCGCAGTCTTATGATCGCGTGCTGTGCGCGGTCGGGCGCACGCCCAACGGGCGTAGCATCGGGGCCGACGCTGCAGGCGTCGCGGTCAGCGAGCGCGGCTACATTCCGGTCGACCGTCAGATGCGCACCAATGTGCCGCATATCCATGCCATCGGCGACATCGTCGGCAATCCGATGCTGGCGCACAAGGCGACCCACGAGGGCAAGGTCGCGGCCGAAGTGTGCGCCGGCCACAAGTCCGAGTTCGTGGCGCGGGTGATCCCGTTCGTGGCCTACACCGATCCCGAAGTCGCCTGGGTCGGCGTGACCGAACTCGAGGCCAAGGCCAAGGGCATCGACATCGGCGTCGGCAAGTTTCCTTACGCGGCCTCGGGTCGGGCGATCGGCGTCAATCGTACCGAGGGATTCACCAAGCTGATCTTCGACGCGGCCAGCCATCGCATCATCGGCGCCGGTATCGTCGGGCCGAATGCGGGCGATCTGATCGCCGAGACCGCTCTGGCGATCGAGATGGGCGCCGATGCGGCGGATATCGCACTGACCGTGCACCCGCATCCCACGCTGTCGGAATCGATCGGGATGGCAGCCGAAGTCTTCGAGGGCACCATCACCGACCTGTTTATCGCCAAGCGCAAGTAGCTTCGCGCGCCGAATACCGCCGTGGCAATCGGGCTATCGCTTGCGCGCGCGAACCCGCGCGCGGGCCTTGGCCGCTTTTGGTGCCGGCTTGGCTGCATCCTCGTCGTCGACCTCCGGCTCGCCCTTGCGTAGCGCCTTGAGCAGGCTGCGGTACGCCGCGGCGATCGCGCGGGCATCGGCGCGTGGGTCCACTGGCGCGTCCTGCGCACGCAGGCGGATCTGTCCGCCTTCGAGGGCGGCCGACAGCAGTTCGGTGGCGATTTCGCGGATACTCATGGTCGACTCCCGTGCGGGATGGGAAAACACGCAAGCTAGACCGCCGATGTTACACATCGTTTACGCCACCTGCCGCGCCGTTACGGCGCCATTGCAGCGAACCGCCCCGCACCTGCAATCTCCGGGCTAACGAATTTTCCACATCGCGTTAACCGGATCCAACATTCCGCGGGCTACGGTGTGCAGCCATTGGATGCGGGACCGTGCCGTGACTGCAGGACACGAATTCACCTTCGGTATCGAGGAAGAGTACTTTCTGGTCGATCCGCAATCGCGCAACGCCGCCGCGCGGGTGCCGCGTGCGTTCTTGAAAGCCTGCCGCAAGCGCATGGGTGCGGTGATCGCGCCGGAGCTGCTGCAGTCGCAGATCGAGGTAGCCTCGCCGATCCTCCACAGTTGCAGTCACGCGCGCGAGACGATGGTCGGACTCCGGCGTGGTCTTTCCGACGTGGCGCAGGCGATGGGCTATCGACTGCTGGCGGCCGGAACCCACCCGATGGCGGCTTGGACCGAGCAGCGCAGTACCGAGAAGCCGCGCTACGAGCGCCTGATGGACGATTTCCAGATCGTGGGTCGGCGCAACCTGTTCTGCGGCCTGCACGTGCACGTGGCGGTGCCGGCCAGCGAGGACCGCGTGCGCCTGATGAATCGCGCCATGCGCTGGCTGCCGCTGTTCCTCGCCCTGTCGACATCCTCGCCGTTCTGGAACCGGCACAACACCGGCTTGCTCAGCTATCGACAGGCCGCCTACGACGAGTGGCCGCGTACCGGCATTCCGGACTACTTCGAAGATGAATCCGACTACGCCGGATTTGCCGAGCGCCTGGTGCGCGCCGGCGCGATCCTTGATGCAAGCTATCTGTGGTGGGCGATCCGACCCGCACTGCGCTATCCCACCCTGGAGTTGCGCATTGCCGACTGTTGCACCGAGCTCGACGATGCGCTGGCGCTGGCCGCACTCTACCGGTGCCTGATCCGCATGCTGATCCGGCGCCCGGAGATCGGCACCGTGTGGCGCGGTGCGACGCGCCGCATCATCGATGAGAACCGCTGGCGGGCCAAGCGCCACGGGATCGAGGCGGGCTTCATCGACGAGCGCGATGGCGGCGTCAAGCCGGCGGTCGAATGGCTCGAACAGCTGCGCACCCTGGTCGCCGAGGATGCGCGCGTGCTCGGCTGCGAGGCCAGCATCCGACGTCTGGGCACCATCGTTGCGCGCGGCACCAGTGCCCATGTGCAGCTGGCCCACTACGCGCAGTTGCGCGAACTGGGCGCCTCACGGGTCGAGGCCTTGCGCGGGGTGGTCGACCAGCTGGTCGAAACCACGGTGCCCACGGTCGCAGCACACGACGCGGTCGCGTTGGCCTGATGCACCACGCACGGCGCGCGCGCATCGACGGCGCCTCGCCGGGCTTCTGATATCGTCCAAGCTGCGGCGGGGTGCGTCGCTTTCACCGGATATCGCATGACCGCTGCCTGGCCTGCCCTGATCACGCTGTTGAACGTCGTGCTGTTGATCTACACCATGTTTCTGGTCGGCGGCGCGCGGCGCAAGTACGCCATCCATGCCCCTGCCACCTCGGGTCATCCGGATTTCGACCGCGTATTCCGCGTGCAGATGAACACACTGGAAGCTACCGTCATGTTCCTGCCGTGCCTGTGGCTGGCGGCAGTGCACTGGAATGCCTATTATGCGGGCTATGTCGGCCTGGCGTGGATCGCCGGCCGCGTGTGGTACGCGATCAGCTATGCGCGCGCGGCCAATCTGCGCGGCGCCGGATTCGGGCTCGCCTTCCTGGCCAACATCGTGCTGCTGGTGGGCGCGAGTTACGGGCTGCTGGCGCCGTTGTTCTAAAAAGAGGCGGCAATGGGCGATCATCTGTTGTGGTTCGTCGCCGGCATCGCCGCGCTGGCGCTGGGTGCCGACTCGGCCGTGCGGGGACTGGCCGGACTGGCGCGAAACCGTGGCGTGGCGGCATTTGGTGTCGGACTCGTGCTGGCCGCGTTCGGCGGCTCGGTGCCCGATGTCGCGCTCAACGTCGGTGCTGTCGCTGGCGGTCATCCCGCATTGGCATTGGGCAACATGATCGGTGCGAGCATCGTCAATCTGGGCCTTCTGTTGGGCCTGGCGGCGGTGGTGGCGGGACCGCTGGACGTGCGCTCGCCGGTACTCAAGCCGCTGGTGATCGCGCAGGTCGTGGTCGCGCTTGCGCTGCTGGCCATGAGCCACAACGGCCGCATCGGATTTCTCGATGGCGCCGTGCTGGTGCTCGGGTTCGTGGCATTGAGCGTGTATGTCCTGGGTTTCGCGGGCGGCCGGGCTGAGCCCGAGGTCCGCGCGCAGTTCGAAGCCGAAGGCGAGCAGCGCAGCGATGCGGCACTGAACCTGCTGCGCATCGGCATCGGCGCTGCGATCCTGGTCTGGGCTGCGCGCACCACGGTTGAGCACGCCGTCGGGCTCGCGGCGACCGCCGGCGTCGGCGATCTGTTCGCCGGCTTGACCTTCGTGGCCATCAGCGCCTCGCTGCCGCAGATCGCACTGGGACTGATTGCCGCCGTGCAGCGGCGTGGCGATGTGCTGATGGCCAGCGTGATCGGTTCCAACCTGCTCAACTTGAGCCTGGTGCTGGGCGTATCGGCGATCTGGCAGCCGTATCCGGTGGCGCAGTCGCTGGTGCAACTCGAGCTGCCGGTATTGCTGGCGTTCGCAGCGATGCTGTATCCGCTATTGCGTGGCGATATGCGTATCACCCGCGGCGAGGGCTTCGTGCTGCTGCTCGCCTTTGCTGCCCTGCACACGTACCAGTGGTGGTCGGTGCTGCGGTGATCCCCAGCGCGCGATCGATGTCCAACTCCCCGAGAAGCTTCGACCCGATATGTTGATCCAGATCCTGATATTGGCCGCCGGCGTGGCGATCCTCGCGGTCGGTGCCGATGTATTCGTGCGCGGCGCATGCGGTATCGCCGAACGCCTGGGCATGAGCCCGTTCATCATCGGCCTGGTCGTGGTGGGCTTTGGAACCTCCACGCCGGAGCTCGCGGTCAGCGTAGGTGCGGCGCTCAGCGGCAGCACCGACATCGCGGTCGGCAATGTGGTCGGCTCCAACATCGCCAACGTCGGCATCATCCTCGGCTTGGCCGCGGTCGTGGCACCGCTGGCCGTGCGGATGCGCATGGTGCGGGTCGAGTTGCCGATCATGATCGGCATCAGCCTGCTGCTGTGGGCGCTGGCAAGCTTCGGCGTGATCCTGCGCTGGGAGGGCGTGCTGCTGCTGGCCGCATTCGGCGTTTTCATGTGGTTCCTGCTGCGCACCTCGAAAGACGAGTCCAAGCAGGTGCAGGATGAGTACGGGGCCGAGAACCCCAAGGGCAAGGCCAGTTGGCGATCGGGTTTGTTCATTGTGGTGGGGCTGGCGGGCTTGATCGGCGGTGCGCAGCTGGCGGTGGAATCGGCGACCTCGCTGGCGCGCCTGTGGGGCATGTCGGAGCTTCTGATCGGCCTTACCGTGGTGGCGATAGGCACCTCGTTGCCGGAGCTGGCCTCATCGGTGGCCGCGGCCTATCGCGGACATGCGGACATCGCGATCGGCAACGTGATCGGTTCCAACATCTACAACGTGCTGTTCGTCCTCGGCGCCACGGCGGTGGTCGCCCCGCTGCCGACCACCGCGCCGACCCTGATGTGGCTCGACATTCCGGTGATGATCGGTTTCGCCGTCGTGCTGGTGCCGATGATGCTGATGGGCCTGAAGGTAACGCGCGCCAATGGCGTGTTCCTGCTGCTGGCCTACGCGGCCTACATCGCCGTCCAGTTGCAAGTTTCCAGCGGCGGCTGAGATCAGTCCTGTGGCGGTGGCGGCGGCCGCGCCGAAGGATCGGTGCGCATCGCGGCCTTGACCAGCAGCTGCGCACTGACCGGCGGGGTCAGGAACAGGAACACGGTGATCAGCAGTTCGTGGCCTGCCGGCGGTGTGCCGCGCGCGATGAACCACGCCATCGACGCGATCAGTACGCAGCCGATGCCAAGAGTGGTGGCCTTGGTTGGGCCGTGGATACGCTTCATGAAATCGCCGAGCTTGGCCAGACCCCAGGCGCCGACCAGTGTGAAGAACGCGCCGGTAACCAGCAGGAATGCGATCACTGCGTCGAGCCAGGCCGCGATCATTCGACCACCTCGCCGCGTGCCAGATAGCGTCCCAGCGCCACGGTGCCGACAAACCCCAGCATCGCGATGACCAGCGCCACTTCAATGTAGATGTTGTCGTTGATCGCGATGCCCAGCATGATCAGCAGCGCGATCGTGTTCACGTAGAGCGTGTCCAACGCCAGCGCGCGGTCGACAGCGCCAGGCCCGCGCAGTAGTCGATACAAGGTCAGCAGCAGGGCAAGCCCAACCGCCCCGATCGCCCACGGCAGCACCAATGCGGTCATCGGAAGATCTCCAGCAGGGGGCGCTCGTAGCGCTGTTTGATCGTGGCCACCATGCCGTCGGCATCGTCCACATGCAGACAATGCACCAGCAGATGACGTCCGTTGGGCGAAACATCGGACGACAGCGTGCCCGGGGTCAGGGTGATGATGCTCGACAGTACGCTGATCGCGTGGCGATCGGTCAAGTCCAGCGGCACCCAGATGAAGCCGGGCCGGATCGCCGACTCTGGACCGAGGATGCGGCGCGCGACTTCGATGTTGGCGACCACGATGTCGTACAGGAATACCGCGGCCAGCTTGACCATCGCCGGGAAGTTGCCGATCGTGGGTTGCTGCGGGCGCAATGCACGGGTGATCGCCGGCAGCGCGATCGCCAGCACCGCTGCAAGCAGCAGATGCCCAACGCTTACGCCATTGAGCAGCAGCCACAGCACGAACAGCAGGAGGCTGAGTAGCGGCGAGCCCAGCCAGCGCTTCATGGCTGCAGCTCCGCATCGGCGCGCGGCTGTGCGCCGAGCACCCGTGCGATCAGTGCCTGCGGTGCGAGCAGCTGCGCGGCAGTGGCGCGAGTGAACTGGGTGACGGGATCGGCGAACACCGTCAGGGCGACGCTCGACAGCAGCAGCAGGCCCAGCGCCGCGCGCTCGGGCAGGCGTGGCCGCAGCCCGGCACTACTTGCGGCATCCGGCGATTCCTCGCCGCGCCAGAACAGATGGCTGCCCGCGCGCGCGAGTGCCACCACCACGCACAGGCTGCTGCACAGGATCACCGCCCAGATCCACGCACCGTGGCCCTGCGCGCCGATCGCATCGAGTACCAGCGCCTTGGCGAGGAAACCCGCCATCGGCGGCAATGCCGCGCCCGCTACCGCGGCGAGCACGAAGGCCAGACCCAGCGCGGTGCGATGCGCCAGTGCATCGACGCGGCGCAGGCTGTCGCCGGCGTGCTGCCTGCCACGCCGGACCATATCGGCGAGCAGGAACAGTGCGGCGGTGGCCAGCGTCGAGTGCAACAGGTAATACAACGCAGCGCCGATCGAGGCCGCGGTGGCGCTCGCGATCGCCACGAACA
>Ga0209181_10005073_pt1 | contig 19148 bp, 19 predicted proteins | sample MAT05_FD_187208 | JGI IMG/M metagenome (GOLD analysis project Ga0209181, IMG submission 187208) | Freshwater microbial communities from Lake Fryxell liftoff mats and glacier meltwater in Antarctica - MAT-05 (SPAdes) (version 2) | ecosystem: Environmental > Aquatic > Freshwater > Ice > Liftoff... | reverse complement strand
CGGCCATGCGGGTTCAAACATTGAATGTGGGTACAAAGTTCGGTAAAAACCAACCGTGTTGGAAATAAATATACACGCCAAAAACAGAGGTTGGTCGTCTTTTTTTCTACTTTGGTCTCAGGTTACGTCATAAATCTTGCCTTCCCCCGATAAATTGTCCCGAAAAACATTCCGATCACAACCAAATTTAAACAACCATGTCAACGCTAGACAACACGATTGAGCCTCAAACCAATGCTCCCATCTGGAAAACCGCTCTTCAATGGAGTGCTTATGCCACGGTGGCAGGCATTCTGCTGTCGCTTATCATGTATTTGATGGATTACAACCCCATGGCAGGAGGCATGTCGGGCCTTGTTGGTTTTATGTTTGTTGGCCTCATCATGGCCGGTATTTTTGCCGGTTTGGCCATCAAACAATACCGCGACCGCGACAACGGGGGCTATGTGAAATACGGTACCGGTTTGCTGATTTCCGTGGTCGTTTCCTCAGTGAGTGCTATAGGTGGACAAATATGGGAATACATCATGGGTACGGTTATCGATCCCATGCGTTACGAAAAAATGGCCGAAGCCTTTGCTGAAACCTGGGGCGAGGCGATGCCTGCCGAAGCGCTCGAAGAAGCAGTTTCCAAAATGGCCAATGGCCCGGAAGTGTTGTCCATCTTCACTTCTGGCCTGCTCGGCGGCGCCTTTTTTGGACTTATTGTTGGACTGGTCGTTGCGGCTATCATGAAAAGAGAGCCGAAAACGATGTAAGTCACAAGTCCGAAGTCCGAAGTGCTCCTATAAACTATTTACGACTTCGAACTTCTAACTTCGAACTTCGGACTTACTTTTGCGCTGATTATGAAAAACATCAGCCTAAAATACGGTTTGCTCGGGGCCATCGCGGTTGCGCTTTACTTCTTCGTAGTTTACACGGTTGATAAAGAACTTTTCCTGCATCCCGTAGCCCAATGGGCCTCCATGCTGCTTTATGTGGCATTGATGGTAAAAGCTTCGATCGACGATTTGGCCGCCAATGGTTCCAACCGCGACTTTCGGGAAATTGTGCGCACACCTTTTGCCGTTTTTATACTCATCAACCTGGGTTATTGGATGTTTTATTATGGTCTCCACCTGGCCAACCCCGAGCTGCTTCAAATGGAACTCGACCAACAACTTGCCTTTTTGAAAAACCAGCTCACTTCAGGCACCGGCGACCCTGAACAGGCCGCGAAAATCCGCGAACAGATCCAAAATTTAGAAGGCACCAAAGACTTGCAACAACCGCTTGGCCCTGTACTGCTGCAAATGACGATGGGTGCACTGGGCGGTTTCGCCATCGCAGCGGTTATTGCTGCAGCCATGCGTTTCAAGCAAAACAACTGAACCCCGGAAACCATGTCGCGCCCAACCAAACGATCAACCAATGTACGCGTAGAAACATTTCGCCGGTGGCTGGGTATTTTCAGCATATCGCGCATTCTCCGTTGGTCCGTTTACCTTTTCCTGGCCGTTTGGTTGTACCGCAACTGGCACAACGACATCCCCACCAGCACCCTGCTGCAACAATACTGTTACCCAGATTCGCGCCTGACCACCATCGACGGCATGGATGTGCATTACCGCGTTTCCGGAGACGGTAAGGAAACGATTTTATTGTTGCACGACTCGGGCAACAGCCTGCACACCTGGGCCGGCTGGACCGATACCCTGTCGAAAAAATACCGCGTGGTTAGCGTGGATTTGCCAGGGTTTGGACTTACGGGTCCGCACCCACAGGGCAGCTACAGCGCTTTTATGTACGCGGGTTTTCTCGACAAATTTGTGGATACCCTCAAGCTGAACAAATTCACACTCGCCGGCAACGGCCTGGGTGCGCAAATCGCTTGGTTTTACGCCGCCGAATACTCCGAAAATCTCAACAAACTCATCTTGCTCAATGCACCTGGTTTCGAAACCAAGTCGCCATCGCTCGTCATGCGTTTTGCAAGCACACCGGTTGTAAACAGTGCCCTGTGGAAGGTAACGCCCCGCGATGCCATGGAGCTCATGCTGGAAAATGTGTACGCCGACAATACACGTGTGAACGAAAAACTTGTTCAAAGGCACCTCGAACTCTTCCTTCGCCCCGGCAACCGAAAGGCCTTTACCGACCGCGCTCAGGTGCGCGACAACCGTCCACCTGTCGACCTTATAGACAACATCACTACGCCTACCCTAATTCTTTGGGGCGCTGAAGACACCTACATATCACCCGAATTTGCTTACGAATTCCACCGCCGAATCAGGGGAGCTTTCCTTAAAATTTACCAAAACACAGGGCATTGGCCACAAGAGGAAAACCCCGTGCAAAGCGTCCAGGATGTCATGGCGTTTTTAGAAGGAAGATTTTGACCTCCTGATTGGAACCTTAAGTACTAAACGGGAAAACATGGAGGCAATCATCAAGTTCTGCCATACACAGTTTCAGCTTTTCCAAATGCCTGCCATGGGTAGCACTCAAAGCAGAAATATGACAAAGGCGTGGAAAAATTACAACAACCGGCGTATTGACTCCAACGTAACACCCTGAAAATCGGACCACGTAGCCTTTACATTGGGCAGGTGTGCAAATTCTTCGAGGCCATGTGTGGTGGTGAGGATGATGGTTGCGCTGCCTGCCCGGCGCGCCGCTTCGGCCCCCGTGGGTGAATCTTCAAAAATGACACAATCGGCAGTAGATGCCCCCAGTGCTGCCGCTGCTTTTTCAAACACCTCCGGATCGGGCTTGCCTTTTTCAACCATGGAGGCGTGTACAACGGCGCTGAAATACTGGCGCAAATTGAGGTCATCCAGCACAAAATCGACGTTTTCGGCTGGCGCCGCTGAAGCGATGGCCATCGGAATACCTGACTGGTACGCCTCTTCGAGCAGCTGAGGCAATCCGGCGATCAGTGCGATGTCGTCTTTAAAAATATTACGGTACGTAGCTTCTTTTTCCCAGGCAATGCGTTTGCGGTCGGCTGGACTGAAAAAGTCGCCAAACTCGCGCTCCAGGATTTCCTCGTTGATGCCGTGGATTTTTTTCTTCACCTCATCTATGTCCAGCTCAATGCCGTTTTCGGCCAGGATGTGTTGCCAGGCACGGTGGTGCACCATCATGTTGTCGACCATGGTGCCGTCCATATCAAATATAAAATACATGGGGGGAATATTTATTTTGAAGTACTTAAACATAACTCAATACCAGTGACAATTCATGCTCGTCTTCAATTTTAACAAGCAAGTCATCAATTTCTTTTTTAATCTTTTCAGCGCCCATGGCCTATTCCTTTTTTACAAAAATACTTTTTTTGCAGCAAAAGTTCCACCTCACCCCTCTTTTTCCACCATTTTAACCTTCAACTGCGTCAGAATATTCTGCCTGCGCTCCTGGATGGTCACATCGTATCCGTCGAGTTCAAAGGGTTCGTTGTTGGTGGGAATACGTCCTACACGGGTAAGAATCAGACCGTTGAGGGTATTGTATTGTTTGTTTTCAGCAAAAGGAATGGGCAGGTAGTTGTTAACGTCGTGGAGGGGTGCAATGCCTGAAATGTTGAACGAACCGTCGTCGTTTTTTTGTACAGGCGCTTTTTCGTCGTCGTATTCGTCCTGGATTTCGCCCACCAATTCCTCCAGAATGTCTTCAAGTGCAATGAGCCCTTCGGTGCCTCCGTATTCATCAATGACGATGCCGACATGGATACGTTTGGTCTGGAAGTCCTTCAACACTCGGTTGAGCTTGGCCGATGCGTACACGTATTGCACCGGGCGCAAGAGGTCTTTCAGTTTCCAGTCCGGCGTCTTAATGTTGGCCTTAAAAATGTCTTTGGCGAAAACCACCCCAAGGATGTTGTCGATGTCTTCTTCGTAAACAGGCATGCGTGAGTAGCCGTTTTCGAGCAGTTCGCGCAGGATTTCATCCCGTGTTTCGTCAATATCCAGGGCGAAAATACTTTTCCTCGGAATCATGACTTGCTGCGCAGTGAGTTCTGAAAAATCGAAGGCGTTTTGAATGATTTTGTAATTGTCTTCCTTAAAAGCGCCGCTTTCCTGGCTTTGTTTGAGCAACAAACGAAGTTCTTCGGTGGTGTGGGCCTCGTGCTCGCTCATGGGCATAATGCCTATGGCGCGCAGAATGAGGTTGGAAAACCCATTGAGTACAAAGATAAAAGGCTGGAAAAGGATGTAAAACCCCTTCATGGGTATCGAAATGAACAACGTCGTGGCTTCCGGTTTGCGGATGGCGATACTTTTGGGTGCAAGCTCACCAAATACGATGTGCAATACGGTAATGATGGCAAAACCGATCGGCAAGGCAATCTTGTGCGCCAACTCGTCCGAAAGTTGAAGCCCCATACCGTTAAACATGCCGATAAGCAGGCGCGACATCACGGGTTCGCCTATCCAACCCAGTCCAAGACTGGCCAGCGTAATGCCCAGTTGGGTGGCGGAAAGGTAGGCATCAAGTCGGTTGAGGATGCTTTGTGCAATGCCTGCGAGTTGTTGGCCTTTCTGGGCGCGCAGTTCTATTTGAGAATAACGAACTTTCACGATGGCAAACTCTGCTGCCACAAAAAACCCGTTCAAAAACACAAGAAACAGGGTCAATAAAATATCTAAAGCCATGGTTGAGGTTTCAAAACTACCTTATGCGAAGGTAAGACATTTTACCTGAATGCCATGGACAGGCCTACGCCCAGGTTCGCCGTTGAGGAGGACCGGGGAGTGAATGCCCCGACAAGATTGTCGGAAACGAAATAGATCTGGAAGGGTGCAAAATTCAGATAAACCTGAAACCCTAAGTTGTGCCGGTAATTCGTATTTACATTTTCTTCAACCAGTTCGGTGACACCGTACATTCCGCCTACCCTAAGCCAGGAAAGCGGTTCCCACATCACCTGAGCGGCAACGGCATTGAAGCTGCGCCGTTCGCCGCTTTGATGGTAAAAATTTGCACCGACGGTCATCCGAGGCAATATTTTATACAAAGCGCCAACATAATAACGCTGGGGCAACCTGCTTTTGAAGTTGTTGTCGGTGCGAACAAACTGAAAAATATCGTTCAAAGTATCCAATTCGCCGTTTATGTCGATGCTGTCGGACCCGTTGATGATGTCTTCCCCAGGTATGAAAACTCCGTCGTAGGTATAGCTGCCCATGCTGTGAAATTCGTAAGCCTGTTCTTTCCAGGTGATCGTTCCGCCCAGATCGAGCGCACTGGCGCTGAGCGTGAGGCGATCGGTCACCTGTGCATGAATGCCTAAGTCGAAGGCCCAACCCTGGTTGTTGAACACGTTGGCGCTCCGGAAATTATCCGTCACCAGTTCAAATCCCAGCCCGGAAGTATCGATGGAAGAAAAAACGGAAGAGGAATAAAATGCGTAGTCGCTGTTCACCGTCAGCTGGTAATAATCCGGATCGGTGTAAACATCTGCCCTGTTTCGGTTGGGATCTGTTTGCAGGGCGCTGTTTCCTCCTAAAAACTTCACTTTGGCGCCTACGGTGACTTTACCGAAACTTTTGGTTCCACCGGCCGCGATTTCATGCCAGTCGAAACTGTACGACCCTATGCCCAAATCCATGGTTTGCCCCACGTACGGACCGTTGCCGTTCCAGTACAACTCGGCAAAAGTTTTGGGAAAATCCACCGTGCCGCTCAAACGCATGCTGTGCCCGGCCATCACGGTGAAACCTTTGGGAAGCCGAATGCCGAAATTGACGGTTTCAATACGTTGTTCGGCCACGACGTAATTCTCTGGATCCAACTTTCCAATGGCATCACCCAGAGCGAGGACCAAATTTTTGCCTTCTTTGCGAAACAAATCGTTGTAAGTAACATCTCCCGAGAAGGCGGCATCCAGGCTGTAGGAAGGAAGTCCAACAACATACCGCACACTGTCGGGGAAAAATGCAGGATTGAGAGCATTGGATCGCCATACATCGGGCATTTGGTACAACATCATTTCCTGCTGGGCATGCAGTGCAAATGGAGCAATAAGCAGCAGGACAAAAGCATATTTTTTGTAAAACGACATGGGAAGTTGGCTTGTCATTGGAAGGAAAAAACGCTGAAAAAGGGATAAACCTACGGGGACGCTAAAACTTCTTTTTCACTTTCAAACCCATTTTGATCACCACCGTACCATCGGCAAGGATTTTTACCGGTACGTTGCCATTTTCGGCGGTGGTAAAAGAGGTTTCCAAAAACATTTGTTTCGATTTGCGGACGCGGTCGAAACGTTCGATGCTCATGGGTATGTAGGTTTCGGTTCTTTCCATGCCTATGGCCACGCCGTTGGCATCCACACCGGGCGACTGGATAACAAACGGAGGCGTACTTGTATCGAACAGCGAATCAATCACCGCACCGTTTTCATCCAAAAAGCGAAGTTGAAGGTTACTGGCAATGGGCGTCCGATTTTCGGTTACCAGTTTAAATTCCACGCCGGTGAGTTCGCTGATGTCGGAATCGGCAAAGTCACCGAAGTCAAAGTCAAGCAGTTGTTCGGCGCCGAAGTTGCGCAACGAACCTTCTAACAGCAATTCAACATCTACCTGCATGCGAATAATACTACTGTCGGTCAAAAAACCGATGAGGTTGGGATCCCTGTTTACGTTGGCGATGCCGTTAAGGGCATAAATGAGCTGTATCGGCTGCGAATTGAAAATTTCATCGATGTTGGAGTTGCTTCGGTCGAAATCAAACGAGGTGTATTTGAACTGTCCCACTTCGCCAGCCGCAAGGGAGGGGTATGCAAAGTCGATGCCGCCCGTATCGATCACCGTACTTTCCAGGTCGCGGATGATACCGTCTTTGCCGACAAATTTCAAAACCGTCACTTTGCCACGTGTCGGAAATCCATACGAATTGGCAATGGTAATACGCACTTTTGGGTTGCTGATGGTCACATCGCCGTCGAGGTTGGTTTGGTTGATGTCAATGTCAATGGTATCAAGGGTCAGAGGATACTCATTGTAGCCGTAATAACCCTCCATGTAGGAAAAGGTAATGTTTTGAAAGAGCATACCCATCCCGGGTGTGCCTGGCGATATTTCAGGAATGATGATTCGTGTTCCATCGGGCAGATAGGCCTCATACCGGAAAGTTAACGTATTGTTGTTGCTGGTCAGCACCTTTCCGCCAAGGTTTACGGGAGGAGAGATCCAGGGAATGCTGGTTGAGTTGGCAGGCGCCGTGAAGGGCATACTGAAAGGGACACCGTTTTCCGTCATTTGCAGGATGTAAAAAGTACCTGTAATGGGTTCTGAAAGCGGGTTTCGGATCACCAGGTTCATTTGTCCTGCATTGAAATCGATCCGATAAACCGTAACAGAATCTGGTGCATCAAAAGGGGCATTGAACACCGAGTCTGCGATCGGTACGAGGCCGTTTTCAAAAAACTGGAAAATATCCGTGGCTTGCTTTTCAGCCACGTCGCCCGAATAAAACAAGGTCATTGTTTGATCCGCATTGATCACGATGGTATCGGTGCTCAACGAGTCGTTGAGAATGTTGTTCACGAGATCAGAAATCTCCAGGGTAGTGTGCAACAGCGACACGGCATACTCGGCATCGTGATCCTCCACTTCCAGTCCGTCGTAATCCTGAACATTGCAGGATCCTGCAAACAAAAGGAGCAAAAGAAAGGCAGGCAACAGGTGGCGCAGCGGTTGGATTGTGCTCATAATGACAGCTTGGGTTTGGCAGGCGGATGAACCCGCCGTAGATTAAATCAGTTTTTGAAAAGTTGACACATGTTTACTTAAGACCAGTATGTTACCCTAAAGTAACGTCTAAACCGGCCGTTTTGTACATTCTGTCGGTTGAGTTAAAATTTAAATCCTACCGAAATCTGTATCATCAAATTTTTGTCTTTGTCATCGCGGTACAACACTTCGCCGTTATCACCCAAGCTGGCTTTGGCCATATCTGCGTCGTTGTTGGTCACATCACCCAGGCCAAACTGAAAACGTCCGCCCAGATAAAGCGAACTGCTGATGTACCAGGTAAGTCCGCCCATCAAACCGTAATCGAAGTTGTTGTAAATACTGCCGCGGTCCTCCGTAAAGTCGTAATACGCGCCCACCTGCTTGGATTGTTCAACAAGCTGGTTGTCGGCACGCACTTTAAAAAACTCGTCGCCTGTAGCTTCGCCAATACCGTCCTTGCGGTAATTGTGGTCGAGAAGGTACTCGATATCTTCAACCTGAGCTCCGCCACTGCCTTCGTAAATGCCGTAAACGGTATTGTTAAGGGGAACAGTTTTCCCGGTAAACGTGAAAGCGCCCTCGCCGTTGGAAGAAAGCAGAAAACCGCCATAAAAACCGCCGGAAATTTCAAGATCTTTCCACCGTCCTTGTGCCAGAATGGGAATGGCAACATAGGCATTGTTTACATTGAGCTGGTATTGGATGTTACCGTTGGCAAGTTTTGTATTCGTCTGATCGCGAAAATAGCGGTATCCCTGTCCTTCGTAAGTGTATTTGGTACCTTGTTTGGAAAACAACAACTCCGTTTGCAAGCTGAAAGCATCGTTGATCTCATACGTTAACGTTGCACCGATGTGAAAACCGGTGATGTTGTCAAACGTTTCAAGCTCCATGCCGTTCAGGTTGGTTTCCGATGGACCATTAAAACGACTGAAATTCACACCGGTTTTAAATCCGTATTGAAGTTGTGCCTGTGCCGTTTGAACCAGGCAAGCTCCAACAAACAAACACAACAAAATGCGCTTCATGCTGTTCTTTATCATTGTTTAAGTTAAAATTACCCGCAAGTTAGTCAAACAGGGTGGGCAAAAGTACATCATCCAAAGCAAAGCTGGTTGGGTGAAAAATGACGTGATTGGCGTACCTTTGCATCCGCCCCTCTAAAACCATCAGCCCTCACCATTTTAAAAGCTATTCAACGCTATGAAAGACTGGCCGCTTTGGGAAATTTTCATACGATCCAAACAAGGTTTGAGCCACAAACACGTCGGTAGCCTCCACGCCGCAGACGAAGCCATGGCCATCGAAAACGCTCGAGACGTGTACTGCCGCCGCAATGAAGGCATAAGCATCTGGGTGGTTGAATCGATCCACATCCACGCCTCTACCGAAGACAGCGAAGCGTTTTTCGACCCCGCCAACGATAAGGTCTACCGCCACCCAACGTTTTACGACCTCCCCGACGCACTAAAACACATGTAACCCGCCGCTGACATGAACCTCCAACAACATTTGCTGGATTATACCCTGAGGCTCGGCGACAACGCCCTCATCCTCTCCCAACGCCTCGGCGAATGGTGTGGCCATGGTCCTGTGCTCGAACAGGACATCGCACTCACCAACATCGCTCTCGACCTGCTCGGACAGGCACGCATGCTGCTCGCCTACGCCGGCGAACAGGAAGGCCAAAACCGTACCGACGACGACCTCGCCTACTTTCGCGACGCACACCAGTTCCGCAACATCCTGCTCGTGGAACAACCCAATGAAGACTTTGCCCATACCGTCCTCCGTCAGTTGTTTTTTGACGCCCACAATTTTTACAATTACCAGGCCCTCACCCACAGCTCCGACGAGCGCCTAGCTGCCATCGCCGCAAAATCACTTAAGGAAGTTACTTACCACCTGCGCTATTCCTCAGAGTGGACCATCCGCCTCGGCGACGGCACCGACGTCAGCCATCAAAAAATGCAGGAAGCCCTCAACAACCTCTGGATGTTCAGTGGCGAACTTTCCACACCCAATGAAACGGATACCGCCCTCGCCGAAGCAAACATTGCTCCAGATCTCAAGGAGGTAGGCAAGCTGTCGCAAGCCAAAATAAAAACCGTACTGGACGAGGCAACGCTCTCCATCCCTGAAAACAGCTGGATGCAAAACGGCGGCAAGGAAGGCCGCCATTCCGAACATCTGGGCTTCATGCTCGCGGAAATGCAGCACATCCAACGCACATATCCGGGACTTCAATGGTGAATTCTTAGTCGGTTGATCGGTTGGTCGGGTTGTTTAAAAACATAGCGTCTCGCTCCGCTCTATAGCCATTCAACGGAAATTTAAGAAAAAAGTGATGTGTGTCATGTTTAAAGGCTCTTCGGCCCTTTTTGGACCCTTTCAAGCTGGGAATACCCCCCTGCTCTCTCGCGGTTCCCAAAGAGCGCAGGGAGACGCTGTATTTTTCAAACAACCCAACCAACCCGACCAACCGACTAACCGACCAATACCGCTTTCTCCAACAGTGTCAGCGTTCCAGCCCTAGTATCCAAACGCGCTTTGATTCCGTAAGGCAATGTGGCTTGATCCGTAACATGCCCGAACGGCAAACCGTACATCGTTGGGATACCCAGTGGCACCAGTCGGTCGAGCAGGGTTTCTTTAAGTGTTAAGGAAAACTCGCTTTTTTTCGGCTGACAATCGTAAAAAACGCCAAGCGCCAATCCGGCCGCCTGGCGCAGATCCGTAGCCTCCAGCATCTGGGTGAGTAAGCGGTCAATACGGTAGGGTTGCTCGCCCACTTCTTCCATAAAAACCAATTTGTTTTTGAACGAAGGCTGCCAGGGCGTACCACACAAGGCGGCCAGCAACGACAAGTTACCTCCCGTCAGTTCGCCTTCGGCAAAACCTTCATGGATGGTAAAGGGATCAAATGCGCCTTCGGCAACGGCATCCTCTGGATATGGTTTGTGAATGGTGTAGGGTGCCGTACCCTTTCTGGCCACTTCCATCAAATGGGGAAAGGTTGCATTGGAATAGCTTCCTGCTGCAACCGGTGCGTGGAAGGTAACCAAGCCCGTTTTTTGTCCGATGGCAAGGTGTAGTGCCGTTACATCGCTGTACCCGAAAAACAGCTTGGGATGCCTTCGGATGAGGTCAAAATCAACGTCGGGAAGTAGGCGGGTACAACCATAGCCTCCGCGCACACACCAAACGGCGTCGGTTTCCGGGTCCGAAAAGGCGTTGTGCAGATCGGCCAGGCGCTCAGCATCCGTGCCGGCTAGATGACCAAGGTGTTTGCGCATCGACACGCCTTCTTTCACCTCCAGACCGAGGTTTTTCAGGTTGGCCAATGCCTGCGCGATTTTTTCATCGGATGCCGGACTGGCAGGTGCGATCAAGCTTACCCTTGCACCGGGGCGCAAAGGTGCGGGCAATATCCGACGTGGGTTGGTGATCTCCATGGCGTACAATGGGTTAAGGGGTAGTCCTGCCGCAAGCAGTGCAAAACTTGCCTGTTGGCAAAAATGTCTTCGTTGCAAGATCTTCAGAGTTTGATGTAAATGTTGCGCATGTACAACCACCGGCAAAACAGCCAGCAAAGCAGTGTGTAAGCCAGGGCAAAAAGAAAGGAGCTGAAAGCACCACCCTCAAGCGGCACAAATACCGTTTGGTAAATCCAACTGCGTACATCCATGGCTGTGCCGGTATCGGTGGCCCAACGGATGTCGGCACAGAACATAACCAACGCCTCCGAAAGTACATAGGCAAACAAGGCATTGGCGCCGAAAACGATGAAAAAACCAGAACCATTGCGCCAACCCCGCACGTCGAGAAACCACACACAGGCTGCAAGTAGGATCATGGACATGCCCCCGGCGTACAGCACATACGAGCTTGTCCAAAGTTTTTTGTTGATGGGAAATGAGAGGTCCCACAAAAGTCCTGCAAATCCGATGGCCAATCCTAAAAGCAGCAGATCGCGCACCAGCACGTCTTTCTGTCCACCCCTGCGTTGCAACATACCTCCGCAGAACCATCCCAACAAGACCGTCACGATGGCGGGCAAAGTACTCAGCACACCTTCGGGATCAAATGGAATACGCTCCCCTTTCCACAAATGTGCATCGTTAAACAACAAGCGGTCGAGCCTAAGAACAGCATTGGTGTCCAGCGCATACGGATCGGCGCCTGGCGTACCCAAAAAATAAAGCAATGCCCAATACACCAGAAGGATGGCGCCCGAAATCCACAACAGGGTTTGCCGCCCGAAATGGAGTGCCAGTACCGAAGCCAGGCCATAGCCCAAAGCGAGTCGTTGGGGCACACCCATGATGCGCCAGGTGTCCCAATGATCCCATACCCGTGGGAAGTTGTTCAGGATCAACCCGATGAGGAAAAGCAGGGCAGTGCGTTTGAGGATTTTTTTACCCGCTTCGGCCGACCACCGGCGATCAAATTTGCCGAAGGCGAACCACATCGACACGCCGATGATGAACATAAACGATGGAAATACCAGGTCGGTAGGCGTACATCCGTGCCAGTCGGCATGCCTCAAGGGTGCGTAAACAAACTCCCCTGAACCGGGTGTGTTTACCAAAATCATAAAGGCAATGGTGAGGCCACGGTAGAAATCAACGGCCAGATAGCGGTTGGCAACAGGGTTTGAAGCAGGCATGATCGGAAGGTGTGTTGAATTGCTCCGTAATAGTCGTTGGGTTACCTTACTTTTGCTACCGCGAGCTTTCGCACACACCAGCAATTCTTCAGCAATAATACCGGGATTCTCCCATTTTACACATGCTTTTTGCAATAGGCACGCGGGTTCGTTTCCGCTACACAGGTGAAAGTGGCGTCATTACCGCCCAACTCGACGACGGCATGCTCCAGGTACGCCTCGACAGCGATCATTCGCTCGAGATTCCTGCGTTTGAGGAAGACCTCCAACGCGATGCCGGCGCCGAGCCCTTATTACCCGGCGCCAAATTTGTGAGCGGTAAAATGGAAAAAAAACCCGAGCCGCCACCGCTCCGGATCATTCAGGTCCAGTACCTCATCCTCAAGCCCAAAGGAGTACAATTGGTTTTCGAACCCATGCCCGGCCGCGATGGCTCCGTAAGCCGTTACAAGGCCTGGCTGCTCAACGATACCACCACCGAATTTTTGGTGGACTTCGGCCTGTACGTACGCGGTGAAGAGGTGCTTTGGCACGAAGACAAACTCAGCGCCAGCACGGCACTCGAATTGGGCGATTTGTTGTACGACGATCTCAACGAAACGCCCGAGGTAGAAGTCAGTATCCGACGCATCACCACCGACGGTCCGGAAACGCCCTTGAGCCGCAGCCTAAAGATCAGGCCCAAACAGTTTTTCAACAACCTGCACACTGCGCCTTTTCTGAACACCATGGCGCACCAGTTTGTGTTGTTCGACCAATTTGAACCCAAAACGGTCGATATGGCTGCCGAAGATTTGAAAGAGTACACCCGTCAAAAAGTAAGGCGTGGCGGCCACCAAAAACCTTCGTCCAACAGCCTGGCATACGATGCTTACAACGTTCAGGAATTCGCGCATTTCGAACCTGAAATTGATTTGCACATCGAAAACTTGTTAAAAGGCCATGCCAAGCTAGACAAAAGTGAGATCCTGCGCATCCAGCTTCAGCATTTCCAGCGTTTCCTCGACCAAGCCATCAGGCTGGGTGTGCCCCGCATCTTTGTCATTCATGGTGTGGGTGAGGGCAAATTGAAAGAAGCCATTGCCGACCGGCTGAAATACAACGGGCATGTGCACAAATTCAAAAACGAGTACCACGCCAAGTATGGCTACGGTGCAACAGAGGTGGTTTTTGCCTAAAAAAAACAAGAGCCACCCCGAAAAACGGAATGGCTCTTACGTGCTAAAAATACGCAGCAATCAATATTGCCAGAGGTCGTGTTCGAAGTTGAACAGATCGCTTTTGATGCGATCAGACTCCATCAGCAGGTCTACGCCACGTACGTACTCTTCGAGTTTACGGTCATAAACGTTTGATTCTTTGTAAATGTAGCTGGCGAAAAGACGCATTTCAAAAAGGTCTTCCCAGGAAACGGTGGCATTGGTGTTGCCGCCGAGGGTAAACACGCGATGGCGGGCGAAAAGTTCGCGGGCCTGCGGGTAATACACCCAGAACATGGGCTTTTCAAAACGGAAGTTACCGTCGTTGTCTTTCACGTCGATCAACGGAGCAATACCGAGGATGCGCACCTGCATGGTGGACGTTTCTTTGTCGAAGAACCAAACTTCCTTAAGACGGAAACGTTTAACGTCTTCCCAGTTGATATCGTTTCGAACGATCTGCACTTTCTCCTCGTAGGTTTCGGGGTCGAAGGTTACAATCGTATCAATTTTCGAAAGCATGGCGAGCACATCGTCGGTGCTCATACGTTTGGTAAACTTGTCGTCGTCGGTGCTGTAAACCGGCATATCGCCATTGGTAGCAGCATCGGAGAGCAGTTTAAAGAAGGGCTCTTCCGGGTAAGCAAACGGAAGGTTCATTTTTTCGCGGACATCGATGATGCGCCAGATACGTTTTTCCCAGAACACATCGCTTTCGCGGAGCGGCTGGTATCCGATAACACGGCGTTCGGTCATCACTTGTTTCTTAACGATATCGTCGAGTGGAGCTTCGCCTGTATCAAACGGCTCGTCCACTTCAGTTTTTTCTTCCAGATCGATCTCTTCCGGGTCTTGTGCCATCAGGGTGCTGTTGTTGGCGCCCAGAAAAAGCAAAAGGCACAGGCAAGTCCACTTGATAAAAGTTTGCATGGCGTGCAGATTGATTAGTGGTTGGATGATGTTGTGTGTTTAGAAAATTCGTTTGGGCGGAGGGCCCGGTAAAAATCCGGAACGTCCCAGCAGGTTATACAACGTTGCTGAGGCGTTCCGTATTATGTGTTTTACTTAATCTTGAAAGCAAGACCGCCGAGGTTACGCGCTGCTGCGTCGCCGGGGCATTTGCATTTGATGTTATCAAAGAAATAAGCATCGCCTGGTTTGGCTTTGTTTACCATTTCCTGAACATCGCTGCTGAAACGAACACCTGAGTTCTGGCGAACAACCGGATCCTGGCGTTTGGGCAGGTAGGTTATTTCGTAACCGGTCACATCGCACCTGGCTTCAAAATCGAAGTTTTCAAGTACAGCTGCGATGCCGCTTTGTGCTTTGAACTCACCGTTACCCATAGAGCCGCCTTTGTGTCTGGCGCCGAGCATGGGCGATGGGTCAGGGATACGTTTTACGCGGAACTTGAACGTGGACGAAGCTCCTCCACCCGAAACGGTTAGGGTAGCTTCACCAGGCGTAGTAGCACGAACCGTGAATTTGCCGCCGCCGTTGGAGGTAGCTGTTACACCTGAAGCAGATACTTTTACTTCGTTGGAAGAAACACCTGCGGCCGAAACCGAAATGGGGTTGTCTACACCGATGTAGAACACGTTCATTTTGTCGAGTTGAATGGCAACCGAACGCTGACCAACTTCGTACTCAAACTCCTTGGTGTAGGGTTTGACCTCTTTGGTAAGTGGGTTGATCACGTCAATTTTAACACTGAACTTTTTGGTGCCTACAGAGCTGGTTGAAGCTGTGTAGCGTGCTTTTCCGTCTTTCACCGGCAGACCGCTGCCACCCGCAGAAATACGGATGTTGTCGGCCGTAGAGGAATAAGCGCCGAGGAAGATGTCAGCCTCGTAGCTTTCTCCACTGATCAGGTAACTTTTGCGGGCCGATACCACTGGCTCGTAGGAGTCCATACGGATTTCCGTTTCACCGGATACTTTTTGGGCGCAGTAGTTAAGAACAGCGGCAGAAGACGATTTGGCATCACTTTGCAGTTTGGCCAAGATGGGGAAGCAGGCTGCTACCGGCATCTGGCGGAACTTAAAGTCGGCCCAGTTCTTTTTGTCCGAACCTGCGGGCAAGGGCTCGATGTCGAGCGGCATTTGCGCAGCAGTTGCAGGATCTTTGTCGGCAAGTTCGAGCAGTTTTTCGCGCGTTTCGCGAACTTTAGCTTCGATTTCGTTTCCTAGACCTTGTTTCACGAACATGTTGGTCGTGATGTCCTTATTTTTGATGTCTTTCGGAATGGTGGGGTCTTTTTTTCCAGGACCACCAGCCAAATCGAACAATTGCGAGCGAATACCTTCGATGTAATCAACGAATTCTTTTGAAATGCGTTGAGCTTGATCGGAGTTGTTTTTGTACTTGACGTTTTCTGGTTTGTCGTAAGCGGCTGCCACCCTGGCGATGTTCTCCGTGATTTTCACATTGGATTTCTCTACGATATCCATGCTGCCCTTCAAGCCCTTGTCGAGCGAGAAGAAGGCATTCATCACCTCGGCCGATACATTAAGTGCCAGCAGGGCAGTCAACACCAGATACATCAGGTTGATCATGAGCTGCCGCGGCTCCTTTGGTATGGACATAAGTCGTTAATTTTTTAAATTGAAGAATGAAGTTTACCAAGCTACTTTCGGCAGGGTTGTTACCCGCACCTTGAAGCAAGTTTTAATTACTGACGACCGATGTTCGACATGGCGGCCAGCATGTTGCCGTAAACCGTATTCAGCGAGCCGAGGTTTTTGTTCAGGGCGGAGAGCTGATCTTTGTAGGATTTCACATCTTCAGCCGATTTAGCCATGTCCGTCATGGCTTCGTTCATTTTGGTATAGAAGTTGGCCATCGATTTAACCTGCTCCTGCGTGCCAGTGAAGTCAACTTCCTGAAGTGATTTCAGAGCGCCAAGGCTTTTGCCCATCGACTGGAGTTCGGTAAGCATACCGCCGAGTTGGCGTTCGATTACGTCGCCGTGAAGCGGAGCTACGTCGGGCATGTTGGTGGCACCGTTCGTGAGGGGCTGGATGCGGGAATTGTAGTCATCAAGGCCTGGGTACAGTTTGTTCCAGTAATAGTCGGGGTCTGGTCCGATGATGCCAAGAAAAAGGAAGATGATGGCTTCCAAGCTCAGACCCAGGATCAGCATTTCAGAAGCGTATTCCCAGCTTTCCAATTTGAAGAGAGCACCGGTCAATACGATTGCGGCACCGACACCGATGAGGAGGTTCTTGAAATACTTGAAGGATTTTGTTTTGACGAAACTCATTGTTTTTGAACTTTTTAGCAATTTAGAAAATTGGTTGAGCTCTTTCTTCGAAGTAGAATGCCCAAAGCGACGCAAAAGTAGCAATATGGCTTCAACAAATCCGAAGAATATTTTGGAATAATTGCGGAGCAGCGTCAAAAATTGCCTTTTTAGCAAAAGCTTTTTGCGATGCCGCTACAAAAAAGGTGGTGGAGGCAGGGAAAAAAGGCAATAAAGACACCTGAGCGCAAAAGGACCAAAAACAAAGGGCAAAACGCAAGATGGAAAACAAAATTTTATATTGAAAATTGCTTTCTTGCTTTTTGCCCTTTGAAATTTTTAAGCAACTGACTAGAAGTCGTTGATTGAACGGCCCAAGAACGTGAGTACGTTGCGGAAGCCGACATAACACTTGGTTGTATCCTGGAATTCGTAAGCACGGGTTCCTGTTTGAAGGAAAAAAGCCACGTCTTTCCACGAACCGCCGCGAATCACTTTACGCTTGTCGGTTTCCGGATCGGTATCCTTGGCGTCGTAGCGGATGTCGGGGTTAAGATCGTGCATGAACGAGTAAGAGTTCTCGTAGTAGGCCGTTACCGTCCATTCGGCAACGTTACCGGACATACAATACAAACCGTAATCGTTGGGATAGTAGCCATCGGCTTTGACCGTGTACAAACCACCATCTTCCGGGTAGTTGCCACGCCCGGGCTTGAAGTTGGCAAGCAGGCAACCTTTGGCGTTGCGGGTGTAATAGGCACCCCAGGGATACGGTGCGTTTTCACGGCCACCGCGGGCTGCATATTCCCATTCGTGTTCGGTGGGAAGGCGAAAATCCTCGGAAGTCACACCGTCGCCGGCATACATGTTCCAGATTTTGGTGCGCCAGTAGCTGAATGCGTTGGCCATTTTCCAGTTTACACCTACGACGGGATAATCGTCAAAAGCAGGGTGCCAGAAATAGTTACGGGTCATCGGCTCATTGTAGGAATAAGCGTAATCACGAACCCAGCACAATGTGTCGGGATAGATTTTTACTTTGTCCTTGTGGATGTGGCTTGTACGGTTGGCGTTGCGGTCGTGTGCCGCACTTTGCCAGTCGTACCATTGGTACTCAAAAACGAGTTTGCTCACGTCAACTTCTTTGCGGCCAGCGAAACGCTCGTTGCCTTGATAGAAAATGTCCTGGAGCTCTTCGGCGTCGGTTTCCCAATCAAGCTCCATTTCCCAGTCGATGCGCTGCTTATCGCTCGTCGCTTCGTCTTCTTCAAGGTAATGTTGCATGGTCTCGTGGGCGATTGAGTCAACAACCCACTGAACAAACTGACGGTACTCGTTGTTGGTAACTTCCGTATCGTCCATGAAAAAGCCCTGAATAGAGATGGCTTTGGGTCGTTGAACGAGTGAACGGCTGATGTCTTCATCGCTCACACCAATGTTCAGCGTACCGGAAGGCACGTAAACCATGCCGTAAGGATTGATGCCTTTCCATTTTGGTCGGTCCATTACACCAACCAATTCGCCACTTTCCTGGCGACTGCATGAGGATAAAACCGCTGCAAGGAAGAGCAGAAGCAAAATTGAATTTTGTAGTTTTTTCATGTTAACACCCGTGTTTTCCTACTAATTGTTCGGATTGGAAAAAGTGATCGTAAAGATAGGGGATTAAATCCGATGTGAAAAAGAAATACAATTAAAATTGACTTTTAACGATTTTTCCTTTTGTATGGAACCCACCTCTAACGATTATTTAACGCTTCATTGTATCCGTTGCCTGATTTTTTAACAATTCGGATGCAATATGTCTCTTTGGTTGATTGGAAGTTGTACTCAAAGATTTGGCAAACTGCAAAAGCAGTGCCGAAATTGTACCCAGGCTCAAATAAAGCGCGGATTGTAGATGATGGGAGGCAATTTGCCCGCACCAATCGGTTTGTTCAGACTGTAACGCAGCAGCAACTCATGGCTGCCCCTGTTTACATCCCGCAACGGCGACAAAGATAAGTCATAAGCATAACCTAAACTCAACTTTTCGTTAACCCGCATTCCACCGAACAAAACCACCGCATCGCGATCATTGGCGGTGAAGCCACGGTACGTTGCGCCTGCAAATATATTTTCACTCCACCGTATCGTAGACGAAATTTCCAACTGTGTCTCCGTTATGTCACTTTTGGTCAAAATTGAAGGTTGAAGCGAAAAATCATCGCTCAAAATTAGGGTATACGCTGCATAAAACAGGTAGTGGCGCACAGGCTGCAAAGCAAACCCTCCCTGGTCGTCGGGCTTCAATACTTGCGAAAATACCGGGTGCACCG
>Ga0209181_10005072_pt1 | contig 19149 bp, 18 predicted proteins | sample MAT05_FD_187208 | JGI IMG/M metagenome (GOLD analysis project Ga0209181, IMG submission 187208) | Freshwater microbial communities from Lake Fryxell liftoff mats and glacier meltwater in Antarctica - MAT-05 (SPAdes) (version 2) | ecosystem: Environmental > Aquatic > Freshwater > Ice > Liftoff... | reverse complement strand
CTCCCGGTAGACGACGGCGCGCATCGCAAGGCCTGCGGTTGCAACTGCGGTCTCGCCCAGCTTCAGCGCTGCGTTCATGTTTCTCCTGGCGGTGGTGCTTACGGCGTAAGTAACGGACCAGCTTCGGTCTTGTCAATTCGTACTTACGGCGTACGTCCCGAGCCATTGCCGAGAAGGAAGTAAGCCCGCGTTCAGTCCACTGCTGCTGCGGGCGTGACCAGCACCTTCAACCCCGCGGCCTTCTCTTTGAGCACGGGGTCCGCGGCGATGACGGCCAGCGCGGCCTCGGGCGGCGGCTGCAGCCTTCGGGTGATGATGTCCACGCCTTCGGGCGTTGCGAGGGTGCTCGAGAAGTAGACGATCGCCCACTCGCCCGCCGGGTCCAGCGCCACGAGGTCCCAGGCGCTGACGAAGAGGACGAGCAAGCCGGTGCCGCGCCAGGTGAAGTGGGTCGGCGTCTCTTTGTCCTGCGTGTCGACGCCTTCGATGTAGCCGGGCGCTCCGTCTTCGACGTACCGCACGACGTCCGACAGCCGCCCTTCGCCGAGCACGCCGTAGTTGAAGGTCGGCTTCGTCTTCTTTCCTTCCGTCCACATCGGGAAGTTGGTGGCGACGACGTGCCAGGTGCCGGCGAGCTCGGCGGCGTCGAGGGTGGTCGGGGTCGACGCGACCTTCAGCGGCACCGACGCGCAGCCAGAGAGAAGCACCAGCAGGGGCAGGACTCGCATGCTGCGGAAGGTAGCTGTGGTTAAGGTGCGCCGCGAATGAGATCGCGAACCCTCTCGCACCTGCCGGGACGCTGCCCGCGCTGCTGGATTCGCCACGAGTTCTGTCTGTGCGCCGAGATTCCTCAGATGGCGACGAGGACGCAGGTGGTGGTGGTGAGGCACGCGCGCGAGGCGGACAAGTCGACGGGAACCGCGCGCATGGCGGGGCTCGCGTTGCCGAACAGCGTGATGATCGACTTCGGTGAAGAGTCCGCCCCGGTCGACGCCGAGTTGTCGCCGTATGTCGAAGACGCCTGGCTCCTGTTCCCGGCGGAAGAGGGCGCTGCCGCCGCGTCGGGTCCTCCGCCGAAGCGGCTGATCGTCATCGACGGCACGTGGCGGCAGTCGCGGCGGATGATCAAGAAGCTTCCCTGCCTGACGAACGTGCCGCGCATGGCGCTGCCTTCGAAAGCCGACGCGCCGCTGCGGCTTCGCGAGTCGACGTCCCCTGACAACCGTTCGACGCTCGAGGCGATCGCCGACGGGCTGACCCTGCTCGAAGGCGAGGCCGCGGGGCAGCCGCTTCACGCGTTGCACACCTTGATGGTCGAGCGCGTCTTTCGCGCGCGGGGCGTGTGGGACTTGAAAGCCGCTGGCCAGTAGCTGACCGGCTGTCAGCTCGTTGGTCCGAAATGAAAGTGGTTCTGATCCTGACCCGGATCAATGGCGAAACGGACGCGCTCCAGGAAGCCGCCGTAGCCGATGAAATTTGGGCCCTGCCAATCTCGGGATACAAAAACTGTTGCGTTGATCGCGAGCGACTCTCCGACCTCTGCAATCAACTGCAGTTCTGCCGGCCGTGGATGATCGAGAGACGGGTACTCATTCGAACGTTCTCGACGGAGTCGATCGTAAACAACCCCAGCTGTTCTGCGATTTCCTGGTTGAGCCTGGTTGAGTATCGAGTATGCGGCTCCGGGCGGCTCCGGGGATGGGTGATCAATAACTGCAATGGGCCACAGCGGCGTGTTCGCTGGCCAATAACGGGCACCTCGGCACCCGGGTGCTACCCTGCGCCCTCTCGTGAGCGACGACTACGTCCAGACGGATGAGACGGGGCTCACCGGAGCGGTTCGTCGGCCACCCAGCCTGTTGCCGTGGATTCTGTTCGGCGTGACCGCGGGGGTGATGGCGGCGCTGAGCATCTTGCTGCTTCGCCAGGTGCAGGCCGAGAGTCAGCGGGCCGATGATCAGGCACAGGCGCACGCAAACGAGATGGCGCGGGCCGAGAAGGCAGAGCTCGACTTGACCCAGATGCGGGTGAAGCTCGAGCCTCTTCAGAAGCAGGTTGACGCGTTGATCAGCGAGCGCGATGACCTCGCCGCCCGGGTGCGCGTGCTGACGTTGTCGGCCGTGAAGGAACCCGAGAAGAAGGTCGAGCCCACGAAGCCGCCGGCGAAGAAAGTGACGAAGAAGAAACCGACGAAGCGGAAGCGCCGTCGTTAACTGGGGCACCCCATGTTCCGACTGACCAACGCCACGGCGCTCTGCTACCGGATCTACGACATCGGGGAAGAGATTCACCTCGAGAAGGCGCGCGCGCTGGTCGCCGCGGACGCCACCCGCATGCGGCTCTCGCGCGAGGGCAGTGAGTACCTGCAGCTGTCGAACGCGCCTTTGACCTACGAGGTCGGCCGCCGGCCGCTGACGCTTCTCGCGGGGCCCTGCGAAGCGCAGGTCAGCGTTCGCCTGTTCGACCACGGCGCGCTGTCGGTCATCGTCACGCTCGATATTCCGGTGGGGGCGACGCTCGAGTCGCTCATTCCCTTCTCCGACGAAATCTCTGACAGCCCCGCCCTCGAGGCCCTGGCGAAAGAGGTGATGACGTCGGTGCGCGAGAAGATTGCTGCGGCGATCGTCGACGCGCACCTGTGGGAAGAGCGCGAGAGCTACACGGTGTTCCGCGTTCGTGAAATCGAGGGGAAGCCGACGGCGAAGCAGCTGCTCGAGGCGCCCGAGCTGCCCCGGCTGATTCTTGGCGAGGCGCGCGAGACGACGCTGTCAGAGGCCGAACGCAAAGACGTGCTGTCTGAGTGCTTCAGCTACACCGAGTACGACCTCGCGGTGCTCGACTGGAACTGCACGTTTCTCTACGAGCCGCCGCACTTCGCTTCGAACGACGTGGCCGACCTGATGGAGATCGCCAACGCGCAGCTGCTCGAGTTCCGCTTTTACGACGACGTGCTCGATCAAGAGCTCACGCGCATCTACGACGCGATCGACAAGAAGAAGCGCCTCGGGTCGTTGGTTCGTTCGCCATACAAGAAGCTGCTGCGCGACCTGATGCTCACGCTGATCGAGATGTCCGAGTTCATCGAGCGCGTCGACAACTCGCTGGTCATCGTCGCCGACGTCTATCTGGGTCGCGTCTACGAGGCGGCGGTGAAGCAGCTGCGAATCCCCCAGTGGCAGGTGCAGGTTTCGCGCAAGCAGAAGCTGCTCTCGCAGACGTACGAGCTCTTGAAGGGCGAGGTCGACACCAGCCGGGCGCTGACGCTCGAGGTGATGGTGGTGCTGCTGATTCTGATCGAGATCCTGGTCGCCTTCTCCGGGCTCGTCCCTCACTAGCGACGGGGCGTTTCTTGTTCAGGGGGCATGCAGGGCTAGAGTCGCGCCCGTTCCCATGCTCGATGTCTCGCAACGCTTCGGCGACATCCTCGTCTCGATGGGCCTCATCACCCAGGCCCAGCTGCAAGAGGCGCTCGCCCTGCAGCACCTCGCGGGGCACCGGGTCGGTGAAGCGCTGCTGTCGCTGGGCTACCTGACCCGCGGCCAGCTGCAGCGCGGACTGTCGGCGGCGCTGGCGTCGGGCACGCAGGTCGCGCTTGACCGCCCGCCGCTGGGCGAGATTCTGCTCGGGCTTCGCTACCTCGAAGAGCCGACGCTGAACGCCGCGCTGGAAAAGCAGAAGGAAGTCGGCCGCAAGCTGGGCGAGGTGCTGGTCGAGCAGGGCGTCGTCTCGGCCCAGCAGATTTCCGAAGCGCTGGGCCTGCAGCAGCGCATGGCCGCGCAGCCCGCCGAAGCCGAAGCACTCTCAGAGGTCGGCGCGAACGGCGTGAAGGTGATGGTCGTCGACGACAGCCTGCTCGCGTGCAACCTCGTGCAGCAGGGCCTGGCGATGCTCGGCTACGAAGTGCAGGCGTGGCAGGACCCGTTTCTCGCGCTCGAAGCAGTGAGCACCTTCTTGCCCAACATCGTGTTGACGGACCTCGAGATGCCGGGCCTCGATGGCGTCGAGCTGTGCCGCCGCATGAAGCTGGGCCCTTCGCACGCCACCCCGGTGATGATCCTCACCGCCAACGACGCCGACGTGACCCGGGTCGGAGGCCTGCGCGCCGGCGCCGACGACTACGTCCACAAAGGCATCTCGATGGACGAGCTGGCTGCGCGGATGGAGAACATCCTCAAGCGCACCAACGCGACAGACCGCATTCGAAGGCTCTTCGCCCGCTACACGTCGGACGCGGTGGTCGACGAGCTGCTGAAGTCCGGTGAGGTCGTGCTGTCCGGTGAGAAGCGCGACGTCACCGTGCTCTTCGCCGACATTCGCAACTTCACTTCCATCGCCGAGACCTACCCCCCGGACCAGGTGATGGGGCTCTTGAACGGCGTGCTGGGAAGGCTCACCGACGCGGTGCTCGCGCATGGCGGCACGCTCGACAAGTTCCTCGGTGACGGGGTGATGGCCTTGTTCGGCGCTCCCGTCGCGCATGACGACGACGCGGCCCGGGCGGTGCGCGCGGCGCTGCAGATGATGGAATCGGTGAAGGAACAGAACAACAGCGGCGAGCACGTCACTCCACTCGAGCTCGGCATCGGCATCAACACGGGCCAGGTCGTGGCGGGCAGCGTCGGCAGCGCACGCCGGCTGGAATACACCTGCATCGGAGACGCGGTGAACATCGCCGCCCGGCTGTGCAGCCTCGCGGGAGGAGGCGAGATTCTCGTCGGCGCTTCTACCGCCGAGAAGGCAGCCAGGGCGGGGTGGACCAGCGAGCCCCTGCCTCCGGTGAAGCTCAAAGGCAAAGCGCAGCCCGTGCCGCTATATCGGGTCACCACCACCAGGAGCGCCGACTTCTCATGAAAGAAATGCCATCGGGATACTCAGAAGACCAGCTCGTCACCAACCGCGCCGCCGTGATGATTTACGGAGCGTCCGAGGCCGACCGCCAGAAGTGGGCGCAGGAAGCCGCGGCCGCTTTCTCGGAAGAGGGCCCGTTGACCGAGCTTCGCGAGCCCGAAGAGAAGGTCGTCGCCGCCGCGTTCGGCAAGAACAAGGGCGTCATCTATGTGCCCGACGCCGGCAAGCTTCCGTGGGACTCGCAGCGTGAGCTCGCCCGCCAGCTTCGCGAAAAGGAAGAGCGCCCCAAGTGGGTGGTGGGCCTCGCGATGTCTCCGGAAGGGGCGATGGGCAAGGGACTTCTGCGTGACGACCTCGCCTATGCGCTGAAGCGCTCGCGGGTCGACTTGAACGACGCGGCCGTGAAACAGTCGGTCAAGAAGCGCCGTGCGAAAGCCGGGAAGAAGCGGTAAACCCGGGGACATGTCCGACGCCCTCGCCGACCGCCGCAAAGAGCTGGAAGAGACCTTCTTCGCGAAGCAGAACCAGGAGCTCGTCGCGAAGCTGAAGGCCGAAAAGCAGAAGACGCTCGACAAAGAAGGCCTGCAAGAGCTTACCGGCATCAAGAACGACGAAGTCCTCGAGAAGCTCATCTCGCTGAAGATGAACCGCGAGACCATCTCGGCCCTTTCCCTGTTTCCGTTGATTCAGGTCGCGTGGGCCGATGGCGCGGTCGACACGAAAGAGCAGGAAGCGGTGCTGTCGGCCGCCGCCGCTTCGGGCATGTTGAAGGGCAGCAGCGCCCACACACTTCTCGAAGGCTGGCTCAAGCTCAAGCCGCCCGCCGCCCTCGAGAACGCTTGGCTGAACTACGTCAAGGCTTTGGTCGAGGGGATGAAGGCCGAAGACAAGGCGCTGCTGAAGAACGAGCTGCTCGGCAAGGCGCGCAGTGTGGCGGAAGCGTCGGGTGGCATCCTCGGCATGGGCAGTAAGATCTCGAAGGCCGAGGGCGACGCGCTGAAGAAGCTCGAAGCCGCCTTCGGCTGATTCCGTTATTGCTGAACGATGCTGGTGGCGCGCGGGCTGCGATTCTCGCGATTTTTCTTTAGAATCCTCGCCCGTGTCCGCCACCGCCAAAGAGCTCGCTGGAGTCATGCTCGGCGAGTACCGCGTCGGCGCGTTGATCGGCGTCGGCGGCATGGGTGCGGTGTACGAGGGGTACCACCCCGTCATCGGCAAGCGCGTGGCGGTGAAGGTGCTGTTGCCGCAGCTGTCGGCCGACGTCGAGCTGGTGAAGCGCTTCGTCTCGGAAGCGCGGTCGGTGAACGAGATTCGTCACCGCAACATCGTCGACATCTTTGCGTTCGGTCAGCTGCCCGACGGCTCGCACTACTTCCTGATGGAGTTCCTCGAAGGCGAGCCCTTCGACAACATCATCCGCAACCGCGGGCCGCTGCCGGTGCACGAGGCGCTGTTCTGGTGTGAAGAGGTGCTCGAGGCCCTGGGCGCCGCGCACGACTTCGGCATCATCCACCGCGACGTGAAGCCTTCGAACATCTTCATGGTGCAGCCGCGCGCGGGCCGTCGGTACATCAAGCTGCTCGACTTCGGCATCGCGAAGCTGGCCAGCGGCAAGCAGGGCACCACCACGCAGGCGTCCGTCGTCATCGGCACACCCGTCTACATGTCGCCCGAGCAGGCGCGCGGCCGCACCATCTCACCGACCACCGACATCTATTCCATCGGCTGCATGCTCTTCGAGCTGATCACCGGGCGCGTGCTCTTCCCCGCCGAGAATCAGAACCAGGTGATGTTCATGCACGCGGAGGACGCTCCGCCGCTGGCGAAGAGCCTGAACCCGCTGGTGCCCGACTCGGTCGACGCGCTGCTGCAGAAGCTGCTGCAGAAAGACCCCCTCGCCCGCCCGCAGACCGCCGAAGAAGTCCGCGCGCTGTGCGAGGCGCTTCGAAAAGAAATCAACCCCGACACGGCTTTCATCCAGGGCCCGAACCGCCCGGCCACAGGCGACCCGCTGCGCGTCAGCTCGGGCCGCACCCCGTCGCCTAAGCAGGCGATGGAAGACGCGATGCTTCGCAACCGCGCCACGCCCGCGGGCTCGCCTCCGACGCCGGCCGAAGCCGCGATGTTCTCGCCCACGATGGTGAGGTCGGGTCCGCACCCCGCCGCGCCTGTCTCTGCGTCGCAGGTGGTTCCCTCGAAGTCGAAGGTGCCGCTGTACGTGATGGGTGGGGTCACCGCGCTGGCGCTGCTCTTCGCCGGCTGGAAGACCCTCGCGGATCCACCGGCGCCGGTCGAGCTCGTCGCGCCGCCGCCTGTCACCGTCCCCGAGCCGGTGCTCGCCGTGGTCGTGCCTCCGTCGCCCCCGCCCGAAGTGAAGCCGCCCCCGGAGCCCCTGCCGCCACCTGTTCCCGAGCCGCCGCCGACGGCGAAAGAGGGGCGCATCAACGCCGAAGGCCTCGAGAAGCGGCTCACCCACCTCGAGAAGAGGCTGAAGAAGAAAGAGGCAGAGACGGGCGACGTCGACGGAATCCTGAGGCAGTTCCTGAAGCAGGCGCGGCTGGACGCAAAGGGGGCCGACTCGGACGTGAAGCGCCGAGCGGCGTGGCGCAACCTCGACGACATCAAGGCCCAACTCGATGGCCGCTGAACAGGTACGGTTCCCGCTTCGATGACAGGCCTCGTCTTGCTGTGGTGCCTCGCGCAGGCGCCAACCCAGCCTCCCGCTCCGGTGGCGGTCGTCGTCTCGAGCAAACGCCCGGGCGCCGACCCATTCTCTGCCAACGCGGCCACCCGGGTGCACGCGGCGCTGCTGCGCGAGGGGATGAAGGCGGGTGACCTGCTCGACGACGTCGCCACCGGCAAGAAGGTGAAGGCGGCCGGCTTCTCGGACGCGCGCAAGTGCCAGGGTGGCGCGAGCTGTCTTCTCAAGCTGGCGCTGCTGCTCGGCCCCAACGCAGTCGTGGTCGGCGTCGACGTCGGCAAGATTGGCAGCAACATCGCCATTCGCCTCGAGGCCGTCTCGTCGCACACCGGCAAGTCGTTGCTGCTCACCGACGTCACCGCGCCCGTCGACGGCTGGGGCGACAAGGCGGCGGTGCCGATTGCGCTGTTCGCGCGCCAGTTGCTCGAAAAGCTCACCACGCTGCTGCCGCCGCCTCCTCCTCCCACGCCGGTCGTCATCGCGCCCGAGCCGCCGCCTTCCGATGCGCCCGTCGTGGTCGCGCTCACGCCGCCACCGACCCCGCCGATGGTCGAAGCGAAGCGCAGCAGCCGCACGCCGAGGTTCCTGAAGTGGACGCTGGGCGTCGGTGGCGTCGCGGCCGCAGGGGTGTCGGTGGGCTTCCTCGTCGCTGCGCTGAACAACCGCGCAAAGTTCAACGGTGGCAGCACCACCACGCCGTCGGGTGAGCCCGCGACGAAGCTGACGCTCGCCGAGGCGCGCACGTACGCAAACGCCAGCAACTCGCAGTTCACCGTCTCGCTGGTCACCGCCATCACCTCGGCGGTGTTGCTCGCGACCGCGACCTACCTCTTCCTGTCGGAGTGACCATGCGACCTCTCACCCGGCTGGCCCTCGCTTGCGGCGCGCTCTGGTTGTCGTCGTGCAGCTGCTCGGACCCTTCGGCGCTGGGTTTCACGGCCTGCCTGACAGCGAACGACTGCGCCGGCGACCTCGGCGCGTGCTGCGACGGGTTCTGCCGCGCAAGCTGCGGTGAAGATGGTGGAACGGGCGGAGGAGCAGGTGGCGGAGGCGGAACCAGTGTCTGCATCCCCGAATGTGCCACGGGCCAGCGCTGCGTCGCGGGCAACTGTGAGTGCGATGCGACGTCGTGCCCCAGCGGTTGCTGCAGCGGCGCAGCATGCAGCTCTCGAACGCTGGGCTCGTGCGCCGCGGCGGGAAAAGCGTGCGTCGGTTGTGACACCGCGAAGGCCGATCGCTGCTCGAGCATTGGGGCCTGCCAGTGCGGCGCGACCGGCGCGTGTGGCAGTGGCCTTCGCTGCGTGAACACGACGTGCGTATGCGACCAGACGTCGTGCCCTGGCGGCTGCTGCATGGGCAACGTCTGCGTGAACCCGACCTCAGGCACTTCGTGCGGCGCTCCAGGGGCGATGTGCAGCGCCTGCGACGTCAGCAAGGCGAACGCCTGCTCGGCCACCGGCGCTTGCCGCTGCGGCACCGACGCCGAGTGCGGCCCGGGCCAGGTGTGCGGCCTCGGCGGCTGCGTTTGCAATATCGCCTCGTGTCCCAACGGCTGCTGCAATGGCAACCAATGCACTGCTCCCACGGTTTCGACTTGTGGCCCCAACGGCGGCAGCTGCCAGAGCTGCTCGACGATGACGGCCGACAGCTGTTCGGCGTCGGGAAGCTGCGCGTGTGGAACAGGCGCTGCGTGCGGCGCGGGCCAGCGCTGCGCGAATGGAAGCTGCGTGTGCGACTCGACCTCGTGCACCACCGGCTGCTGCGCCGGCAACGTGTGCACGCCACGCGCGTTGGCTGCTTGTGCTGCCAACGGCCAGGCGTGTGGGCCGTGTGACCCGGCGAAGGCGAACAGCTGCTCGTCGGCCGGCGAGTGCCGCTGTGGAACCGGCCCGAAGTGCGGCGCGGCGCAGACGTGCACCGGTGGTGTTTGCTCCGGTGGTGCTTGCAACGCGGCCAACTGCCCGTCGGGCTGCTGCAACGGAAGCCAGGTGTGCCAGACGCCAACGCTTTCGACGTGCGGCGTTCAGGGCTCGGGCTGCACACCTTGCGACAGTGCAAAGGCAGACACCTGCTCGGCCGCCGACGGCGCCTGCAAGTGCGGAGTCAACAACGCGTGCGGAGCCGGTCAGCGGTGCAGCAACGGCAGCTGTGTCTGTGATTCGTCGACCTGTGCGACGGGTTGCTGCAGCGGCAACACCTGCACCACGACGACGTCGGCCTCGGCGTGCGGAAGCGGCGGCCTGGCCTGCACGTCTTGCCCGGCGACGGCCGACCGGTGCACGGGTGGCGCGTGCGTCTGCGGTGCCGGCGTGGCGGCCTGTGGCGACGGCCTGCGCTGCGTCAATGGCGCGTGTGTCTGCGATCAAACCTCGTGCGCCGATGGCTGCTGCGATGGCCTCACCGTGTGCCGTCGGCCTCCGGTGTTGAACAAGTGCGGCTTCGGCGGCAATGCCTGCGCGCCTTGCGACCTGACGAAGGCCGACACGTGCGATGCTGCGGGCCAGTGCAGGTGCGGCGGCTCGAGCCCGTGTGGACTCAACCAGCAGTGCGTCAACGGCCAGTGCGCGTGCAACGCGGCAAGTTGTCCGAACGGCTGCTGCAACAGCGGCGTCTGCACCTCGCCGACAACGGTCTCGCTCTGCGGAAAGCCCGGAATGGCCTGCACGTCATGCAACCCGGCGCTGGCCGACACGTGCCTCAATGGCGACTGCAGCTGCGGAAGCCTCGGCACCTTCTGCGATTCGGGCCAGCGGTGCGTCGGAGGCGCGTGCGTCTGTGACGCGACGTCGTGCCCCAACGGCTGCTGCAAGGGGGGAAACCAGTGCCTGTCTCCTTCGAGCACGAGCGCCTGTGGCCTCGCGGGCGCGGCGTGCATCACCTGCACCTCAGCCAAGACGTGCACCAACGGGGTTTGCACTGGGCCCATGGTGCCCGACGGTGGCAGCGGAGCGGGCGGTGGCTCGGGGGCGGGCGGCGGCGGTGGCTTTGGCGGCAGCAGCGGCGCCGGGGGCGGGGGCTTTACGACGCTGGTCGACCACCTCGACGTGGTGCCCAACGGCCTTCAGGTCGACGCGGGGACGTGTGTGCCCTTCCAGATTCAGGCGGAAGACTCGACGGGCACCCCGTTGGTCTATCTGGGTCCGCCGCTCAACTACGGCTTCGAGCCGCAGGCAGGGGGCGTCCAAGCCTATCAGGACGCGGCATGTTCGGCGGCGCCCGGCCGCTTCGTCTCTTCTCTGGCGCTCTCGCAGGTGGGCTACCTTTCGGCGCCGTCGTTCGGAAGGTCGATCGTCTACCCGACCGTGATTCCCGCGACGAACTTCACCCAGGGCAAGGCGTTGGCGGTGGACTCGTTCGCGACGCTCACTGGCTTCCCCACCCAGTTGCCCTACGGCGTCTGCACCAACATCGTCCTCGAGGCCAACGTGGCAGCGCTGGACGACACCACCCTGACGAGGCTGGTAGCGGGCGGCCTCATCAACTTCAGCCAGGGGGCCACCTGCGTCGGCACGATGAACCCGGTCATCGCCGCGGGGACGAAGCAGGTCAACGTCAAGGTCCGCACGCAAACGGGCGGCACGATTCAGGTCACCGGCAGCCCCAATGTGCTGCGGTTTGCGCCCGTGGTGGTGACGCTGATTCGGGCCGACGGCGGCAGCGCTTGCCTCGGGTTTGGGGCCTCTTGCGCCGGGGCCAGCGACTGCTGCACAGACGACTGCGACAGCATGGTTGGCACCTGCCGTTAAGGGCTTTCGTAGGCGTTGACCCCCTCTGAAACGGGGGTTACGACGGCCCTCGAAAATGTCCGACGACACGACTGAAAAGCCGCCCGCGCCGCCTGCTCCACCGGCGCCCCCTTCCTCTTCCGCACCGATGGGCGACATGGCCCCGGTGATGCTCGAAGAAGAGATGGAGAAGAGCTACCTCGACTACTCGATGAGCGTCATCGTCGGGCGCGCCCTGCCCGATGTTCGCGACGGCTTGAAGCCCGTGCACCGCCGGGTGCTGTACGCGATGGCCGACCTTTCGAACACGTGGAACCGCGCGTACAAGAAGTCGGCCCGCGTGGTCGGCGACGTCATCGGTAAGTACCACCCGCACGGCGACGCTTCCGTCTACGACGCCATCGTCCGCATGGCGCAGCCGTGGTCGATGCGGTACCCGCTGGTCGACGGCCAGGGAAACTTCGGCTCGGTCGACGGCGATTCACCCGCAGCGATGCGTTACACCGAAGTGCGCATGGAACGTCTGACCGACGACATGCTCGCCGACCTCGACAAGGACACCGTCGACTACGGGCCGAACTACGACGGCACGCTGCAAGAGCCGCTGGTGATGCCGGCGCGTTTTCCGAACCTGCTCATCAACGGCAGCGACGGCATCGCGGTCGGGATGGCGACGAAGATTCCTCCGCACAACATGGGCGAGGTGATCGACGCGACGCTGCACCTGATGGACAACAAGAACGCGGGCGTCCTGGACCTGATGAAGTTCGTGCCGGGCCCCGACTTCCCGACGGCGGGCTTCATCAGCGGGCGGCAGGGCATCCTCAACGCGTACAGCACGGGCCGCGGCATCATCTCGCTGCGCGCGCGTGTGGAAATCGAGACCGAGAAGCGCAACGACCGCGAGCGCATCGTCATCACCGAGATTCCCTTCCAGGTGAACAAGTCGCGGTTGATCGAACGGATCGCCGAGCTCGTCACCGACAAGAAGCTCGAGGGCGTCAGCGACGTGCGCGACGAGTCCGACCGCGACGGGATGCGAATCGTCATCGACCTGAAGCGCGATGCGATGGCGCAGGTGGTGCTGAACAACCTGTTCGCGAACACGCCGATGCAGACGACGTACGGCATTCAGTTGCTGGCGATCGACCAGGGCCAGCCGCGCACGATGTCGCTGAAGGAAATTCTCGAGAAGTTCATTCTTCACCGCCGCGAGGTCGTCACCCGCCGCAGCCGCTTCGAGCTGCGAAAGGCGAAAGACAGGCTGCACATCGTCGAAGGCCTGCTGGTCGCTCAGTCGTTCATCGACCAGGTGATTGCAGTCATCAAGGCGTCGAAGGACACGGACGAGGCGCGGTTCGGCCTGATGCACATTCTGTCGCCGACGCTGCAGCAACACCCGAGCTACAAGAACCTGCCGAAGATCGACGTGGACGCGGTGAAGCGCCACATGGACGAGCTGGTGGTTCGCGCCAGCGCCGAAGTCAGTGCGTACACGAAGGTCGCCTACGACTACCTGTCGGGCGGGTTCTCGGAAATCCAGGCGAACAACATTCTCGAGATGCGGCTCGCGCGGTTGACGAACATGCAGCGCGACGAGCTCTTCAAGGAGATGATCGAGCTGCTGAAGGACGTCGCGCGGCTCGAAGACATCTTGCAGAACGAGTCGAGCCTGCTGAACGTCATTCGCGGTGAGCTGAAGGCCGTGCGCGAGATGTTCGCGGACGTGCGGCGCACGGAAATCACGGGCGACGTCAGCGAGCTGTCGACGGAAGACTTGATCGCCGAAGAGGCGATGGTCGTCACCCTGTCGCACGCGGGCTACGTGAAGCGCAGCGCCGTCACCGAGTACCGCGCGCAGCGGCGCGGTGGCCGCGGCAAGACGGGAGCGACGACGAAAGAGGACGATTTCGTTTCCGACTTGTTCGTCGCTTCGACGCACGCGTACCTGATGCCGATCTCGAGCCGCGGCAAGCTGTACTGGCTCAAGGTGCACGAGATTCCGGCGGCCAGCCGCACGGCGCGCGGGAAGCCAATCATCAACCTCGTTCAGTTCGCCGACGGCGAGAGCCTGGCGCAGGTGCTCGTCACCAAGGACTTCCCTGAGAACAAGTTCGTCTTGTTCGTCACGCGCAAGGGCGTGGTCAAGCGCACCGACCTGAGCGCCTTCAGCAACGTCCGCACCAACGGCTTGATCGCCCTCGGCATCGAAGACGGCGACGTGCTGGTCGGCGTGAAGATTACGGACGGCACGAAGGACGTGCTGCTCTCGACGGCGCAGGGCATGAGCATTCGGTTCGCCGAAGAAGAAGTTCGCTCGATGGGCCGCACCGCGTACGGCGTGAAGGGCATCACGCTCGACGCCGATGACGCTGTCGTTGGAGCAGAGGTCGTCGACAAGGGCGCCACGATTCTCACCGTCACCGAGAACGGCTACGGCAAGCGCACCGAGGAAGCCGAGTACCGGGTCCAGGGCCGCGGCGGCAAGGGCATCATCGACATCAAGACCACCGACCGGAATGGGCGCGTGGTCGGAGCAGTACAGGTGAAGGACGACGACGAGGTGATGATTGTCACCAACGGCGGGATGCTCATCCGCATGAAGGTGAAGGAAATCTCGGTCATCGGCCGCAACACCCAGGGCGTGCGCCTCATCTCGATGGAGAGCGAGAACGAGAAGGTCGTCGGCATCTCGAAGCTGCCCGAGATTGCCGCGTCACTCGACGGCCCTGAAGGTGGCGAGCCGCCGCCTGACGCGCCCGACGCTGCGCCGGAAACGCCTCCCGCCGCGGAAGGGGAGCCCGAGCCCGAGGCGTGAGGCTTCAGTACGCCATGCAGTCGTCGCCGTAGACGCCGCTGATGCAGGTCGCAGTCGCGCCCCAGCCGAACTTCGGACTGCGCGACTGGTCCTGCACGGTCGCCCCAGCTCAGCTGGGGCTGGCTTTGAACAGCTCGTGCCGGGCGGCCTCGGTGAGCGCGATGACCGCTGGGTTCTTCAGCCGCCGTTCGACAGAGATTGCGTAGAAGCGCTCGCGGACTTCGTCGGCATTGCCGAGGGCGCGGACGCCGTACTGGGTGATGACCTTCCTGGCGACGACGGTCGGCGCCGGAAAGAATCCGATGCCGTCGGCGCCGAACACCTTCATCAGCGCGCTGTCTTCGAACTCTCCGACGACGAAGGGCTTGATCCGGTGCTTGTCGAACCAGTGATCCAGCGATCGACGCAGGGTGACGGTCTCGAGCGGCAAGAGCATCGGGGCGCCGTCGAGAGAGGCCGGGAAGCCCCGCTGGTAGCGCCTCACGAGGTCGCTGGTCCCGAAGAACGTCACCCCGGACTCGCCGAGCAGGTGGTTGAACGCGCGAATGTTGCTGCCGCTCGGCACCGGCGCGTCAGAGATCACCAGGTCGATGAGATGGAGCGCGAGGTCGGCCAGCAGCCGATCGTAGGCGTCCTCTGAGCAGACCAACCGCACCGGCCCGGGCAGCGTGAGCGCGGGCTGAAGCAGCTCACGCACGACCAGCTTGGGGACCACGTCCGCGATTCCCACCGCCAGGCGCAGCGGCTGGCCAGAAGTTCTGCCCTTCACCGCGTCCACCATCTGGCGGCCAAGCCCGAAGATCTCGTCGGCATAGCGGAAGGCCACCCGGCCGACCTCGGTCAGTGTCAGCTTCCGGCCGACCTTCACGAACAGCTTCTCGCCCAGCCGGTCTTCAAGGGCGTGGATCTGCGCGCTGAGCGTGGGGTGAGACAGCCGCAGCACCTTGCCTGCCTGGACGAGGCCACCCTCACGGGCGACCGTCCAGAAGTACAGAAGGTGGTGGTAGTTGAGCCATTCCATGCGGCAACAATATGTCGTCCGTAACGACAGATGGTGTCGTTATTTCGTCATGGCCGACACGTTCTGCGCCGATTAGGAATTGCGCTCACCGACGGCCAATCAGGGCCCGGTCGCCAGGAGCAGCAAGATGAAGATGGAGGTTCGTTTTCGTGGGTTGGAGTCGTCAGAGGCGCTTCGTGAGCACGCCGTTCGCCGCGCAGACGTTCACCTCAGCCGGTTCGGTGGCGAGCTCACCTGGGTCATCCTCCGCATCTCAGACATCAACGGCCCCAAAGGCGGGGTGGACAAAGCCTGCCAGGTGACGCTGCGGGGGCCGCGGCTGGGGTCGGCCACGGTGGAAGAGCTCAGCGCCGACGCGCACTCGGCAGTCGACCTGGCGCTCGAGCTGAGCGCGGCGACGGTGGGTCGGGAGCTCGAGCGGGTGCGCACATTGAGGAAGCGGGGGCCGGCGCCGCGGAGGAAGCCGTGAACTGTCCCCGCTGCGTGACGTGGGCGCTGATCGAGCGGGAGCACTGCGGCACGATCGTCGACGTCTGCCCTGGCTGCCGCGGGCTGTGGCTCGATCGCGACGAGACCGAGAAGCTGATCGGGAGCGTGCACCGGCAGCCTCCCCAGGCGTCGCCGCTGCCGCTGTACCCCTCGGCGTCGCACGACGGGCGCGCGTTCGACAACGACCGGCATCGTCGGCGCAAGCGCCAGAAGAACTGGGTCGAGTCGCTGGCTGATCTCTTCGACTGACCCCGCAGCGTTCTCGACCCGAAACCAACCTTCAGTTCAGGAGACTGCGTGCGCTCGAGTTCATCGCCGGCTATCTGATCGTGAAGGCGCTGGCGGTCGACAACATCTTCGTGTTCGTCGTGATCTTCGCTGCCTTCGGAGTGCCGGCCAGCTACCAGCACCGCGTGCTGTTCTGGGGAATCCTGGGCGCGCTGGTGATGAGGGCGGCCTTCATCCTGGTGGGCGGCGCGTTCCCCAGCGCTTTCACTGGGCCATCTACGTGTTTGGGGCCGTGCTCGCGCTGACCGGCGTGAAGTTGATGCTGCAGCGCAACCAGCAGTTTCGCCCTGAGGACAACCTGTTGGTGAGGTGGTTTCAGCGGGTGATGCCGGTGACTCCGACCTTCGACGGCGACCGGTTCATCGTGGTGAAGGAAGGGCGCCGGTACGCGACGCCGTTGCTGCTCGCGCTGGTCGCCGTCGAGGTCACCGACCTGATCTTCGCGGTCGACTCGATTCCGGCGATCTTCGCCGTCACGACGGACCCCTTCATCGTGTTCACGTCAAAGGGGACACAGGCACCTTCAGGTCGTGTCCGGCTGACGTGTCGACGTGGCCCCAAGTGCAATCACCGCGAGGACAGGGCAGGCTGCGCGCCACGTGCGACCCGCTTTGCAAAGATTTGGCGCCTTGATTTTCGTGCTTGGCGCCTGTGCCCGCCCAGCGCCCGAGCCGGCCGCGAGCAGCCAGGCGCCGTTGATCAACGCCCCGACGCTGTCGGCGACGCGGCTGCTTCGGCGGATCCACCTCACGCTGCGAGGCAGAGAGCCGAGCCCTGCGCAGTACGCGCTCGCCAGCGCCGCCGCGGCGGGCGGCACCCTGCCGGTGTTCCTTGATCAGCAGATCGACGCCGCGCTCGCCTCGCCCGAGTTCGCCGACCAGATGCTCGCCTTCGGCCACGACTACCTGAAGATCGGCGACTACAAGCGCGGCAGCGTCGAAGGCATCGTCGGAGGGACCTTCAAAGGCAACCAGACGGTGGACCTGACCCCGTGCGCGGCCGGCACACTGCACGCGGGAGCGCTGGCGCACTTCCGAACCGACGTGAACCAAGGAGATCCTCCCAGTCTGTGCGACGACGCCGCCGCGCCGCTGACCATCGTCGAGCCGTGGTGGGCGCCGGGGACGCAAGTCTCGGTCATCGGCCGGTCGGGCAACGGGAAGCAGACGAACGCCGGCACCGACTGCGGTCGCATCTACATGGGCGAGTCATCGAACAACTTCCCCCACGCCGGCTGCGGCTGCGGCCCCAACCTCCTCTACTGCGCACTGCCTCGCGCCTACGGCCCGCCGATGTATCCGCGCGACGTCGAGTCGAACCCGTACCTGGCCGACGCCCAGCGCCGGCTGCTCTTCGAAGAGCCCGCCCGTCTGGTGGCGCACGTCATCACCACCGACGCGCCGTTCAGCGACCTGGTGATCGGCAACTACACCGTGGCGCCCCGGCGGCTGCAGCACCTGTACGCGCGCTGGGGGCGGATGAACTCGGACAACGCGGCCTTCGACTCTGCTGGCTGGTGGAAGACCGCGACCGACGGCTGGGACAAGGTCACCTTCCAGTCGATCAACCCGAACCTGCTCGACGTGCGCACGTACACCTTCGACCCGCGCGTCGACATGGGCGCGCCGATTGGCGTGCCATCTGCCGGCATCCTCACCCAGCTGGGCCCCAACGTCTGGTACCCCCGCGAGCGGGTGCGGGCGGCGCGGTGGCTCGAGACTTTCGCGTGCCGCAACTTCACCGCTCCGGATCCGAGCCTCGTCTTCATGCCGGCGTACACCAATGACCCCGCGCGCGGCGGCACCTGCCAGCACTGCCACACCACCATCGACCCGGCGGCGATCCACTTCAAGCGGCTCGAGGTCGAGGAAGACACCCCGCGCCATGGCCTTGGCCACATCAACCTGGGCGGCATCGGCGATTGGCAGTGGCGCAAGACCTTTCAGACCTCGTTCGCCGACCCCAACTCGCCCGGTGGCATCTTCTGGTTCCAGCCGTACGGGCGCTGGAACGCGAACTTCGTCGCCAGCACGTTCCTCACCCCCGTGCCGCCGTCGCAGATCATGACCAACCCCGACGCGCGCTTCTTGGACTTCCTGCCGGCGGGCGAGACGCTGTTTGGCCAGCAGAGCGACGGCACCATCGGCCCGCTCGGCTTCGGGAAGCTGATTGTCGCGTCGGGGGACTTCGACCGCTGCGCCGTACAGACGCTGCACCAGCGCTTCGTCGGCCGGAAGTTCGACCCGGCCGCAGAGGCGGCGCTCGAGACCCAGCTGGTGAAGGCGTTCACCCAGAGCGGCCGCAAGGTGAAGCCGCTGATCAAGCTGCTGCTGCAGAGCGACGAGTTCCGGAGGGGCCTGTGAGCCGCGCCCGGCTGCTGCTCTTCGCCCTCGCGTTCACCGCCTGCGAGGGTCGCATCGGCGGTGGCGCAGGCGGAGGCGCTCCAGTTGGGTCGGGCTTCGACGGTGGCGGTGGTGGTGGTGGTGGTGGTGGTGGCGACCCAGACGGAGGGACAGGGTCGCTGACCACGCTCGAGGTCTACACCCGGCTGAAGGTCACCTGTGGCGGCTGTCACTCCCTCACCGAGCGCCCGTACTTCGCGAGCCTCGAGGCGTTCGAGGGCTCGATCGCCTACGACCTGCGCTGGGTGGTGGCCGGCAGCCCGGGCACCAGCGCACTGCTGAACCTGCTCGACGGGACGCGGGCGGTGCGAATGCCGCCGGCGCCGCAAGCGACGTTCTCGGTGCTGGCGAGCCAGGGCCAGACGCAGGTGTCGATGGCGCAGCTCGAGGAGTGGATTAGAAACCTCCCGCCCCGCCCCCCGCCGCCGGCGCTGAACGTCGCGGTGGTTCGTCGCAAGACCGCCGAGCAGGTGGTTGCTTCGCTCTACGACCAGCTGGGCCTGGTCGACGCCGACCTCTACACCGCCGGCTATTTGCCGAAGGCGAACGACAGCTACGCGGTGCGGTCTCCTGACGCGGTGCCCTACGCAGATCCCTTCGACCAGGGCGGCACGCTGTTCATGGCGATGGGTGGCCCGTGGCGGCTGGAAGGCAAGCTGCGCAACGACGCCCCCAGCCAGGGGTTCGTGCAGGCGCTGACCCACGTCTCTCAGGCCTGGTGCCGCACCGCTTTCTCGAAGCCCAGCAACGCCGCGGTGCTCAGCAAGGCGACGCTTTCCGACAGCAGCGCCACCGCGGCGGGCACCGCGAACATCCGCGCGAACATCGGCGAGCTGTACCTGCGGATGCTCGGCGAG
>Ga0209181_10005070_pt1 | contig 19153 bp, 22 predicted proteins | sample MAT05_FD_187208 | JGI IMG/M metagenome (GOLD analysis project Ga0209181, IMG submission 187208) | Freshwater microbial communities from Lake Fryxell liftoff mats and glacier meltwater in Antarctica - MAT-05 (SPAdes) (version 2) | ecosystem: Environmental > Aquatic > Freshwater > Ice > Liftoff... | reverse complement strand
AAACAGCACATGGCTTTCGCGGTCGATGCGCAAGCGCAGCTGGTCGCTCATCGCGTCGAGCGCCGCATCGTTGATGGGCAGGCCGGCTTTTTGCAGCTTGGCCGCGCTGATGATGCGCATCACCTGTGCTGCCTGCGCGCCGCCCATCACCGCGGTGCGGGCCGACGGCCAGCTGAAGATGAAGCGTGGGTCGAAGCCTCGGCCGCACATGCCGTAGTTGCCGGCGCCGAAGCTGCCGCCGAGCAACACGGTGAACTTGGCCACCCGGGCATTGGCGACGGCCTGGATCATCTTGCTGCCGTGCTTGATCGCGCCGCCGCGCTCGGCCGCGCTGCCCACCATGTAGCCGGTGGTGTTTTGCAAAAAAACCAGCGGCGTGCCGCTCTGGTCGCAGAGCTGGATGAACTGCGCGGCCTTGGTCGAACCATTGGGTTGGATGGCGCCGTTGTTGCCCAGGATGCCGACCTCGCGGCCCTCGATGCGGGCGTGGCCGCAGACGGTCTCGGTGGCAAACGACGCCTTGAACTCCAGAAAGTCCGAGCCATCGACCAAGCGCGCGATGACTTCGCGCACGTCGTAGGGCTCGCGGTCGTCGGCCGGCACGACGCCTGGCAACTCGTCGGGCGGGTACAGCGGCTCGGGCGGTACGGTGGGGGAGTCGGACACCCGGTCCCAGCGCAGCTTGTCCACCAGCTCGCGGGTCAGCGCGATGGCGTGCGCGTCGTTCTGTGCCAGGTATTCGCCCAGGCCGGTCACCTCGGCGTGCAGCGCGCTGCCGCCGAGCTCGTCCTCGCTGCAGTCCTCGCCGATGGCGGCCTTGACCAGCGGCGGGCCGGCCAGGTAGATGCTGCTGCGGCCCTTGACCAGCACCACATAGTCCGACAGGCCCGGCAGGTAGGCGCCGCCAGCGGTGGACGCGCCGTGCACCACGGCGATCTGCGGGATGCCGGCAGCCGACAAGCGGGCCTGGTTGGCAAAGGCGCGGCCGCCCTCGACAAACATCTCGCTCTGGTACATCAGGTTGGCGCCGCCGGATTCGACCAGGTAGATCAGCGGCAGTTTGTTCTCAGCCGCGATGGCCTGCGCCCGCAGCGCCTTGCGCAAACCCATCGGCGAGACCGTGCCGCCCTTCAGCGCCGAATCGCTGGCCGAGATCAGCACCCGCTTGCCCGATACCGTGCCGATGCCGACGATGGAGCCACCACCCAGCACGCTTTTTTTGCCGTCGTCGTCGTGCAGGCCCAGTCCCGCCAGCGCCGACAGCTCCAGGAATCCGCTGCCCCGGTCGAGCAGGCGCGCCACCCGCTCTCGCGGCAGCAACTGGCCGCGCTGCTCGAACTTGTCGATCTTGGCGGCCGACTCGGCCACCACCTTGGCTTCGAGCAGCCGCACCTCGGCCAGCCGCTCGGCCATGCGGCTGACATTGGCCTGAAACCCGGCGCTGCCGACCCGCAACTGCGACACCCAGACCGGCATCAGCTGAGCACCTTGGGCTTGACGGCGCGGTGAAAGCCCTCGAACGGCTGGCTGCGCTGGTGGTCGGCGGTGGGGAACGCCGCCTGGCCCAGCGACGCGCCGCCGTCGATCTGCAGCGTCACGCCGGTGATGAAGGCCGCGCCCGGCGACAACAAGAACACGATGGCCGCGCTGACCTCGGCCTCTTCGGCCATGCGGCGCAGCGGCACGTGCTTTTTAAGGCCGCGGATGTGATCGCGGATCGCGTCGCCGTAGCTGTCCATGCCGCTGGAGGCGATCCAGCCCGGCGCCACCGCATTGACCCGCACACCGGCGTGCGCCCACTCAAACGCTGCCGTCTGCGTCAGGTTGGCCATGCCGGCCCGCGCCGCGCCCGAGTGGCCCATCGTCGGCATGCCGTTCTTGAAGTCGGCCGTCATGTTGACGATGGCGCCGCCATGCGCCTGCATGCATTGGGTGAACAGCTCGCGCATCATCAAGAAGCCGCCGGTCAGGTTGTTGGCCACCACCGCATCGAAACCCTTTTTGCTGATGAAGGCCAGCGGCGACGGAAACTGTCCGCCCGCGTTGTTGACCAGCCCGGTGATCGGCCCGGCCTTCAATGCCTCGGTGATGTTGGCGCGGGCGGCGTCTTCGTCGCGGATGTCGAAGGCGTGCCAGGTGGCGCGGCCGCCGTCCTCGATGATCTCGGCGGCCACCGCCTGCAATTTTTCAGTCTTGCGGCCCGACAGCACCACGTCGGCGCCCAGTGATGCCAGCTCATGCGCCACGCAGCGGCCGATGCCCGAGCCGCCGCCGGTGACCCAGAAGCGCTGGCCGGCAAACAGGTCGGGCCTGAAAACACTGCGGTAGCCGGCGGTGGTGCTCATCGGTGAACCTGTCGAAGCTGGAGGTGCCGTATTGGACGCAAGCATTCCGTTAACGTCAACAACGTTCCGTATAGGTGATTACACGGGTGGTTTTGCAGCAGCGCCGCTCTAGCATCCGGCCCATTCAACCTTCTGCAAGGATTTGCCATGGACCTGCCCACCATCACCGAACATCTGCGCGCCAAGGTTGGCGAGCAAAGCGGCCTCAACGCCATCCTCAAGTTCGACTGCGGCGCCGACGGCGTGGCGGTGATCGACGGTCGGGCCACGCCCAACACCGTGGACAACACCGACCGCGACGCCGACTGCACGGTAGCGCTGCCGCTGGCCACGCTGGCCGACCTGATCAGCGGCGAGTTGGAGCCCACTACCGGCTTCATGATGGGCAAGTTCAAGGTCTCGGGCGACATGTCGGTGGCGCTCAACGTGATCTGAGGTGGTTTTTTCGGCCGCGCCTACTTCGCCCACCGCGCCTACTTCGCCCACCGCGCCCCCTGCGCCCCCTGCGCCCACCGCGCAAGAGCAGGTGGCTGCGCTCCAGGACGACAGCAACGGCGCGCTGTTTGGCATCACCGAGCTGTGCACCGAGTTTGGCATCTCGCCGCGCGCCATCCGCTTCTACGAGGACAAGGCGCTGCTGGCGCCGCGCCGCATCAACGGCACCCGCGTCTACACCCGGCGCGACCGGGCCCGGCTCGGGCTGATCCTGCGCGCCAAGGCGATTGGTTCGTCGCTGGCCGACATCAAGATCTACCTCGACCTGTACGGCACCCACGGTGAGGGCCGGGCGCAGCAGCAGGCCTATGTGCTGGAGCGCACCGATGCGGCGATTGCCGAGCTGGAGCAAAAACGCGCCCACATCGACGCCGCGCTGGCCGAGCTGCGGCTGATCAACCAGACCGTGCGCGACTTTTTGGCGGCCCGGGCCTGAACACGGCGGGCCCGGGCGTCACACCCCTGCAAGCCCTGATCCTGTCCACCGACCGCCAGACCCAGAGCAAGCTCAGCCAAAGCGCAGATCGCCAACCCAGGCCTCGGTGCGGGTCTTGAGGTCGTCGCTGTCGGTGATCAGGCCCACGCTGATGATGCGTCCGGGTTCGCCGCCGTAGACCCGCCGGTAGTCGTCCACCACATTGCGCCGGTAGCGGCGCCAGCGGCCGGCATGCCGGTCACCGCTCTCGACCACCAGGTAGCGCACCCGGCTGGTGCGGGCGTAGGAGAAGACACTGCCGACCGGCGCCTGACCGTCCCAGACGTAGGTCAGGGTGGCATAGGGCACGGTGTGTCCGGTGAACAGCTCTACCTGCTCGCTGAACAACCGGTCGCGCAGCGACAGGCCGGACGGGTCGCCGTCAAAACCGACCAGCAAGCGCACGGGGCAGTCGTCGAGCGCATCGTCGGCCACGGTGGCACGGGTATCGACTTGCTCAGCCCGCCAGTCCCAGTCCAACCACGGCTGGCGCCGGGGATCGATGCTGACATCGCAGCGCAGCACCGATGTGGATTGATCGGCCAGGGCATGCAGCACCCGGCGCCCGCCCATGTCCACCAGTTCGTAGCGGGTGTTGGGCAGGTCGCGGCGCAGCAGCAGTTCATGCCAGCCGGCAGGCAGTGCCCCGGTACTCGGCGCGTTTGAAAACGGCACCACCCCACGGCCGTCGTCGGCTGGCGTCGCGGGTCTGTCGGACAGGGTGCTGCAGCCGGCCAGGCCGGCCCAGGCCGCCGCCCCCAGGCACCAGCGCCGCCGGTCGAGGGCGGCGGTGGGCGCGGGAGTCGGGGGGGCCAGGTCGAGCGGGCTGGGCGAGGTGGGGCGCAAAGGCGGGTACGGCATGGCGGCGCGAGCGTATCAAAGCCCTGTGCAGCGGCTGTGACGGTGGGTGGGGCGGGGGGTGTGTGATGGTCGCGCCGTCGGGCTGCGGGTAGAGTGACGCCGTCCCCATCCCCCAAGGAGCCGCCGCATGGCCACCGCACCCGCCCCCAGCGCCAGGATCGACATCAAAGCCATCGCCAACGACAGTGGCGTGGCCGTCGAGGCCTACGACACCTACGATACCGACGAAGAAACCCTGGCGGCGGCGCACCGTTTTGCCGCCGGCCTGCTGAACCGGGTGGCGGTGATCTGCGAGTCGCAGCCCGGCATCAAGGTGATGGATCCGGCCGCGCTGCGGCGCTTGGCCAAGGGTTTGCTGCCAGGTTGACCCGACTGCCCGGAGCGGCCCGGTTCAGTGGTAGCGCTGGATCGGTGTTCGAGCCGGGCAGGTCGTACGGGTTGGTGTCGCCCGAGATGTCGCCCGAGGTGCCGCCCGAGGTGTTGAACGAGATGCCGTACGACAAATGGTAGGACGCCACATCGCTGGGCCGGTAGGGCAGGCCGAAGCGCTTGCTCCACAGGCCGTCGCCGCGGACGCGGGAGGTCGTCTCGCTGCCCAGCGGCGGTGGGTTGGGCGCAGCGGTGGTGGCCGCAGGGGTCTGGAAGGTCTGGTAGCGGCCCTCGAAGTCGTCGCAGCACAGGCCGACCAGCAGCTTCCAGCTTGGCACCACCTGCACCAGGCCCTGCGCGCAGAGGCCGGCGGACTGGGCATCGAAGGCAGCCTGGCAGCGCTTCTGGCGCAGCGATTCGTCCACCCAGCCACCGCCCACGGTAGCGAAAATCCGCCTTCGACAAGGTGAGGTTGCCCACCCTCCGCCATGACATCGGTCAAGCCCTGCCCGATGCAGCGCCGTTACGATGCGGGCTTTGATACACCCGCCACCGCTGCCGCCGCTCCCCGTGGTAGGCCCAAAACCGATGCCCCGTGATCCGAGCCGTCCCGCCACGCGTCCGCCCCTTGCCGGCGCCGGGACGCTGGGCGCGCGCTCGCTGGCCTGCAAGCGCGGCCGACGGCTGCTTTTTCGTGGCCTGGACCTGCAACTGGCGCCCGGCAGCATCACCTGGCTGCGCGGCCGCAACGGCAGTGGCAAGACCAGCCTGTTGCGCATCCTGGCGGGGCTGTCGGCGCCTTCCGAGGGCGACATCACCTGGAACGGCGCAGCCGTGGCGCAGGCCGATGTCTCGGCCCGGCAGGCCATCGTCTATATCGGCCACGCCAATGCGCTCAAGGACGACCTGACGCTGGCCGAGTCGGTGGCCTTTCTGGCCCGCCTGCAGTTGCTTGACGCGGCACCGCAACTTGCGCAGGCGGCACTGGACCGGTTGGGCCTGGCGTCGCGCCGCGACGCGCCGGTGCGCACGCTGTCGCAAGGCCAGCGCCGGCGCGGTGCGCTGGCGCGGCTGGCGCTGGACGAGCAGCCCCGCACCTGGATCCTCGACGAGCCCTACGATGCCCTGGACCACGACAGCGTCGCGCTGCTGTCCGGCCTGATCGAGGCCCATGCCGCACGCGGTGGCGCGGTGCTGATGACCAGCCACCAGACGGTAGCCCTGGCCGGCGCGGCCGAGTTCGACCTTGAACCGTACCGCCCGGCATGACCGGCCTGCTGCTGGCCGTGGTGCGCCGCGACCTGCTGCTGGCGCGCCGGCGGCGCATCGAGGCGCTGCTGCCGCTGGGCTTTTTCATCGTTGCGGCCGGCCTGTTCCCGATCGGCGTCGGCCCCGAGCCGCAAACGCTGCGCCAGATCGCACCTGGCGTGGTCTGGGTCTGCGCGCTGCTGGCGGCGATGCTGTCGGTCACCCAGATGTTTGCCAGCGACCACCAGGACGGCTCGCTGGAGCAGATGCTGCTGGCGCCGCAGCCGCTGGTGGCCATCGTCGGCGGCAAGGTGCTGGCGCACTGGCTCAGCTCGGGCCTGCCACTGGTGCTGGCCGCGCCGCTGATCGGCCTGCTGTTTGGCATGCAGGTGCCGGCCATCGGCACGCTGGCGCTCACACTGCTGCTGGGCACGCCCATCCTCAGCCTGCTGGGCGCGGTGGGCGCCGCGCTGACGCTGGGCCTGCGCAGTGGCGCGGCGCTGGTGTTTCTGCTGGTGCTGCCGCTGACGGTGCCGGCGCTGATCTTCGGCACCGGCGCGGTGGTGGCGGTGGACGCCGGCATGTCGGCGCAGGCCCATTTGTCGTTGCTGGGGGCGCTGCTGATCGTCACGCTGCTGGGCGCGCCATTGGCCACCGCCGCCGCATTGCGTATCTCGCTGGACTGAGCGCCTGAACGGCTGGATTGAACTTTTTGCACCCGACCCCGACCTGATACCCACCATGACGCTGCGCCTGACCACTTTTGCCGCCCCCTCGCGCTTTTACGCGCTGGCGGGCGCGCTGGTGCCGTGGTGCTGGGCGGCCACGCTGCTGTTGGGCGCGGCGGGCCTGTACACCGGCTTTGCCATCGCGCCCACCGATTTCCAGCAGGGCGATGCCTACCGCATCATCTTCATCCACGTGCCTGCGGCCTGGATGTCGATGCTGATCTACCTGGTGATGGCATTCTGGGCGGCCGTGGGCTGGATGATGAACACCCGCATGGCGGCGATGTACGCCCGGGCGCTGGCGCCCACCGGCGCGCTGTTCACCCTCATCGCGCTGTGGACGGGCGCACTGTGGGGCAAACCCACCTGGGGCACCTGGTGGGTCTGGGATGCCCGGCTCACGTCCGAATTCATCCTGCTGCTGATGTATGGCGGCTACATCGCGCTGACCGAGGCCATCGACGACCCCAAGCGTGCCGCCAACGCCGGCGCGCTGCTGGCGCTGGTGGGCGCGATCAACGTGCCGATCATCTATTTCTCGGTGCGCTGGTGGAACACCCTGCACCAGGGCTCGTCGATCAGCCTGACCTCAGCGCCCAAAATGGTCGCGACCATGCTGACCGGCATGTTGCTGATGACGCTGTGCTTCTGGGCCTACAGTTTTGCGGTGGTCTTCACCCGGGCCCGGGCGATCGTGCTGGAGCAGGAATCCGACACCGAATGGGTGAGGGCATTGACGCACGCCGAGAATGGCGACCGCGGGCGCTGAATCGCCGCACAAGTTCGACGCACAAATTCGCCGAACAAACGGCAAGGGGCGCCCAGGCGCCAAAAAGGCAAGGGGCGCCCAAGCGCCAAAAAGGCAAGGGGCGCCCAGGCGCCAAAAAAGGCAAGGGGCGCCCAAGCGCCAAAAAGGCAAGGGGCGCCCAAGCGCCCAAAGGTAAATCATGAACTGGCAATCGATGGATGAGTTTTTCCGCATGGGCGGCTACGGGCTGTATGTCTGGGGCTCGTACGGCGTGACGCTGGCGCTGATGCTGGCCGAAGTGCTGTCGGTGCGGCACCGGCGCCGGCTGGCATTTGATCTGGCCCGCGCTGAAGCCGCCGATGGCCTGCACACCGGAGCCGCACGATGAAGCCCCGCCACAAACGCGCGGCCATCGTGCTGGGGGTGCTGTCGGCGGTGGGTGTGGCCACGGCACTCGTGCTCAACGCCTTCAACAGCAACCTGGTGTTTTTCTACACCCCCGCCCAGATCGCGGCCAAGGAGGCGCCGCAAGGCCGCACCTTCCGCGTCGGCGGCCTGGTGCAGGCCGGCAGCGTGGTGCGTGAGGGCGTGACGGTGCGCTTTGTCGTCACCGACACGCTGCAGAACGTGCCGGTGCGCTACGAGGGTGTGCTGCCCGACCTGTTCAAGGAGGGCAAGGGCGTGGTGGCGCAGGGCCAGCTGGGCGGCGACGGTGTGTTTGCCGCCCGCGAGGTGCTGGCCAAGCACGACGAGAACTACATGCCGCCCGAAGCCGCGGATGCGCTGCAAAAGGCCGACAAGATGCGCGCCAAGATGGCCGGCACGCTCGACACCCACAGCGCCAGCCCGTCGGGCGCGCCGACCCCCACGCCCGGAGCCGTCAAATGATCCCCGAACTCGGCAACCTGCTGCTGCTGCTGGCGCTGGCGGTGGCGCTGGTGCAAGGTGTGTTCCCGCTGGTCGGTGCCCACCGCGGCCGCGCTGACTGGATGGCGCTGGCGCGGCCGACGGCGTATTTGCAGTTTGTGCTGGTGGCGATGTCGTTTGTGCTGCTCACGGTCTCGTTTGTGCGGCACGACTTTTCGGTGCTCTACGTCGCGTCCAACTCCAACTCGGCGCTGCCGTTGCTCTACCGCATCGCCGCGGTCTGGGGCGGGCACGAGGGCTCGCTGCTGCTGTGGGTGCTGATGCTGTGTGGCTGGACAGTGGCGGTAGCGCGGTTTTCGCGCAGCCTGCCCAACGTGTTTGTGGCCCGCATCCTGGCGGTGCTGGGGTTGTTGTCGGTAGGCTTTCTGCTGTTCACGCTGACCACCTCGAACCCTTTCGATCGGCTGATCCCGGCCGCTGCCGACGGCCGCGACCTGAACCCGCTGCTGCAAGACCCCGGCATGGTGATCCACCCGCCGATGCTCTACATGGGCTACGTGGGCTTCTCGGTGGCCTATGCGTTTGCCATCGCCGCGCTGATCGGCGGCAACCTCGACGCCACCTGGGCGCGCTGGACCCGGCCGTGGACAGCCGCCGCCTGGATCTTTCTGACCTTCGGCATCGGCCTGGGCAGCTGGTGGGCCTACAACGAGCTGGGCTGGGGCGGCTGGTGGTTCTGGGACCCGGTCGAAAACGCGTCTTTCATGCCCTGGCTGGTCGGTACCGCGCTGATCCACTCGCTGGCGGTGACCGAAAAACGCGGCGGCTTCAAAGTCTGGACCGTGCTGTTGGCGATCATGGCGTTTTCGCTGTCGCTGCTGGGCACATTCCTGGTCCGCTCGGGCGTGCTGTCGTCGGTGCACAGCTTTGCCACCGACCCACGCCGCGGCCTGTTCATCCTGGCCTTCCTGGTGATCGTCATAGGCGCCTCGTTGCTGCTGTACGCCTGGCGTGCGCCCAGCGTCGGGCTGGGCCAACGCTTTGGCCTGCTCAGCAAGGAAAGCATGCTGCTGGTCAACAACATGCTGCTGGTCACGGCCTGCGGCGGCGTGCTGCTGGGCACGCTCTACCCGCTGTTCCTCGACGCGATGGGCGGCGGCAAGATCTCGGTCGGCCCGCCGTACTTCGACACCGTGTTTGTGCTGATGATGGCCCCGCTGCTGCTGCTGATGGGCGTGGGCCCACTGATGCGCTGGAAGCAAGACGAGGCCGGCAACCTCGCCAGGCGGCTGCGCTGGGCCCTGGTGTTTGCCATCGTCGCCGCGTTGCTCAGCGGCTGGTTGATGGGCCGGATTGCGCCGGCCACCACCGGTGGGCTGTTCCTGGCCTGGTGGATCGTGGCGGCCATCGGCGTTGACCTGGTCGAGCGCCTGCGGCCCAAGCCGGGCATGGGTGGCAGCATCATCGGCCGCGCCCGGCTGCTGCCGCTGGCCATGATCGGCATGATGGTGGCCCACCTCGGCGTGGCGGTGTTTGCCTTTGGCGTGGCGATGGTCAAGACCTACGAGACCGAGCGCGACGTCAAGATGGGCCCCGATGCCAGCACCGAGATCGCCGGCTTCGATTTCCGCATGCTGTCGATTCGGGACGTGCAGGGCCCCAACTACGCGGCCACGCAGGCGCAGATCGAGGTCAGCAAGGGGGGCCAGGTGATCGCGCTGCTGGCGCCCGAGAAGCGCATCTACCGCATCCAGAACAACCCGATGACCGAGGCCGCGGTCGACAGCAACCCGCTGCGCGACCTCTACATCTCGATGGGCGAGCAACTGCCCACCGGGGAATGGATCGTGCGGGTGCAGCACAAGCCCTTTATCGCGATGGTCTGGAGCGGCTGCCTGGTGATGATGCTGGGCGGCTTCCTGGCCGCCAGCGACCGCCGCTACCGGGTGCGCCAGACCCGTAGCGCGGTGATGCCGGCCGGCAGCGTGGCCGGGGGCGTTCGGTGAAGCGATTCCTGTTGCCGCTGGGCCTGTTCCTGGTGCTGGCGGCGTTTTTGGCAGTCGGGCTGCGGCTGGACCCGCGCGAGGTGCCGTCGCCCCTGGTCGGCAAGCCGGCGCCGGCGTTCCAGGCGGCGGCGCTGGCCCGGCCCGAGGTGATGCTCAAGCGCGACGACCTGCTGGGCCGGGTCTGGCTGCTCAATGTCTGGGCCTCCTGGTGTGGCGCCTGCCGCGACGAGCACCCGGTGCTGGTGGCGTTTTCGCGCCGCAGCAAGGTGCCGATCTACGGCCTGAACTACAAGGACAAGCGCGAGGACGGCCTGGGCTGGCTGCAGCAGTTTGGCAACCCTTACACCGATTCGATGTTCGACCCGGACGGCCGCATCGGCATCGACTACGGCGTCTACGGCGTGCCCGAGACCTTCGTGATCGACCGCGCCGGGGTGATCCGCTTCAAGCATATCGGCCCGATCACGCCCGAGGTGCTGCGCGACAAGCTCGAACCCCTGCTGAAAAAACTCGAGGCCTGAGACCGTGCTGCTGCTGAAACGACTGTGGGCCATGCTGGCCGCCTTGCTGCTGCCGGTGCTGTGCATCGCGCTGCTGCTGACGGGCGCACCGGCCAGTGCAAAAGAAGCACCGTCGGTCGCCCTCAACCCCGAGATCGAGGCCCGCATGATGGGGCTGGCCGCTGAGCTGCGCTGCCTGGTCTGCCAGAACCAGTCGATCGCCGACTCGCACTCCGGCCTGGCCGAAGACCTGCGCCAGCAGATCCGCGAGATGCTGGCCAAGGGCATGACCGAGGACCAGATCAACCTCTACATGACCGACCGCTACGGCGACTTCGTGCTGTACCGCCCACCGTTCAAGGCCAGCACCTGGCTGCTGTGGGTCGGGCCTGGGGTGCTGATGGTGGGCGCGCTGGCGGCGCTGGTGCTGGTCTTGCGCCGGCGCCAACGCCTGGGCGCCGATGCCTTTGACCCCGATACCCCTGAAGAAGAATTGCCCCGATGACGCGCCTCGACGACCTCAAACGCCAGCTTGCCGAGCTGGACGGCCTGATCGCGGGCGGCGTGCTGACCGGCGACGCGGCGCGCACCGCCCGAGACCGGCTGGAGGCTGAAGTCCTGGCCGCGGTGCTGACGCCGGCAGCGGCCGGGGCTGGCCCGGTGGTCACGCCGCCGGGCGCACCGCCAGGGCCGGGTGCAGCGGCGGTCGACGCGCCGGCCGAGCCGCAGGCGGCCAGGCCGTCACGCAGCCTGCTGGCCGGACTGGGTGCGTTTGTGCTGGTGTTCGCCGCCGCAGGCTACGCCTGGCTGGGCAATCCGGCAGCGCTGGCCGTGGCGCCGGGCGTGCAAACCACCGCCAAGGCCGTTGAGGCTGGCAGCGACATCAGCCGGGCCCAGTTCGAGGCCATGGCCGAACGCCTGGCCGAGCGCCTCAAGGCCAAGCCCGATGACGCCGAGGGCTGGTCGATGCTGGGCCGGTCGTACAGCGTGCTGGAGATGTTTCCGCAGGCCGTGGTCGCCTTCCAGCGGGTGATCGACCTGCGGCCCCAGGACGCCCAGGGCTATGTCGACTATGCCGACGCGCTGGGCATGACGCAGGGACGCAAGCTTGCCGGCGAGCCTGAAAAGCTGATCGCCCGCGCGCTGCAGCTCGACCCCGACAACGTCAAGGCCCTGTCGCTGTCCGGCACGCTGGCGCTGGACCGGGGCGATGCGGCCGGTGCAGCCCAGCGCTGGGCCCATGCGCTGCAGAAGACCGAGCCCGGCAGCGAGATGGCACAGCGCCTGCAAGGCGCGATCGACGATGCACGCCAGCGTGCCGGTCTGCCGGCGGCCCCGGCAATGGCCGCGGCAGGCACCGCCATGGCGCGGCCGTTGGCGGCAGCCCTTGCCGGCGCCGCGGCGTCGGCCTCGCCCGCGGCAGCCGCGCCAGCCTTGGCGGGTGCGTCGGTTCAGGTGCGTATTTCACTGGCGCCGGCGCTGGCCGCCAAGGCTGGCCCCGAGGACACGGTCTTCATCTTTGCGCGGGCGCTGCAGGGCTCCAAGGCGCCGCTCGCCATCCAGCGCCGGCAGGTCAAGGATTTGCCGCTGGAGCTGACCCTGGACGACTCGATGGCGATGAGCCCGGCCCTGCGGTTGTCGACCGTGAGCCAGGTGATCGTCGGCGCCCGCGTCAGCAAGAGCGGCAATGCCATGCCCCAGCCCGGTGATCTGCAAGGTCTGACGCCGGCGGTGGCCGTCGGCGCCCGTGGGCTGCAGTTGCAGATAGCCGACGTGCTGCCCTGATCCGGGCACCCACCCCCCCGCGTCCAGACCCTGGCCCAGCCGTTGAAGGAGACCGTCTTGAACCCGTTGAGCCCCGACTCCCCCACCAGCGCCTCATCCAGGGCGTCCCCTGTCATGCCACCCTCCGCACCCGGCTTGTTGTCCACCTGCGACCTGTGCGACGTGCACAAGCACGACACCTCTGGGGCTTTTCGGGTGCTGCCGCCCAGCTTTCTGGCGTTTGGCGGCCGCGCTGGTTTTGCCGGGCCGGTGAGCACTGTCAAGTGCCACGAGGACAACACGTCCGTCAAGGCCGCCGTCGAGTCGCCCGGTCACGGCCGGGTGCTGGTGGTCGATGGTGGGGGGTCGCTGCGCCATGCGCTGGTGGGCGGCAACCTGGCGGCCGCGGCCGCACGCAATGGTTGGGCCGGACTGGTGGTGGACGGCTGTGTGCGTGACGTCGCCGAGCTGGCAGCCCTTGACATCGGCATCCGGGCCCTGGCCGCGATGCCCCTGCCGACCGACCGGCGCCATGCCGGCCTGGTCGATGTGCCGGTGCAAGTGCAAGGCGTGGCCGTGCGGCCCGGCGACTGGCTGGTGGCCGATGCCGACGGCATCGTCGTGATGAAACTCGCGGCAGCGTCATGAGGTCGGCGCTGGCCCGCGCGCGGGCGGTCTTGCATCCTTCCGGCAACCCGTCAGGCACCGCAGCTGCTGCGACGCCCTCTGCGCCGCCCGACGCGGTGGCCCGCACCGCCGAGCGCTGCCGCAAGCGTGTGACGCAGCGCGCCTTGCTGGCGGCGGGTGTGGCGATGGTGCCTGTGCCCGGTGTGGACTTGATCACCGATGTCGGCCTGCTGATCAAGCTGCTGCCCGAGATCACCACCGCCTTCGGCCTGAGCCCGGCCCAGGTCGAACGGCTGGCGCCCGAGCGCCGGGTGGTCGTCTACAAGGCGCTGTCGACGGGCAGCAGCCTGGTGCTGGGCCGGATCGTCACGCGCGAGCTGGTGTTGGCCGTGCTCAAGACCGTCGGCCTGCGCCTGAGCACCCAGCAGGCCGCCAAATATCTGCCGGTGGCAGGGCAACTGGTATCGGCCGCGCTGACCTTCTCGGCACTCAAATATGTCTGCGAACTGCACATCCGGCAGTGTGAGGCGGTGGCACGGCAACTGCTGCTCAGCGGCCCGCCGTCCGCGCCGGGCTAGAATGCGCAGCTTCGGGGTGTAGCGCAGCCTGGTAGCGCATCTGGTTTGGGACCAGAGGGTCGAAGGTTCGAATCCTTTCACCCCGACCAAGTAGGGGCGCCCTGTCGTCGGACAGGGCGCCACAGCAACAAAAAAGGCCACGCTAATCGCGTGGCCTTTTTCATGGTTGCAGCGGTCAGGCCTTGCGGCGCGCTGCCACCAGGCCCAGCAGCGCGAGTCCCACCAAGCCGTAGGTGGCCGGCTCGGGCAGGTCGCCGCCGCTGCCGTTGGGGGTGCGCGGCACTTCTTTGAAGGCCACGAAATCCTGCGTGGTGCTGCTGTACAGCCGGGTGGCACTGAAGGTGCTGACCGCGTTGGTGTCCGCTGCGGCGGTCAGCCAGTCGTTGGCCATCGTGCGCTGCAGGGTGCTGGCGCCGGCGGTCAGCTGGAACGAGCCGTTCAGGATGTTGAGGCTGCGGCTGGTTTCGGTGACGATCTCCCATACCGCCAACTGGAACGCGGCGCTTTCGTCGGTGGTGTCCACGCCTTGGCCGGCCAGCGTGTAGAGCTTGCCCAGCAGATCGGCCTGCCGGGTCGTGAAGCCATGGGCCGTGCCGGTAGCCACCTCGGTGTAGGCATAGTTGGTGTTCCAGCTGAAGCTCTGCGCCAGGTCGGTGCAGTAGGTCAGGAACGAGGTGGTCTGGCCGTCGCGGGTCATCAGGCCGGCCAATTCGCCGTCACCGATGGTGCCGCTGCTGGCATTGGTGCTGACGGCGGCGTAGCCGTAGGCAAAGCCGGTCATGCGCAGGGTCATGTTGGCAGAGACCAGGCCCGCCGAGGCGGCGTTGGCGGTCAGCAGGGCGGCCAGGGCGATAGCGGTGCGGAGCATGGGGTTCAACCTTTGTTTTCGAGGCGGGTGCACGCGGTTTTGCGTGAGGTAGCGCTACGTTAATCAAGCATGTCGGCTCTGACTCCCCCGCAATCCAATGGCCAGGCCTGCAGGGCAGGACAAAACGTGACGGGTTGCCCAAAAGCGCGACGGCCTGTCGATCGGCCTGCGGCATGCCCGCCACATCAGATCGCCATGGACCGGCTTTCAAGGCCCGGGGCCGTTGCGCGACCGGCGCCAAGCGCCGCGCACCAGCCTTGAACAGGTTCAAGGAAATTCCTGAGCAAATCCGTAGGCTTCCGACATCAACAATCCGGTCGGAGGACCCCATGAGCCCAGGCTTTACCAGCCAGATGGCGCGCAACATCTTTTACGGCGGCACGCTGTTTTTTGTGCTGTTGTTTGCGGTGCTGATCTTCCACACCGAGCAGCGCATCCCGCAGCGCAGCAACGCTGCCGAGCTGACACCCGCCGTGGTGCGCGGCAAGCACCTGTGGGAGACACGCAACTGCATCGGCTGCCACACGCTGCTGGGCGAGGGTGCCTACTTTGCGCCCGAACTGGGCAACGTCTACAAGCGGCGCGGGCCCGATTTCATCAAGGCCTGGATCAAGGCCCAGCCCACCGGCGTGCCCGGCCGCCGGCAGATGCCCAACTTTCATTTCACCGACGCGCAACTCGACGACCTGGTCGAGTTCCTGAAGTGGACCAACGGCATCAACACTGAAAAGTGGCCGCCCAACATCGAGGGCTGAGGAGACCACCATGCAAGCCGCCACACTCAAATTCAAGTCGCAGTCGGTTGCCCGGCTGTATTTCATCGCCGCCATCGGGCTGTTTGTCGGCCAGATCGTGTTTGGCCTCACGTTGGGGCTGCAGTACGTCATCGGTGACCTGATGTTCCCGGCGATCCCGTTCAACATCGCCCGCATGGTGCACACCAACCTGCTGATCGTCTGGCTGTTGATGGGCTTCATGGGCTCGGCCTACTACCTGATCCCCGAAGAGGCCGAGACCGAGCTGTACAGCCCGTTTTTCGCCAAGCTGCTGTTCTGGGTCTACCTGGCCGCCGGTGCCGCCACCATCCTGGGCTACCTGCTGGTGCCCTATGCCACGCTGGCGGAGATGACCGGCAATGACTTTCTGGCCACGATGGGGCGGGAGTTTCTGGAGCAGCCGCTGCCCACCAAGATCGGCATCGTGCTGGTGGCGCTGGGCTTTTTGTTCAACATCAGCATGACGGTGCTCAAGGGCCGAAAGACGGCGATCAGCCTGGTGCTGTTGATGGGTCTGTGGGGCCTGGCGCTGATGTTCCTGTTCAGCTTCGTCAATCCCGACAACCTGGTGCGCGACAAGATGTACTGGTGGTTCGTGGTGCACCTGTGGGTCGAAGGCACCTGGGAGCTGATCCTGGGCGCGCTGCTGGCCTTTGTGCTGGTCAAGACCACGGGGGTGGACCGCGAGGTGATCGACAAGTGGCTGTACCTGATCGTCACGATGGCGCTGGTCACCGGCATCCTGGGCACCGGGCACCACTTCTTCTTCATCGGCCTGCCGGGCTACTGGCACTGGGTGGGCAGCGTGTTCTCGGCGTTCGAGCCGATCCCGTTTTTCATGATGACGCTGTTTGCCTTCAACATGGTGCAGCGCCGCAAGCGCGAGCATCCCAACCAGGCGGCGGTGCTGTGGGCCGTGGGCACGGCGGTGATGGGCTTTCTGGGCGCCGGGCTGTGGGGCTTTGCGCACACGCTCAGCCCGGTCAACTACTACACCCACGGCACGCAGATCACCGCGGCGCACGGCCACCTGGCCTTCTACGGCGCCTATGTGCTGGTGGTGATCGCGATGATCAGCTACGCGATGCCGATCCTGCGGGGCCGCGAGGCCAACCCCAAGCGGGCCCAGGCGTATGAGATGTGGAGCTTCTGGATCATGACCATCGGCATGGGCGTGATGGTGCTGGCGCTCACCGGCGCGGGCATCCTGCAGGTGTGGCTGCAGCGCATGCCCACCGAGGGCGCGATGAGCTTCATGGCCACGCAGGACCAGCTGCGCTTCTTCTACTGGGTGCGGGTGGGCGGTGGGGTGATGTTTCTGGCCGGGCTGCTGGTCTACCTGACCAGCTTTTTCATCGGCCCGGCGGCCGACGAGCGTGATGTGCCCGCCACCGGCCGGCTGAGCCCGGCCTGAGGGGGCCACCGTGGAGATGATGAGCGCCCGCCTGCTGGCCGATGCACCGGCCGCCATGCCGGGCGTGCCGGGCGGGCCTGATCTGCCGTACTACGCCGCCCAGGGCGACGAGTGCCAGTTGTTTGCACAGGCCCATGCCGCCCGGCTGCCGTTGCTGATCAAGGGCCCGACCGGCTGCGGCAAGACGCGGCTGGTCGAGCACATGGCCGCGCGGCTGGGCCGGCCGCTGGTCACCGTCAGCTGCCATGACGACCTGAGTGCCGCCGACCTGGTGGGCCGCCACCTGATCGGCGGTGGTGACACCGTGTGGTGCGACGGCCCGCTGGCGCGTGCGGTGCGCCAGGGCGCGATCTGCTACCTCGACGAGGTGGTCGAGGCGCGCAAGGACACCACCGTGGTGCTGCACCCGCTGGCCGACGACCGTCGCTGCCTGCCGATCGAGCGCACCGGCGAGTTGCTGGCCGCGCCGTCCGGCTTCATGCTGGTGATCAGCTACAACCCCGGCTACCAGAACTTGCTGAAGGGCCTGAAGCCCAGCACCCGCCAGCGCTTTGTGGCGCTGACGCTGGGCTACCCGGCACCGGCGGTAGAGCGTGCCATCGTGCAGGCTGAAAGCGGCTGCCCGGCCGCCACCGCAGCACGCCTGGTGCAACTGGCGCAGGCGCTGCGCCGGTTAACCGAGCATGACCTGGAAGAAACCGCCAGCACTCGCTTGCTGGTGATGGCCGCCCGCCTGGCGGTGGCCGGCCTGGCGCTGCCGTTGGCCTGCCGCGCGGCCATCGTCGATGCGCTCACCGACGACGCCGACACCGCTGCGGCCTTGGCAGAGGTGGTGCGTGCCGTGGTGGGTGATGCCGCCTGACATGCCCGCAAGCCGCCCAGCGGCGCTGTTCCAGTCCAGCGCCGGGCCTGCAAGCCCAAGCGCCGAGTTGCGCCGACTGGCCCGGCTGCAGCGCCTGCGCCGTGGCCTTCAGCTCAGCTTCTTTGCGCTGTTTCTGGCCGCGCCCTCGCTCAACCTGCTGCGCTTCGACCTGACCGAGACCCAGCTCTGGGTGCTGGGTTTCCGCTGGTCGCTGGGTATCGACGCCTTTTTGCGCGGCGAGGCCACCGCCACCCAGGCGGCACTGGCCATCATCGGCCGCGGCATCCTGCCGGCGGTGGCGCTGGCGGTGGGCTTTCTGGCGGTGGCCTACCGTTGGGGGCGGCTGTACTGCGGCTGGCTCTGTCCGCATTTTTCCCTGGTCGAAACCTTGAACGACCTGCTGCACCGCGCCTGCGGCAAGTTCAGCCTGTGGGACGCCCACCCTACGCCGCGTGGCAGCCGCCAGCCGCAGCGCCGCTGGTGGCCGCTGTTCGGGCTGTCCTGCGCGCTGTTCGGTTTTTTGTGGGCCATCACGCTGCTGACCTACCTGCTGCCGCCGGCCCAGGTGTGGGGCAATTTGCTGGCCGGCACGCTGACGCCCAACCAGGCGCGCTTCATCGGTATCGCCAGCCTGGTGTTTACCGCCGAGTTCCTGTTCGCCCGCCACCTGTTCTGCCGCTTCGGCTGCGCGGTGGGCCTGTTTCAGAGCCTGGCCTGGATGGCCAACCCCAAGGGCCTGGTGGTGGCCTTCGACCGCGGCCGTGCCCGCGATTGCCGCAGCTGCAGCACGCCGCAAAGCCCGGCAGGCGCGGCCTGCGACCAGGCCTGCCCGATGCGGCTGAAACCCCGCAACATCAAGCGGCTGATGTTTGCCTGCGTGCAGTGCGGCCAGTGCATCACCGAGTGCGACAGCTCCAACGCGGCGCGCGCCCACACACCCAACCTGGAATGGAAAGTCGGCCTCGACGCGGTGCGTGAAACCCTGAAGCAACGGCAGCGGGACGTCTGAGGTGGAAGAGTGGATCGGTGAACGCTGGCACCGCCTGGTCACCCGGGCGGCCGACCGTGGTTTTGCCAACCAGGCCGTGACGCTGGCGGCGATGCAGCGGCCGGCCGAGATGTTGTTTCGTGCCGTTGGCGGTGCGCCGGGCGTGCGGCTGGTGCCGGCGGCGGCGGCGCGCATCGGCGGCCCACGCGGCTGGTTGCAGCGCCTGGCCGGCAGCGGCCTGCGCGCCGCGGTGTCGCAGCTGGACGGCGAGACGCTGGCACTGCCGCCGGTGATCGCGGTGTTCGACGATGCCGCGCTCAACCGCGATCTCTACCTGTGGCTGGCCGCGCTGGCGGCGGTGCACCAGCCCGGCACCGGCTGGCTGCGCGGCAATCAGGCCGCCACCACGCTGGCGCTGCAACGCTGCCCCGGGCTGGTGCCGCGTTGGCAGCGGCTGCTGCAGGCGCACTTGGCGCAGCGGCCGGCGCCCGCCAGCCTGGCCGGGCCGGCGGCGCGGGCCGAGGCCAGCGTGCAGGCAGCGCTGCGGGCGATGCCGGTCGCGGGCGACGGGGAGTTCTGGATCGCCGATGCCGATGCCGATGCCGATGCCGATGCCGATGCCGGTGCCGATGCC
>Ga0209181_10005069_pt1 | contig 19154 bp, 14 predicted proteins | sample MAT05_FD_187208 | JGI IMG/M metagenome (GOLD analysis project Ga0209181, IMG submission 187208) | Freshwater microbial communities from Lake Fryxell liftoff mats and glacier meltwater in Antarctica - MAT-05 (SPAdes) (version 2) | ecosystem: Environmental > Aquatic > Freshwater > Ice > Liftoff... | reverse complement strand
TAGAGTCATTTGCCACACTTCCCACGCCCATCGCTAATCGCTTTGGGCGTGCCACACGGTCCCTATCGCTTTGGGCGTGCCACACGGTCCCTATCGCTTTGGGCGTGCCACACGGTCCCTCTCGCTTTGGGCGTGCCACACGGTCCCTATCGCTTTGGGCGTGCCACACGGTGGCTATCGCTTTGGGCGTGCCATACGGTGGCTGGCCTAGTAGTCTACTGTCTGCCGCTCGCCTTATGTCGGAATCAGACTGACCGTCAGTCGGCGGAGCGACTGACCTGCGAAAGCTCCGCCACGCGTTCCGCTCGGTTCTGAATCGGCACGTAACCCAGCCGCTCCTTGGCCGACGAAATATCAAAATAGTGATCCACCCCGAGTTGAGCCGCCACAAACCGCGTCATCGGCGGCTCGCTTGCTATTCGCAAAAGGCTGTAAATCTGCTCCATAACGCCACCCAACCGATAGGCGTTTCGAAACGAGATGCTTTTGTTGGTTGCCTTCAACTGAGCGGACTCCAAAATCGTCGTGATCCACTTCCAACATTCGACCGGTTCGCCGTCCGTGATGAAATAAGCACGTCCGGATGCGTTCTGGTCGCGATCCAGCATCCGTTCCAAAGCCAATCGATGGGCGATCGCCGCGTGGTCGACATGCACCGTATCGATCAAATTTGTGCCATCTCCAACCCGGCGCAGCCTACCTGATCGGCATTTTTCAATCACGCTTGGAATCAAATGCGGATCGCCAACTCCCCAAATCAAATGCGGCCGTAAGGAACAAGTTGCAAAACGGGTCGGCTGGTTCGCCGCCAAGACTTCCTTTTCCGCTATCGCTTTGGTTCGAGGGTAGTGGCAGAGCCATTTGTTCGGATACGGCACGTTTTCATCAATGTTGCATTGAGCCTTCCCATCGAAGGTTACCGAGGGAGAGCTGGTGAAGACGAACGCCCCAATGCCGTGTTTCTTGCATGATCTCAGTAGATTTTCAGTCGCTCCTATATTGGTCTGTTCATAAAGTTTGGCTGGCCCCCAAACTCCGGCTAAAGCTGCGGTATGAATCACCCCGTCCATCCCGCGACATGCGTCATCGCAGGCTGACGGATCGGTAGCCGAGGCCTGAATGCACTCGACTCCTAGTGCTTCTAGCTCGGAATACTTTTTTCGGGCAATTCCCCGGACGCGATAACCATGGCTTAAAAGCTCGCGGCAGATCGCCCGACCAAGAAAACCACCGTATCCAGTGACAAGAATAGCGGGTGACACAGTTGGATTCGAAAGTTGATGGATGGTGGCTAGGCGGTACGAACAATAATAGAGTATTAGCAGCGGATTCAAAGTGCCAGAGTCCAATGGTACTCGATAGCCGCGTGGCGCCAGGCTATACTTCTCACTGTTTCAATCTCACTGCTCAAGTCAACACTCCGACCAGCCCCCATAAAGCCTGCCTCCATGGAAACCAAAAGCCAGTTCTCGCTAACCACCTGGTTGATCATTGTCATCGCAAGTATCGGTTTCTTGTTCGACACCTACGAACTGCTGATGACGCCATTAGCAGCGCCGCCGGCGATTGCAGAGCTGTTGGATGTACCGCTCAGCCACCCGTCGGTCAGTTTGTGGACTGGTAGACTGCTTTGGATCTCCGCGCTTTGTGGTGGTGTTTTCGGATTGATCGGAGGATCTCTGACCGATCGCCTTGGCCGCAAGTTCGTGATGGCTGCCAGTATCTTCGTGTATTCTCTCTCCCCATTTTTGGCGGCTTACAGCACCACGCTTGGTTGGTTTATCTTCTTTAGAAGCACCACCTTTATCGGTGTTTGCGTTGAATTCGTAGCTGCGATCACATGGCTTGCGGAAGTCTTCGAAGACAAGAAACAACGAGAGAGATGGCTCGGCATTACACAGGCATTTGCATCGCTTGGTGGAATCTTGGTAACCGAGGTGAACGTCTGGATCTTGGCCAACATAAAAAACTTTCCGGATTTTGGATTGCCGCTCGCGCCCAATGGTACCGACCCTGCTTCGTGGCGGTATTTGCTTTGCACAGGATTGCTGCCTGCAATTCCGATCGCACTTCTGCTTCCGTTTGTGCCCGAGTCCCGAATTTGGATGGAACGCAAGGCCGCAGGTACACTCAAGCGACCCAAGATCAGTGCCTTGTTCGCACCGGAATTCCGTCGTGTGACCATCGTGACGGCAATGCTCTCGGCTTGTGCGTATGGAATCGCGTTTGGTGCACTTCAGTTGACTCCGCTTCGTATCGCCCCAGGACTGCCCGAGCTGGCGGAACAAAGCAGAGAATTGAGACCGTTGAGAGCCGAAGCCGCCAAGTTGAATGCAGCCTTCGATGAAACAACCGCCGATTCACCGGAACGCACGGCGATCAAAGGACAGCTTCGCGATAACTTTAAGAAGCAAGAACCGCTGAACATCCAAGTGAAAGAAGTCGGTAATACGGTTCAATTGTATCAAGAATATGGAGGTCTTATTGGGCGCATTCTGTTAGCCTGCTTGATCATCTTCGGAATCAGTCGCGTGATGCTCCTGAAAGTGTTCCAGATTCCTGCCCTCTTGATGATTCCGCTTGCGTATTTCATTTTGTACAAATCAGGCGGCTCGAGTTTTTACTGGGCTTATGGCGCCTGCGGTTTGCTGACGGTCGCGCAGTTTAGCTACTTCGGTGAGTATTTACCAAAAGTGTTCCCGTTGCATTTACGAGGGACCGGTGGCAGCTTTGCGACGAACGTTGGCGGACGCATGATTGGTACCAGCATGGCCGTTGTCACCACGAACATCGTAGCGCCATACTTGGCTGGTGCTGCGGAAAAAGTCACACCGATGATCATGGCACAGGCGGCTGGCTATGTTGCCACGGTCATCGCGGTGCTCGCGTTTATCATCGGGTTCTTTCTGCCTGAACCCAAAGGTGAGGTTCTAGATTAGTGAGTTCATCCCTTACCCCATTTGTCAATCAACTGTTCGGCTCGATTGAGCGAGCTCGTTCGATCGAACAGTTGCTGCAAGAGCCTCTCGACTGGGCGATCAACGTTTGGCGCGTGACAGGGCTCGTCCTGATGGTCGCGTCCAAGGGAGCTTGGAAACGAACATTGCAAATCGGGAAATGCACGGCCGAACCACCGGATTGGAATCTCGCTAGCGAGTGTCTGGATGGTCGCAAAACGCACCATTCTGCACTCTGGACCTATTTGCCGATCCCGTCGACACTTAACAAAAACCTCGTGCTGTGTTGCCAACCCGTACTCAGCCAACAGCAAATCGAACAAGTCGCTGAACATTTAAGCTTGGTTGGCCTGACGATCGACACTTGGCAACGCCAGCAGCAAAAAGCCCGCGACGTAGTCCGGCTAAACCAAATCCTTGCTGTCGCGGCCGATTGGCACTCCCACCAAGACCTCGATCGGTTGTTGCAAGACATCGCACAAGCGGCCACGAGACTGCTGCGTTGCGACCGCGCAAGTATTTTTCTTTGGGACAAAGCCGCTCGCGAACTGGTCGGACACCCGGCCTTAGGTATGGAGGGGAAACCTCTACGCATTGCAGACGATAAAGGCCTAGCCGGGGCTGTTCTGAAAAGCCTTCAGCCGAGACGCTGGGATCGCTCCGATCCACACGATGAAGTCGACCGGCGCGTCGACTCCAGCAGCGGCTATCGCACCGATTCGCTTTTGGCGGTGCCGCTGATGGACACTCGCAACAAACCGATGGGGGTCTTTGAAGTCATCAATCATGCGGACGGTCGCTTCGATGCCCAAGACGAAACCGACTTGATCGAACTTGCACGCCATGCTTCCGCTGCCCTTGCCAACACGCAGCAAATGCAACGACTTGTGCAAACTCGCGATCGACTCACTCAAGATGCACAACAGCAAGTGCAGTTGGTCGGAAATTCTCCCGAGATGCAAGCTCTCAAAGCGACTGTAACTCGAGTTGGTGCTACCGAATTGGCGGTATTGCTCCTCGGCGAAAACGGTACCGGCAAAGAAGTGGTCTCTCGCCAAATCCACTATCAGAGCAAGCGCAAGTTTGAGCCGTTCATTGCCGTCAACTGCGCCGCCATCACGGAGACGCTTCTTGAAAGTGAGCTATTCGGTCACGAGAAGGGCGCTTTCACGGATGCGCATGAGACCCGCAATGGCAAGTTTGAATTGGCCTCGGGCGGAACACTGTTTCTGGACGAGATAGGAGACATGAGTTTGGCGGGCCAAGCGAAACTGCTTCGAGTGCTGGAAGAAAAGGTGGTGGTTCGCGTTGGTGGATCCTCACCGATCCCAGTAAACGTGCGAGTCATTGCGGCAACCAATCAGAACTTGGTCGAGATGGTTCGGCAAAAGAAGTTTCGCGAGGACTTGTATTTTCGCTTGACCGTCGTGACGATCAACTTGCCTTCGCTCCGAAATCGCGGTGAAGACGTCTTGGACCTAGCCGATTTCTTCTTAACCATGTTTTGCGCCAAGATTGGACGCAGCAAACCGACTTGGTCGGCCAGTGCTAAACGTCGCTTAATGGCGCACGATTGGCCGGGCAACATCCGCGAACTCAGAAACATCGTCGAACGGATCGCTTATCTAACCAGCAGTGAGACTCTCGATGAGTCGGAGCTCGACTTTGTCAGTTCACCCCGATCGATGTCGGCGGATGGCCCTGGTGCCATGTTGGATTTGAATCAATCTCTGGGTGATGCCACGGCGGATTTTCAAATCAAGTACATCGAGGAACAAATCAAGTCCTGCAATCGCAATGTGACACAAGCGGCAGAAAAGATGGGGCTTCAACGATCCAACCTCTATCGTAAAATGAAGCAACTGGGCATGAAGCAACCAGATGGGCCATTGTAGGATTATTGGACACTTGTCGCCGATCGCCACCGACTGGTTCCAGGGCTCTGCTGCCCAATTGTAGTAAGCCAAAACGCATCCGGCGGGGGCAAGCCGGGCAAGCCCCGAACGGATTGGCTAGCGATATCGCCTAAATCCACTGTTGTTCGGAACAAAAAAGACTCGATTTAAATCAGAATGAAATATCGAAACTGCTATTTTTCGTACTGCCCAGGCCCGGCCCTCCCCTCCCCATTCGTTTTGCGTTAGCATGTTTAGCATGAGCAGCATCGCAGAAAATCAGACGACCAACGTTGCCCCACTGTGGATCGGGAATCTACGGATTGACCCACCGATTTTCCAAGCGCCGATGGCTGGCTACACGAATTTTGCTTTCCGTCAAATTGTCCGGGAGTACGGGGGGGCCGGTTTGCAAGCCACCGAAATGGTCAATGCGCGCGGTTTTGTTTGGCTTGACGAACACGACTGCGAACACCCCGATCGGTTGTGGGGGGTTAAAGAAGAGGCTCGTCCGTTAGCGGTTCAGATTTGGGACAATGATCCTGAGATTATGGCCAAAGTCGGAATTCGACTGGCTCAGGAATACGGAGTGAGTGTCGTTGATATCAATTTCGGTTGCCCAGTCAAGCAAGTGACTGAAAAAGCCCATAGCGGCTCATATTTGTTGCGAGATCCGGAACGCATGTATGCGATCATTTCACGGCTAGTCGAAGTTTGCAGCCCAACTCCGGTGACTGCCAAGATTCGGCTCGGCTGCACGCGCAAGACGATGAATCATATTCAGATTGCGCAGACAGTAGAGAGAGCAGGGGCTTCGGCGTTGACCGTTCACGGAAGAACGGCGGAGGATTTTTTCAAGGGTTCCGCGGACTGGGACAGGATTGCCGAAATAAAAGAGCACTTGGAGAAGATTCCGCTGATTGGCAATGGCGATCTTCAGACGCCAGAGCAAGTTGTTTACGCCTTCAAGCACTACAAAGTGGATGGCGTAATGATCGCAAGGGCCGCGTTGGGACGTCCTTGGTTGTTCGCTCAGGCGGCTGCGGCTTTGGCCGGCAAACCGATCCCTCCAGAGCCGACGTTGGATGAGCAAAGGGCTTGCATGTTGCGGCACTACGATTTGGTGGTCGAACGATTTGGTCCGCAAAAAGGAACGATGCTGATGCGGAAATTTGCTTGTTGCTATGCGCAGAGCAAGCACGGCGCTAGGCATTTCCGCACGCATGTCGTGCGTGTCGAGACCCAAGAAGAATTTTATGGTGTAGTCGAAAAGTATTTTCCACGTGAACTCGATCCGTCGAGCGTCAGAGCAAAGTCGTCGGGTTTAGAAGCTGCCCCGCAGGCTGCGGAAGCGTGTACGGTCTTGGATGAGGACTGCTGCGAATAGCTCTCATGTCGACGTTACCCATTAGCCGCTATCTTGATTCGGCCGCCTTGACTCGGCTGGAGCGGATGAGGTTTACCACCCATCGTAAGGTTGAGGGCGCTTACAGCGGTCGGCACCTTTCGAAGCGACTGGGCGGATCGGGTGAGTTTGTCGACCGGCGCGAATACACACCGGGAGACGATCTACGGCGGGTGGATTGGAAAGCTATGGGCCGCATGGGGCGAACGTATCTCAAGCTGTATCAAGACGAGACGGATTTAAGCTGCACGATGTTGGTAGATAGCAGCGGATCCATGTTGCAAGGTGCAAAATCCTCTACGAATCATCAAGGCTCTAAACTGGAGTGGGTTCAATTTTTCACAACTGCTTTATCGCATTTGATTGTTTTGCACCGGGACGCAGCCGGATTTGCAAGTTTTGCAGACAATAGCGTGGTCTATTTGCCGCCTTCTTCTTCCATTGCCCAGCGAGGCGTGTTGCACGGCGCGATCAGCAAACTTTTGCCTAGTGGAAAAACCCATTTGGAAGCAATATTGAACGACCTAAGTCTGCGGGGCAATCGACGTGGCGTCCTGATCATTCTCAGTGATTTCTTGGTGGATTCGATGGAACCGGTCTTATCCAACTTGAGGAAATTTCGAATGCGGGGCTGGGAAACGGTGGCCATCCACTTAATACATCCCGACGAGCAACGATTGCCGGCTGGCAATGCGTTTCGTTTCGTTGGGCTGGAATTCGACGGTTTCGTCAACTGCATGACCTCGCAGGTACGTAAGGAATACGAGGATCGGTTTCAAAAACATCTAGAAAAAACGCGGTCCAGCTTGCTCGGAGTTGGATGCGATTACCATTTGATATCGACTTCGACCAACTATCTCGATGTTTTGCGGTCTTTTTTGATTTTGCGAGGCTAAAGTCCTTTTTCATGGCAGTATTATCTTGAGTGAACTGGGATTTGCTAGGAGTGGTCTGGCAGCGGCGCATCCTAGACAGTAAGGTTTACCAGGATCATCTGTCAAACGCGGTAAATAGTCCAAATGTTCCGATTTGCCCGCGAACAACGGTTTGGAAGGTTGCCGATAACTACTCTGGTTTTTCCGTTGGAGGCACGCGCAATTCCTCCTACCGATGAATAGAATAAGCCTGGAGTCAGCAGCATGCCAGGCGTGGAAATGGATAGATCGCTTTTCATCTTGTTCGCTTCTCGTACCTAGTATCTCCTATCCATATGATCGCACAGAGTTTCAGTGCAATGGCGAAAACGCGAAGCGATTCGGCACAGCTACGTGCTCGTCAACGGCTAGGAAAATACCGAATTGAACGCCGCTTGGCCCAAGGTGGATTTGCCTTCGTATACCAAGCCCTCGATACGATCGAAGGTGTTCGTGTTGCGCTCAAAATGCCGCATCAATACAACGTCACGGCGAGCATGCTCGATAACTTCCATCGCGAAGCACGGTTGGTGGCTAAACTGGATCACCCCAACATACTTCCATTAAAAGACGCTAGCTTCATCGATGGTCGTTTCGTGATCACGAGTCGACTCGGCGAAAAGACGTTGGCATGTCGACTACGTAATCGAATCTCTTTCGATTCCGCATTTTTGTTGATTGAACAGATGATGGATGGTGTGGCTTATGCGCATCGCAACAAGATTATTCATTGTGACATCAAACCAGAGAACATGATTCTGCTTCCAGATGGCAGACTTCAGTTAATGGACTTCGGGATTGCCAAAGTTGCACAACATACGATTATGAAAACGATGATCGCATCGGGATCAGGTACGGTTGGCTACATGGCACCTGAGCAGGCGATGGGGCGTCCAAGCGCTCGTTCCGATGTGTTTTCGATTGGTCTAATCGCTTACAAAATCCTCACAGGGTGTTTGCCAGAGTGGCCCTTTGAATGGCCGCCTGCTGGATATGCGACGTTGCGACGCAAAGCCCACCCCGAATTGATCGCGGTCATTAGACGAGCGCTCGAATTACGACCCAGTCGACGTTATCGGGACGCGAACGATTTGCTGCGTGCGTTTAAGGTAGTCAAAGCCAAGTCGCTAAAATTTGCGCACCGGCATCGCACATCGACGAGCGTTAAGGGTCCTAATGGCAAAAACACTAATGGCAAGCACGCGTAGATGTGGACGAGCGAGGCTCTTCGCTCGTTAAGTTCCTACCAAACCTGAGCGAGGGCCCCTCTCAGCCACGCTCATGCTCAACCGCCCCTCGCTTCGCTTTTGGCGTGGCATACTTTTTTATTGTGGCACGGAGGTCTCCGCCATGATAATATTCTCATCTCGTTGAAGATGGTCTGGAGAAAATTCTGGTTCATCCACGTACAGCGATGCTTTTCGGTGGAGAACACCGAGTCACAGTGTGAACCCAGGAGCCACATTCATGCGATCCAGTTGTTTCAAGTTGTTTGTTTCAGCAACGTTTATGACGATGCTTGTTAAGTCGCCGGTAGTTGCCGATGTCGGCGTCGGGGCCAAGCCTTTGCCAAGCGCAGAAGTTGTCCTAGATGGCACCAGAGCGATGCTCGACGAAAAATGGATTTACTGGGAGGGACCACGTTTCTCTAGCAAGATGCCGATCCAATGGAAAATCGTCGATGATCCCGTCGACAAAGGGACCGCGGTGATGACCGATGACCCGGCTGCTGTGGGTGGCAAGTTTGGGGCTGCCGACATCGTTACGAAAAAGGCCTATAAAGACTTTCGATTGCACGTCGAGTTTTTGATCGTCAAAGCAGGCGGAAACAGCGGCGTATACCTTCAGAATCGTTACGAGATTCAAGTTCTTGACGGCGACAAGACAAGTCACGGAATGGCGGCCATCATCAACGAAGCAGCCACCGATTACAACTTGTACAACGGAATTGGAAAATGGAATTCCTACGATGTCACGTTTCGAGCGGCTCGCTTCCAGGATGGCAAACTCACGGAGAAGCCTTTGGTGACCCTTTACTTCAATGGAAAAAAGGCGCATACCAATCACAGTATCACAAAGGTATGGGGCGGACCAAATTCTGGAATTGACGGTGGCAATGACCAGGGACGTGGCATAACCAATGTTCCGGGTGGTCTCAAACTGCAAGCCGAAGGGCACGACGTCCGCTATCGCAATATTTGGATCCAGGAGTTGGTCCTGGACAAACCGGATACGGATTTCAAAGAATAGGGTATGCAGGAATTCCACCAAGCCATTTGGCTAGAAATCGCACGCGACGCGATGGCGTGCCGTTTCGAAGTGCTGCTAAACCCCGGTAAGCCTACCAATGGACCAGAAATTGCAGTGGGCGCGCTGGATACTATCACGTTTCTTGAGCAGTTGCTCAGCGTCTACATTCCGACGAGCGAACTGAGTTTGTTGAATAATCGAGCCTTCGAGACGCCTGTCCATGTGTCCGAATCGACATTTGCATTGCTGCAGCTCGGCTTGTCCGTTTTTGAGAAGACCAGTGGCGCATTCGACATGACGGCTGCCAAGCTATCCAAAACGTGGGGGTTTTTTCGGCGGCAAGGGAAAATGCCGTCGGACTTGGAAATCGCTCATGCGTTATTGGAAGTCGGTTCGGATCATATCGTGCTAGGTGAATCGGATCGGACCGTGCGATTTGAAAAACCGTTGGAAGTCAACCCGGGCGGCATTGGCAAAGGCTTTGCTTTGGATTGTGCCACCGCGATCTTAAGAAACGGCGGCGTCACGGACTTTGCATTCCATGGCGGAAAGAGCAGTATCCTTTGCAACGGCAATCAGGCCTCTGAGGAAGATAAAAAAGGTTGGCGGATCGCGGTTCGGCACCCGGAACAATCCGAGCGAATTCTCGGTTCGTTAATACTTTACGATCAAGCGTTAGGAACGAGCGGTCCAGCAAATCAGTTTTTTTATTTTCGAGGCAAGAGATTCGGCCACATTATTGACCCGAGGACGGGTTGGCCAGCCGAGGGAATGCTGAGCGTAACAGTCCTTCATCCCTCGGCAGGATGGGCAGACGCATTGGCAACAGGTTTGTACGTGGCTGGAATTGATCAAGCAATCGAATATTGCGAGCAAAACCACGACACGGTAATGCTGGCAATCTTGCCGGGTAAACGAGACGGCGAGTGCGAAATTGTGACTTGCAACATGCGGCCAGATCAATGGATTCCGGCCAGAAGTTAGTCGTTTGGCTGCAATGCTGTTCAATTATTTGTTTAATAGTCAGCCGAAGGCGTACTCGCTACCATTACCGGACGCCTACGACTAACCGCTAAGGCAAGGGGGCAGTTTGAAATCTACCTATAAACTGGGTGGCACGCTCTGAGGTACGAAGGGCGTGGTGAATTACTAGAGTCATTTGCCACACTTCCCACGCCCATCGCTAATCGCGCTAATCGCTTTGGGCGTGCCACACGGTGGCCTGGCCTGGTAGTCTTCAGCCTGCCGCTCGCCTAAACGAAATTTTGCGAAATTGGGCTTCCTTGAAGGGTATTGCGTTTTGCTGAAATTACTTGTCCTGTCGCCTGAGCAAATTGTCCACGGAATTTCCAAAAATCGATGGGTTGGGTCAAGTTTGCGGGTTGTTCCGCCGAAAACTCCATTAGTGATTTTGCGGATCGTTGCGACGAGCATGGGCGTAGATTGCCTACGACCTTGACGAACCACCTTTGGGAACCTAGACTGCTGACCTATTAAACCCAGTCAGCAAAACGACTTAGGTCGTTTTTAAGTTCCTCCAGGAGTTCTGTCGTGACGAAAAAAGAGATCGTGAAAACGATTTCCGAAGAGACCGGGCTGAACCAGCAGCAGATCAAGACGATTGTCCAAAAGACTTTTGATGCGATTGTTGCAACGTTGGTTGAAGAAGGTCGAATCGAGCTCCGCAATTTCGGAGTTTTCCAAGTTCGGCCCCGGGCTGCACGGAAAGCACGCAATCCTAGGACGGGACATCAAGTTGAGGTCCCAGAAAAGTTTGTTGTGACTTTCAAGCCTGGCAAGATCATGGAGCAAAAAGTCAATTCAATCGAGGGTACTCCACTTGCTCAGCAGATTCGCGATGAAATCGCGGCTGGCAAATTGCAAGTGACGCTGGAGGACGATGAGGACGAAGCCGTCTCGGAGTCGTAGCCAGCCCTCTCGAAGCTTTGGAATTTTTCCGGCTTGGAATGAATTGACAGCAAAGAGTTTGATACAAGGTCAAGCGAGACTTTTCACGGAGGATTGGTCATGCGTCGTAGAATTTGTTTGGCGTTATTGGTTTGTTGCTCGTCCCTTCCTATGGTTGGATGCGCATTGCCGATCTACTCAGCCAATCCAGCCAAACGCTCTGAGCAATTGATTTACACTTCGGAAGACCTCCGATCGTTGGTACAGGAATGGGAACGATTCTGGTTCCTCGATCAGCCTAGCCACATGACGCCGTTCCGAGTTCACGGCGGCGTTATTTAGTGCTAGTGTAGCTCGACACTCCGTGTCGAGAACGCGGCGGAGTGCAATATGGCACGGAGTGCAACACGGCTCTGAGTGCAACACGGCACGGAGTGCAATATGGCTCTGAGTGCAATATGGCTCTGAGTGCAACACGGCACGGAGTGCCGTGCTACAATGTGCCGTGCTACAATTTGTGCTCTGCAATGTGTGCTGCAAAACAATGGGGCATCTTACGGAACTTGGGTTACCTCTCCACCATTGCTGGTAATTAACGCCTTGAGCGTGTTTTGATCTGTGTTTCGGGAGAGGAATCTTACCGAGCCATCAAACAAGCCAACATTGGAACCCGTTTCGCGGAAACAGTCGACAATATCCACTTCATGCAAATCCAAGTCGTCTGGTTTCGTCCACGGCACGGCATGTCCATCGTCCACTTCGAAAAGTGCAATCGTATTGGACGTTCCGTCCGTGATATCCCGAAATCTAGGCTTATCTTTGGACCAAACTGTGGTCTCATAAAACGGGGCTAAGTAGATCGTGTGACCTTGGGGCCCGACAAAGCTGGGATGAGCAAAAGTACTCGGCATCTTGTCCAGCAACTTGATATTGTGGTCGCTATCCCAGGGCTCATCTAAGTGGAATTGGTTATACAAATTCGCTTGTTCGATGTAGGGCAGTATGGCAACACGCCAACTGAGTAGTGGCTTTCCGTTGGCGTCTTTCGACACTCTGGGGGGTAATTGTTTGTAGGCTGACTCGTGGTTGTGCAGACTCAACATGAGTTGTTTGAGATTGTTCGAGGATTGCATACGCCGGGCAGCCTCGCGGGCGGACTGTACGGCAGGCAACAGCAAGCCTGTCAAAACGCCGATGGTTGGAACCGTATACGCGAATTCGCCTTTGACTTCGATCTCGCTTCCATTGACCTCCCACAATTCTGCCTTGCTAAGAAACGCCTTCAAGCGTTGGAGGTATTGGATCGTGGCAGCCCTAACTTCTGCCGAAACTTGAGGTTCGTTGTCGATCGCGTCTAGTATCGCTTGTTCCCCGATGACCATTCCGTTCTTTCGCAGCCGTTCCAATGCTCCTGCAAGCTTTTTGGCGGATTCGCTATCGTTAGCGACAATCTTTAATTTGATCATGCCAAAGTAGCTGAAAACATCGGTTTCACTTACCAAGTACTGAATTTCATCGATGACAATTTGAATGTCATCGATTAGCTGAGCAGGAACACGTCCGCTAGCGTCTGCAAATGCACCGTCGAGAATTGGCCGAAGGGTTTCAAACGCTGTGACCGTGCAGATTGGGTATTTGGACGAAGAAGCGAGTTCGAGAATTTTGCTCGGCTTGGATTTGGCTGACATCATCCTGCGCAACGTGCCTTCGGTACCGAAGAGTACTTTTTGAGGATCTGACTGCGCGACCTTCATGGGCGCACCCTTTACAGCTCGAAATCGCATGTCCTTTACCCTGGGTGAAGCGGTAACACCAGCGAAAAGCTTTCCATTCAAATTCGCAATGTCAACAGGTGCTGATGTCGTGATGCTGGCTCCAAACTCAGGGCCATTGATGCTTGGCATGCCCGCAGTTATGTCGATGCTTGATATTAACAGCGGGTCTATTCCCAGTTCTTGTTTACCAAGTGCAGAGATGATTTCCCACGGAACCATTTCCAGTTCCTTTCGGTTGCGGAGTAATGCGACATCAATGGACGTCAGGCTGACCGAATCATTGGGGATGGACGAATACCGGTCCGATATCGGTTGAGCGTCTGCCTGAGGAAACGGGCTGAGAATTAGCAAAAGCACTGTCCAAAGGAAGTGTTTGCGGGTGAAGTTTGCAACTAAAGTCATCGGCTGTTCCTTAAAATCTACTGGTAAACGGGGCACCGCAGACGGTATTCTAGCAGAATACGGAGTCGCTGGTCCGATCATTGATCGTACCCGTGGCCGACGCTGCTAGCGTCGGTTCGGATGCTGGCAGCATCCGCCACGCAAACGGTCCGAGCATTGATCGTAGCCGTGGCCGACGCTGCTAGCGTCGGTTCGGATGCTGGCAGCATCCGCTACGCAAACGGTCCGAGCATTGATCGTAGCCGTGGCCGACGCTGCTAGCGTCGGTTCGGATGCTGGCAGCATCCGCCACGCAAACGGTCCGAGCATTGATGTTTAGGGTTTAACTGATCACAATGGCGTTTGTCTCGTGCGATCCAACCGAGCGTCATCCCCCCTCCCCAACCGCCCCCACCCCACCCTCAATGACCTTCATCCAAGCGTTTTCAAAGACGACACAGTACGCGGGGCTCGTTCTTGCCATCGGTGTTTTCGGTTTTGCAGGTTGCCGTCAGCCAGAATCGGGAAAGAAGACTGAGCCGGCCCCAGAGGTATTGGTTCAAGGAACCGCGTTGACGATTGAGCCTATCCTGTGGCCCAAGTTGGTGAAGAGCCAAGGAACCCTAATTGCGGATGAAGTCACCACGGTAGGGGCGAAGGTTGCAGGCCGAATTGTCGACGTGCCGGTGGATCTCGGCGATATCGCGTGTCAGGACGATGTTTTGGTTCAACTGGACCCCAAGGAGTTTCAGTTGTTGGCGGAGCAAGCAGACGCACAGCTTTTGCAAGCAAGGTCAGCCGTTGGACTCAAGCCGGGTGACCCGACCGAGGGCTTAAATCCAGACAATGCACCGCCTGTACGCGAAACGCGAGCAGTCTGGGACGAAGCGAAAAAGGCAGTCGATCGCATTCGTCAACTATCCAATCGAGACGCGATCAGCATGGCCGATTTAGACTTGGCGGAATCTGCAGAACGCGTTGCATCGGCGCGGTTCTCCTCTGCACAAAACGGTGTGCGGGAAAAAATCGCATTGATTGCGGTTCAGTCTGCTTTGCGTGATCTGGCTCATCAACATTTATCGGAGACGACTGTGCGAGCCCCGTTCCAAGGTGCGATTGAATCGCGGTTGGTCGCAAGAGGGACGTATGTGCAAGCCGGCCAGCCGCTGATGAGCATTGCCAAAACGACGGTTCTTCGATTTCGAGGAAGCGTTCCGGAGCGGTTTGCCCAGCAATTGAAAATTGGTCAACAGATAGAACTCACCTTTGATTTGAGCGATCAAGTTCGAACGGTATCGATTTCGAGAATCAGCCCTAGTTTGGACCAAGTGAATCGGTCCTTGGTTTTCGAAGCGAGTGTCGACAACCAAGATGGAACATTGCGCAGTGGATTGTTTGCCGAAGGAGTGATCCGAATCGATTCAGAAGCCAAAGCGATCGTCATTCCAACTTCTGCACTCATTCGATTCGCCGGTGTTGACAAGGTATGGATGATTGTCGATGGCAAGTTAAAAGAGCAGGTCGTTGGACTGGGTCGACAAAAGGCCGACATGATTGAAATACGCTCCGGGCTTTCGAGTGGTGATCAGTTATTGCTTGAAGGAAATGTTGGAACGATTGGTCGCTTTGAACCTAAGATTTAAGGGATGCAAATGCCCCCGGGTTTACTCGGGGGATACTTACCCTAGCTCTAGAACCAAAGGTCAGCACCCTCGGCGTAAAGCCAACGGCATGCTCGGTCAAAACCCCCTCCATTAGCCTAGAAAACAACAGCTAGCCGGTTAGATGCTCGTAAATATCTGAGATTTGTTCCTATAAACAGCCGTAGCGACGAATTCCTTTGCGTAATTAGGGGTCAGGCAGGGTACACTTTTGCCATGAACAAATGGACGTACGGCCAACAATGTTTGACGGCGGCGTTCGGTTCTATCATTTGAAGGAAGAGTTGTTATGGCCGAAGGTAGCATCAAAAAGTTGACGGACAAGGGTTTCGGGTTCATCAACGTCGGCGGCGGCAAAGATTTGTTTTTTCATTCGTCGAGTGTCAAGGGCGCGACTTTTAATGAGTTGCACGAAGGCCAGAAGGTCTCCTATACCGAAGGAAAAGGACCTAAAGGACCTTGCGCTGAAAACGTAAAGCCTGTTTAGTTTTCGGTTGTTCAGTCTTGTTTGAGTAAAGTAGCAAGATGACTCTGGCTACTTCATAAACGTTAGTTGAATAGAAAAAAATTATCTGCGCCTCCAGTCAGCGCAATTGAAGCACTGGAGGCCCAGAAGGCGATATCGACTCGCGGCTGAGGAACGCTGTGGAAACATGCAATTCGCGAAATTCTGCTTCCGCCATCGACATCAAGTTTAGCATCGCGTACGGCTCCGCTGCGTTCACATGGACCACGTATAGCAGTGCACGCGACGAGATCGCAACACTCCGAACAAGTCGTTTTTCGAAATCTTTCCTCAAAACGCTCGCAGTTGCGGGTAGTGAATAGTATCTGTTAAGCTGAGGGATGATAATTGACCAGTGGATTTTCTAATCGTTGGTGCAACTTAAGAGGGTGCTCAAATGTCAAACTGGTACTATGAATTTGGCGGTAAGAAGACGGGGCCCGTGCCCGGCGAGACTCTCCATCATCTTGCCGACCACCATGCCATCATGCTCAATACTAAAGTGTGGAAGGATGATATGGACGCACCGGTGCCTGCGTACAAGATCAAACATCTCTTCGCTGCGACCGTTGGCGACATAAATGCTGCGCACAAATATCTAACCACGGCACTTGACGCTGTCATGGACGAAGACGAAGGTCGCCTTTTGAAACACCACCCACGACTGTTCTTTACGCATTCCTGTTCCGGAATTCTGATTGAGTATAAAATTGTATCGATCACTCCAAAGACTCTGCCGGCTTTCGATCCAAACTTGGCTCCCGAAAAAGAAACGGAACTCGTTCGACATCTATTCGATGCACAGGTATTGGTAACCTTTTGCACGCGTCCTCTTCATCCTTGCCCGCTACCTGAATTGCGAGAATCAAAACCGGGACGTCGTGTTGAAAAACTGCAATTGGAATGCACCGAATTCGCCAATGGGGAGTGGAATTTTTGGGACCGCGTGGAGTCCATTCTTTAGCCGAACGAGAACCACCCTATCCACTCGCTTTCCCCCGCCGGAGACTCTCCATTGCCCCCCCTTTTATCTTCTTTAAATCCATCTTTTTTCCGATTGGTTTTCGCAGTAAGTGTTCTTTTGTCAACGAGAGGTTTTACTCAGACTCTCCAATCCTTTGAGTCGATCGAGGAACAGTTTGTGTCAACGCAACAACCTGTGCTTCGAAAATACTGCCTCAATTGCCACTCCGCCGACCAGAATCAAGGCGAGCTCGATTTGGAGCAGTTCCGTAGCGTCGCGGATATTCGCCGCAACGTGGTTCCGTGGCAACGCGTCGTCGAGATGTTGGAGGATGGCGAGATGCCTCCCAAAGATGCGGAAAGAAAACCTACTGCGTCAGAGATCTCTTCGCTGTTAAGCTGGGTGCAATCGGTACTCCATGCCGATTCCATTGCAAACGCTGGCGACCCTGGCCCAGTGGTACTTCGGCGTCTCAACAATGCCGAATTCACGTATACCATCCAAGATCTCACTGGAGTCAAATTGCATCCAGCTCGAGAATTCCCAGCGGATAATGCAGCCGGCGAAGGTTTTACCAACGTCGGTAGCGCTATGGTAATCTCTCCTGCCTTGATTCAAAAATATCTCGACGCAGCAAAGGAGATCTCTGCCCACGCGATGTTAGTTCCGACTGGGATTCAATTTTCCGAGAGCAGCACGCAGCGAGACTGGACCAACGAAAAACTCGCAGCCATACGAGCGTTCTACGCTCGGTTTTCGGATAACGCCGGCGCAACGGCGGTTAATCTGCAAGGCATCCAATTCGACACCAACAGCGGAGGTAGAGTCCCTTTAGAATCGTACCTCCGTGCTACTTTGATCGAGCGAGAGGCGCTCCAATCCGGAACAACGACCATCGCCAAGGCTGCGAAAGCACACTCGTTGAACGAAAAGTACTTGACCATGCTTTGGAATACATTAAACGACCAAACGCCGTCGTTAGTGCTGGATGTCGTCAAAGCAAAGTGGCGTACCTCCAAGCCCGAGGATCTCACCGATTTGATCTCAACGATTGCGAAATGGCAACAATCATTGTGGCGTTTCTCAACCATTGGGCATATCGGCAAACGGGACGGCCCAACGGCTTGGCAAGTCCCAGTACAGCCTCTTTCCGCAAGGCATGAAATACGAACCAAACTTCCGAAACCTCAAGATGGCAAGAATCTATCCCTGTTCTTGGTTGCTTCCGATCTTTCAGACGGAAACGAGAGTGACTTCGCCGTTTGGGAGAACCCTCGCTTCGTGGCAGCAGGCAAACCAGACTTACATCTTCGAGACCTGCGTTACGCGATTACTTCCCTTTCTGAGAATCGAGAAACGATCCTTGCCAACGCTGCTAACAGCTTGGCAGCCGCCTCCGAGTTCAGCCAATCTGCTGACAAGGTATCAATCGATAAGCTAGCCAAAGAATTCTCGGTTGACCGAATGATCCTTGCGGCCTGGTTTCAGTATTTGGGGATCGGGGCCGGCGAAAAGAGAATCGATTCCTATATGACGACCAAGATGGAACGGGCTGAGAACTACGACTTTGTAAAAGGTTGGGTCGGAACGGATGCGCTCAGCGTGATCGCCAATTCATCCGACCAGTTTGTCCGGGTGCCAGGCGATATGCAGCCACATAGTGTCGGAGTTCACCCCTCGCCCAAGAAACGTGTGGCGGTTGGATGGAAGAGTCCCATCGCGGGAAGCGTAACGATTTCGAGCTGTGTCCAAAGGGCTCACATCGGTTGCGGCAATGGAGTCACTTGGCTTGTGGAGCATAGCCATCAAGGTTCGCGGCGAATACTCGCATCGGGCTCAGCCACCAATGCCGAGGCGCAACGGTTTGCATCCACTGCAGATATTTCCATCCAAAAAGGGGACTTGATCTCATTGATCGTAGGTCCACGAAATGGCGAGCACTCTTGTGATTTGACCGCGGTCGACCTTTCGATCCGGAGCAAGGATGACCAAAACTTGGATTGGGATCTCGCCAAGGATGTTTCACCTGACATACTCGCTGGAAATCCTCACTCCGATCGGCGAGGAAATTCAGGAATATGGCACTTTTACAGCGAGCCAGATGCGTCAGACGAAAAGTCTATCATCCCAGTCGGCTCGCTGCTCGAAAAATGGCAGTTGGCTACGAACGCAATTGAAAAGCAAAAATGGGCGAACGAAGTTCAGTTGCTCTTAATCCGCGGCCCTGGAACTGTTCCGGGTAACTCGCCCGACGAAGTATTGTACCAACAGCTAACGTCCTTGAGCGGTCCTCTCTTCTCCGCAATTCGGGCGGAACTTCTTGCTAACAAGCCTTCCATCGTAGACTCGGTCGAATCCAAGTTTGGAGTCAATCCGTCCTTATTCGGCAAGCACCCGAATGGACAGCCAACCCATGCATCCAACATGGTCGTTCAAGCTCCTTCGTTGATAGAGATGGTCGTTCCAGCCGACTTGGTTGAGGGATACGAGTTTGTGGCCACAGGTTCGCTAGATGCTGAGACTGGAGCCGAAGGCACTG
>Ga0209181_10005067_pt1 | contig 19161 bp, 16 predicted proteins | sample MAT05_FD_187208 | JGI IMG/M metagenome (GOLD analysis project Ga0209181, IMG submission 187208) | Freshwater microbial communities from Lake Fryxell liftoff mats and glacier meltwater in Antarctica - MAT-05 (SPAdes) (version 2) | ecosystem: Environmental > Aquatic > Freshwater > Ice > Liftoff... | reverse complement strand
GGCCCTGGCCTTCCCGGTCTGCGACACGATCGACGCGCTGGCCCGTGCGTCGATCGACTGGGCCGGTTTTTCCTAAACGCCTTCAGGGTCGAACAGGTAGCCCACGCCGCGCACCGTGCGGATCGCCATGGGCCGTGACGGGTTGCGCTCGACCTTCCGGCGCAGGCGCATCACTCGTAAATCGATGGCGCGGTCGAAGGCCTCCGGCTCATCCTCGCCGGAGATGCGCTCCAGCAGCCAGTCGCGGTGCAGCGCCTTGTTGGGGTTCTCGGCCAGCAGCTTGAGCAGGGTAAACTCGCCCTCGGTCAGCGTGTCCTCGCGCCCCTCATTGGTCACCAGCAGGCCGCGCTTGAGGTCGAGCACCGCAGCACCGATTCGCACACGGCCGGGCGGCAGCGTCGATGGCGCGGGGGCGGGGGCGATGCCGGGCTCGGCGCCGGCGCGGCGCATCACGGCGCGGATGCGCGCCAATAGTTCGCGCGGTTCGAAGGGCTTGATGATGTAGTCGTCGGCGCCGGATTCCAGGCCGAGCACCCGGTCCACCAGATCGCCGGCAGCGGTGAGCATGATGATGCCGATGGTCGGCGACTGGCCGCGCAGCCAGCGCGCCAGGGCGAAGCCATCCTCGCCGCCCGGCAGCCCGACATCGAGCAGCGCTGCATGCGGCATGGCAGCCGCCACCGCGGCCCGGCAGGCGGCGCCGCTCGCCACCCCCTCGACCGCGAAGCCCTGATTGGCCAGGTAGGCGCAGACGGTTTCCCGCTGGAACGGGTCATCCTCCACCACCAGCAGATTCGTCTGGTCACCGGCCATGCGCCTTCGGTCCCTCAAGGTGGAGAAACAGTGCCGGCCCTGGCGAGTCCCGTCAAACCGCCGCCGCATTATTGGCTGTCACTGAAAAACTGCCACCCGGTTTCACGCTGTGGATTCAATGGTTTTCACAGCACGAGATCGATTGGAGAGGATCGATCTCGTGCCCGGTCGCGAAACTGATGAAACAAATCAGCCACGCCGCGAAACACACAACCATCCGTGATCGTGCATATTGGCTCCATGCTCGTCCTTTCCCCGGCGGTCGCCGATCTGGCGCCTGTGGATATCGCAGCGCTCCAGGCCGAGGCACTGGCCAATCTGGCCGGCCCCTTCGCGCTGTTCGCCGAGGATGGACGTCTCGTTTCCGCCAACCAACAGATGGCGCGGCTGCTGCCGGCCGATGACCCGGCCTTCGGCGCCGGCGCCTCGCTCGAGGGCCTGCTCGCCGCCATCAGTCGCCATGGCGCGGGGCTGAACCAGAGCCTGCCCGACCCCATCGCCTGGATGCCCACCGCGCAGGAGGTCGAGCGCGCCGCCACCTGGCGCGGCGCGGATGGCGTGTGGTTCCGCGTGCATCTGCGCCGCATGCAGCGCGGCTTCGTGCTCAGCGGCGCCGAGGTGACGGAGTTCAAGCAGCAGGAGGCCGAGCTCGCCGCCGCGCGCACCACGCTCGAGACGGTGTTCGACCACATGACCGACGGCGTCGTCATGTGGGACGCCGACATGAAGCTGCAGTTCTTCAACAAGGAGACGCTGCGCGTCGGCGAATTCCCGCTGCACATGGCCTATAAGGGCGTCGATGTGCGCGACGTCATGCGCTACCAGGATCGGCGCGGCGAATTCGGCCCGCCGCCCAAGGATGAGGCCGAGCTCGAGGCCAGGGTGCAGCACCGCGCCGGGCTGCTGAACCGGCCGGGCGGCGTCTCCTACATCCGCCAGACTCCGTCGGGCATGTGGCTCGAAATCAAGACCATCCCGGTGGCCGGCGGCGGCACCGTGCTGATGTATCGCGACGTCACCACGCTCAAGCAGCGTGAGCAGGAGCTGGCCGCCGCGCGCGCCATGCAGCAGCTCATCCTCGACAGCATGACCGATGGCGTGGTGCTGCTCGACCGCGACCTCACCTTCCGCCTGGGCAATGAGGCGGCGAAGCGCTTTAATGATCTGCCGGAGGAGCTTGCGACGCCTGGCGCCTCGGCGGTGGCGGCGATGCGCTTTCGTGTCCGGCGCGGCGAGTTCGGCCCTGCGCCCGAGGACGATACCGCCTTTGACGCGCTGGTCGATCGCATGCTCCACATTGCCCGCCACCCCGGCGGCCCGCCGCAGCAGCGCCGAACGGCAAGTGGCGACTGGATCGAGGCCTCCTCCGTCGCCACGCCAGATGGCGGCACGCTGGTGATCTATCGCGACATCACCGCGCTGAAACAGCGCGAGGAGGAATTGCAGGCCGCCCGCGCCACGCATGAGCTCGTCATGGAGAGCATGAACGACGGGCTGATCCTTTGGTCACCGCACTTCCGGGTGCGCCTCGCCAACCACCAGCTCGCGCAGTTCTACCTGATCCCGGAGCAACTCACGCAGCCGGGCACGGATGGGCGTGACATTCTGCGCATGATGATCCGCCGCGGCGATTACGGCCGGTCCCCGGCCGAAGGCACGGCGCTGGAGGCGATGGTCGCGCACAAGGCCGCCGGCATCCTCGGCCCAACCGGCGAGCCCGACATCCGCCGCTCTCCGGCCGGCCATTGGCTGGAGATCACGCGCCAGGTCCTGGCCGATGGCTCCGTGCTGTCCGCCTATCGCAACATCACCCGCCTGCGGGCGCGGGAGGAGGAACTGCGTGAGGCGCGCGACGCCGCGCGTGATGCCGAGGCCACCCTCTCCGCCACCATCCGCCATATGGGCCAGGGCCTGCTGGTCTTTGCCCCAGACCGCGCGTTGGAAGTGGCGAATGATCGCGCCATCGCCCTGCTCGGCCTGCCGCCCGAGCTGACCGTGCCGGGCACGACGCTGGAGGAGATCACGCGCTGGCAGGTGGCGCAGGGCGAGTTCGACGATGCGCCCGATTCCATGGCGCAGGTGCGCGCCGCGCTGGCCGGCGGCGAGATGAAGCCGGGCCGGTATGAGCGCGAACGCCGCGACGGCACCGTGCTCGACATCGCCATCGTCAGCACGCCCGATGGGCGCTCGGTTCGCACCTTCACCGACGTGACCGAGCGCAAGCGCCAGCAGCAGGCGCTTGCCGAGACGCGCGACGCCGCCCGCGCCGCCGAGGCCGCGCTGAGCACGACCATCGAGCATATGGGCCAAGGCCTGGTGATGATCGCGCCCGACCGCACGGTGCGCGTGATCAACCGCCGCGCCGCCGAATTGCTGCGCCTGCCGCCCGAGCTTGCCCGGCCTGGCGTCACCTTCGCCGAACTCGTGGCGCACCAGAAGGCACGGGGCGACTACGAGGCTTCGCCCGAAGGGGCGGAGCAGGCGCGCCGTGCGCTCACCGGCGAGAAGCTGGCCGAGGCGCGCTACGAACGCGCCCGCCGCGACGGCTCGGTCGTGGAGGTGCATGCGCGCAACATGGAAGACGGCGGCTCGGTTCGCACCTACACCGACATCACCCAGCGCAAGCGCCAGGAAGCGGCACTCGCCGCGACCTCCGACGCCGCCCGTGCGGCGGAGGCCGCGCTATCGGCGACCATCGAGCATATGGGCCAGGGCCTGGTGATGATCGCGCCAGACCGCAGCGTGAAGATCATCAACCGCCGCGCCGCCGAACTGCTCCGCCTGCCGCCCAGCCTCGCGCGCCCGGGCGTGACCTTCGCCGATCTGGTCGCCTTCCAGCATGCGCGCGGCGACTATGAATTCTCACCCGTCCGGATCGCGGCGGCGGAGCGCGCCATGGCCGGCGAACTGCTTGGCGAGGAGCGCTACGAACGCCCGCGCCGCGACGGCACCGTCATCGAGGTGCATGCGCGCAACATGGAAGATGGCGGCGCTGTTCGCACCTATACCGACATCACCGAGCGCAAGCGCCAGGAACAGGCGCTGGCCGCCACGCGCGACGCCGCGGAGGCCGCGAATCGCGCCAAATCCGCCTTCCTCGCCGCGATGAGCCACGAGATCCGCACGCCGATGAACGGCGTGCTCGGCATGATCGAGGTGCTGGAACGCACGCCCCCCGGCCCGGCCCAGGCGCGCTGCGTGGCGGTGATGCGCGACAGTGCGGGCGCACTGCTGCGCATCATCGACGATCTGCTGGACTTCTCGAAGATCGAGGCCGGGCGGATGGAGCTGGAAGCGCTGCCCTTCTCGCTGCGCGGTTTGGTCGAGGGCGCGGTCGATACGCTGGCGGTGGAAGCGAAGCGCAAGGGCCTGCTGCTGTTCGCCGACCCGCTCGGCCCGCCGGGCCAGGCCTCGCCGGACATGGTGGCGGGCGATCCGGTGCGGGTGCGCCAGATCCTGTTCAACCTCGTCGGCAACGCGATCAAGTTCACCGACATCGGCTTCGTGCGCCTGCGCGCCTCGGTCAGCCGCACGGCCGATGCGGTTGCCGTGACGCTGATGGTCGAAGACAGCGGCGTGGGCATGACCGAGGAGCAGGTCGGAAAGCTGTTCCAGCCCTTCGTGCAGGCCGATACCTCGACCACGCGGCGTTTCGGGGGCACCGGCCTCGGCCTGTCGATCGTGCGCCGGCTCTCGCAGTTGATGGGCGGCGATGTGAGCGTGGAAAGCACGCCCGGCCGCGGCAGCCGCTTCACCGTGACCCTCCGCCTGCTCGCCGCAGAGCACCAGGAAGCGCCGGCGCCAGAGCCGATGACGGTGCTCGCTGGCCCCGCCGAGGGCGAGGCGGCGCCGCGCCTGCTGGTGGTGGACGACCATCCGGTGAATCGCGAGGTGCTGGCGCGGCAGCTCGAATTGTTGGGCTGCACCGCCGACATGGCCGAGGATGGCGCGCAGGGGCTGGCGCTATGGCGCACGGGGCGGCACCGGGTGGCGCTGGTCGATCTGCACATGCCGGTGATGGACGGGCTCGACCTGTCTCGCGCCATCCGGCGGGAGGAGGCCGCCTCACCGGGCAGTCCCCGCACGGCGCTGATCGCCGTCACCGCCAATGCGCTGAAGGGGGAGGATGAGCGCTGCTACGCGGCGGGGATGGACGCCTTCCTGCCAAAGCCGCTGGCGCTGGAAGCGCTGGCACGCACCCTCGGCCGCTTCCTGCCGCGCCAAGCGCCGCCGGGCGAGGAGAAAGCGGCCCCGCCGGGCGAGACAGCGTCGCTGTTCGATCCGGAGGCGCTTCGGCAATTGTTCGGCGCCGACCCGACACGGCTCGCCGGGCTGCTGCGCAGTTTCCGAGAGGGGCTGCAGCGCGATTCGGAGGCCGTGGCCGTGGCGCTGGCGGCGGGCGACCTCGGCGCCGCAGCCGCCGCGGCGCACCGGCTGAAAGGCGCTGCCCGCATGGCCGGCGCACGCCCTCTGGCGGATCTGCTCGCGCGGGTCGAAACCGCGGCGCGAGATGGCGAGGTCGAAGCTGCCGCCACGGCGGCGGCGACGCTGCCCGCATTGTCGGAGAAGACGATGGCAGCGGTTCAGGCGGCGGGCTGAAGCCTAATCGCACTCGCAGCCAGGCGCGGGGCTGCGCTGGGCGCGGGTCACGTGGTGGTCGATCCACTCGGCGACGAGCAGACGCGCCTCGTTCACCGAGGATTCCGGGTGATGGATGCGATAGAGCGTGGTGCAGGCCGTGAAGGCGGGCATGTCTGCGCTGCCGCTCTCGCGCAATTCGCGATAGGCGGTCACCACGGCGCGCTCGCAACGGCGGGCGATGTGGCTGAAATCGCGACCCATGCTGTCTCCCACTCCCAGATGCGATTCAGTTGAGAATGGTTCTCAACCACAGCTTCCTTATACGACGCGAAGCGGCCCGGCTTCAAGGGAGGGCTTGCTCAGCCCTTCGCCACGGCCTCGGCGATCGCGCGGCCGACATCTTGCGTGCCCGCATTGCCGCCCATGTCGCGGGTGCGCGGGCCGCCCTCGGCCAATAGCTGCTCGATCGCGGTGGTGATGGCGTCGGCGGCGGCCTTCTCGCCGAGGTGCTCGAGCATCATCGCTCCCGACCAGATCTGGCCGATCGGGTTGCAGATGAACTTTCCCGCGATGTCGGGCGCGCTGCCGTGCACGGGCTCGAACATGCTGGGCGCGGTCCGTTCGGGGTTGATGTTGGCGCTGGCCGCGATGCCGATGGAACCCGCCACGGCCGGGCCGAGATCGGACAGGATGTCGCCGAACAGGTTGGAGCCCACCACCACGTCGAACCAGTCCGGGTGCTGCACGAAATGCGCGCAGAGGATGTCGATGTGGAACTGGTCGGTCGTCACCTCGGGGTAGGATTTCGCCATCTCGGCGAAGCGCTCGTCCCAATAGGGCATGGTGAAGGTGATGCCGTTGGATTTGGTGGCGCTGGTCAGCTTCCGGCGCGGCCGCGTCATCGCGAGCTCGAAGGCGTATTTCAGGATGCGATCGGTGCCGATGCGAGTGAGGATGGATTGCTGGCTGACGAATTCACGGTCGGTGCCCTCGAACATCCGCCCGCCGACGGAGCTGTATTCGCCCTCGGTGTTCTCTCGCACGACGTAGAAATCGATCTCGGCAGGCGTGCGGTTGGCGAGCGGCGTCTTCGACCCAGGCAGCAGCTTGCAGGGGCGCAGCGAGACATATTGGTCAAAGCCGCGCCGGATCGGGATCAACAGGCCCCAGAGCGAGACATGGTCCGGCACGCCTGGCCAACCCACCGCGCCGAGGAAGACGCTGTCCGAGCGCCGCAGCTGGTCGAGCCCATCCGCCGGCATCATGCGCCCTGTCTGGGCATAGGTCTCGCAGGACCAGTCGTAATGAGTGAGGTCGAGGTCGAAGCCGAAGCGCCGTGCCGCGGCATCGAGCACCCGCAACCCTTCGGGCACGGTTTCCTTGCCGATGCCATCGCCGGGCAGAACGGCGATGCGGTGCTTACGGGTCATGCGGCGATCCTCTGGGTGTAGGCCCAGAGTGCCCCGCCCGCCCTTCGGCGGGAAGCGGCCCCCCCCGCCCGGCGGGAAACCAGACCACCCGCCGCCCGGCGGAAAGTAGCAATTGTGCCCGGCCGGATGCGACGACGCGCCCGGCCGGGTGAGGCTCAGCGATCTCGCTCTAGTTGGGGGCGCGCAGCGGGGTGGGCATGCTCTCGCGGAAGAAGCGGAAGAACTCGCTGTTCGGCGAGAGCAGAAGGCGGGTTTCGCTGCCCTCGCCGAAGGCCTCGCGATAGGCCTGCATGGTGCGCCAGAACTGGAAAAAGTCCGGGTCGCGCTGGAAGGCCTCGGCGAAGATGCGGATTGCTTCCTGCTCGCCCTGGCCGCGCAGGATCTCCCCCTGGGCCTGGGCTTCGGCGATCAGCACCGTGCGCTCGCGGTCCGCACCGGCGCGGACGCGCAGACCCACCTCGGCACCCTCGGCGCGGAGCTCGCGGGCCACACGCTCACGCTCGGATTGCATGCGGCTGAGGATCGCCTGGGTATTCTCGTCCGGCAGATCGGCGCGGCGGATGCGCACATCCGTCACCTCGATGCCGAAGCGCGTTGCCTCCTCATTCACCTGACGACGAATCTCACCCATGATTCGCGCGCGGTCGGAGGACAGCACGCTCAGCAGCGGCTCGTTGCCCAGCACGCGGCGGAGCGAGGAGGTGACGATGGAGTTCAGCCGCGCGCGGATGCCGCCTTCGCTCGCCCCAGCCGTTTGGAAGAACAGCAGCGGATCGGTGATGCGGTAGCGGGTGAAGCTGTCCACGATCAGGCGGCGCTGGTCGCCGAGGATCATTTCCTCGCCGGACGAGTCGTAGTCGAGCAGGCGGCGGTCGAAGGTGATGACCGACTGGATGAAGGGGATCTTCACCTGCAGCCCGGGCTCTCGCACCACGCGGATCGGCTGGCCGAACTGCGTGATCAGCACCTGCTGGGTCTGGTGGACCGTGAACAGGGAGGAGGAGGCGATGACGAGAACAACCGCCACCGCCACAAGCGCGATAAGGGCGCGGTTCATCGGAGGTTCCCCTGCGTGCGGCCGGGCGCGAAGGAGGCGCCGGGCTGGCCCCCCTGCGGCGCCTGTTGGGGCGGCAATTGCCGCATGATCTGCGGCGCCGCGGCGGCGGGTCCGCGAGTCGCATCACCAAGGTTGAGCAGAGGGATCACCCCCTGGAGCCGGTCATCGACAATGACCTTCGGGCTGCGCCGAAGTATTTCTTCCATGGTCTCAATGTACAGGCGCCGAATCGTGACGTCCTGCGCCGACTGATAGGCCGTGAGCACCGAGATGAAGCGCTGCGCCTCACCATTGGCCCGCGCCGTCTGGCTTTCGCGGAAGCCCTGGGCTTCCTGCACCATGCGCTCCGCCTCGCCGCGGGCGCGGGGGATGATGTCGTTGCGGTAGCTCTCGGCCTCGTTGCGGGCGCGCTCGCGGTCGGCATTGGCGCGCTGCACGTCGCGGAAGGCGTCGACCACCGTCGACGGCGGATCGACCTTCTGCAACTGCACCTGCGAGATTTCGATGCCGGCGCGATACTGGTCCATGATGCCTTGCAGGCCGGTGCGCACATCCTGCTCGATCTGCGCGCGCGCCTCGGTCAGCGCGGGCTGGATCGGCGTGCGGCCGATGACCTCGCGCATCACGCTCTCGGCGGCGGACTTCACGGTCGCTTCCGGGTTGCGTGTGTTGAACAGGAACTCCCCGGCATCGCGGATGCGCCAGAAGACGGCGAAATCGATGTCGATGATGTTCTCGTCGCCCGTGAGCATCAGGCTCTCGGCCAACACATCGCGGGCAGCGACGACGCGCTGCGCCTGGCCCGGATCGGCGGCGCCGACGAAGCCGACATCGACCCGGTTGATCCGCGTCACGCGCGGGGTCGTCACCGTCTCGACCGGCCAGGGGATATGGTAGTTCAGGCCCGGCGGCGCGGTGCGGTCGAAGGCGCCGAAGCGCATCACAACGCCCTGCTCGTCGGGGTTCACCCGATAGAAGCCCGAGGCTGCCCAGACCGCCACCAGCACCAGGCCGATCAGCGCCAGCCCCTTGCCGCCCGTACCGCGCGGCATGTAGCGGCGCACCGCATCCTGCGCCTGGCGGATAATGTCGTCGAGGTCCGGAGGCCCGCCTCGGCCACTGCCGCTGCCACCGCCACCGCCTTGGCCACCACCAGATGGCGGCTGCGGCGACCCCCAAGGCCCACCCGGACGGGGATTTCCCCATGGGCTCGGACCGCCGCTGTTGTTCCACGCCATCGGGCTGAAGGCCTCCTTCAATTCGTTCTGGTCCTTTGCCACGCCTTCTCCCGTTCGGGGAGGGGTGCAGCGGCCGCGTTGATCCTCCATATGGGGGATCGAGCCTGCGAAGGCCGCGAGTGGGCCGGATGTCGGGGCCGAGAGGGGATATTTCAAGCGATGAGCGAGAGGCTGGAGCAGGCGGTGCGGGCCGCGTTGAGCGCAGTACTCGACCCGGCGACGGGCCGCGACGTGGTCAGCGCCGGCATGGTCGAGGGTCTGGCCGTCAAGGCGGGCATGGTGCAATTCGCGATCCAGGTGCCGCGCGAGCGGGCGCGGGAGAGCGAATCGCTGCGCGCCGCCGCCGAGCGCGCCGCCGCTGCCGTGCCTGGCGTGCTGTCGGCCACCGTGGTGCTGACCGCGCACAACGCCGCCGCCCCGCCGCAGCCTGCGAAGAAGGGAGGGCGCGATTCCGGCGCGATGTTGCTCCCGGACGTCACCTCCATCGTCGCCGTCGCCTCCGGCAAGGGCGGCGTGGGCAAATCGACCACCGCGGTGAACCTTGCCGTGGCGCTGGCGATGCAGGGGCTCAAGGTCGGGCTGCTGGATGCCGACATCTACGGCCCCTCCCTGCCCCAGATGCTCGGCACGCGCGAGCGTCCGCGCGCCGATGGCCAGCGCATCCAGCCGCTCACCCGCTGGGGCCTCAAGGCCATGTCCATCGGCTTCCTGGTGGAGGAGGAGACGCCGATGATCTGGCGCGGTCCGATGGTGATGGGCGCGCTGGAGCAACTGATGGGCCAGGTGGAGTGGGGTACGCTCGACATCATGATCGTCGACATGCCGCCCGGCACCGGCGATGCACAGCTTACCATGAGCCAGCGCGTGCCGCTGGCCGGCGCCGTCATCGTCTCCACGCCGCAGGATGTGGCGCTGCTCGATGTGCGGCGCGGGGTGAAGATGTTCGAGCGCGTCGGCGTGCCCGTGCTCGGCCTGATCGAGAATATGAGCTTCTTCTGCTGCCCGAATTGCAACCACCGCACCGACATCTTCGGCCATGGCGGGGCGGAGCGCGATGCGGCGCGACTTGGCGTGGAGTTTCTGGGCGCGCTGCCGCTGAAACTCGCGATCCGGGAATTGGCCGATGCCGGCACGCCGATCGTCGCCGCGCTTCCGGAGAGCGATGAGGCCGCGATCTACCAGCGAATCGCGACCAGGCTGCGCGCGAAGCTCGATGAGCGCGCCGACGCCGGGCCGAGGATCGTCATCGATTGAGCAGGAAAGCGTCCGTCTCGGCGGAGGTAGGGTAGGAGGGCGCGGCACCGGGCCGCGTGCAGGCGATCGCCGCGGCGGCCGCGGCGCGGCGCATGGCGCTCGCCATATCCATCCCGCGATCGAGCGCGCCCGCCAGCACGCCGCACCAGCAATCCCCCGCGCCGGTCGTGTCGAGGGCCGTGACGGGGAAGGCGGGCACCGCCACGGCGCCGGACGCGTTGAGCCAGATCGCGCCCGACTCGCCCTGCGTCACCACCACATCGATGCCGAGCGTGCGGCGCAACGCCTGGGGATCGGCAAGGCCGAGACGTGTGGCAAGCACCGCGGCCTCATGCTCGTTCACCACCAGCAGGTCGAGTGCTGCCAAGGCCTCGACCGGCAATTCGCCGGGCGGGGCGAGGTTCAGGATGATCCGCGCGCCGCGCGCCCGGGCGCGGTGGATGATGGTGGCGACCTCGGCCGCCGGCACTTCCATCTGCAACAGCAGCGTGGAGCCGGGATGCAGCGCGGCATCCTCGACCTGCGCCGCGCGCGCCTCGGCATTGGCGCCGGGTGCCACGGCGATCTGGTTGCGGCCGGCGGCATCGACGCAGATGGCGGCGCAGCCGGTCGGCGCCTCGACCTCCAGCACCCGGGAGAGATCGACCTCCGCCGCGACCAGCGCCTCGGTGGCGATGGAGGCGAAGGCATCGCGCCCGATGCAGCCCGCAAAAGCGACTTCCGCGCCATCACGCGCCGCGGCCACGGCCTGGTTGGCGCCTTTGCCGCCTGGCAGGGCGCGCATCCCCTGGCCCATCACCGTCTCACCCGGCGCGGGCAGCGCGGGCAGGGCAAAGACCAGATCGGCATTGGCGGAGCCGAAGACGAGCACGGTCATGGCCGCGGCCCGGCGCTCATCGCGCGGTCCAGCGGCCGAGCAGGAAGCCAAACAGGATGGCCCCGCCGAGCAGCGCGATCACCTCCCCGAACAGCGCATGCGCCAGCGGCAGGCCGAGCGTGACCAGTGCCACGAGCAACGCCACCTTCCACCAGCGCCCGAGCCAGGCGGGCATGCTCCCCTTGGCACCGGACTTGCCGCGCGGCTTGGCCCCGCGCTTGGCGGCGGCGCTAGCCGGCACGTTCCAGCGTCTCCATCAATTCGCGCCATTCGCGCTTCGACAGGCCCGAATTCTCCTGCGTCACCGCCTCGCCGGCCAGCATGCGGCGCAGGATACCGAGCATCTGGGCCGAGAAGGTGACAGCGCCGAGCCGGTAGTCGCGGAAGGCCGCGTAGGCGGCCGGGACCCAGGCCTCGACCGTCTTCAGCATCGCCTCGGCATAGACGCGAATTTCGTACTGCGCATGCGAATCGGCGCGCAGCGAGAGGAAATGGAACAGGTTGTGGAGGTCGGTCTTCCAATACCACTGCGTGTAGGCGTTGAGCGTGAGGTTCATCCGCGCCAGTTCGCGCGCCAGGCCGGCGCGGGCGGGGTCGGCGGGGTTGCCCTGCTCGTCCTCGTTCAGCATCTCGACATAATGGTCGTAGTTGCGGGTCGCGTCCTCGCGCAGCAGGTCGAGCACGCGCGCGGCTTCCTCGCCATGCAGGATATCGCCGCGGCCCTGGCGGTTCATGGCGGATTGCGCGGCGAGGTTTTCGGGTGCGGGGATGTAGAATTCGCGGTCGAGGATCGAATAGCGTGCCGAATACTCGTTCACATTGGCGGTACGGTGGCGGATCCACTGGCGTGCCACGAAGATCGGCAGCTTAACATGATACTTGATCTCGCACATCTCGAAGGGCGTCGAGTGGCGGTGGCGCATCAGGTAGCGGATCAGCCCGCGATCCTCATTCGCCGCGCGAGTGCCCCTTCCGTAGGAAACCCGCGCCGATTGGACGATGGCGGCGTCGTCGCCCATATAGTCCACCACGCGTACGAAGCCATGGTCGAGCAACGGCAGCGCCTCGAACAGCATCGATTCGAGGGCTGGCACGCTGGGCCGGCGCGTGCGGCCTTCGGCGGCGCGCGCGACCTCGATTTCCTGCTGCTGCTCCGGCGTCAGCGCCATGACTCGCCCTTTCGTGAAGGCCGTCTTCCTACGACCCATGATCCCCTCTCGCAACCGGGGACCAGATCGCCTATGTCTAGTAGCGCTGGCTTGCCGGCTATGGTGATAAACACGACCTGGAATAAGCGTTGCGGACCCGGGGGCAGTGCCCGGCGCCTCCACCATCCCTCTCCGAGGGGCGCAGGGGGGCGAAACAGACTCGACGTGCGTGGTAAAGGGGTCGCTTTTGCCCGGCATTGTACCGCCGTTATCGGGCTAATTTCTAAGTGCGAACGACAACAGCCGTGAGGCTTACGCACTCGCTGCCTGAATAAGGTAAGCGCGGTTCGGGGGGCACCGGGCAACAGAAGCCCCCTACTTTCCCGGCCTCGTCGAGAACCTTATTGTTCTCCCCAACAGGGGTATAGCGCATGAGCGACGATTCAGGTCAGACCCAGGGGCAGATCCCCTACGAACGCTGGACCGACGAGGCCCTGTATGAGGTTGTCTCCAGGGCGCTGGAACTTGCCGCGACGCAAGGCCTGCCGGGCGAGCACCATTACTACGTGAATTTCCGCACCGATCATCCGGGCACCAAGGTGCCGGGCCATCTCAAGGCGCGCTACCCGCAGGAGATGACCATCGTGCTGCAACATCAATTCGAGGCGCTGACCGTGAACCGCGCCGCGCGCTTTTTCTCCGTGCGGCTGCATTTCGGCGGCGCGCCTTCCACCCTGGTGATCCCCTTCGGCGCGCTGACCGGCTTTGCCGACCCGTCGGTCCGCTTCGGCCTGCGCTTCCAACCCGTGATGGCCGAGCCCGAGGCCTCCGCGCCTGAACCCCTCTCAGAAACGCCGGCCGCGAAGCCGGTGGAGGCCGCGCCAGAGGCACCCGCGCAGGTTGTCAGCCTCGACGCTTTCCGCCGTCGTCCGTCGAGGGATTGATGCTGTCATGACCGTACCGCTGACCAAAGCCGCCGCTCGCCCCGAGAATTTCCGCTACAGCCCGATGTTCCCGCTCGGCGAGGACACGACGCCGTGGCGCAAGCTCGATATCGCCGGCGTCAGCACCGCCACCTGCGACGGCCAGACCGTTTTGAAGGTGAAGCCCGAGACGCTGGAACAGCTTGCCTTCGCCGCGTGCCGGGATGTGTCGCACCTGCTGCGCCCCGCGCATCTCCAGCAGCTTGCCAATATCCTGACGGACCCCGAGGCGAGCGCGAATGACCGCTTCGTGGCACTCGACCTGCTGAAGAACGCCTCGATCGCCGCCGGCGGCGTGCTGCCGATGTGCCAGGACACCGGCACCGCCATCGTCTTCGGCAAGAAGGGCCAGCGTGTCTGGGTCGAGGGCGATGAGGAGGAGGCGCTGAGCTACGGCGTCCACCGCATCTACACCGAGACCAATCTGCGCTATTCGCAGATGGCGCCGCTGACCATGTGGGACGAGGTGAACACCGGCAACAATTTGCCCGTGGAGTTCACCATCCTCGCCAACCCCGGCGAGCATCATGCCGATGAATTCCACCTGATGTTCGTGCTCAAGGGCGGTGGCAGCGCCAACAAAAGCTTCCTGTACCAGCAGACCCGCGCCGTGCTGAACAAGGTGAAGCTGCTGGCTTTCCTTGAGGACAAGGTGAAGTCGCTCGGCACCTCCGCCTGCCCGCCCTACCATTTGGCGGTGGTGATAGGCGGCACCAGCGCCGAGGCGACGCTCAAGACCGTGAAGCTCGCCTCCACCAAATGGCTCGACGCCCTGCCGACCGAGGGAAGCAAGGCCGGGCACGCCTTTCGCGACCTGGAATTCGAGCGTGAGGTCCATAAGCTCACGCAAAATCTTGGCATCGGCGCGCAGTTCGGCGGCAAGTATTTTTGTCACGATGTGCGCGTGGTCAGGCTGCCGCGGCACGGCGCGAGCCTGCCCATCGGCATCGGCGTGTCGTGCAGCGCGGACCGGCAGATCAAGGCCAAGATCACGCCCGAGGGCGTGTTCCTTGAACAGCTCGAACAAGACCCGGCGCATTACCTGCCCGAAGCCACCGATGAGATTCTCGGCGGCGACGTGGTGAAGATCGACCTCAACCGGCCGATGAGTGAAATTCGCGCCACGCTGTCGAAATACCCCGTCAAAACCCGCGTCTCGCTGACCGGCACGATGGTGGTGGCGCGCGATATCGCGCACGCGAAGTTGCAGGAACGGCTCGATGCCGGCCAGGACCTGCCCGACTACCTGAAGAACCATCCGGTCTACTACGCCGGCCCCGCGAAGACGCCCGTGGGCATGGCCACCGGCAGCTTCGGCCCGACCACCGCGGGGCGCATGGACAGCTACGTCGAGGCGTTCCAGAAGGCCGGCGGAAGCCTCGTGATGCTGGCCAAGGGCAATCGCTCCAAGGCCGTGCTGAACGCCTGCAAGACCTATGGCGGCTTCTACCTCGGCAGCGTCGGCGGCCCGGCGGCCAGGCTCGCGCTGGACTGCATCCGCAAGGTCGAAGTGCTGGAATATCCCGAGCTCGGCATGGAGGCCGTGTGGCGCATCGAGGTCGAGGATTTCCCGGCCTTCATCGTCGTGGACGACAAGGGCAATGATTTCTACGAGGGGCTGGAGTAGCCCCTCGCTTTCCTCACCCTCAGCGCGGCCTGATCTCTACCGCCTGCACCTCCTCATCCGCCCGCGCCTTGAAGGTGAGCGCGGCAGTGCCCGCGTTGACCGAGCGCAGGATGCCCACGCCGATCACGATGGCCTCATCGCTCATCTGCCGCACGAGTTCCGCCAACAGCCGCGCGCGCGCCGTGTCGTCCATCGTGCCGCGCGCCTGCTGGATCAGCGTGTCGGTCTCTGGCGTTCCCGCACCGGTGAAGTTCAGCGCGCCGAGCCCCGGCACCACGCCGGTGCGATGGATCTGCGAGCCCACCTGGTAGGAGGTCTCGCCGGTCAGCGAGCCGAACACGGTCACGAAGACGCCGAAGTCGCGCCGGTTGCGGCGCGGCAGAAAGGTCGCCTGCGGCACGACCTCGACCGTGGTGCGGATGCCGATGCGCGTCCAGGCCGCGGCGATCGCCTGGCAGATGCGCGGCGTGCGGTTGGGTGAGCAGAACAAATTCACCCCGAACCCCTGCCCCCAGCCTGCCTCCGCCAGCAGGGCGCGGGCGGCGTCGATGTTCTGCGCGGGCACCGGCCGGTCGGCGATGGCGCCGAAGATGAAGGGCGGCACCGCCTGGTCGGTCGGGTCGGCGAAGCCCTCCAGGATCTGCCGGACGATCCCCTCCCGGTTGATCGAGATCGACATGGCGCGGCGCACCCGCGCATCCTTCATCGGGTTACGCCCGCCAGCCTCGATGCCGGGGGGATTGTCGCGATCGATGTCGGGATAGATGTTCACCGCATAGATCGAGGGACCGGCAAACAGCGCGAAGCGACGGTCGCCGCTGATCCGCCCCGTGTCCTGCAACGGCACGTTGTTAATGAAGTCCACATCGCCGGCCAGCAGGGCCGCGACGCGCGGCGCATCCTGCGGGATGGGCGTGAAGCTCACGCTCTCCCACGGCACGGCGCCGCCCCACCAATGCTCGTTGCGGCGCAACACGAGTGGGGCATTGGTGGACCAGCTGCCGAGTTTGAAGGGTCCGGTGCCGATCGCCGCCTCGCCCGAATTGAACGGCGCATTGCCGAGCCCCGCGACCGAGCGCGGCACGATGAAGATCTGCGTCAGATTGGTCGGCAGGATCGGCGCGGGGCCGTTGGTGCGGATGCGGAAGGTGAGGTCGTCCACCACCTCCACGCCCGTCACGCCGGCCAGGTAGATCGTGTAGGGGTTGGGGTTGCCTGGCACATTGGGCACGCGCTGGAAGCTCGCCGCGACGTCGGCCGAGGTCAGGGGCGAGCCGTCATGGAAGCGCACTCCCGGGCGCAGCTTGAACTCCCAGGTCGTGTCATCGACCACGCGCCAGGATTCAGCGAGGCCGGGGCGCAGCGCCATCGTTTCGTCGCGCATCACCAGGGTGTCGTAGATGTTGCGCAGCGCCCCTGTATTCGACAGGTTCAGCAGCCAATGCGGGTCGAGCGTGGAGGGCGGCGCCTGCATGCCGATGCGCAGATTCTGCGCAAGCGCTGGACCCGCCAGCAGCAGCGAAGCCCCGAAGGCAAGGCGCGCGAGAAGACGCATGGGAACGATTCCTTCTGCCAAAGGGCATGACCGAGTACGCATGCTGCCAGCTTGATCCGGCGCGCGCACCTGCCTTCGCGCAAATCGCCCAAGTCATGGCCCTTCCGGTCGGCACGCCGCTGCGATATGGCTTTCCCGCCTCACCCCCTGGATGGGAACCCGACGCCGCATGGCCCGCAACCGCATTTCCTCCGGCAGCACCTTCGAGGACGAGATCGGCTATTCGCGCGCCGTCATCGATGGCGACTGGATCTTCGTCTCCGGCACCACCGGCTACAATTACGATACCATGTCGATCTCGCCCGACGTGGTGGAGCAGTGCGACCAGGCCTTCCGCAACATCGAATCGGCGCTGAAGCAGGCGGGCGGGCGAATGGAGGATGTGGTGCGCGCCACCTACATGCTGCCCATCCGCGCCGATTGGCCGCTCTGCTGGCCGACGGTGAAGAAGTGGCTGGGCCGCGCGCGCCCGGCCTCGACCATGATGCTGGCGGGCTTGCAGAGCACTGACATGCGCATCGAAATCGAAGTGACGGCGCGGCTGCGTCGGCGCGATGGGGAAAAGTAACGCCATGCGCTTTGTCGTGGACCGTCTCGACCATCTGGTGATCACCTGCCGCGACGTGGACACCTCGGCCGGCTGGTACCAGCGCGTGCTCGGCATGGAACGCGAGGAATTCGGCGAGACGCGCCGCACCGCGCTGAAATTCGGCGGCCAGAAGATCAACCTCCGCCCGCGCGAGGCAACTCAGGGGTCCTGGTTCTCCTCCGTCGTGGCCGAGCCTGGCACGCAGGATTTGTGCTTCGTCGTCACTGTGGCGGCTGAGGATGTGGTGGAGCATCTGCGCGGCTGTGGCGTGAGCATCGAGCTCGGCCCGGTGACCAAGCAGGGCGCGCTCGGCCCCATCACCTCGGTCTATTGCCGCGACCCGGACGGAAACCTGATCGAGGTGGCGACCTATGGCGACCGCTTCGGCCAGTAACGACCGCACGCCACGCCACCTGCGCAAGCGCTCCTTCCGCTTGGCGGGTCATCGCACCTCCGTGGCGCTGGAGCCTGAGTTCTGGGAGGCGCTGGAGGCTTTCGCCGAGAAGGACGGTCGCAGCCTCTCCGCCATCGTCGAGGCCGTGGACGGCGCGCGCAGCGACCCCACCGCACCGCTCGCGAGTGCGCTGCGAGTCTTCATGCTCAAGCAGCAATAGCCGAAAGCACGCCTCCGGCATGATGCCGCCCCAGGTCACTCGATGAGGCCGTCGGCCTCAGTGGCCGGCATTCGTCCCGCTGAAATCCGGTGCCGCCAGGCCCGAAGCCTGCAACTGGCGCGAGATGTCGGCCTTCAACCGCTCCAGCCCTGCCTCGGTGCTGGCCTCGGCCCGCGCCACCAGCACCGCCTGGGTGTTGGAGGAGCGCAGCAGCCACCAGCCATCCGCCGTCAGCACGCGCACGCCATCCACGTCATCGACGCGGGCACCCTCAGCGGCGAGGCGCGCCTTGACCTCGGCCACGACCTCGAATTTGCGCGTGTCGGCGCAGTCGAAGCGCAACTCCGGCGTGTTGATCACCTGCGGCATCGCGGCGCGCACCTCGGCGAGCGTGCCCGACATGCGCGCGACGATGCCGAGCAGCCGCACGGCGGAATAGGGCGCGTCGTCGAAGCCATACCATTTGTCGGCGAAGAAGATGTGTCCTGACATCTCGCCGGCGAGTGGGCTGCCCGTCTCGGCCATCTTCGCCTTGATGAGCGAATGCCCGGTCTTCCACATCAGCGGCTTGCCGCCGGCCTTCGCGACCTCATCGAACAGCACCTGGCTCGCCTTCACATCGGCGATGATGGTGGCGCCGGGATGCGACTTCAGGACATCGCGGGCGAGGACCACCAGAAGCTGGTCGCCGAACAGCATATGGCCCTCATTGTCCACCACGCCGATACGGTCGGCGTCGCCATCGAAGGCGATGCCGAGGTCGGCGCCCTGCTTGGCGACTTCCTCGACCAGCTGCTCCAGGTTCTTCGGCACCGTCGGGTCCGGGTGATGCGCGGGGAAGGTGCCGTCGATGGTGCCGTTGATCACGTAGTGACTGCCCGGCAGCCGCGCCACGAGGCGCTTGGTGATCTCACCACCCGAGCCATTGCCAGGATCCCACACCACCTTGAGCTGCCGGTCCCCACCATCCCAATCGGCGAGCATGCGGGTGATGTAGTCTTCCGAGACATCGACGGCACGATCCGTGCCAACGGCGTTCGGCACCACATCGCCCGAAGCCGCCATCTGGCCGATCTGCTGGATCTGCGGGCCGAAGAAAGGCTTCTTGCCCAGCATCATCTTGAAGCCGTTGTAGTTCGGCGGGTTGTGGCTGCCGGTCACCATCACCGCGCCATCGGCCTCCAGCGCATAGGAAGCGAAATAGAGCATCGGCGTCGGCCCGCAGCCGATGCGCAGCACCTCGAGGCCACACGCCCGCAAGCCCGCCACGAGTTGCGCCTCGAACTCGGGCGAGGACAATCGCCCGTCATACCCCACGGCCACGCGCTTGCCGCCGCCGCGAACAACTATGGAGCCAAAGCAGCGCCCGATGGCGAATGCGTCCTCGGGGTGCAG
>Ga0209181_10005066_pt1 | contig 19162 bp, 23 predicted proteins | sample MAT05_FD_187208 | JGI IMG/M metagenome (GOLD analysis project Ga0209181, IMG submission 187208) | Freshwater microbial communities from Lake Fryxell liftoff mats and glacier meltwater in Antarctica - MAT-05 (SPAdes) (version 2) | ecosystem: Environmental > Aquatic > Freshwater > Ice > Liftoff... | reverse complement strand
GAATGCATACAACAGGCTGGGGCAGTATGAGCGGGCGATCGACTTCCTTCAGCAATACCTGACCATTGCCTTGGAAATTGGCGATCGGCGGGGCGAAGGCAATGCTCTTGTCAACATGGGAGCAACTCAACTCAAACTAAAGCAGTATCCAGAGTCCCTAACCCACAACCAAGCAGCATTAGAAATTTTTCGAGAAATTGGGTTTCGGGCAGGTGTAGCCGAAGCCCTCAAAAATTTGGCAGAACTGCATCACGCTCTGGGCGAAGTCGAGGTAGCGCGGCAGTTTTGTCAGCAGGCATTGGCCCTCGCCACTGAGTTGGGCATTCCCCTCAAAGCGGAGTGTGAGGCACTGCAATTAAAACTGCAAAATTAAATATGGAGCATAAGGGAGTGGAAAGTAGCCTATGCCTAGAAAAATCAGGGAATTAAAAAGTCTATTATTAAAGGCGGGGTTTATTTGCGAATCTAGCAAAGGCAGCCACACCAAATGGTTCCATCCTCTGCTATCAGGAAAGTTAACCTTGTCTGGCAAAGACGGCAGGGATGCCAAGCCCTATCAAGAAAAAGATGTGGATAGCGCGCTCAAGCAAATTGCTGAAATTGAGGAGGAAGACGCATGAACAATCACTACACCGTTATTATTCAGTGGTCAGATGAGGATCAATGCTACGTTGTGAGTCTGCCAGAATGGGGTGATTATTGCCATACCCACGGAGACACCTACGAAGAAGCATTACAAAACGCCCGCGAGGTGCTGGAACTTCTTACTGAATCGACTCTAGACGAGGGTAAGCCGTTGCCAACACCACAGTTATTTGATCGATCGCTACAACTGGTCTAAGCCTTTTCAACTAGCCAAACATGAATAGTCAGATAGCACGATCGAGCCTGCCAGAAGAAATCTGATGCACATTAAGTATGATACCGAAGCAGACATTCTGATATTTGTCTTCCGGGATGGGTTTCCCGCCCATGCCATCTCCAAACCCGGCGGTGTAATTGTTAGTTATGACGACACCGACGAACCCGTAAGCATCGAATTTCTCAACGCTTCTAAACGCCAATTGTTTAACCCTAATGACCTCAAGTTCACCATTGCCACCTAGTTGACTTGCTTTTTCAAAGGGGTATAGAGGATCAATAGTTCGGACATTTTTGCGATAGCTAGCCCTCATCCCCCAACCCCTTCTCCCGTTCTGGGAGAAGGGGAGCCGGATTGAAGTCCCTCTCCCCTTTTGGGAGAGGGATTTAGGGTGAGGGTCTATACTGGCTGTACAACAGGGTTTCCAGCACCTCCACAAAAACTGTCCGAAGTATTAGAGGATTCTGAAGCATGAAATACACCCTCATCATCCAATGGTCAGCAGCAGATGACTGTTTCGTCGTTTTCCTGCCCGAATTTGTCAACGTCATGCAACCCGTCACCCACGGGGAAACCTACGCAGAAGCATTTCAAAATGCCCAAGAAGTCCTAGAACTCTTGGTTGAATCAGCCTTAGAAGACTGTAATTCTGAACTATCAACTCGGAGTCCAAGATGAAGATTAAGTACGAACTGATTCTCTACTGGAGCGAAGTCGATCAAGCCTTCATCGTCGAAGTCCCCGAACTGCCTGGTTGTGCAGCAGATGGCGAAACTTACCAGGAAGCCGTGCAAAATGCCGAAGTCGTGATTCAGGAATGGATCGAAACGGCGCAGGAATTAGGGCGACCCATCCCCGAACCTAGAGGTCTATTACTGTTTGCGTAGTAGAGATGGGACATGTGCAATCGTTAGAAAATGAACCATTCATCAGGAGGAAGTGATTGTCCAAGAAAAAATTTCGTAAGTCCGTTGAGAGTATTCAACGACAAATAGAAATTCACCATGAAAAAATTGCTAGTGAACAGCGGAAATCCATTCCAGACGAAAACTTAATCAACTATTGGCAGAAAGAAATTATCGGTTTAACAAAAAGTTTAGTCAGAGCAGAAAAACGGTTGAGGCGAGGAAAATGATCTCTAGTCTTCAGAAATCTTTAAAGGTAAATCCCACCCTATCAACTCTTTTGATAGAGCTAGGCGAGGAATGTGAAAAAGTCGTCTTGCTGCTGAGCCAACTTCAGCTAGCCAACCTCACCGACGACCAAAAGGGGGACATTTTGGCTGAACTCACTGGCTCCGTTTGCCATCTCCATGTGCATACTGAACAGTTGCCAGAACTCATCGAAGACGAAATCCTCACGCTGCCTGATGATTCAGAACTAAACGTAGAGAATGGAATAGATAACTCATCACCCAATTAGGAGATTTATCCAGCGTGGATCTAACCCCAAAACACTACATTGTGGATGCCAATGGCACTAAAACTGCTGTTATTTTATCGATCGCACAGTACGAGCAGCTTCTAGAAGATCTACACGATTTGGCCATTGTCGCCGATCGGCCCTCTGCACAGCCCCCGCAACTCAGTTGGCAGCCCTTCATCGATAGCCTCTCGCTGTTTTCTGATGACTTTATGGCAACCAGAGAACAATAATCGCCTCCTCAACCCCGCGAACAACCCCGTAACGCCGATCGGGCCGTGCCATAGGCCGCCTCAGTTTGCTCCGACAGCACCACAGGCACCCCCAAACAGCGCGATCGGATTGCACGCCACACAGCATTCTGGGCACCGCCGCCAGCCGTGTAAACCTGAGTTAGGGGTGTCGCTCCCAACTCCTGCAACCGTTGATAGCCCTGCGCTTCAATGCGGGCCATGCCCTCCAGCAACCCATGCAAAAACTCCCCAGCGTCAGCAGGGCGCGGAGTCAAGCGGGGCGGCAAGTGGGGATCGTTGAGGGGAAATCGCTCCCCCGATCGCACCAAAGGGTAGTAATCCAAGGGCGTGACGATCGCCGGATCAATCTGCTGGCTTAAATCCTGTAACTCAACATCCGTGAAAAACTGCCGCAGCACCGCGCCCCCCGTGTTGGATGCGCCCCCCACTAGCCACAGATCCCCCAAGCGATGGCTGTAGATGCCATATTTTTGGTTGTCCACCCGCGTTTGGCTCAGCAACTTCAACACCAGCGTAGACCCCAGGGACGTAACCGCCTCCCCTGGCACCGCTGCCCCACTGGCCAAAAACGCCGCAATGCTATCCGTCGTCCCCGCACACACCTGGCAATCCGCAGGTAAACCAAACCGATCGCCCACCGCTGGTTGCACCGGCCCGATGGGAGTACCGGGTGCCAGCACCACTGAGGGCAGGAGATGGGCGATCGATGCGCCACTCAACCAATTCGGATACCGCAATTCCCCCACGTCATAGCCCAACTTCAGGCAATTGTGGTAATCGCTGACTCCCAATTTGCCGTGGAGCAAGAACCCCAGCCAATCAGCCTGATGCAATAGGTATTGCGCCTGGGCGGTGAGTCCCTGCTCCTGCCACCACAGCAATTTGGCCAAACTTGATGTGGCGCTTAAAACGGTGTGGTCAGGCGGGGCGATCGTCTGCAATTTTCCGACGACTACTTTGCCGCGATCGTCGTTGTACAACAGAGGATCAGCGATCGGGTTCCCTGTAGCGTCACACAACAAAACCGTAGACGAGGTGGCATCAATGGCAATTGCCTGCATCTCCCGGCGCTGTACCAAGGGAATTTGTTCCAGCAGACCAAACAACGCAGCTTCCCAATCCGTGGCGCTGTTGCCATAGCTGCATTTTGCTTGGGCGTGAATTTTCTCTGTGGCATCGATCGCACAAGCCCGCGCCCCAGAGGTGCCAAAATCCATACCAAGATATAGGTGCGCCATGGTGAAAAAATGATGACAAACCGCCAAAATCTATCAATTGATACTACTTCGCCCAAGGGTTGTTGATTAGAATTTATGTCTTAGTCGTTACTGTTAATTCAATTTAAGGTTGAACAGAATTAACTATTGTCAAGCAACGGTCTTAAAAACTATTTGTAAATTAGCGTGTAGTTTTACACTCGTCTCCTTTTCATGTATGCCTGAAAGGTTTTAAGCTCCCAACTTTGGAGGACTTTGAACAGAAATAGCTCGAAAGCCCCCCAGAATTGGGGGGTTGGGGGGCGGGTCGGGGCGCAACTTGTGTTTACAAATAGTTTCTTAAACCCCTTATTCTATGCAACTTCATTAACGCCCAACTTTGTTAAGGAGGATGATATGCAATACACCTTTGAAATTCTCGGTGTTTCTCCTGTTTTACACTTTTTCCATCATCAACAAGACATTTTAGAACGATCGCCCCACCAAGGTGTGGAGTATGTGGGAACGCACAAATGCACCCTAGATGCCTTGTTAAATTGTGTTGAAACCGTGCCTGAAAAACGGGGCTGGAATTTGGATGAAGTTGTAGATTCCGTCGTGAGTTTTTGGCTCAACAACTCAGAGCGGGTTGAACATTGGCGATCGAGACTCAATGATGCGGGTCATGAGAATTTACTCGTCGCTAGAGTCGCTGATTTGGAGTCTTTGCAAACTACCTTTGAATCCATCTTTGGCACCAATGGCTAGTTTGTACAATTACGCCAATTGATACAGTCGAATCGTGGATTCGTGTCCTCGAACTTGGACATCGCCAATCTCTTGAGCCGATTTGATTTCTGGGTAAACTGCATTGAAAACTGCCTCGGAAATCAAAATTTGGGAGTTGAATTGCTTGTTCAATTGCTCAATGCGAGAGGCGAGATTTACCACGTCTCCGATGACAGTGTACTCCTTGCGGAGGGCAGAACCAACGCTGCCAGTCACCGCTTCTCCGGTGTGCAAGCCAATGCCAATTCGGGTTTCGGGAATGTTTCCCAAAGCAATTTCCTGCTGAACTCTGTTAATAATGGCGATCGATGCATTCACAGCATGGAGACTATCATTGCCATTGGAAAGGGGCGCACCAAAAATTGCCATAAACCCATCTCCTAAAAACTTATTCACGATCCCATGATGGCAATTCACAATATCAATCATGAAATCAAACAAGGTATTTAGGTAAAGAACGACCTCTTCTGGCTTACGGGATTCAGAAAATCGGGTGAAATTGCGAATGTCGAGAAACATGATGCAGACGTAACGAATTTCACTGGCAGCATCGGCTTTTTGGTGGAGCAACTTGTTAACAACTATAGGTGAAACATGCTGACCAAAAACTTGCACAATCCGATTCTTCTCTTCAATTGACTTGAATGAATTCATCACACGCTGCTTAATTTGAGTGGTTACCAATCCCGTCAAAACTCCTGCCATGAGCAAAATGATCGATTTTTGAATGTAGAGAAACGAAAGTAGAAAAAACTCTATTCCCTCCGTATTGTGTTGACTCGATACATGAATGCAATAGAAGCTGATAGCAATGTATTCGATCGCAGCCACTAATCCCGTGAATATACAAAGCCCAAAATCTAGCCGTAAAGAGGCCAAGATAATGAACAGAAAATAGGTGAACGTAGCAGGAGATGACAACATATAAACTGGCTCATAAATTTGGGCCAGAATAAATATGCCTAGGGTGGGGAAACTAGTTTCTAAAAAAGCACTGATGAAGCGAAAGCGGTGCGGAATTTTGCGCTTTGTTTTGATCGCTCTTGCAATTGTGAATCGCACAACTAGTTGATCAATAATCACCACGCCAAAGAAGGCAATGACCCACGTAATGGGAAGCCTACCGGCAAAAATGCGTTGATACTCCATCGGAAAAACCAGCCAGGGAACCACAAAGGATAGGGCACCGATGCTAGCAGCGATCGCCAACGCCGTAGACCGTAGCTGTTCACTCTGCATGATTTCCCGATCGAATTCCTGTTCAAAGGTCTTCTGGCTTGCACTGCTAGCTTGCTGAGGCAGGATGTTTAATTGCCGCAGATAATCGATCGCCCGTGACAGTTTGAATTTAGCGTGATTCATCGCAGTCCTGGTTTATGCTGAAGATGGAGCAATTCATAATACTTAACGGTTGCTCTTTTATAAGCTCCCAAATCTCCCATGAAATGCATTATCGATCGTCGCGCCCAATTCTCTGCCAGCCATCGCTACTGGTTGCCGGAACTGAGCGAGGCTGAAAACTCCGATCGCTTTGGGTTGTGCGCCCGTGCCCCTGGTCATGGTCACAATTATGTCATCTACGTTTCCATGATTGGGGAATTAGACCAGTACGGCATGGTGCTGAACCTGTCTGATGTAAAACACGTCATTAAGCGTGAAGTAACGAGCCAACTTGATTTTTCCTACCTAAATGAAGCCTGGCCGGAATTTCAACAAACCTTACCCACCACCGAAAACATTGCCCGGATCATCTGGCAACGGTTGCAACCGCATTTGCCTTTACATTCCATTCGACTAGTTGAACACCCCGAACTCTGGGCAGATTACCAAGGAAATTCTATGGAAGCCTACCTCACCATCAGCACTCACTTCAGCGCCGCCCACCGCTTGGCACACCCCGCCCTCAGCTTCGAGGAAAATTGCGAAATCTACGGCAAATGCGCCCGCCCCAATGGACATGGTCACAACTACCACATGGAAGTGACGATCAAGGGCGACATTGATCCCCGCACTGGCATGATCGCTGACTTAGTAGCGTTTCAAAAAGCTGTGGATGACTATGTGGTGGAGCCATTCGACCACACCTTTCTCAACAAAGACATTGCCTACTTTGAGCAAGTGGTGCCAACGGCTGAGAACATTGCCATCCACATCCGGGATCTACTACAAGCCCCCATCCGATCGATCGGCGCTCAGTTGCATAAGGTGAAGCTGATTGAAAGCCCCAACAATTCCTGCGAAGTGTACTGCACAGATTTGGCATTGGGGGCGATCGACTCCCTGGAACGAGAACTAGTTTCACAGGGATGATTTAATAGCAACGTTTTGGTTGGAGTCAATCAGCTTGGCAACCAATGTAGGGTTTAGTGCAAGAGAATTGCGGAAGTTACTGCATCAACCGCGATCTGCTGTGTTCCCAAATTACCCACAACGATACGGAGCATCGCTTCACCATTGGCATTCACGATACCTGTAATCATGCTTGCTCAGCCAACCTACACCAACCAAAGCGATGAACTCCACGATGTCCAATGCGAATAAACCAGGCTTGAGCATTAGGGCATCGTTCCAATAGACGATCGGAGGTAACTAACGTATCCTCAGCAACTTCAAATGTTCCTGTTTCAATATCAATTGCAATAATCTTTCCAAAATTATCTGCTTCGACCTGCTGCCGAATTCGAGACTCGTAGAGGTTCTTGCCGCGTCGAGCTAATTCTTCCTTGGTGTAACGCCGCCGCCGAACTATGATTTGACCTTTCCCCGATCGTTACTCTCAGGGAATTATAACCCAACTACAATTACGATCGTTAAACTCAGATGGGCGGGGTGAAGAGCGATCAAACCTCACAACTATCTTCAGCATTGCCACAACCTAGAAAATTTAGGTTAACGTCTAGCTAAGCGGCAGATAAAACTTGGTAGAGAGACTAGACAGCATTATCTGGTGGCTCTGAGTTACCACGAATATGCTCAATAAATTCAGGATAGTTTTCTAAGTCCTCTAAAGATTGTAAAGGTGGCATTTCAACCCAATTTGCCTCTGCATATAACTTGTCTATGTAAGCGTAAAATGCTTCTTGGTCATGCCGATGAGCCAAAACATAGGCGTGTAGATCTTTCTGAGTCATTGCCTGAAAGTCGAGTTTGCTCATTGCACATACCTCCATCTGCCATTGGGATAGATCTCAATGATATTCTCTTCACCTGCCAAGAAGAAAACATTTCCTGTGCGATCGTCTACACGAACCACATTTATAGGTAAGTAAAGCTTGGTAAACCAGCAACACAAGACAAAGCACTGCGTTTTCTGTTGTGATGTAGGAATAATCCCTGCTCCTCACTGCCTTTCATTGCGCATTATAGTCAACCAAGAAAATCGTCATTTCTCTGTCGCACGTCTTGCTTTTTGTTCCTCAAGTTTTGCCCAGAGAGCCTCTTTCCCAGGCTTGTGCGGCATTGCTGCAATTTGAGCGAAGCGTTCACGGTTACGCTCTTCCCAATACCGACGAATTTCTTCTCTGGTTTGTAATACTTGTTGATACTCAGTTTCGATTTGAGTGCGATTTGCTTCAATGTAAGACAGGGCAGAATTGATTTGCTCGTCTGTGAGGCTAAACTCATCACAGATAGATTTTGGCGAATACTGAGCTTTGAGAAAGTCCATGACATCATAGAGAGTCAGGCGAGTGCCTGAAATCGTCAATCCCCGCTCTGTACGAATAATTGCTGACTGCTTGTTATATGCTGCCGTCATCACAAAGCTCCCTCTATAAAGTTGTATTTATCGTATTTCGTAGGGAGAGAGCGATGGAACGATCGAATCAACCCGCTCCAACACAGATGTTATATAGTGATCGCTACCTTAGTCTAAAAGCTTATTGTATTCTTTATAACTAAGTTGATTAGCATCTATGTTATACAACAACTGCAAGCAGCAATTACCATCTTTACCAGTAGCAGATGTGTACAAAGACAACCACTGTTGAATCTTGTTTAACCCCTCGTTATCTAGCTGATTTCTCACAGCACTTACACAAGTTCGTAAGACTGGATAAACGGTAATTTTCCATTTTGCTCCATACTGACTTTGTTCTATTCTCCTGTTTTCACTAGTCAGGTTACCTCGTCGATAGAAATAGCTAATACTCAAAACTTTGCAAGGATTTGTGAGTTTGCATGGGTTTTGACAGGAAGCAGAAAAGGCAATAGACAGCGTATTGGCTTGTAGTATATCTTCTAAGACCTTTGAAAGTGTCCCAGCACTAGTCGAGTAGGACATTAAATGCGAGAGCTTCGCTTTATAACGTGTTGGAATCATGGCAGTTTGACTCTCTCAGAAAGTTAAGACAATTGGTGTAATGTGGAAAATAGGGAATGAAAGAGGGGAGGGAGCGATGGAACGATCGAAACTGATCGCAATTATTACAGGCGTGATTTCGATCGCCTTGGCGATTGCCTATTTGATTCTGGTGCAGTTATTGGATATGCGGGGGGAAATGATACCTGCGCCAATTAGTAGTCTTCTTCCTGGAGTTCAGGCTCTGGTTGGGATTCTACATCCAGTTTTTCTATATCCAGTTTCAGGGGCTTGACCACCTTGGCGATCGCCTCCTGCACAAACTGCCGCACGAATTGATCCTTGCGGTTGAGTTGGAACTGGCGTTGCACTACTTCTGTCATGCCGCCATCGCCCCAATCCTGATCGTGGCGGAAATATTCAATGAAACTTTTGCCCGCAATGCGCGTGAGATACGCCGCACTCACAGCCTGAATTGCTTTGCCCACAAGAATCGTGCCGACATTGAGTTGCAGGGCGATCGAAACCAGTTCCACTGCCCCTTTGACAATGCCGAGACTGGTTAAGGTTTTGGCCAGGGAAAGCGCTAATTCCCGCCCCCGGTCTGGGTTCAGTTCACAGCCATAGACTCGCCCAATTTCCACCACCATTTGGGCATTCACCGCCGCCGTTGCCAATAAATCCAGCCCAGGCAAAGGGGTGACAGCAACAACCCCCGCCCCAATCCATTGAAAGCGATCGACAATCTTTTCGGCTTGTCGACGGCGTTGTCCATCCAACAAACGGCGGGCTTCCTCTCCCAATCGCTGGGATTGCAGCAAAATATTGTCTGCAATCAAGTCTTCGCCCTCGGCACGGAGGACAGCCGCCATCCGCCGAAGCAGGGGCGAAATTTCTGGGTCGGGTTGTAGGGATGCGCCGTTTTCCAGAATCAGCGTTTGGGGATTGGCTGTGATTGCCACCACATCTTGGTTGCTGATCACTCCTCGCACCCGTTCCCGTAGCCGAGCCAAAATCGATTCCCGATCGCCCTCTGGATACAGGTCAGTTTTGTTGAACACGAGGAGCGATCGTTTGCCAATTTCTGCCAACGTCCGCAAAGGTTGAGACTCCGATTGCCGCAGGTCATTGTCCACCACAAACAGCAGCAAATCTGCTTCGGTTGCCAATTGACGGGCCAGCTGTTCCCGTTCTGTGCCTGCCACCCCTGCTTCCAGAATTCCCGGCGTGTCAGTAATGGCAATTTGCCGATCCAGTCCTTTTAATTTCAACAGATAGGTTTCCCCCACCTGGGTTGTGCCCATCGGCGCGCTCACCCGCCCAACCATGCGCCCCATGAGCGCATTGACGAGGGAGGTTTTTCCCGCTGATCCTGTCCCGAAGATGATCACCCGCAGTTCGCCACGGGACAGCGTTTGCTCAATTTCTCGCGATCGGCTATGCAGCGCTTGGCGGGCTACTTCATCGTGGATCTGCTCCACCTGTTGACGCACAGCTTTCAGAGTGGCTTCCGCGGCTTCTGCCCTGACTTCGGGCACCTTGGGCTTGGGTTTGCGCTTTTTAGATTTAGCTTTGGTGCGGGGCAGAACCAAGAAATAGTAGGCAAAGGTAATGAGCAAAACTCCCAGCAGCCCAATTACGATCGCCAGCAAAATATTTCCCAGCAAGGGGGAAGTGATAACCACTGAGGCGTAAAGCTGGTTCAAGGACAGCACCAGCCACAGCATCAGTCCCAAAATAAAGCTGATCCCCAAAACAAATAACAGTGGGCGGGGTGGACGCATAGGAGAATAATATTGTTAGCCCCATTCTAGTAAAGCTAGGTAAGGGGTGAAGGGTAGGAGGGTGGAAGGGTAAAGGGTAAGGGGTGAAGGGTGGAAAGGTGGGAGAGTGGAAGAGTGGAAGGGTAGGAGGGTGGGAGCAACTTCTTAACTTCTGGCGTTTGGTATATGTCGAAGCTGTTGGATTGTGGAAGAATACTGAGGCAGGTGATGTGCAACTTTCCCGAACCCCCTCACCCCAACCCCTCTCCCAGAAGGGGAGGGGGGCTAAAACTAGGGTCGGTTCCCCTTCTCCCCTAGGGAGAAGGGGCTGGGGGATGAGGGCAGACTTTAGAGTTGCACATTGCTTTGGGGTATGAATTGAATCTCTAGGGCAGAAATTATGGGACGTGCTGAAGCTCGCTCACAGCCCTCTAGAGATTATTTAATCGTAAATCAAATCGATGGGGCAAAAACTATGGGACTGTTTGACCAATTTTTAGGGGCGATCGAAAACCCGCAGCTACAGGCTAATCCAAACCAACTTGGCAATATTTTGCAGACTGTGCAGCACATTGCCAGCAATCATGGAGCAGACTCGCCGACAACGCAAACGATCATGTCCCTGGTCAGTAGCCATGTGCGATCGGCCCTCCAACAACAGCAAGCCCAGGGGCAAATTCCGCAGGCGATCGTCAATCAATACAGCGGCACAACCCCCAACTCCCAAGCGGTGGATGCCCTGTTTCCCCCCGCTCAGCAAAATCAAATTGCCCAGGAAATTGCCCAGAGAACCGGGGCAAATGCTGGCATGGTTCAAGCGATGCTGCCTGCTGTAGTGCCTATAATTCTTAACCTGATTCAAGGCGGCACCGATACCCAATCTCCCCGGGCTGGCAATCCAATTCTGACCTCGTTCCTGGATGCCAACTCCGATGGAGCTTTGGATATGGGTGATGTGGCAGGATTAATGTCCCGATTCATCAAGTAAATCTAATTGAGCCGATCGACCCCACCAAAGGTAGTTGCCTGAGATTATCTCAGCCCCTCACCTCCAACCCCTCTCCCAGAGAGCGAGGGGAGCCGATCCAGGTTTTGTTCCCTCTCCTTCGGGAGAGGGATAGGGTGTAGCTTGCTTCCCGAAGGGTGGGGGTTCGCATGGATATGAGATAATCTCACGTTTCCACCCTCTGTTGTAGGATGTATCGTTGCTATATACCTTCCATCTGGACTTACGCTAAAGATATAAGACCCTGGAAGTTCAACAATTTGTTCACCGAATAAGTTCAAAATGCGAATCGGCTGCTCGAAAGAAGATGTAATAATATACGCACCGTTAGGACTAAAAACAGCTTCAGTCATATCGTGGAAGCGCCCATCTAATGTATTTGTTGTATTTGTCTGGAATTGGGGAGTTAGGGGACGAGTGCAAAATTACACGCTAATTTACAAACACTTTCTTAGCAGTTTAAATCGTCTGTCAGGATGTGTATTAACCATTGATTTTGTGATATAAAACTACAGTAAGTCCATCGGTAAACCGGGAATCAACGTGGGTATTGTAGTCGAAAACGTTTCTAAGCAGTTTGGTAGCTTCCAAGCCGTTCAAGATGTCAGCCTGGAAATTGAGACCGGCGCTCTAGTGGCTCTTTTGGGCCCTTCAGGCTCAGGGAAATCGACGCTACTGCGGTTAATTGCTGGGTTAGAAACGCCAGATGCTGGCAAGATCTTTTTGACAGGACGCGATGCAACTCATCAGAGCGTTCAAGAGCGGAACATTGGCTTTGTGTTTCAGCACTACGCCCTGTTTAAGCATATGACAGTGCGAAAGAATATCGCCTTTGGACTGGAAATTCGTAAAACGCCCAAGTCCAAGACAAAAGCCAGGGTAGATGAGTTGTTGGAATTGGTGCAGTTGAAGGGGTTGGGCGATCGGTATCCCTCCCAACTCTCCGGGGGACAGCGCCAACGGGTCGCCCTCGCCAGAGCCTTGGCCGTAGAGCCACAGGTGTTATTACTCGACGAACCCTTTGGGGCACTGGATGCCAAGGTGCGTAAGGATTTGCGGGTTTGGTTGCGCCGCCTCCATGACGAAGTGCATGTCACCACCGTCTTCGTCACCCACGACCAAGAAGAGGCGATGGAAGTGTCCGACAAAATTGTCGTGATGAACAAAGGTCAGGTGGAGCAAATTGGTACTCCTGCGGAAATCTACGATCATCCCGCAACGGCGTTTGTCATGAGCTTTGTGGGCCCCGTCAACGTGTTACCCAGCACCTCTCGCATGTTTGAGGCTAGCGGATTAGAGCCTACCCACCCCGATGTCTTTCTGCGTCCCCACGATCTATTGGTGGAAACCAGCCCCAATGGAGCGACCGTGCCAGCCAAAGTCAAACGAGTCACGCATCTGGGTTGGGAGATTCAAATTGAATTGGCAATGGAAGATGGACAAGTTGTGAATGTGCATCTCGATCGTGATCGATTCAAAGCGTTAAATCTAGAACCAGGACAGCGGGTCTACATCAAGCCAAAGGATGCCAAATCCTTTCCCCTTCACTACTCAATCTAAGGACTGGACAGGGGCGAGTCCACCAATATTTTGTCCAAACACCTAGGAAATACCCATCGACCCGCCCTTACCCAAGGATGGTGCTAATCCTGATTGAGCCGCAACACGGCCATGAACGCCGATTGGGGCACATCGACAGAGCCGACTGACTTCATCCGTTTTTTGCCCTTTGCCTGCTTTTGCAGCAACTTTTTCTTGCGGGAAATGTCGCCACCGTAGCACTTTGCCAACACATCCTTACGTAGGGCGGGAATGTGTTCGCTGGCAACCACTTTAGTGCCGATCGAAGCCTGAATGGGAATCTTGAACTGGTGGCGCGGGATGAGTTCCTTGAGCTTTTCAGTGAGCGCCCGACCAATGTTATAGGCCTTGTCGCGGTGGGTAATGGTTGCCAGCGCGTCCACGGGTTCGCCATTGACTAGAATATCCAGCTTGACCAGTGGATTTTCCCGGTAACCAATAATGTGATATTCCATACTGGCATACCCCCGCGATCGAGACTTCATCTGGTCAAAAAAGTCTGTCACCACTTCTGCCAAAGGCAACTCATAAATTAATGTCGTCCGTCCAGGCGTGAGGTACTTCATATCCTTAAACACGCCCCGGCGACTCTGACCCAGTTCCATCAACGTTCCCACGTATTGTTCCGGGGTAATCATGTCCACCTGCACGTAGGGTTCCTCGATTTTTTCCCGCTCATTGGGTTCCGGCAAATGAGCGGGATTGTCGATGTAGATCACGTCGCCCTTAATCGTCGTCACTTGGTACACCACCGATGGAGCCGTGGTGATGAGATCCAGGTCATACTCTCGCTCCAAGCGCTCCTGGACAATCTCCATGTGCAGCAAGCCCAAGAAGCCGCAGCGGAAGCCAAAGCCCATGGCGCTAGAGGTTTCTGGCTCGTAGTGCAGGGCTGCATCGTTCAACTTCAGTTTTTCCAGGGACTCCCGCAGGTCTTCAAATTGATCTGCATCGATCGGGAACAAGCCACAAAACACCATTGGCTTCGCCTCGGTGTATCCCGGTAGGGCCATTGCCGCAGGAGCCGCCGCCAAGGTGATGGTGTCACCCACCCGCGCATCGCCAACCGCTTTAATTGCCGCCGCCAAGTAGCCCACTTCTCCTGCATGGAGTTCATCGACCTGCACCTGACTGGGAGACAACACACCCAGTTCGTCGATCACAAACTCCTTGCCAGAGGCAATCAGCCGCACCCGATCGCCCCGCTTCACAGTTCCATCCATCACCCGAAAATAAACAATCACGCCGCGATAAATATCGTAGTAACTGTCAAAAATCAATGCCCGTAATCGCTCCTGAATCGTATCTTGGGGAGCGGGGACAAACTGGACGATCGCCTCCAGGATTTCGCTAATGCCAATGCCCTCCTTCGCTGAGGCTTTAATCACACTGCTGCAATCTAGCCCGATCACCTCTTCAATTTCCTGCCTCACCCGCTCTGGCTCGGCTCCGGGCAAGTCAATTTTGTTGAGTACAGGAATAATTTCTAAGTTATTTTCCAGCGCTAGGTAAACATTAGCCAAGGTCTGGGCCTCTACGCCTTGAGACGCATCCACAATCAGTAGCGCTCCCTCACAGGCAGCCAGCGATCGAGACACCTCGTAGGAAAAATCCACGTGACCCGGCGTATCGATCAGGTTCAGCACGTATTGCTGCCCATCCTTGGCGGTGTAGTTCATGCGGGCTGCTTGCAGCTTAATCGTGATCCCGCGCTCCCGCTCCAGATCCATGTTGTCGAGAAACTGCTCCTTCATTTCTCGCTTTTCCACTGTCCCCGTTGTTTGCAACAGGCGATCGGCCAACGTGGACTTGCCGTGGTCAATATGAGCAATGATCGAAAAATTACGAATCCGCGACACAGGCACATCAGTCATAGACTTGGCTCAAGGGAAAGGCGAGAAGGATACTTCGCATATTTTAATGCTTTCCCAACAAGGAGCGAGTTTGTCAGGCGATGAAGCGGGCAATCAGTGAAATCTTGCGAGTGGAGTATTGGTTTTTATTTGCGAGCCTGGAATAACCAAGGGACGATTAGTTTAGGATTTTTAATCCCCAAAACAACTCTTAGCAGACTACTGGTGCAGCGCAGCAGAAATTTCTGACCCGTTAGGAGGCTTGTGTTGAGTTTTGAGTTGGATAGCTATTTCTACCAGCCTGCATTAGTCATTCGCCAAAGAAGCTTTTTTGATGGGTTGCTTAAACCTGATTAATGGGGGCTTTGAGAAGTTAGCGCCCCTCAAAATCCGCTGAGCAGACCCTGAGATAGGTCAGTCAAAGTAAATGTTCACACTGGACATACCGCCTTGAACACCCATGCGAAGATAATTGATACTTTTCAGCCAAGCTTTCAAGACAGCTTTAGAGTCTTCTGATTGAGTTTGAATTAAGTTCGATAACTTGCAACCTTATCTAGGGTTTCGTATAGAAAAGTAATCAAGGTTAAACTGTGGCAAAGACGGGTTTAAGATTCGCACCTCAATTTAGTTCATCCTGTGTTGCGGGATCTGTATGACCTGATCCAGTAGCTAGTCCGAAGATGTCTACTCTTCCAAAGAGGTACCAGAGCTTAGAATGTACAGCCTAAAGAAAACAGTATTAATGATCCAGCCGCTAAAAAAGCAGGGCCAGGTATGGCAGGCTGTATTAATATCTCAAGGCATCTCCGTGATCTGGGAGTCATCCAGCTTGGATCTCTCTCAAATCCTGGGTCAAATGTCTGCGTCCGGGGCATCCCTTCCAGACTTAATGCTGATTGAAATAGAGGGACTGAATACCAGTCACTATGCATTTTGTCGGTGGTGTCGTGAAAACTATCCTAATTTGAAGATTATTCTGACAAGCGCCAGACAAAAAGAAATCTCCCCGCCTGAGCGTCATTGGGCGATATCTCAAGGATCGCAGGATCTTTTACCTGCCTTTCAAAAAGATACATTATTGACGGGTGTTACGGCTGGGGTTAGTCGGGTTCTAGAAGTTTTAGAATGGCACCCGATTCAACAAGAACCCTTGATCCAAGTGCTATTCTCTCTCAGTGCTTTACAGGGGACTAATAAGCCAAAACCAGATTTAGCCACAGAAGTGTCTGATCCATTTTCACTCTTTTCCACTGATGCTGGCACCGATGCTGCCTACGCTAGCAATTCCCAGTATTCTCTAGGGATGACCTCTCCACAAGCCACCCTGCCCTATGCTGATCAGGCATTTGCTGGCAACTCGATGCTGTCGATGCCTGTTCCACCCGACCTGACCAAGTCTGTCTCTGATCTCCAAAGTGAGAATGGGCAGTACCAAACTACTCCACCCCTGGTTCAAACTCCCGATGTCCAAAAATCCGAGAAGAGTTCCAAAAAACCCCCTGACAAGAAAAAGTATCGTGGGGTTTCCTATTGAGAATTCCTCTATTGGCTTGCCCTTGCTAGGGCAGCATTCAGTAATGCTTCGCCCAGTGTTCTGTCAAGAAAATTTTGAGGGTCTTCGACCCCTCAAAATTTAATTCCAACTAACCTCCCGGCTTTCAGCTACACGTCAATTAATGATTGACACACTACTAGAGGAGAGCTTGTTGCCATGGGTGGCGATCGTTTTGGTGCATTACCTGGATTGAGATGAACGGGTCTGAACTGCGAAATTCTGCGGGCTGGGTGTCCGATCGGGCACCGAAGTAACATTAGTAACATTTCGTCCGAGCTATTTTGACCACACTTAAACACGGTTGGTACTTTATCTGACTTAGGAATCCTCCTTGTCCTAATTTTGTGCAAGGTACTGTATACGGTTTCTGATGTTCATCAATTCTCAGTAGACCCCAGCGGGTCGAAAGTTCCATGCAAGACAAATCTGGATAGACAAATCTGGAAAGTGCATCTCGATTTGATCCCACATGACAGGAATTCCTCTAAACGTGTGAACTCATCTATTCATCGTTCTGGATTCTTGGATAGCTCTTTTATGTATTTGCTAGGAGTAGAAGGAATGAATCAGTTTGGTCGGTCACGGAAACGTTTACTAGCCTTGGCGATCGGCTCCATGGTGTTGTCCGTGTTAGTTACCTCGGCTGCCCAAGCAGCCAGCCCCGCTACCCTCGAATCTCTCCAGAGTCAGACGACTCAACTTCAAATCTCAGTAGATACTGTCTGGGTTTTAATGACAGGTTTTTTAGTGTTCTTTATGCAAACTGGCTTTGCCCTGTTGGAGACGGGGCTGATTCGTCAAAACAGTGCTGTAAATGCCCTCCTTGAGAACTTTATCGATGCTGGAGTGACTGCCCTTGTGTTCTGGGCTGTGGGGTTTGGGTTGGCGTTTGGCACCAGTGCTGGTGGACTGATTGGCGTAGACAATTTTTTTCTTAACGAGGCCATGAATTTTGCTAGCATGACGCAATCTCTTGATGGCAGCGTGATTTTCAATGGTGACCCCGTGACCTACACACTCGGCGCACCGGGTTCCTCTGCTGCTGTCAATACCTTGACGTTGTTCTTTTTTCAATTTGCTTTTGCGGCAACGGCCAGCACCATTACCACAGGTGCCATGGCAGAGCGCACAGACTTCATTGGTGACCTGATTTACAGTGCAATTATGGGCGCTTTTAGCTATCCCGTAATTGTCCATTGGGTTTGGAATAGTGGTGGCTGGCTGGCAAAGATGGGCTATCACGATTTTGCGGGGAGCTCCGTCGTTCATACAGTGGGAGGGGTAACCGCCCTCGTGGGTGCCTATCTGTTGGGCCCACGTCCGAATCGGGTCTGGGATCAGCCCCCACCTCCTCATAATTTAGGGTTCGCCACGTTAGGAACGATGATTCTGTGGGTGGGCTGGTATGGGTTTAATCCAGGTTCGACGTTGAGTACTGGCAATACGGGCTTGATTGCCCTTGTGACCTTGAACACGACTCTGGGAGCAGCGGCGGGATGCGTGTCAGCGATGCTCTACATTTACATTCGCACGGGTAAGTGGCACCTATTTTGTACGTTGAATGGTTCTCTCGCAGGCTTGGTAGGCATTACAGCAGGGTGTGCTTTCGTGGCACCTTGGGCGGCGGTTTTGATTGGCTTGACTGCCGGTGTATTGGTGTTAGTCGTGGTGGATTTCATCGAAAGTCTACGCATTGATGACCCAGTGGGCGCGTTTGGTGTCCATGGTGCTTGCGGGATGATGGGCACTCTGGCTGTAGGCTTGTTTGCCCAACCCCAACTAACAACAACTAACAAGGGCGGGCTATTTCTGACGGGAGATTTTGAGCTGCTTTGGGTGCAAATCATTGGAGTTAGTGCGATCGCAGCCTTCACGGGTATGTTTACCTTCATCATGTTCTGGTTGTTAAAAGTGATGGGGCGGCTTCGAGTGCATCCGAATGCAGACAAAATTGGCATCGATGCCTACGAGCATGGTGCGTCTACTTGGCCAGATGTCTATCCACTCAAGGATTTGGAATAGCTAGCCCAAACCGATACCCAGGAACCGAGTTTCTAAACAAAAAAACAGAGGTGTTACGCGCCTCTGTTTTTTGGGAGCCTGGGTTCTACCCTGGGTGCAAAATCTAAGGGGTTTCTAACCCAAAATTATCCCAAAGCTTCCGTAGGGGCGAAGCATTGGGTCAAAGATTCTAGACAACGACAAAGGTAATCGCCCCAATGCTTCGCCCTTCCGGGCGTTTTGGCTACCAGGAGACGCGCCCTCCCCCTCTTCGCCCTTTCAGGATTAAATCTCGATCGCCCTCATCCTTTTCGCCCTCATGATCTTGGGTCACCGCTACATCTTGAGGGCGAAGCATTGGGGCCAAGATTTTTGGACATTTGCGGAGGTTGTCGGCCCAATGCTTCGCCCCTACCCGCGTGGTGCCAAATTGTAGGGTGCCAGGTAACGGATCGCCGAAAAGGAGGTAAATCGTGGAAAAGTAGGGCTGTTACAAAACGTTAGGAAGACTTAGGACTGGCTCGTGCTACAGTTCACAAGTCTCTGTGCGAGAAGAGAGTATCCGTCCCCACAGAGA
>Ga0209181_10005065_pt1 | contig 19164 bp, 18 predicted proteins | sample MAT05_FD_187208 | JGI IMG/M metagenome (GOLD analysis project Ga0209181, IMG submission 187208) | Freshwater microbial communities from Lake Fryxell liftoff mats and glacier meltwater in Antarctica - MAT-05 (SPAdes) (version 2) | ecosystem: Environmental > Aquatic > Freshwater > Ice > Liftoff... | reverse complement strand
GCGCCTCTACCAGCTGCCCGAGGCGTTCATCCGCGCGGTGATGCGCGTCGAGAGCGACTTCGACCCGAACGTCGTCTCACGCGTCGGCGCGATGGGCCTGATGCAGCTGATGCCGGGCACCGCCGCTGGAATGGGCGTGCGCGACCCGTTCGACGCGCGCGAGAACATCCTCGGCGGCGTGCGCTATCTGCGCGTGCTCGCCAACGGCTTCAACGGCGACCTCGTGCTGACGATCGCCGCGTACAACGCCGGTGAAGGCGCGGTGATGCGCTACGGCGGCGTTCCGCCCTACGACGAGACGCGCCGCTACGTGCAGAACGTGCTCCGCTACTACTACGCGTTTCGCGCGGCAGAGGCGGCTGGGGCCACGCCGCCTTGAGTCCGCCGCAACGGATGATCCGTTTATTCCGCGGCGGCCTCGTCGAGCGCGAGCTGCGGTAGCGGTTCTTCGCCGATCTCGGTGAGCACGGCGCCGTGCTTGCGCGTGCGTCGCGGTGCCGTCGGTGCAGGCGCGCGCCGCTCGACCTTTGCAGTCTTGCCGAGCGGGATCGACGCGAGCCGCTCGCTCAGCGCGGGATCGTCAGCGCTCTCTGCGTAGACACGCGCGTAGGCGAGCGCGAGCTCAGCGCGTCGCCCGAGCCTGCGCTGCGCGTCGTCGAGCGCTTCGAGAGCGCCAGCGAGCGTCACCTTTGCGAGGGCGGCGCTGGCAGCGTGCGCGCGCACGTCTTCTGCGAGCGCCTCGAGGGCGGCGCGGTCGACCTCCGGGAAGCGCACCTCGGAGAGCGCATCGCGGAAGGTCGACAGCACTTCACTCACGGATGCAGAGATTGGATCCATCGTCGCTTCGCGCTCGCTCATCGCCGCTCCTTCTCATGCACTTTCGCGCATGTTCAGTGTCAGGTGTTCAGTCCTGCGCAGGACTAACACAGCCGTGCAGCGGCTTCAACTGCGGAAGATCCGCTAGGGTGCCGCGATGTCCGACGGCATTCCGCCGATCCCACTCTCGGGCCCCGCGTCTTGGCTGCCCGGCCTCTGGGTGCTGCGCCACTATCAGCGCGCCTGGCTCGCGCCGGACCTCGTGGCTGGGCTGGTGCTCACGGCGCTGCTCGTACCCGCTGGCATGGGCTACGCGCAGGCCTCGGGCCTGCCCGCGGTGAACGGCCTCTACGCGACGATCGCCGGGCTCGTCGCGTACGCGGTGTTTGGGCCGTCGCGCATCCTCGTGCTCGGCCCGGACTCCGCGCTCGCCGCGATGATCGCCGCCGCGGTCGTCGCCAAAGCCGCAGGCGATCCGGCGCGCGCCGTCGCGCTCTCGTCGGTGCTCGCCATCATGACCGGTGTGCTCTGCGCGGGGGCCGCGTTCGCGAAGGCGGGCTTCATCACCGATCTCCTGTCGAAGCCGGTGCGCGTCGGCTACCTGAACGGCATCGCGCTCACCATCGTCGTGACGCAGCTGCCGAAGCTGTTCGGCTTCTCCGTCGCGGCTTCCGACGTAACCCACGGCGCCTACGGCTTCGTGCGCGCGGTGCTCGCCGGCGAGACCCAGCTCGCAGCGCTCGCGATCGGCGGCGGCTGCATCGCGCTCATCGTCGTCGGCCGCACCATCGCGCCGCGCGCGCCCAGCGTGCTCGTCGCCGTCGTACTCGCCACGCTCGCTGTCACGCTGCTCGATCTCAACGGCCGGCTCGGCCTCGGCGCGCAGCTCGACCTCGTCGGCGTCGTGCCGCGCGGCCTGCCGCTGCCCGCGTTTCCGCTGGTGCGTCTCGACGATCTCGACGAGCTATTCATCGCCGCAGCCGGCATCGCGCTGGTCGCCTTTGCGGACACCAGCGTGCTGTCGCGGACGCTGGCGGCGCGCGCACGCACGCGCGTCGATCCCAACCGCGAGCTGCTCGGCCTCGGCCTCGCCAACCTCGCGTCAGGCCTGTTTCGCGGCTTCCCGACGAGCAGTAGCTCTTCGCGCACGCCGGTCGCAGAGGCCGCCGGCTCGCGCACGCAGCTGACGGGGCTGGTGAGCGCAGTCATCATCGCGGTACTGCTCGTCGCGGCGCCTGGGCTGGTGCGCAATCTCCCGACGACCGCGCTCGCCGCGGTCGTCATCACAGCTGCGCTGCGCATGTTCGACTTCGGCGCGCTGCGCGTCTTCTATCGCGTTCGCCGCGCCGACTTCATCTTGTCGATGGTCGCGTTCTTCGCCGTTGCGGCGCTCGGCGTACTCAACGGGATCGGCATCGCGGTCGCGGTCTCACTGCTCGACGTCGTCCGCCGCGCGTGGCGCCCGCACGATGCGATCCTCGGCCGCGCGGCCGGAGTGAAGGGATATCACGACATTCGCCGATATCCCGAGGCCAAGCAGATCCCTGGACTGTTGCTGTTCCGCTGGGACGCGCCGCTCTTCTTCGCCAATGCCGAGACGTTTCGCACGCGCATTCTCACCTGCGTAGACGCCGCTGCCACGCCGGTGAAGTGGGTCGTCGTCGCGGCCGAGCCAATCACCGACGTCGACACGACCGCCGCCGAGGCGCTCGAAGAGCTCGATATCGAGCTCGCCGCGCGTGGCGCCGAGCTCGCCTTCGCCGAGCTCAAAGACCCGGTGAAGGATCGACTTCAACAATACGGGATCGAGAAACGCATCGGCCGCGAGTTCTTCTTCCCGACGGTTGGAGTCGCCGTCAAAACGTTCCTCAGCAGCCATCCGGTCGAATGGGTCGACTGGGAAGAGACGAGCAAAGACTGAGCGCGCGCTACGCCGACCCACACCTCGCAGCGCGTCTCGCGCCGAGCGCCGCGCCGGTGCGTGTATCCTCCTGCCGCGATGCTCCGAACGATTCTCTGTCCAAAGTGTGGTGCGCCGGTCGAGCTCGATGACGCGCAGGCGAGCGCGCTCTGCACGTATTGCGGTACCAAGTCGTTCGCGACGTCGCCGCGCGACCGCGGAGTCGTCGCCGCGCCGCGTTCAGGCGGCGCCGGCGTGCTGATCGCGATTCTCGCGCTCGGGGCGATCGTCGCGGGCGGTGCCGTGGGTGCGGTCATGCTCACGGCCGCGCCGCCCCCGCCGGCCACGTTCACGCCGAGTCCATCGATGGTCGAAGTCGCGCCGACGCCACCCGCGAGCACACCGACGCCGTTCCCTGTGCCCGCTCCACGCGCCATCACCAAAGTACTCCAAGGCGTCACACCGCTCGTCTCCGACGTCGACGGCAACCAGCAGCCCGAGCTCATCGTGGCCATACGCTCGACGCTCGGCGACACCACGACCGAACACTTCGCCGTCTTCGATCCGGGCACGGGTGCGGAGCGCGCGCGGACTTCCGCCCTCGACAATCTCTCTGGTCAGCTCGCGGCAGCGCGCGGCGGCCGCTTGGTGCTCGCCGGCTCGCGCGGGCAGCTCACTGCCTACGATCTGGTCAGCGGCGATCAGCAGTGGACGACGACGCTCGGCGACAGCGTCACCGCGATCTGCGACACCCGCACTGCCGGCGCGCTGCACGTCCAGTCCGCCGACGAACGCCGCTTGTTGGTCGATCTGACCACCGGCCGCCAGACCGAGACGCGCGAGCCCTGCGGGACACTGCTCGCCCGCGGCACGGGTCAAGGTGATCCGCGCGATCGACGCGACTACAGCGCGCCTCCCGGTATCGAGGCCATTCAGTGCGGAGGAGTCCGCGTAATGGGCAGTGCGAACTACAGTGTTCCCGATCAGTGCAAGGCACGCGCGCGCGTGAACACCGACGCTCTCGACGGCATGGTCGGACACCGGATGTGGCACATCGACGGCGGCTGGCTGGTCTTTGGTGTGCGTCGCCCTGGCGCCTACGTCCCGATGGTCGGCCGACTCGGTCGCGGCAGTACGTTCGTGTGGAAGAGCGAAGTCCCCGTCAGCAATCCGCTCGACGCCGACAGCGGCGGACCGCGCCACGTCGCGATGATCGGTGACACCCTGCTCATCGGCTACGAGACCAGCGGCAATCCGCACGCGATGCTCACGGCCTTCGTGCTCGCCGATGGCGTGCGACGCTTCAGCGCGCCGCTCAGCGCCACCGCGCGAATCCAAGCGATGGTGGCAGTTGGCGATGCCGTTGCCGTGCAGATTGGCGACAACGTGCGCGTTTTTGCGGCTGCCGATGGCAGCGCGCGGGCGACGATCGGCGAAGTGGAGTCGCCATAGCCTGCTTCACATGCTCGGATCACGCTGCTGCGCCTCGCGCGCGGGGACCGATGGCGGCAGATCCGCGATCACCCGCAGCACCGGGAGCGGCAGCGCGGCGCTGTCGAGCCGCTTGCCGTCCGCATCGACGCGCCCACAGCTCGGGCAGCGGAACACGCCGAACGTCTCGAGCACCATCTGGTTCGTCAGACATCGAGCGCAACGCAAAGCCATGGCAGCGGAGACTACGCTCGGCCTACGTCGAGGTGCAAACGCGGTGTCGTGCGATCGCGTTTGCCGGCCGGACCGCCGCCAACCCCGTATCGTCTCGGCATGTTGCGCTGGTCCGCTCCGCGGTCATCTTCTCCGTCTTTCATTCTTTCTTTCTGCGGAGGCGACGATGAATGGTCTACTGGTTCGAGCGCGCGGATTCGCGACCGTCATTCTGCTCGTCGCTACGGCCGCGGCGTGCGCTGATCCTCCACGCACTGCGGTCGTCGATGCGTCCACGCGCGACGCCGCGCCGCCCGAGTCGGACGCAGAGATCGACGCAGGCGTCGATGCTGCGACGCTGCCCGATGGCGGGCCGGTGGTGCCCCTGCGCGTGCTGTTCGTCGGCAACAGCTACACGTACTTCAATGATCTGCCCGCTGTGGTTCGCGCGCTCGGCGAGGCAACACCTGGTGGCGCTGTCGAGGTCGAGTCCGTCACCGTCGCCGGCGCGGCGTTCAGTGACCACTGGATGACGACGGGCGCACGCGCGCGCATCGAGACTGGCGCGTTCGACGCCGTCGTCCTTCAAGGACAGAGCCTCGAACCGATGGTCAACGGCAAGAGTTTCGCTGGATTTGCAGCGCTGCTCTCTGGCGCAGTGAGCGCTTCCGGAGCCGACGGAGTGTGGTACGCGACCTGGGCACGCCGCGCAGATGATCCGTCCTATGTCGACTTCGGTCTTGGAACTCCCGAGTCTATGACCAGTACGATCGAGCGTGCCTATGCGGCCGCCGCAGCGGTCGATGACGACGTCGTCGCGCGGGTCGGTGCTGCGTGGCAGATCGCACGCGCGGAGCTCCCCGAGATCGAGCTGCACGATGCCGATGGCAGCCATCCCACCGCTGCAGGCAGGCTGCTCTCCGCCTGCGTCATCGCACAAGCGCTCACCGGTCGGGTGCCGCGCGTGCCGGAGCCTGCGCCGCTCGGCCTCGCCGCCGAGACTGCCGCAGCGCTCTGCGCCATCGCCCCGCGCGTGCGCTGCCTCGCCGGGTCGTCGCTCTGCGGCGATGTGTGCGTCGATGTGACGTGGAACGCTGATCACTGCGGCGCTTGCGACATCGCCTGTGCCGGCGAAGACCCGTGCCGCTCCAGCGTGTGCGGCTGTGACGCGGGGTTCACTGGTTGCTCCGAGCGCTGCGTCGATCTGCAGACCAGCCCGGCGCAGTGCGGTACTTGCACCAACGCATGTTCCGTCGGCGGTGTCTGCGTCGCCGGAGAGTGCGCCTGTCCGCGCGTCTCCGCACAACCCATCACCATCGAGCAGCTCACCGCCCTGCGCCCCGCGTGCAACAGCTGGGACGCCGCCGGCAGCCTCGCCTGCAACCAAGCCGCACACACGCACTGCGCCGCACTCGACTGCTTCGACAGCGGCTTCGGCCCGCCCTCCGGCCATTCGCCGCGCATCCCGTCCGTGATGTGCGTGAGCGGCGATGTCCGCGCGACGACCTACACCGCACTCGCCGCCTTCGTGCCCGCCTGCGACGGAATCACCGAGCGCGATGGCCAGGTCTGCGCCACCGCCATCAGCCGCTACTGCATCTCGACTGGCGCCGTCACCGGCTTTGGGCCGGTCGACGCCGCAGGCGACGACCTCACCGTCACCTGCCTACCAACAGCTATCCTCGTGCGCACCACCGTCGCCGCCGTCAGCGCCTTCGCAACGCGCTGCGTCCCCGACCCGGTTACCTGCTCTGTCGCGAGCTGGTCCTTCTGCGAGTCCATGGGCCACGCCGGCGGCTTCGGCCCGATCGAGGTGTCGGGCACGGATATCGACGTCGTTTGCGTGGACCAGTGACAAGCTGGCAGAGCGGTGCGCTTTGAAACCTCGTATGCCTCACGCGGCGCCGCTGGCGCGCAGCTCCCACAGACGCCAGTGGTGACTGATGGTGCGACCGCGCGTCAGCAGAAGGAACGACTCCGTCTTGCCGAACTCGGCGATGGCGTGCATGAGCGGCACGGTCACCAACACTCCGACGCAGAGCATGAAGAGTCCGAGGATCGTCGCCCCGACCTTGCACAGGGTCACGACGAATGACCACCAGAGGATCCACCAGCGATTGCCTGCCGTCAGCTGCCAGCTCCGCTTCAACGCGTCGACGGGCTTGAGGTTCTCGAGCACCAGCGCGTGCGGACCCAACCACGTGCCGAGATACACGTAGAGCAGCGTGATCAGGCCGATCACCATCAGAACGCCGCTCACGACCATCGCCGCTACGGTCCCGATGGAGGCCGCGTCCGACCCTGCGCTTCCAAAAGCGCCGAAGGCGAAGGCGGAGGCGTACATCGCTGCGACTCCAACGATCAGCGGCGTCGCCGCCACCAGCATCGCAAGCCCGCAGAGGAGCCGGTGCAGGACCATGTCGAAGAAGCGGTCACCGCCAGAGAAGAGTGGCTGAAACGCCTGCTCGCCAGTCTGCAAGATATGGTGGTGGAGCCGGAACCAGCCCGTCGTAATCCAGCTGCTCGCCAAGAACAGCAGGAACTTGATGGTACCGAAGCAGAGCATGACGCCGATGACCGCCGCGACGAACTCCATGCTGCCGAGTCCGCTGGGAAAGGGGCTGTCCGGAAAGCTGGGCCCTGGCTGCTGCCAGGCAGCGGACAACGGATCGGATGCGATTGGAGGCGCGAGTCTGACGTGGTCCTGCCGATCCGACGATGACCTGCTGTTGCCCGTCTGGTTGCCGCACGTCCCGTCGGTGATGGACAGGATGGCGCCCCCGAGCCACAGGGCGAACCACGCCTTCCTCACGCCAGACCATCCGCTCGAGAGGCCGCGACTCAGGTTGAAGGAGTCGGAGAACTCCATCGGCTCCGGCTCCGGCGCTTCGGGTGGCGGCGGTTGCGCGGAGTCTCCGGCGGCGAGCCATTCCTGGTTTTCCATGCCACGAATGTACCCGCAGTCGTGATAACTTGTCGCGGTGGATTCGTCGCTCCGCGGTGCGCGCTGCGCGGTCCATCCCACTGACGAGGCTGCCGTGACGTGCAGCCGCTGTGGCGCGTTCGCCTGCGCGGCCTGCGCGACGAGCTACGACTATCTGCCCTTCTGCCAAGCCTGCTACGCGCGGCTCCCGCACGCGGCACCCTATTCGCGCCAAGCGGCCGTGGCGCTCGGCTTCGGCATCCTCGGCGGACTGCTGTGCTTTCCGCTCGGACTGGTGGGAGTCATGCTCGGACAGATCGAGCTCTCCAAGATCGACGCCGGCGAGTCGCCCCATGGCGGTCGCGGCATGGCGCTCGGCGCGATCGTCTTCGGCGCCATCGGTCTCGTGATGTCCGTCGCGCTCGTGCTCCTCGGCGTCGGCGTATTTCTCGTGTTGGAATACTGAAGTCGGCGCGGCCCCACGAGCGCACGATCGGCGCCGCGCGCCGCCCTCCGGCCGTTGTGCGAGTCAGCGCGTTTGAGTCTTTCGGTTCATCCATCGCCACGAACCTCCTCTCCGGAGGACTAGAAGACATCACGCTTCCCATCGCCGGACTCTTCCCCCTCGACCTGCGTCGCGCCCGTATCAGCGGCATGGTCAGCGCCGTCGCCAGTGACGTCACCGGCCTCTCGAGCGGTCTGCTGTGTGGCGCGATCCCAGTCGCGTCGCTCGCATCCATGTCCAATCTTTTCGCGACGTTCGGTGGCGGTACCCCACCTCCGCCATGCGACGCGAGCGTGGTCGTGTCGAACTTGAGCGACGCGCTGATCGCCGGAGCGCGACTCGGTCCGATCCGCGTCGGACCCTCGCAGCCCGACGTCGACCTCGACGGAGATGGGCTCGAGTTCTACGTCGTCGACGACACTGGACCGGGTGGGTGCCAACCCGTCATCGTCTCGTGCGTCGATGGCGACGGAACGCTGATTTCAGGTCACGACTGCACCCGTGACATCCGCATGGCGGACGCCTGGTCCGCGGGCCTGCCATTTACGGCGGTCGGCGCGAACATCGTGGGCGTGCGCTGAGCGCACGCGCGGTGACTTACGAGCAAGGGAGCGAGTGGCACCATCATCTCGCCCGGGCGTCACCGAACGACGAGCGTGAGCCCTTCGAGGCGCATCCCAGCGGCCTCTTCTGCGCGCGCGAGCAGGCTCGCGGCGTCGGGGCGCTCGAGCGCTGACGCAGTGTCGATGAAGACGATGCGCTCCTGATCGTTCGTCACGAGATATTCGCTGCGGTCGGTCAACGACGCTCGAATGGTCGAGGCCGTGTTCCGCACGATGCGGAGCGACATGAGCGTCTCGGCGCTGAGGAGGCGCGCGGTGCCATCGTCGGAGGCCGTCGACAGGAAACGTCTATCGTCGGACCACGCAATCCGGTTGATCCAGTCCGAGTGCGGTCGTGCCGAGCGCAAGAGTGTGCCGCTCTCGACGGCGAAGACACGCACGCTCCCGTCCCCATCCACGGTCGCGACTTCGGCGCCGTCGGGCGCGAACGCGGCGTGCGACGCCAGGCCTTCGTTCCCGGTCAGCGCTCGGAGGAGGCGGGGCGCCGGCCCGTACTCCCAGATTCGCACCACGCCGTCCAAGGCGGCGGTGGCCATACGCCGTCCGTCAGCCGAGAACGAGATGCCGACGACGACCGCGCCGCCGTCCGAGAGCGGCGCTATTTCCTCGCCGAGATCGCGGTCGAAGCGCCGCACGACCGGGGGGTCGAAGTTCTTGCCACCGGCGAGGAGCAACCGTCCGCTCGGATCAAACGCGAACGCGAGAGCGGGCTCGCTTCTCTCGTTCGGCATCATCACGGGACGCGCGGCGCGCCCGGTCTCCACGAGGAGCACCGCGCCAATGGTCGTGAACACTCCGACGGCGCCGTCGGGTGCGACCGCACCGTCGAGCGCGAGACCCACGTCGGGTGGGAGCGCTGCGAGCAAGACCGGAGCGCCGAGCACCCCGTTGCGTTGCTCCAGCGCGTATACGGCGCGGAGGCCGATCGCGACGACACGCGAACGAGCGGAGTCCTATAGGATGTCGGTAACGAGCGATTCAAGAACGGGGTCGCGCCTCGGCGGTGTCGGCGACCTTCGGTAGACAATGGTGTCCCGGTTCGACTCGCTCGGCGCGATGGCGACGCGATCTCCGGCGGCGAGCCCGTAGCTGGTGATCGAGCCCGTGCTGCGGAGCGTCTAGCGAGAGGCGAATTCCCGCCATACCGCCACGCGCTCTGCTTTGGAAGCGTCCGACCTCGACATCGCGGGCCAAGTCGTACCGCGCGACGAGACCTTCGCGAGTCACCAGCACGAGCGTATTTCCGACCGCGGACGCGGCCAGTCCCGCGACCGTCTCGAACGCGAGGTGGCCCGTTCCGAGGTCGTACACGCCGCTCGGTTCGCCCCGGATCGCGACGTGATCCTCGTCGGTGAATGCGAGCAGCGAAATGCCCGGCCACTGCGGCGGCGGTCTCGTCTGCCCTCGAGTCTGTCGGCACGCCGAGCGAGGAAGTCACCGATACGGAGCGTCCGCTCGCGGTTGGCAGATCCGCAGCGACCTTCGCCTCGTCCATCGCCCACGGCGGCAGCTGCGATCGCGGCACTGCTGTCGGCGCAGGCACGCGCGGCGCCGCCCCGGTGCTCGGCACGGGCGGGCGCAGGTCGAGGCGGTTGCCGTCCGCGTCGACGCGCCCGCACGCGGGACACCGGAACACGCCGAACGTCTCCAGCACCATCTCGTTCGTCTGACATCGAGCGCAACGCAGAGCCATGGCAGCGGAGACTACGCTTGGCGTGCGTCGACGTGCAAACGCTGTGTTTTGCGATCGCGTCCGCGTCGCGCGACAGTCGATTGGCCGCATCGCCACCGAAACGCAGATCGCATCGACAATCAATGGGCTGCTCGTGGACGGGCGCAGGCTTCGTCCCACGCGCCTCGCTGGTCGTCGACGGGCGCTATCGCGCTGCCTTCGCGGAACGATGCCGCGCCGATGGGGTCATATCCCGGCGGAGGTCGGATGCGCTGGATAGTCCTGCTGCTCGTAAGCTCGTGTGCCGCCTGCGCGGGCGTCGTTCCCGATGACACCTGCGACGTCGCTCTCGACGCCAAGACGGACGACGCAGGCCTCGCCGCGGATGCTGGTGACGGAAGCCCGCTACGGGACTACTCACGGTCGACCCCACCGCATGCTCCCGAACGAACGAGCTTGCGCGGCAGCAATCGGCCGCCTCCGCTCGCCGTCGCGCTTGGCGAAACAATCGCGACCGACGCCAGCGGCACGCTGGTTCGCGGGGTTGCGCGTAGCGACCTGCTCGCCATCGGGCCGCGTGCGGAGGCGAGCACGCTTGCCGAAACACCCGCTTTCACGACGCAGGCACCAGATGTCGAGCCGACGAGCGTCGTCGGCATGTATACAGCTCCCAGCGCCATCCTGCTCGTCGACGCTGGCGGTGGCTACTTACTCTCGCAGTCCTTGCCTGAGAACATAGGCACTCAATCGGGCCATCTTCGCCGGTCGCGCGGCTGCGGCGGCCCGCCCGGCAGGGTGGAGCTCGGGCGTTGGTCGATCGCCGGTCGCACGCTGATGCTCGCGTCCAAAGACGGCACCGGCACCATCGCGAAGTTTTCTGTGGCCCTCGGCGCCACGGAACTACGTGACGAGTACAGTGGACTAGTTCTTCACCCGCGCACGCTTCCTATCGCGCAGCGTCCACTGGCGCCGGCGACACGGGTCGAAACCGTATTCGCGGCATACCGCGACGCCCAACGACTCGGCAAACCGGTGCTCGTGTTGCTCGTGCCGGACGGCCAAGAGGCATTGATGAAGTTCGGATCCGCGATTGGTGAGTGGCTGAACGATGCAAGCGACGAGCTGATGGTCGCGCTCGCGATGACACATCTCGTGTTCGGCAGCATGACCGAAGTGCGCGCGCTCTTGGACGTAACCTCGCTGCTCCGACCAATGCCGCGCTCGGACCGGCCAATGATGATGTTCGTCGAGACAGACCAGATACCCGCCACCATGTACTTCATCGGTCCGCAGATGCGCGCCGATGCCGATCGCGCTCCCGACCGGGTGGACGCCAGGCGAGCTGCGAGCGCAGCGGTCGAGGCCCTCATCGCGCAGACCGCAGCGCCGAAGGCCCAGCGCCTGTTGCGCAAGGCGCTCGCCGCAGGTACGCGTTTGCGCCTCCGCAGCGCGTGGGCACTCTCGGTCACTCGCCCGCCGTGACCAGCCTCTGACCAGCTCGGGATGTTTGCCTCGCGCTCACACCACGAGGACGCGCACCGATCGGAAGTGCGCCGCGAGACGCGTCAGATCCGCATGGTCGCTCGTCAAGATCACGCCGCCGCGTCGCGCCGCGGAAGCAGCGACGATGGCGTCGATGGCGCTGGCACCTCGAACGGCCGCGACTGCCTCGCCGGCCGCCCGAGCAAGCTCGGCGTCCATCGGCTCGACCAGCATTGCGCCGAGGATCGAGTCGCGCCCGTGTCCAACGTGATCCCGTAGCTCACGCCGCGCGCCGCCGCTTCGCACGCTTCGGTTGCGGCCGCCCGTCAGAGCTCCGCGCCCAGCGTCTCGAGCTGCGCTGGCGACAGTGCGGGCGCCCCGAGCCGATCGAGCAGCGCGCCAAGAGCCTCGTTGTGGCGAAGCAGCTTCGTCCCCTCGGCGACGGCCGCGGAGAGATTGCCCCCATGCACGCGCGAGGCGCGTCGCTTGAGCCACGCGATATCGGCGTCGTCGATTGAGATGCTCACCTTCGCGATGCGCCTCTTCCTACCACGGTGCGACCGCGCCCGCGAGACCGAGGCGAGTTCAGTCCGTACGGATTGGCCATCACGCGCGCGTGACGAGCCGAGCTCAGGAGCGCACTACTTGGCGAGCCGCCAAGGCCCAACGAGCTTGGGTACGCGCCGTTCGAAGATGGTCGTGGCGAACTCCGGCAGTTGGCTGAGTGACTCTATGAGCGACGTCTTCAAGAATCCGTATGTCGATGCGAGGAGCGCCTCAGTCTCAGCCGGACCGAGCACACGGTAGAAGAACGCGATCGCCTCCTGCTGCTCGCGTGAATCAGCGCTGACTGCAGACATCGACTTCTTGCGGTGCTTGATGTACGCGTGCACCGCGTCGAGCGCGCGTGCGTCTCCCACCTCACCGATCGCCCATAGCGCGAAGGTGCGTGCGCGATAGCCCGGGTCGAGCAAGCGCGCGGCGAGATAGTCGGTCTCACTCGCGCCGGCAATCTGCGCGATGCTGAGTATCGCTGTCGCCTTTGCATCCTGCATCGGATGCGCCTCGAGGCTCTTCAAAGCCGGCATGCTCGAGAAGGTTCCGCAGTCGCGCAACGCGATCGTCGCCCAGCAGACATCCCGCTTCCCGCGAGGTCGCGCGATCACTCGAAGAAAGAACTCCTCCGACCATGCGTAGTCCTTGTATGCACCACGCAAGACTGTCTCGATGGTCTGGCGGAGCTCGGGGGTCAGCGAGAATGGCATGCGCGAAGATACGACGACGGCGTCGAGAATGGCAATAGCTGCGCCGGCGGGAAGAACCACCAGACCCGCGTCTGCAACTTCGACCCGGTCATCGCCGTCGGCTGCGCGTAAACGGCCCCCACGCGACGCTGTTTCGCATCGGGGCGACGACGACGACAGAGATTGCAACCCTCTCGCGGGGACCGTCACAACGGATGCCGCTGAGCTCAAGGCACGCATTCAAGCCGGCGTCGAAGCCGGGTGGGGAGTGGCCGAAGTGCACGCGAGGTTCGTCGCGTTCGCGGACGCGGGCAGCCTTTAGAAGGACGCTGAGCGCAGGCTTTTCCAGCCTCTATTTGATGTGGCGGGACTCCGATGAGCGGAAGCCTGACTTGATGGCCGACGTCGGTGATTATGTGGTCGGCTGGTGTCAGCCGCAGGTCAGCGCATGGCGGAACGGCACGCAGGAGTAGGCCGACGGCGATCCGAGTGGCGTCGTGCTCGCCAGCGCAACCGAAGCCGACCGGCCTCTCTGCCGATGAGGACTGGCGAGACAGCGCGTGCGATATGCTTGGGCCCACATGAACGCGAACGGTGCGCCGCCTGGTCGTCCGGCCCTGAACGTCAACTGGCGCGCACTCGTCGGCGTGGCGCTCGTCTCGGCTGCGGGGCTTGTACTTGCGGCAATGCATCACACGGCTGGCGCACCGACATCGGCGAGCCTGTCGCGAAGAGAGCCACGCGCCGTCGCCGAAACGGACTCTCCCGCTGAGCCGATTCTTCCTCGAGAGATCGACATCGACACAGTCGAAGCTGCGCGGATCGCCATCGGTGCGGAAATGGGGTTTGAACTGCAGGCGCGCGACGCACGGATCGGTGCGTTCGCCTTCGATCTGGGGCGTCACAACTACACCGTTGCGTTCTACCGACGTCCGGCAAACGCGCGTCGATTCAAGCGCTTCGGAGACGTGTTCCATCCTACCGGCTTCGACGCGCCGGTGCTCGAAGGCTTACCGCCTGCCCTACTGATGCGCGAGCGTGCGCTGGGACTCGTCTTCAGGTTCAACGTCGGCGATCAAGAGGTCTCGTTCGACCCTGTGCCGCTGATGCGATCGACGGCGGTGAGGTGACACGGGATCGCCTCCTCGGCATCACTCGTCGTGGCGACGCTGTGAGGCGCTGCGCGCTCGTCAGGATCCGGAGAGGACTCCATGCCGAAAGTCTGGCTCCTGCACACTCGGTAGGATGGTTGGGCTGATGGCCATTCGTACGTAGAGCGCGCGGTGGATGGCTGTTGGCGGTGGGTCGACGTCGATTGGCAGGATGCGTGAGACGAGCGCGTCAGGCAGCAAGTACAGGATGACCTCCTCCGACGCGGCTAGCGCCGCTGGGGCGCGACCGACGTCGAGGGCAGCGACCGCCGGCGGAATGGGTTCGCCGAAGAGGATGTGCGCCCATGCGGTGTCGAACGCGCGCGCTTCGGCGTCGTCGAGGCCGCGCCCGAGGAGCGCCGCGATGATCGCCGCGCGCGTGGAAGCGGCGTCGCCGGAAGTCGGCGGCGGGACATCGACGTCGGCGCCCGGCGCCGGCGGATTGAAGCGCGTGATAGCGAGTCCTCGATACCCGCGACGGATGCGGAAGGCTGGTCCGGGCACCGCGACGTCACCGTTGTTGTGCACGCGTACGGTGCCATCGTCCGACCAGGTCACAGCGAAGGGCAGCTGCGCAGCGTCGACGCGCGCACGATAGAAGAGGTGATTGCGCGTCGACCCGTCGCGCAGGTGCAGGCACGAGGCTGTCGTCGTGTCGTAAAACGGATCTTCGAGCGCCTCGCAATAGTGATCCTCTGCGTCGCACGCCGTGCGTGACACCGGTGGCGTAGGGCACGACGCGCCGCCGGCCCGCAAGCCGATCCAGCGCGCCTCGTTCTCTGGCCCCCTCGCCGGCGCCGGCGCCACCTCGAGCATCTTGCCGGCGGGCGCAGTGACGCGCACCGATAGGTTCACGTCGCCCGCTCCCTCGACGTGGACGTAGACGACTGGCTTCAAACCGACCGCGTCGTCGAGGGCGCTGCCGTGCGGTGTTAGGCGATTGAGCACGTCAGTTCTAACCGGGTCCGACGTCACTTCGACGCCGCCCGTCATCGCGACCGCGTCCAGGCTGTCGGCAGACGCCACGGCGATCAGGCCCCACTCGTGCACGGAGAAGCGCTGCGCGGGAGTCGGCGCAGCGTCCGAGCTACCACACGAGGTGAGGACGATCAGCGCGAGTAGCGGCAGACGTTTCATGCGGCAGAGCGTAGAGCATCCATCGGCGATTTGGTCTACCGTGACCGCGCAATGACGACATTCGCGCGCTCCGTCGAGATCGCGGCACCACAGGCGTGGCTCTTCGCGATCATGCAGGACTACCCGCGGCGCCTCGCGTGGGATGAGTTCTTGTCGAAGGCGGAGCTCGTCGGCGACGCGACCGAGGCCGGCCTCGGCGCGCGGGCGTGGTGCGTGGATCGCGCGGGCCGCGGCATGGAGACCGTGTACGTCGCATTCCGTCCGCCCGGGCGCGTCGCGGTGAAGATGACGAAGGGGCCGTGGATGGTGTCGTCGTTCGCGGGCTCGTGGGTCTATCGCGCGCTTGGTGACACGCGGACGGAGCTCACGTTCCGCTACGCGCTCGAGCTCCGACCGCGCTGGCTCGGCTCGCTCGGCGACCGCTTACTCGCGGGGTACTTCGAGCGCGACATGACACGAAGGCTCGCGTCGGCGAAGGCGCGGCTCGAGCGGCTTTACCAAGAGGAGCGCCGGGCGGAGTTGGTGTGAGCGTCACATCCGCTTCGCAAGGTATTGGCCGAGGCGGACGCTCTCACGCAGCGCGGCGAAGCGGGGTGGCGAATGTACAGGTACTACAGCCCCGATGATCAGAAGTCATGGGTCGCCGCCCCTGGCGCCTCTGTTTGCGGTAGCCCTCTGTGCCAACGCTGGACGCGTTAGTCAGTCTGCGCGGTGCGAGCACGATGTGCGTTATTCTGCATTGGCTCCAGGTGGAGCCGAGTTGACTGGCGGGTGTGGATCGAGAGAATCGCAGATGGGATTGGGTGCGGACGCGCTCAGCTCAAGACCCGCCGTCAACCGACTTCGCCTCATTCGCCTTCGCCTCATCCGCCTTCGCCTCATCCGCCTTCGACGCTGCCGACTTGGCATTGCGGTGCTTCCACCACTCGAGCGCGCCGGGGAGGACGGAGATCACGACGATGGCGATGATGATCTTCTCTACGTGTTTGCCGACCCACTCGAACTGGCCGAGGAAATACCCCATCAGCGTCATCGAGAGGATCCACGCGGCTGCGCCGACCACGTTGTAAACGAAGAAGTCGCGGTAGCGCATCTTGGCGACGCCGGCGACGACGGGGACGAAGGTGCGCACGAGGGGCATGAAGCGCGCGATGATGATCGCCTTGCCGCCGTGCTTCTCGTAGAACGCGCGCGCGGCTTCTACGTGGGACGGCTTGAAGAAGCGCGACTCCTGCTTGCGGAAGATCGCCGGGCCGAGGCGCTTGCCGATGTAATACGAGGTCGCGTCGCCGAGGATCGCGGCGGGGATCAGCAGCGCCTGCAGCAAGAAGATGTTGAGGACGCCGCGGCCCGCGAAGAGGCCCGCGACGAACAACAGCGAGTCGCCGGGCAAGAAGAAGATCATCGCCCCGGTCTCGAGGAAGATGATGGCGGTCAGCGCCGGATAGCCACCCCAGCGGATGAGCTCGCCCGGGTCGCGGAGGTTGTGTAGGACCCATTCGAAGAAAGCCACGGCGCGCGTATAGCAGAGGTCGAGCACCCACGCTGAGCATCCGCACCTACGCTGACCATTGCTTCGGGCGCGCACGCTGTGGGATACGTGGCAGCCGTGACCGCTCTGCTCCTCGTACTCCGCCGCTTCTACGACACGGCCGCTCAGTCGCGGCTCCAGCGCGCGCCTGCGGTCGTCGCGCTGCTCGCGGCGCTGCTGGTGCTCGCGCCTTGGGGCGGCGTCGGCTGCAAGTCGCGCGAGGGGCTGACCGTCGGCGCGTATCTCTCGATGACTGGCGCGACGGCGGACTTCGGCATTCAGTCAAAGCGCGGCTTCGACATGGCGTTCGAGGACGTGAACCGCGCGGGCGGCGTGCGCGGCAAGCCGGTGTCGCTGGTGGTGCTCGACACGCAGGGCAAGGCGGACGAGGCCGGCAACGCGGTCGCGCGGCTCATCGACGTCGAGGGCTCGGTGGCGATCCTCGGCGAGGTGGCGTCGTCGCTGTCGCTCGTCGGTGGGCGCATCTGCCAGCGCAAGGGCGTGCCGATGATCTCGCCGTCGTCGACCAACGCGGCGGTCACGCAGATCGGCGATCAGGTCTTTCGCGTCTGCTTCATCGATCCGTTTCAGGGCTACGTGATGGCGCGCTTCGCGAGCGATCACATGCACTACACGCGCGTCGCCGTGTTCCGCGACGTGCGCAACGACTATTCAGTCGGGCTCGCGCGCTCGTTCATCGAAGAGTTCCGCCGCGCCGGTGGGCAGATCGTCACCGACCAGAGCTACAGCGCGGGCGACACCGACTTCGGCGCGCAGCTGACCTCGATCAAGGCCGCGCAGCCCGAGGCGATCTTCATCCCTGGCTACTACGGCGACGTCGGCAACATCGCGCGGCAGGCGCGGCGGCTCGGCGTGAACGCGACGCTGCTCGGCGGCGATGGCTGGGACTCGCCGCAGCTGCGCGAGATCGGCGGGCCGGACATCCTCGGCGCGTATTACTCGAACCACTTCGCGCCCGACAATCCGTCGCCGCGCGCGCGCAGCTTCATCGAGCGCTATCGGCGCCGCCACGGCGAGCTGCCGACCTCGCTCGCCGCGCAGGGCTACGACGCCGCGATGATGTTGTTCGACGCGATGCGCCGCGCGCCCGATCTGCGCCCTGCCTCGATCCGCAACGCGCTCGCCGCGACCCGCGACTTCGCTGGCGTCACCGGCATCATCACGATGGACGCGCAGCGCAATCCCATCAAGCCCGCCGTCGTGCTGCGCGTCACGGCCGCCGGTGACGTCTTCGAGACGATGGTCGAGCCGGTCTCGCTCGACGAACTCGCGGCCGCCAACGCCGCAGCGCCCGAGCACGCCGAGGTCGACGCGCCCAATCGCCCGCGCGGCAGCGGAATCAGCGTCTTCTTCCAGCAGCTTGTCAACGGGCTGAGCGCTGGCAGCATCTACGCGCTGATCGCGCTCGGCTACACGATGGTCTACGGCGTGCTCGGCCTGATCAACTTCGCGCACAGCGAAGTGTTCATGATGAGCGCGTTCGCCGGCTTTTATTGCGCCGGCTGGCTCGGCTACAAGCAGGGCCTGCCGTTCCCGCTCGCCGCAGCGCTCGCCGTGCTGGTGTTCGCGATGGCGGCCGCCGCGACGCTCGGCGTGACGATCGAGCGGCTCGCGTACCGACCGGTGCGCAACGCGCCGAGATTGACGCCGCTGATCACCGCGATCGGCGTGTCGCTGCTGCTGCAGAACCTCGGCATCTTCTTCTTCAGCGCGACGCCGCGCAGCTTCCCGTCGATCATCGCCGAGTCGCGCTACGAGATCGGCGGCGTGGTCATCACCAACGTGAAGCTCGTCATCTTCGCGGTGTCGATCGTGCTGATGATCGCGCTCGATCGCTTCGTGAAAAAGACGTGGACCGGCAAGGCGATGCGCGCGGTCTCGGTAAACCCTGCGGCCGCGCGGCTGATGGGCATCCCGGTCGATCGCACCATCTCGCTCACCTTCGCGATCGGCTCCGCGCTCGCGGCGGCGGGCGGCGTGCTGTTCGGCCTCGATCAGACGAAGATCGAGCCGCTGATGGGCGTGCTCATCGGTCTGAAGGCGTTCGTCGCGGCGGTGCTCGGCGGCATCGGCAACATCCCGGGCGCCGTGCTCGGTGGCCTGCTCATCGGTCTCGCCGAGCAGCTCACCGCTGGCTACATCTCGGCCGACTACCGCGACGCGATCACCTTCGTGATTCTCGTCGCGGTGCTGCTGTTCCGACCACAAGGACTTCTGGGCGTCGTACGCCAAGAGAAGGTCTAAGAGCGGTCGAAAAACAGGCTCAGAGCGGCTTACGTCCTCGCGCGGCTTGGTCACGTACCAGGGCGTACGCTCCCTCGCCGTGCTCCGGGCGCGCTCGCTCTGCGCCTATTTTTGGACCGCTCTTGGGATCACAAGAGCAAAACCTGCACACGCCGCGGATTGAGTGGCCCACCGGCAGGCGTTAGCGTGGCGATGCCATGAGTGAGCCTGCTTCCTGCGAGTCTTGCGGGCGCCCGATGAGTGCGGTCGCTGCGCGCTGTCCGCACTGCGG
>Ga0209181_10005063_pt1 | contig 19169 bp, 19 predicted proteins | sample MAT05_FD_187208 | JGI IMG/M metagenome (GOLD analysis project Ga0209181, IMG submission 187208) | Freshwater microbial communities from Lake Fryxell liftoff mats and glacier meltwater in Antarctica - MAT-05 (SPAdes) (version 2) | ecosystem: Environmental > Aquatic > Freshwater > Ice > Liftoff... | reverse complement strand
TGGTTCCGCTTCGACGTGGGCAGTACCCGCGTACCAGACAGGTTCTCTGCGCCCCGGCCACGCGGGCGCGTTCCCGCTGGCGGCGAAGTACCACCCGCAGTGGATTCGCGACAATGCGCTCGGCCAAAACACCCTGTGCCAGGTAGAGAGTCTGGTGCGCCATCTGCCGCTACGAGCGGGCATGCGCGTTCTCGATCTCGGTTGCGGTAAGGGCACCAGCTCGATCTTCATGGCACGCGAATTCGGGATCGAAGCGTGGGCAGTGGACCAGGCGACCTGCCCAACCGAAATTCGTCAGCGGGCGATCGACCTGGGGTGTGAAGGGACGGTGTTTCCCCTTACGGCGGAGGCGCACAGTCTGCCGTTCGCCAAGGAGTTCTTCGACGCAGTGATCGCCATCGACTCCTTTCACTACTTCGGCACGGACGAGCGATACCTGGAATACGTCATGCAGTTCATCAAGCCCGGTGGGTTCATCGGCGTAGTGGATATCGCTTTCACTCGCGAGCTTCGGTGTACCGGGGACGCCCCGGAATATCTGCGTCAAAAGTACCCGAAGCACTGGTCGTTTGTGCACACCGCCGAATGGTGGAAGCAGCACTGGGAGAAAACGGGACTGGTTGACATGGTGTGCGCCGAGCTCTTGCCCGATAGTGCAGACCTCTTGCGCAACTATGTGCAAGATCGACCGCCCGAGCAGGATGCGGACTGCATCATGCAGGCAGTGCCGCAGGATCATACTGGCTTGATCGCGCTCGTCTGCCTGGTTGCACGCAAAAGATGATGCGTCGACGTGGCTCGCGGCGGGGATAGGCATGTCAAACACCGCCAACCCCTGAGCGGCCGCTGCTCACGCTACGGGCACCCTGCGCGACGCTGGCGTGGCGGCCGACCCGGAGGATTTGCATAGTGGGTTCGAGCTATGGCGGTTAAGCGAGCCTGATGGGCGTTATCCGGGAGCCGGATCTCTACCAATGCGCGATAGATATGTACGGCGTGACGAATCTGAACGAACTCTTCAGCGGTGGGGATATTTCTGACCAGCTGTCCGGGCGGGCTTACCTCAAGGCTGCGAAGGAAGGCCGAGAAGCCCGTGGAGACGTTGTATTTTGCCTCGGAAGGCCACGGGTTCAGCCGGTTGGAGCATCGCGTGCAGGCCTACCAGCGCGTGCTCGATTTTCTCGCCCGGCACATTGGCGGGGGCGGGAGCTAGCAGTTTTCGCGACGCCCGGATGCATGGCGACAGACCAGGGCGTTACCTTCCGCCGCCAGCGGCAGCAGCCGATAACCCTCGGCGCGGGTCAGCCACGAGACCCAGGCGCGGCCGCCATCGCTCACGAGAACCGGGTGGTCGGCGGTGCCCGCCGAACGCCCCAGGACCTGGGGGGGCGACCAGTTCCGGCCCCCATCCACCGACCGCATGACGACCACCTCGGTGGACTGGCCGTCGTACTCCCGCCACGCAAGCCACAGGTCGTTACTCACCGCCAGCAACTGGGGCCGGGCGGGCTGCCGGGCAGGATTGCCGAGCGGCAGGGGCGAGGAAAACGTCGCGCCCGCGTCAGCCGAACGGGCGTAGAACAACCCCTTGCGCGTGTCGCTCGCGGTGAACCACGCCACGTGGTATGCGCCGTCTTCCGCCACCGCGATGGACGGCCCGTGGTGCGGGCAGGCGTCAATCTGCCAGTCGTCGACACTCACCCTGTGGACCGGCCCCACGACGGTGGGCGCGCTGAACGCCGTGATCGCGTGGTCCCGCGCCTTGCCATAAAGGCTTCGCCAGATCACCACCGGCCGGCCGGCGCCGGCGAAGTCCACGCCGACGCGGCAGCACTCGCAGGTGTTCGGACGCACCGTAATGGGTTCGCCAAAAGTCGCGCCGCCGTCGTTGGACCAGGCCGCGTACACCGCGGCTCCCGCGTACTCGCGGCCGGCTGCCTTCTCGGCCGCCAGGTCCCGCTTGTCAATCCACGCGGCAAAGACCGAACCGCCAGGATCCAGTGTCAGCGACAGGAAACGCTTTCCGGCCGGATTCACATTCAGTGGGCGCGGGTCGGAGAACACCCGGCCACCAGCGGCGGAATGGGCGTAAAAGATCTCCCCGTGGAACTGCACATCGGTCATCACGGCAAAGCCGACGGTCACGCGGCCGGACCGGTCCGCCACGATCTGCGGACGCGCGTCGGCCGAGTGATCGAGCCTCACCGGCCCGCGCGTGATCTCCACCGTCGCGGAAAAACTGTGGCCCTGGTCGGTCGAGCGTGCCGCATAGATTCGGCTGGCAGAGCTCCACGCAAGCCAGAGGGCCCCATCGCTCGCGAACGCGGGCGTGGCCTCCACGGCGCAGGCGAATTCCGGGCCATCACAACGCGCGGCGGGACCGGCCTGGTGCTGCTGAAGGTCCGCCGACCAACCCGCCCCGCTACCGGCGGCGAGGAATAGCAGGAGGGCCCCTCGAATCCTGGCTCTCACGGTCAGAACTTCCGGCTGACGCCGCCATAGAGGCTGAACGGCATGCCCGGCGCGTACTGGGGAAGGCCGTTCGAGACCTGGGCGGAGTTGGCCCACCGGGTGTCGAGGAGATTGGTCGCCCGCACGAACAACTGCCAGTCGCTGCGGGTCTCGTAGTTGATCCGCAGGTTGACCAGGTTGTGGCCGTCGTACTTCGCGGTATTCGCGTCGTTCAGCCAGTACGAACCGAGGTAGACCAATTCGGCCTCGATCGACAGGCCATCCAGCCGGTCCGGGGCATAGCCGAGGACCACATTGTCGATATTCTCCGGAGCCGACGGCAGTGTGTTTCCGCTGAAGTCCACGTTGACGCCATTGACGAACGCCACCCAGTCCTCGTACTTGCTCTTCGACCGGCTCGCGGCGACGTCCAGGCGCCACTCCGGCAGGAACTGCCAGCCCAGGGCGGCCTCGATGCCGTCGTGGCTCGTCTCTCCATTGTTCGTCTGGGTCGGGCCGGACCCGTCGTTGAATGTGAGGATGTCGTCGCGCTTGCTCATCGTGTACACCGACAGCTCCCAGGAGAGGGTCGGCGTCGGCGTGGCCCGCAGGCCGATCTCGTAGCTGTCCACTTTCACGGGTTTGAGGCTGGTCGAGTCCTGATTCACGCCCGGGCGGAACAGCTGGCCCTCCTGGGGCACGCGGAAAGATTCCTTGTAAGCCACGAAGCCGTTGAAGGTGGGCGTGAAGGCCCAGGTGGCGCCCAGGCTCGGACTCAGCCGGTCATAGGCCACGTCCTGGTCTTCCGGACGGGTGAACTGCCGGACCGGGCTGGTCGGCCCGTTCCCGGTGTCGAACGCGCCATCCGCCAGGTTGTTCTCGTAACTGAAGTCGAGCACGTCGAAGCGCAGGCCGGCCGTTACCCGCAACCGCTCCACGGGCGTGGTCTCAACCTGCACGTAGGGCGAGATCTGGGAGAAGGTCACATCATAGTCGTAGATCCGGCCCTGGTTGGTGTAGCTCTCGTAGACCGGCCCGTTGCGCGTGGCCCAGATGCGGTCCTCCTCGCGGGACCCGGGGCTGTAGTCCAGGTCCATGCCGGTGATCAGGCGGGTGTTCCAGGGCGCGAAGTCCTGCCGGTACTTGATGAGCGTGCCGACAGAGTAGTACGACGTGGTAAAGATGACGGGATCGAAGGCCAGCGTGAAGGTGGGCAGGAGGTCCATCTCGCTCCAGCGGAAGTACGGCGTCACCGTCATGACGCCGTCACCCGCGGCCTGCTCCCAGTCGATGGAGGTCCGGGCGCTCTTCACCTTGCGATAGGCAAACGGGGTGTAGTTGCGGGTCGGGTCGTTCTTGTAATCGTCCTCGGACAGAAAGCTGAGCGCGCCGGTATCCTGGTCGATGTTGGTGGCCGAGACGATGGCCTTCAGCTTGCCGTCCCCCGCCAGGGCGCGGTCGCCCCGCAAGGTGATCGTCTGCCGGTCGTAACCGCTCTGGTCCCGCCAGCCATCGCTGTGGGTGACGTTCAGGTCGGCGCGGGCACCGACATCACCCCAGGTGTTACTGGCCGACACCAGGCTTCGCAGCCAGGTGTAGTCGCCGGCCTCGAACATGACCCGCAGTTCGGGCTCCGCCGAGGGAGCCCGGGTGAGGATATTGACCACGCCGCCGATGGCATCGCTGCCCTGGAGCGCGGTACCGGGGCCCCGGATCACTTCGATGCCGCCCGCCTGGGGCAGGTTCACTTCGTACATGGCGTTGTGGTTGAAGAAGCCTGAGGCCCGGACGGGCACGCCGTCCTCCAGATAGAGGTACACCGGACTGGTGCCAATGGGCTGCCGGATGCCGACGATACTGCCCTCGCCGTTTGTCTGCTGCACTGAAACGCCCGGCACCCGGCCCAGGATATCCGACGGATGGCCCGGCCTGACCAGATCGATTTCCTCGACCGGCACCACGGAGATCGAGATCGGCGTCTCGGCGCGCAGCGCCTCTTCGCGGGTGGTGGTGACGATGATCTCGTTGCTGCTGCGCGAAGAGGCGGCAGCCATCGCGGGCGACAGGAATGAGGCGATGATCGGGACGAGGAGGGGAACTGCAGCGTGGCGTGCCATGGGATACCCTTTTGCGGTGAACACTCAGCGAATCGGCTCGAGTAAAATAAGCCCAATCCCCGCGGCAGCCGTGCGGCGATTTGTCACGCCACGGGAGTACCGGATACGGTCCGCAAATCGGCCTCGTGGGAGTACCATTCCAGTGGACCATCGAGCGGAGGGATGCCCGGCGTGATAACCCGACGTGTGGCCATCGGCGGAGTGCTGGCCGCCCTGGCCGGGAAAGCTAACGGCGCGACGCCGGCGTTTCGTCCGTTGCAGGCCGGCTCGTTCGGCACCCTGGTGGGCGCCCGCCGCAATCAGCCGTTTCTGCTGATCCTCTGGTCCATCACCTGCGGTCCCTGCCGGGACGAGTTCGCGCTGTTGCGCGAGATGCGCTTGCGCCACCCGGGCTTGCCGCTCGTGCTGGTCTCAACCGACGATCACGGCGACGCGGTTGTGGCAGGCAAGGCGCTCGAGGAGTTCGGGATGGCCGGCGAAGAATCCTGGATCTTCGCGGACGACGCCCAGAAACTGCGCTACGAGATCGATCCCGGCTGGTATGGGGAACTGCCCCGGGCCTACTTCTACGACCCGCGCCACCGCCGGGAAGGCGTCAGCGGGCGCCTGGCGCGGGCCCGGATTGAGCGCTGGCTCGAGAGCTGGAGCGGCAAGCCGGCCCCGGGCTGAACCTACTGCTCGCCGGCGTCGCCTGGGCCCAGCGGCTAACCCAGTCCCACCCAGTCCTGCACCGTGCGGGTAATCGCGCAACGAACTGCCGCGCTCGGACGCTTATCAAGACAACGGGTTAGTTTTGAAAGTCGTCCTCATAATGCTGAGGTCGGTAGTTCAACTCTACCCATCACCACCAATAACCTCAGGCAGTTGCGAGCCTTCCCCGCGATCGTGTGCGGGTCATTGCGGGACTTTTTCGGGAGTCGGATTCACACACTTTGGCTGCCGCCGCGATTAGGTGGGTCAGCTCAGCCGCCCGCTTTCGCGCTGTTCTCCAGGCGGAGTCAAGCATCTTGGTGACCGGTCTCTCCTTGTAGGTGAACACCCGCGTGGCATGCCCGCCATGCTGCTTGTCGATCACTGACCGGGCCACATCGTTCAACACGATCAGTCGGTCCTCGATGTTTGTGACGAACTGTTTGGGGATCACGAACACGCTCGTCCCGAGTTCCCTCACCGGACATTCCCAGTCTCACTGCAGCACAGTTATCGCGACAAACATCTGCGCAAAGTGGAGCTGAAAAACGCTGCAAAGTCTTTCCCGGTATTGCCCTGGACATGTGTCGGTCTGCCCCGGGGGGGTCGCAAGTCAGCCCGCTTACTAGTTCTGTTCCGTAGCCGTGCCGACGTGAACCCGGAAATCCGACCAGCTGGTTGTCCCGCGACGTAGAATCTGTGCGCGATCTGAGGAGTACACCGTGGAGGCCGCCCGGCCTGATGACGCCAGAGCAGAAGGAGCGGGAGGAGTTGGTGCGGATCGGCGGCGTAATGAGTGGCCGCCCCCTGCTGCCCGGCAATCTCGTCACGCCGCTGTTCAGCGGTGAACAAGCTTACCCGGCCATGCTGGAAGCCATCGCGGGGGCGCGGCACTCGGTGTGGCTGAGCTCCTACATCTTCTCGGGTGCCGGCATCGGTGAGCGATTTGCCCTAGCGCTGTCCGACGCTCAGGCCCGCGGGGTCACGGTGCGGGTGTTGCTCGACGGTATCGGCGATCTTTACTACCGGCCACGCGGTAGCACGCTGTTGCGGCGGCACGGCGTGGTCGTGCGAATGTTTCAGGTGCCGCGGCGGTTTCCACCCATGCTGCACCTTAACCTCCGTAATCACCGCAAGCTGCTGATCGTCGATGGCCGCTCCGCCTTCCTGGGCGGGATGAATATTGGCGATCATCACTACGCCGGGGCGCGCCGCCCCCCCCAATTTGCGCTTCAGCGTTGAGGGCCCGGTAGTCCGGCAGCTCGAACAGGTTTTCACAGCGGACTGGCACTACGCCGCCGCAGAGGATCTGGCGGTCTCACGGAAAGATCCGCCATCATCCGGCCCCGCCGCCTGCCGCGCCCTCACCGACGGCCCCAACGAGGAGCTTGAGACCATCCAGCTGGTGATGCTCGGCGCGCTGGCCACTGCGCACCGCTGCGTGCACAGCATGACACCCTATTTCATCCCTACCCCGGAACCGGCGGGGCATTACAGGCGACCGCATTGCGCGGCGTTGAGGTGGTCCTGATCCTGCCCGAGCGCAGCAACCTTCCGTGGCTGGATTGGGCTACCCGTCACTGGCTCAGGCCGCATCTTCAGCGCGAGATTCGCGTGTTCTGGCGCAAGCCGCCGTTCGCGCACTCGAAGATGTTCCTGGTCGACGACTACCATGCGCTGGTGGGCTCAGCAAACCTCGACTCACGCAGCCTCCGCCTGAATTTTGAGGTCATGCTCGAAGGGTACGATACCGATCTGGTCTCGAACCTCGGGCAGCACTTCGCGCAAGTCCGCCCCGAGTCCCGCGAACTCGTGCTGCAGGAACTTGAAAAAAAGCCCCTGGCCGTGCGTCTGCGCAACGCAGTGCCCGGGTTGTTCTCGCCGTACGTGTAGCAACAGTCTGTCGACATCCTGGATTTATGGTGTAGGCTCTTGGCTAATATGGCAGTAAGACCATTCACCGTGAAGATCGACCGAGTCCTGGTCGCTACGGATTTCTCGGCCGCTGGCTACCGCGCGGTGCAGTCGGCTGCAGATCTGGCGCGACGCGAGAAGGCGGCGCTCCGCATCCTGCATGTCGTCCCCTCGGGGCGACAGCTGGCGGGCTTCTGGGGGTCCAGCAACCCGGCCATGCATCACGTGCACGGCCAGGCTGCGGTGGCGCTCAGTCGCCTGGCCGAGGCGATCGACCCGGCCCGCCAGCTGGAGCTGTCCACCGGCGTGGTCACCGGGCCCGCGGCCCGCAAGATTGCCGGTGCGGCGAGCGAGTATCGCGCCGATATGCTCGTGATCGGTGCGCACGGTGAACACGAAACGACGACCGGTCAGCCAGGACTCGGCGGCACGGCGACCAAACTCGTGGGTACCGCGCCCTGCGCACTGCGGCTCGTGCGACTTCCGCCCCAGGCCGGACCGGCCAGCGTCCTCGCCGCAGTCGATCTGAGCGAGCTGTCCGTGCCAATTCTCCGGTGGGCGGCCGGGCAGGCGGCAGGCGGCCACCTGCATGTTCTGCACGCCTACGAGGTGCCTTTTGCCTCGCGCCTGGAGGCCTACGGATTTGCGGCGGGCACGTTGGATGTGTACACGGAAGACGAGCAAGGGAGACTGGACCGGGAGCTGGCCTCGCTCGTCGCCGAGGCGGGCTGCGACCCGGACGTCCACCGGATCATCGAGCGCGGCGACACCGCGTCCCGTCTGTTCGCGCAGATCCGCAGATTGCACCCCACCCTGGTCGTTCTGGGGACGCACGGCGCAAGCAAGGGTCGGCCCGCGAGCACGAAGTTCGGAAGTGTCTGTCGCTATACTGCCGCCTTCTCGCCGACCGATGTGCTGATCATCCCGCGCTCGGCTCTTCCTGGCCCCCGGTGAGGCCCCAGTCTCCGTCAGCCCAGGGGTCGTACAAACAAAGAGGTCACAATGTTCAAGCGAATTCTGATTCCCACCGATGGCTCCCCAATTGCGATTAAAGCCGCCAAGGCCGGTATTGCCCTCGCAAAAGCCCTTGGTGCCAAGGTAATCGGCTGTTTCGTCGTCGAAGAAGTCCAACCGGTCTTCGGTGCGCGCGCCATGGTCAGCCAGCAGATGATCGACGAGTTTAACCAGAGCAATCGTGAAGCAGGGCAACGGCATGTCGATGCAATCGGCAAGATCGCCGCTCGGCTGGGCGTGCCCTTTACTCCTGTGGTGAGCAGGGACCACCCTCCGCATGAAGGGATTGCCAATGTCGCGAAGAAGCACAAGTGCGATGTCATTTTCATGGGGACGCATGGCCGCAGTGGCTTGAACAAGCTCATGATGGGGAGTGTCGCGCAGAAGGTGCTGATGCACTCGGCACTTCCGGTCTTGGTGTATCGCTGAGTCTCCAGTGACAGGTAAGCGCAGCACGACGTCGAGCGTCACCCCGGTTGCCACAGTGCTGGTGCCTACGGACTTTTCCAAGGGCGCCGAGCGGGCACTGGCACGCGCCTTGTACATTCCACTTCAGCGCGGTGCGGCCGTGCACTTGGTGCATGCGCTGACCCCACTGCTGTACCAGGAGCCGCTGCGCAGGGGCCAGGCGGAAACAGCCATCAAGAGTAAGATGGCGCGGGCCAGGGCCCTCACGAAGAAACGCGGGATCAGGGTCTCGATAACCGGTAACGTGGTCGTTCGGCGGCCCTTTGAGGAGATCGTGCGCCAATCGCGCCTGCTGGGCGCATAACTGATCGTTCTGGCACGCCACAGTCGTCGGCCAGTGCGCGATCTGTTCGTCGGCAGTACCGCGGACCACTCTCGAGACCTTGCTGCGTGTCGTCGGCTCGGCGGCACCCCAGATTGTGCTGGCTCACGCCTATCGCATACCGTTCGAAGGGTTTGCGCACCCATCCTATCCCTACAGCCGCGACCACCGGCCCCGCAGCGATGCGCGTGCGCAAGCTGCAACGAAAGCCGCTGAAGTGCTGGCCGCGCTGCCCCGGTGGGGGGTTTCTTGGCGCACTGAACTGGCCTACGGCGATGCCCGTACCGCTGCATCGACCGCCGCGCGAGACACAAAGGCAGATCTGATCGCAATCGGGACGCACGCGCGATCCGGGCTGTCCGATTACCTCGTGGGAAGCATCGCCGAGTGGTTATTGGCTGCCGCCCCCTGCGACGTCCTGATTGCCAGGCCTGCGCGCTTCACCTTCCGGCCGCTGTAGCCGGCGCCTCACTTCGCGCTTCGGACCCGAACGACCAGCTTGCGTGCTTCTTCCGTCCACAACACCAGGCTTGCCACCGCCACGATGGGCAGCAGGTCGGCCGGCGGGATCGGCACGGTGTGGAACAGTTCGTTCAGCGGCGGCCAGTACAGCACGGCTCCCTGCAACACGATGCTCAAGGACAGCCCGCCCAGCAGCCAGCGGTTGCGGACGATGCCGAATGACAAGGCGGAGCGTGTGGCGGACTCGCAATTCAGTACGTTGAACCACTGGCACACCGCCAACACGGTGAAGGTTTCGGTGCGCACCATCTCGTAGGCCATGCCATCGGCCTGCCGCCAGACGAACCAGCGAGATGAACACCTGGCAGCCATGGCGCTGTCCTGCGGGCCGATTGCTGCGCCGCCTTCCGTGAGCGCGCCTTGCGGCGCGTAGCCCACGCCCGAGACGTCGAGGTGGCGCCCGCCAGGCAACCACAGGGCGCTCACGGTCATTTCGTTGCGGGTCAGGGTGCCGTCTTGTCACTGCAGATCACCGTGGTGGAGCCCAGCGTCTCCACGGCAGACAGACGGCGGATGATCGCGCCACGAGCCGCCATGCGCTGCATGCCCACCGCAAGCGCGATCGTCATCGCAACCGGCAGGCCCTCGGGCACCATCGAAACCATCTGGCTGATCGCCACCATCACTACATCAACCAGTGGCAGCCTGCGCAGCAGGCCGAGCGCCACCACGGCGACGAACAAGAGCAGTGCACCGGCTACCAGGTAGCGGCCGAACTGCGTGATGCGCAGTTCCAGCGGAGTCTTCGGCTCCACCGCGGATTCGGTCAGCCGTGCGATGCCGCCGACCTCGGTGTGCGTGCCGGTAGCCGTGACTACGGCCCGCGCGCGGCCCGCCGTAATGTAGGTCCCCGAGAAGACCATCTTGCGCCGGTCGGCCAGGCCCGTAGCTTCAGGCAATGCCGCCACGCCCTTGGACACGGGCACTGACTCGCCCGTCAGCGCCGCTTCGGCCACCTGCAGCTGGGCTTCCTCGATCAGTCGTGCATCGGCGCCGACGGCGTCGCCGGCAGCCAGCAGGAGCGTGTCGCCGGGCAGCGCGTTGACCAGCACCACGGCGAGGATCACGCCCGCATCGCCGCCGAGGCGTTCCAGTACCGACGCGGCGTCGAGTCCGTGCCAGGGGGCGGGAATGGGGCTGGCCATTAGTGTGATTCTCTCAACGGGACAAGGACACTGTCACGACGATGAAGACCGCGTAGGCCGCCAGCAGCGCGAGGCCCCGCTGGCGCGAGAGAGCGCCTGAGTGCGGCAACATCAGCAGCAGCATGAGTACGCCGAACGCCAGCGCCGCGACCACCTGGCCAGGTGGCGCCTGGATGGGGTGAATCGTAGCAGCGACGCCAACGATGGCCAGTCCGTTGAACAGGTTGCTGCCCAGCAAAGTGCCCAGCCCCACGTCGTCGTGGCCGCGCAGGCGGGACAGCAGCACCGTCACCAGTTCGGGCAGCGAGGTCCCGATGGCTACCACGGTAACCCCGATCAGGTACGGGTGAACCCCCAACGCCTCGGCGAAGCCGGAAGCCCCGGTCACGAACAGACGACCGGCCAGGAGGAGGCCGGCGAGGCCCGCCAGCAGAAACAGCCATGCGCGCCCAGGGCGGCCCGGTGCACTGTCCGCCGTCATTGACTCCCGGCGGTGGGCGATCGCCTGCCGGGCGACCAGCGTCAACCAGAGCGCGAACAGCGTCAGCAGCAGTGCGCCCTCCGCGCGCGACAACGTGCCATCCAGCGCCAGAAGCAGGGTAAGGACGGGGACGCTCAGCGCGAGCACAAAGTCGCGCCTCCACTCAGCCCAGCGCACGACCAGCGCCCCGAAGAGCAGCGCGCCTCCCAGGATCAGGCCGATATTCACCACGTTGCTGCCCAGTGCGCCTCCCAGGCCGATCTCTGGCCGGCCGGAGAGGGCAGCCAGGCTCGATACGGTCAGCTCGGGGCTCGACGTCGCGAAGGCGGCGAGCGTGGTCGCCACCAGCGCCCTGGGCAGCCGCAGCCATGCCGCTACGCCGAGCACGCCCCTGAGGAAGGCCGAGCCGCCCAGCGCGGCCAGGGGAATAGCGGCGAGCAGGGTGAGGAAATCAGTGGTGACGAGGGAACCGCTCATGATCAGCATCCGGCCGGTCAGAATAGCTCCCCGTCACCAGGGATGGCCGGCGGCGCATGCCCCTGCGCGGCCATGCGCTGACCGGCGTTGACCGCAGCGATGTTACATTGGTACCCGGGCCGCGTTCATGGGCCGGACTTCCTGCCCGCCGCCGGGTTCCCCCCGGTAGACCCCTTGCCGCACACGTCGTCAACCAGCTTCTCAGCGGCAAACCAGTCCTCCTGCTCCAGACCTTGCGCAAACCCGCGCTTCTCCGCAAGGAAATAGGCCGCCTCGGCGATCATGGCGTGCCGGGCGGCCGGGCCCATGACTGACTCGTGCCGCATGGCTGCCGCGGGTTGCGAGCCCGCCCCGACTGCAGCCGTCGTATCCGCGCTGACCCTGCTGGCCTTCCTGATCCTGCTTACGTTCACGATGGGTCTCCAGGTGAGATGACAACTGGCGTTACGAGTGAGTAAGACTCCGCGAAGGGAGAGTAGTTCCGGTCCTTGGGCACTGATCCATAGTGAGTACTTTCCCGTACTGGCGGTCACCCCCGGCTCGTGGGAGCGTGGTCGTTTCCAGCCACTTCACTCGATAGCCATTTACGGAGGACGTCATGGCGCTGATGAAGGCAGCAATTTTCGTCGAGCCCGGGCGCATCGTGCTCGATGACAAGCCAATCCCGGACGTTGGGCCCCTTGACGCGCTGATCAGGATCACCACGACGACCATCTGCGGCACCGACGTGCACATCCTCAAGGGCGAGTACCCGGTCGAGCGCGGCCTCACCGTCGGTCATGAGCCGGTGGGCGTCATTTATAAGCTGGGTTCAGCCGTGAAGGGCTATGAGGAGGGCCAGCGCGTGATTGCCGGCGCCATCACGCCCAGTGGCTGGAGCAATGCCTGCCTGAGCGGCTACGGCTCGCAGGACGGCGCCGGGACGGCCCACGGGTGGAAGCCGCTGGGCGGCTGGAGGTTCGGCAATACGATCGACGGCTGCCAGGCCGAGTACGTGCTGGTTCCCGATGCCATGGCCAACCTCGCGGCAGTGCCGTCGGCTCTCAGCGACGAGCAGGTCCTGATGTGCCCCGACATCATGTCGACCGGCTTTGGCGGCGCCGAGCGCGCCGGCATACGCATTGGTGACACGGTGGCGGTGTTCGCCCAGGGGCCGATCGGCCTGTGTGCCACCGCCGGCGCCAGGCTGAGCGGCGCGACCACGGTGATCGGCGTGGACAGGCTGGCAAACCGGCTGCAGATCGCCACCCGGATGGGTGCCGACCACGTGATCGACAGCAGCCGCAGCGATCCGGTTGAGGAAATCATGCGGCTCACCGCAGGTCGCGGTGTCGACGTCGCCATCGAGGCGCTGGGCCTCCAGGCAACTTTCGAGGCCTGCCTGCGCGTGTTGCGACCGGGGGGGACGCTGTCGAGCCTGGGCGTCTACTCCAGCGACCTCAGGATTCCACTGGGCGCGTTCGCTGCCGGGCTCGGTGATCACCAGATCGTCACGACGCTCTGCCCGGGCGGAAAGGAACGCATGCGCCGGCTGATGTCCGTGATCCAGTCAGGCCGCGTGGACCTGAGCCCCATGGTCACGCACCGCTTCAGGCTCGATGACATCGAGAAGGCTTACGAGCTGTTCAGCCACCAGCGGGACGGCGTCCTGAAGGTTGCGATCACGCCCTGATCATGCATCATCGTGCACGTTCGCAAACTTGCAGTGACCTAGGGCCGGTCGAGCCCGAGCACCTCCACCGCCCGGCTGGCGGCATCCGCAAAGGGCGAGAGGATCACATCGGCCCCGGCCCGCCGGAGCTTGTCAGCGTCGGCGCCCTCGCCGCCCCGGACAGCGATCCTGCCTTGGAAGCCCGCCTCCCGCAGACCTTCCGTCAGCACCAGTCGGCCGTCGTCGTGGCTCAAGGCGTTGAAGGCGGGCTGGATGGCGATAATGGCCCAACGCGCCCCGGCCAGGGGCAGACTGGCGGGGAAATCGGGATCCGTGGCGTCGCCGTACATGCCGGGCAACCCCCGGTCCCGCCAGCGCTGGACGCTTTCGGGGTCAAAGTCCACGCCGAAGGGTCGCCACCCGTTTTCCCCCAGCACCCGGGCGATCTCCGTGCCGTAGCGGCCCAAGCCGAAGAGCAGCACCTCATGACTCAGGCCGATGCTGGCGGGGGCATCGGCCTCCCGGAAGGGTGTCCGCCGCTCGAACATCCCGATGTACGGCTCCGCCCACCGATAGAGGGTCTGGGAGTAGAGAATCATGTAGGTGGAGAGCGTGATGGTCACCAGGCCCACCAACGTCACCAGGGAGAGGGCTGCCTCTGTCAGATGGCCGAGGGTGATGCCCATGGCCACGAAGATCAGCGAGAACTCGCTGATCTGGGCCACAGTGAGCCCGGCGAGGAAGCCGGTGCGCTTCCGATAGCCCATGTACCCCATGATCACCATGACGATCAGCGGATTGCCGATGAGGATGAACAGCGACAGGGCGATCGATGCCGGGAGCTGCCCGCCCAGGGAGCTGGTGCGCATGCCAGCGCCGAGGGCCACGAAGAAGAACAGCAGCAGGAAGTCCCGCAGGCTGGACAGGCGGGAGGCAATGGCCTCCCGGTAGGTGGTGGAGGCCAGGGAGACGCCGGCCAGGAGGCCACCCAGTTCCTTGCCCAGGCCAATGAAGTCCGCGACGGCGGCAAACAGCACCGCCCAGGACAGGGCGAAGGTCACCAGCAGCTCGGGCACCCGGGCAACGCGCCGCAGAAGGGGTTCCGCCGCGTAACGGATGAAGAGGCTGACTCCCAGGAACGCCAGCAGGCTCCCGGCCAGGGTGCCCGTGAGTCCCAGCCCGTCCTCCGTGGCCTGGGAGGCCACGCCCAGGGCGGACAACACCACCATGGCAATGACTACCACCAGGTCCTGGACGATGAGGAAGCCAATGGCGATGCGGCCGTGGAGGGAGTCGACCTCACGCTTGTCAGAGAGCAGCTTGACGATGATGATGGTGCTGGAAAAGGTCAGGGCCACGGAGACGTAGGCGCTGGTTACGGTGTCGATACCGAGGGCCATGCAGAGGCCGAAGCCCACGATGGCGGTGAACCCCACTTGGCCCAGCCCCGTGGCCAAGGCCACCGCCCCCAGGGACCTGATAATGTGCATGTCCAGCTTGAGGCCCACCAGGAAGAGCAGTACCGCGACACCGATCTCCGCTAGCAGAACGACGGGGTCGGCGGTCTTCAGCAGACCCAGGAGGTCGGGCCCGGCGATAATGCCCGTGGCGATGAAGGCCACGATGAGGGGCTGGCGCAGGACGAGGCCGATGATGCCGAGGGTGGCGGCCAGCGCCAGTACGGCCGCGATTTCGCTGAAAGTGGATCCGAACTCCATCGGGCCGTTGGACTCTCCGTGGGCGGCTCAGGGACGCGAGTGACATAGTGCCATGAAGGAATTCCGCAGGCTGCTGGTGCTGGTGACGGACACCTGTGATTCGCGGCCGGCCATCCGAAGGGCCGTGAACTTGGCCCGGATGGGCAATGTCCACCTCACCCTGTTGGACGTTGCCGAGCCCATGGCCCACTACCTTCGTATCTACCTCAGCGAGGCGGAGTCGGCCCGGCTGGAGGCGGCCGAAGAACGCCGTCGCACGGACCGTCTCGGCATGCTGGTGGCGGAGGCCGCCAGGGAGGGCATGGCGGCGGCAACAAGGAAGGTCACGGGCACTCTTTTCCGGGCCGCCATCCAGGAAGTCCTGGCCGGTGGTTACGACCTGCTGATCAAGACCGTGGATACCTCCGAGCCGGCGCAACTGGCGGTTCACGGCGCCCTCGATCGCCACCTGTTGCGGAAGTGCCCGTGTCCCGTCTGGATCGAGGATGAGAAGGGGCCGGAGCAGCTCCGGCGGATTCTGGTGGCGGTAAATCCCGATCCCGCAGCCCCCGAGGATCACGCACTGGCCGTGGTTCTCCTGCGCTCGGCGGCGGCCCTGGCCGAGCAGCACGGGGCCGACCTCCACGTGATCCACGCCTGGAAGGTGCCGGGGGAGTGGACGGTGCAGCCCGGCGCAGAAGCCGATCCGGAGCTGGCGCCCCTCCTGGGCCAGGTCATGAACCGCCATGCCCACCAGCTCGAGGAGGCATTGAGGGCCGCCGATGTTCCGGTCGGCCAGGTCCGCCTGCATTTGGTCCACCAGCGGGCTTCGAGGGCAATCATCGCCGCGGTGCAGACTGTGGCTCCAGACCTGCTGGTCCTGGGCACTCTGGGCAGGACGGGCGTCCCGGGCTTCTTCATCGGCAACACCGCCGAACGGGTGTTGAGCGAAGTGCACTGCTCAGTCCTGGCCCGAAAGCCCGTCGGCTTCGTCTCGCCAGTTACCTTGTAAGAGAGTCCCGTAGGACGCGCTAGTCGCCCACCCCGAGGGGCCGGTTTGAACCGCCACGCCACTGCTGCTGAGGTCCAAGACGACTGCCGGGCAGCCGATGCCCCTGCTGGGCGCAGGGGCGGACCGAGTGATCGACAGCAGCCGCAGCGATCCGGGTGACGAACTCACGCGTCGCACTGAAGGTCGAGGTGTCGGTATCGCAGCAGTACTGAAATCAACCCGGAAACGACTCGGGTGTCGTCACGCGACATGGAATCTGTACTCAGAGTCGGAAGGCGTAAGTAGTGTGAGCATGCCAGGGCGCAAGACCAAGCAGCGGGGTGAAGGTGCTGGGGTGCCGGGGATTATCGAGGTGCGCCTTAGCGATCTGCGGCAGTTGTTCGAGTCCATGGACCCAACACCTTTTCCAGGCAAGGATCTCGATCTGGCCGCGGCGGAATATATCGTCAGCTGGGCGCGGGAGTTTCGACACAACGCACCTTTCGTGATTCGCGTGCACGTCAGTCAGCTGGATGCCGATGCGCGCCATATTTCTGCCGCTATCAACAGTTACTTTCTGGCGAAAGCAGAGGCGAGCCGCCTTGCATTCAGGCGCCTCATGGCGATCGGGCGTCGGAGTCTCCTGATCGGGCTTGCCTTCCTGGCCGCCTGCCTCTGGGTGGCGGAGTGGCTGGAGTCCACGCAGGCGCTGCCCAGTGCTCTGGGCTTTCTCCGCGAGGGCCTGCTGATTGGCGGTTGGGTCGCTCTGTGGCGGCCCCTGGAGATCTTCCTCTATGACTGGTGGCCCTTGCGCGCGGACCGTAACCTGTATCTGCGCCTGGCGGACGCCAGGGTTGAGATAACGCACGTGCCATAGAGGCGTCTTTCCTCAAGCACCGCGAAGCGAACCCCCCGCGAAGCACGGCATCGGCTTCGTTGAGGCGGACCGCCTCTGGGAGGACTCAGAACGCCTGGAGCATTCGGCTGCCAAGTAGCCGCGTCGGTCGGCCAGGTCCTTGCGGGAGTTTTGCGGGACTGGGTTGTGCATCGTCGTGCACAGTAGGGATGATCCCAACGAGCGTGCGTTGGCGATTAGCTTTTAAATGAATAACTTGCAAATCCGTAGTCAAACTCATAATGCTGAGGTCGGTAGTTCAACTCTACCCGTCACCACCACTTTCTTTATCCCATGCGGAGTGCGTCGCGCTGAGGTGTCCGAGCGCCAATCAAGCTAAAGTCGCGTGGCGACCACGTCCCAGTTGATGTTGGTGAAGAAGGCATCAATGTACTTCGCTGCAGCCGCGCCGTAGTCCATTTGAAAGGCATGTTCATACATGTCCATCACCAGAACAGGCGTGGTACCTACCGGCCCCGTTGCGTGGTCCGCCATCCAGTAGTTCTCAAGCAGTTTCAGCTTCTGGTTGTAGCCGAGAACGACCCAACCGGAGCCGCCCGCAAGGCCCTGCCCGATCTTGCGAAACTCGCTTTCCCAAGCATTAAACGTGCCGAACGAGGCAGCAATGGTGCTGCGCAGGCTGGCATCCGCCTTGCCGTTGCCGCCCAGGTTCCCGAAATAGCTTTCATGCAAAACCACTGAGCCGGTACGCAGTAGTTGCTCGCGCTTGAGGCTGGTATAGACGTAGGCAGGAGTGTTTGCGTCACCCAGTGCCTGCGTGAGCCGGCTGCGCGTCGTATTGAGCGCTTGTACCGCGCCGCTGTAGTTGTTCTCCCAATGTGACTGGATCAACTTTTCGGAGATCCCGCTCAGCGCCTTGGCATTGAAAGGCAGTGGAACCGGGGTGTGTTGATAGCCAAACGCGCCAGTCGTCACCGTCTTTTCTTCTGCAGTCGTCGCGCCCGCCGCCATCAGCGAAGTGGCGGCAGTGGCCTGTAGAAACTCTCGTCGCGATAGATCGGTCATGGTCCAAACTCCTTCCGTATACTGAGAAAACTCGCACCACAAGCCGGGGAGCCAATTACATGAAACGGGTCGGTTGGCAATTGCTGGTGATCAAGCTTCTCGGTGACTTATACGCTGGCTACGTCCAGCCGGACCCTGAATCGTGACTGCTAATACCAAGGCCATGGCTCCAGGCGAGAGCGCAGCGCCGGTTTCGTTGGGCACGGCCTGCCGATTCTGGCTGCAGCTGGGCTTCATCAGCTTTGGCGGCCCGGCGGGGCAGATTGCGATCATGCACCGGGAGCTCGTCGAGCGCCGGCGCTGGATATCCGAGCGTCGATTCCTCCATGCCCTCAATTACTGCATGGTGTTGCCGGGCCCGGAAGCGCAGCAGCTGGCTACCTATATTGGTTGGCTGATGCACCGGACCCCCGGTGGCATTGTGGCGGGCGGATTGTTCGTTCTGCCTTCTCTGTTGATCTTGATCGGGCTGTCATGGCTCTACATTGCCTTCGGTCAGGTATCCGGGGTGGCCGGGGTGTTCTATGGCATCAAACCAGCCGTGACGGCGATCGTGGTACACGCCGCCTATCAGATTGGCTCGCGAGTCTTGAAGAATGCGCTGCTCTGGGCGATTTCTGCCGCGGCCTTTGTCGCGATATTCGTTCTGAGTGTTCCGTTTCCGGCCATCGTCGCTGCCGCGGCGCTGCTCGGCTACCTGGGTGGCCGCTTCGCGCCATCGAACTTTGCCGTCGATACGGCGCATGGATTGCCGGGCGGGTCCTATGGGCCTGCCGCGATTGACGACGATACAGCAACGCCGCCCCACGCCGCATTCCGGTGGCCGAGGTTGCTACTGATCATCCTGGTCGGCGGTTTGCTGTGGTTGGTACCGATGGCGCTGCTGACCGCGATGCTCGGCTGGCCCCATACGCTGACGCAGATGGCGTGGTTTTTCACCAAGGCCGCGCTGTTGACGTTCGGCGGTGCCTATGCTGTCCTGCCCTACGTCTACCAGGGAGCGGTCGTGCAGTATGGGTGGCTAACGCCGACCCAGATGATCGATGGACTTGCGCTGGGCGAGACGACACCGGGGCCGTTGATCATGGTCGTGGCCTTTGTTGGCTTTGTCGGCGCCTATCTCAATAGCGAAGTACGGACTCTATTCGGACCCGACGGATTGTTTCTGGCCGGTGCAGTGGCAGCTTCACTGGTCACGTGGTTTACGTTTCTGCCGTCGTTCCTCTTCATCTTTGCAGGCGGTCCGCTGGTTGAAGCCACGCGTAACGATCTGAAAGTCACAGCGCCCCTGACGGCGATTACCGCAGC
>Ga0209181_10005061_pt1 | contig 19170 bp, 19 predicted proteins | sample MAT05_FD_187208 | JGI IMG/M metagenome (GOLD analysis project Ga0209181, IMG submission 187208) | Freshwater microbial communities from Lake Fryxell liftoff mats and glacier meltwater in Antarctica - MAT-05 (SPAdes) (version 2) | ecosystem: Environmental > Aquatic > Freshwater > Ice > Liftoff... | reverse complement strand
ACCAATTGTAATAGCTGACTTAAAATCGGCTGACCGACTAATTTTATCTCCGTATTTTTACCCATGTTGTATTTTTAGGTCTTGCAACCACAAATTACAACACTGGTAGGTAGTTTCGGCTACCTACCTTTTTTTAGGCATTTTCTGATTTCTTTTTTAGTCGGTTAGTAGTGATTATCTATATATCCCGTTAGGCGGCAGCAAGGGTGGCACCTGGATAAAAGTGAGGAACACCTTTATCATTTTTATAGTAAGTGGCTTCTGGCATGGCGCCAACTGGACCTTTATCGTGTGGGGCTTTCTAAATGCGCTGTACATCATGCCATCGATTATATTTAATACCAACAGGAACAACCTTGACATTGCAGCACAGGGTAAATTATTCCCATCCGTAAAAGAAATTTTTTCCATCGCTCTTACTTTCACTTTAACCGTATTTGCGTGGATCTTCTTTCGTGCCGAAAATGTGCAGCATGCATTCAGCTACATAGCACAAATATTTTCCAGTTCATTGTTTACTGCCCCCGATTTTCCTGGAATAGGCAGTGCAAAAGCAATTGTGGTTTTAGTATTCCTGTGTTTTTTTACAGAATGGCTGCAAAGAACCAGGCAACATGCCTTGCAGTTTGCTCCCGGTTCTCCATTAAAATCATATTCACTTGTGTTGCTCAATTCTGTTATTATCTGGGTCATCATTTTGTGGGGCGCATTTGGTAACAAGTCGTTTATTTATTTTCAATTTTAAGTGCTTGCTATGGGTAAAAAAATAATTTTCATCGTTCTCATATTTATTATTACCGGCGAACTGATGATCAGGCTGGATGAAAAATTTCAATTTTTCGATGATACCCGGGTGGTGAAGATTGCAACTGGTTTAACAGTGACACCGGAATATACCATGCTGAATGAACATACCATTAATTTCTCCGCAAATAACCTGCGGGTGATGACCATTGGTGATTCTTATATTGCAGGCGGCGGCATCGAACCAAAAGATCGGTTTTCGCAACAGTTAAAGTCGATGTTGAAAACCAATAATAAGGCACATGATGATATCCTTGTTTTGGATGTTTCAAAGCCGAGCTCAAACACACTGGACAACAACCAAACCTACTTTCACTTTATCGACAGCTTTAAGCCACATGTTGTTATCCTGGGTTATAACCTGAATGACGTGGAAGGTAACCTGCAAAAACAGAAAGATAAACCAGGTGCAGGCAACGCCGGTATTGCCGGAACAAATTCACGTGGAAAAGAATCGTTTGTAAATAAGATTTATAAAATTTATAAAACATCCAGGTTCCTTGACTTTACGTTTCACAAGCTACACAATGAAGGCAATTGGTTTGATCATTCCAAACAGTGAATTTGACCTCACATTAAAATCTTATTACCTGGATAAACAAAACTGGCAAAAATCAAAACTGCTGCTGCAGGAAATTTCGGATGATGCAAAGAAAAAAAATATCCAGTTGATTGTGTTGACATTTCCGGAAATCAATCTTTTGGAACACAGTGGCCTATTTGTAAAAACAGAAAAGATAATAGGAGATTTCTATAAACAATCACCTTCCGTTACCTATGTGAATGGCTTTGATCTTTTTAATGGGGAGCATGCAAAAGACTATATGCTTTCAAAATACGACGGCCATCCAAATGAAAAAACACACAAAAAAATGGCCGTCGCAGTATCTAAACTTATCCTTCCTTCTTCCAAATAAAAAGGTTGCGGTTGGGTTTGCATCCGGTTCTATTGATCATTTTTTTTTAAAAGATGAGATGTATGCGCAAAACTATCAGCCGGCATTCTATTTTCTTTGTGAATTTTAACAATACCGTTTTCACCGGCAACCTAACCCTTACATTGAGTGTGCTATCCAGTACCCCGGTCACAGTATTATATTACGGACTCACTGCCATGCTTTACCGGAATAAATTTATAGTTATCTTTATCCTATGCCAAATAACTGTTTCACGCTCCTTTCTAAAAACTGATTATCTGATCCTTTATTTATTACCTCCAAACAAATACCTGCATGCAGAAAAAGGCCATTAAATTATTAGTACTGGAATTGATGCTTATGATTGTTCCTGTTATTTCACAGGCACAACAAATAGAGTCCATATTAAATACCACGGAAACAAAATACATGCAGGAGAAAGTGTACCTGCATACCGACAAAAGCACTTATACCAGTGGCGAGACGGTATGGTTCAAAGCCTACCTTGCAGCGGATAATTTAGCTGCACCGCTGAGCAAAACCCTGTATGCAGAACTGATCAACGATAATGGTGCTGTGCTCCAGAGAAGAATGATGCCGGTACTGTTAGCCGGTGCCGCCGGAGATTTTATCATTCCGGATTCACTGAACGATACCCGTTTATTCATCAGGGCCTATACTGCCTGGATGCTGAATTTCGACAGCAGCCTGCTGTGTGTAAAGCCCATTCACCTGGTGTCCAAAAAAGGACTTGTAAAAAAAGCACCTACTCCTGATGTTTATACCCTCACTTTTTTCCCGGAAGGTGGCGACCTTGTTACCAGTGTGGAATCGCATGTGGCTTTTAAAGCCACTGACCCGGACGGGACACCAATTTCAATCAAAGGCGATATTATTGATAACAAAAACAAAAAGCTATTCTCTTTTGCGTCGTTGCATGATGGTATGGGTTTTATTATACTTCAACCGGTTGCGGGGGAAACTTACCGGGCGGTATGGAAAGACAGGAAGGGTGTGAAACATGAGACCACTTTGCCGGATGCGAAAAAAGAAGGGGTAGTGCTCACCATTGGCTTTCCTGGTAACCAACTGCATTATTCACTCAGCAGGCCCGATTCGGTAAGCGGTGATTATACCCGTTTTACTGTGGTAGCACAAATGCAGCAACGGCAGATGTATGGTGCCCAGATCAACATGAGCAAAAGAAACAATGTTACGGCTCCGCTGCCCACAGACAGTATGCCCGATGGGGTATTGCAGATTACTGTTTTCAATGCCGGCATGGTACCCGTGGCAGAGCGGCTGGTGTTTGTAAATAACAACAATTATTCCTTCATCACCGACCTGCATTTGAATCAGCAAAACTTTACCAAACGTGCCCGTAATGAATTACAAATAGACGCCGGCGGAAGCCTGCTCACCAATTTATCGGTGGCCGTTACAGATGCAGATATTAACCCCGTTGGAAAAAATGAATCAACTATTTATTCCCATTTTTTGCTAAGCAGCGACCTGAAAGGATTTGTTTACAACCCTGCCTACTATTTTAGCAGCGATGCCGACTCTGTGAAACAGCACCTGGACCTGGTAATGATGACCAATGGCTGGAGACGGTTTAGCTGGCAAAAACTGCTCGCTGATCAGTGGCCCGCTTTGAATTACCTTCCTGAGAAATATTTGTCTATTCAAGGCAAAGTGATTGGCCTTTCCAGGACACTCCTGTACAACAAGGAATTAACCACCATCATAAAAACAAAAAACAATCAGCCGGATTTTCTTAATATTCCGATCGATGACAAGGGGAATTTTGGCTATGGTTCCCTGTACTTTTTTGACACCGCAAAATTGTATTATCAACTAAGCAACGACAAAGACCGGAACCTCACCAGCACGGCTACCTTTAATTTTAAAAACAGTTTTGTGAAGGCTCCGGTATTAACAAAGGATATACTCGGCAATTTATACCTGCCCGACAGAACAGACAGCGTTGCCCTGGTAAAAAGTAATAACATTGCTGCGCTGCGACGGGCACAGGAAGCGGCCAGCAAAGTAGAAACCCTGCAGGAAGTAAGAGTGGTGACGAAAACAAAATCGTTGAAACAAAAACTGGATGAGCAATATACATCGGGGTTTTTCAGCGGTGGCGACGCACAAACCTTCACTACCGAAGACGACCCTTTTGCCAAAACAGCCACCAGTTTGCTGGCCTATCTGCAGGGCAAAGTGGCCGGTTTACAAATAAGCACTGCCGGGCAGGGAAGCGCCACCTGGCGCAACAGCCCTACCAGTTTATTTCTTAATGAAAGCCCCGCAGATATTGGTACCCTGCAATCGCTAACCATGGCAGATGTGATACTGGTAAAAGTTTTCAGGCCTCCATTTTTCGGCGCTGCGGGTGGCGGTGCCGGGGGGGCCATTGCTGTGTACACCAATAAAGGCGGCGCCAGTAATGCGTCTTTTGTGGCCCTGCCATCCGCCACCCTTTATGGCTACTCTGTGATCAGGCAGTTTTATTCCCCGGATTATATTACCAACCCCGACTTGGGAACAAAAGATTTCAGAACTACTTTGTACTGGAACCCCAATGTGCATTTTGATAAAAACAACCGCCGTTTTACGGTTCCTTTTTTTAACAGCGATCAATGTAAAAAATTCAGGGTGATAGTGGAAGGCATCAATGAAAATGGTGTGTTCACGAGGGAAGAAAAAATATTTCAGTAAACCCATTCTCCGGGGAAAGCTTTTATTGAAGAGACAGGAGATGCTTTTTTACTTTCTTTGAATGGGCCACACCAATTCTTTCAACCGTTGGAAACGAAGTAAGCGTTTCAATTCACCCGGCAAATAAAGCTAAGCTATTGCTGCATTTATTTACTGTGGTACCAAAACAGGTTGGGTAAATGCGCAAATCAAATCATCACTCCAAAGCTGTTCTTTTTTGATGCAACTGAAAACAAAAATGCCTCCTGCCTTTAAAGCATAGTATAAATTCTACTATCAATTAATAAGTGTTACTATCATAAGTATTATTTGGTGTGCGTACCTTGCACTCATAATACTATTGTTGGTCACCGCTTTAATATCCATATCCGGTTAAAGACCAGCCTTTGAAAAACATTTCAAACGGAAGCAACCAACAAATACATCAAGGTTCGTTTGCCCCGAAACCGTTTTTACTAAATCCCAGCCGGTAGCAAAAAAGATACCGGTTTTTTTGGGATTCATAACAATGAAGATGCAATTTTTTCTAAACGTTCAGCAGTGAAACAACGTTTTACCTCCCCTATAAACTGTTAAAACATTTTTCAAACCTGGAATTTTTGTAAATTCAATTCGATAAAATATTTCGGATGAAGAAAAGGATTGCTGCATTACTATTCGTTAACTGTATATTATTGCAACAGGCTGCAGGCTGCACCACCTTTTTTATAAATAAAGATGGCCAGCTTATTTTTGGCCGCAATTACGACTGGCTAACGGATGCCGGAATGGTATGCATCAATTTAAGGGGATTATTAAAAACTTCACTTAAAGCAGACAAGCATAGCAACAGCATTACCTGGATATCCCGGTATGGGAGCATCAGTTTTAACCAGTATCGAAAAGAATTTCCCACAGGCGGCATGAATGAAAACGGGCTGGTTGTGGAAATCATGTGGGCTGCCGGAACAATATACCCTGCAGCAGATAAACGGCCGGCCCTGCAGTTGCTGCAATGGATACAGTACCAGTTAGACAACAACGCAGTGATTGATGAAGTGATTGCAACAGATAAAGACATCCGTATTGCTGCAGATAACCCTCCATGCCATTTCCTGGTAGCAGACAGTTCCGGCAATGCAGCTACTATTGAATTCATTGCCGGTAAAATGCTGGTGCACCGGGGAAAAGACCTTCCATTTCCTGTGTTCACCAACAGTAGCTATGCAGCATCTGTAAAAGCAGCCAACGATGCAAACGTGTTGAGCGGCAATACTAATTTTTCTTTCCAGGATAATTCGCTGCAGCGCTTTACAAGGGCTTGTTCAATGGTGCAGCAATTTCAGCAGCATAAAATTGACAAGCCAATAGTTGATTATGCATTCTACATACTGAAAAAGGTAGCTGCTCCCGGTTTTACCCGGTGGAGCATTGTGTACGACCTGAAAAATAAAATGATACATTTTAAAACAGCGGAATTCCAGGATATTAAATCTTTTACATTGAATGCATTTGACTTTGCCTGCACGGCCCCAGCAATGGTTTTGGATATGAACCAATCCATAAAGGGAGATAAAAATAAAAACTTTCTACCCTTTAGTGACGCCATCAACCGTGAAATAACCGAACGGGCTGTTAAGGAAAGTCAAAGCCAGCTTCCCATCAGTAATGAAGCCAAAGAAGCCAACATCATTTATCCACGCAGCATCAGGTGTAATAATTAATATCAGTACTCTGCATTAAATTCTATGCCTTTTAATAGCCGGTACGAACTTATAAACTACAAACAGCAGGTAATGAAAGGAATGAACCTTGGTGCGGCGCATCGTGGGGTTACTGGAAACATGCTTTGACGGACGAATTTGCTTTTGCAATTACTACGCTATGCTTTCAATAATATAACGGTTCTTGTTAACCTCAGCAACACCGGATACGGTTAACCCCAACAATTTAATTCCCAGTGGCGATTGCGGTGAAAGTGCTGTGACAGTAATACTTTCCACCATGGCCTTTCCCAATGCAGTGCTCAGGAACAACCAACCCCGGTTGGTTTTTATGAGACTGCCATTTACTATCATGTGGGTTGACAGTGCAGGATTTATTTTTTCCAATGCGGCCTTTTGTGCCAATACTTCTTCCAGTTGTGCCCGGGTATTGGCCTGCTCAATCTGCAGCATAGCCAAAGCGGTCTCATGTTTATCGCCTGCAGTGCTTTTGGTTTCATTGCTTCCACTTTCTTTTAGGTCTGCGAGCACCTGTTGCAGCATCTGAACCCTGTCACTTATCACGTGAACGTAGTGGATGTATATTTTTTGTTTCAGTGTCATAGGGAGAAAAAGTTCCTAATATTTGAATACCGTGCCGCCAGCCATCACTTCCTGCGTTGTGCTGTTAAAGGTAGCTTTCTCACCAGTGTGTACAGCCGCGTTGACCATAATATTAGCGATCGAATGCATGTAGCCAGCTTCCACTGGTGCATTGGGTTGTTTCCTGCTGCGGATACATTCCATCCAGTTGCGTACATGGTTAGACGTGAGTATATCTGCACCGGTATTGGCTGAAGCAACTGCTTTTACAGAAATATCCGCCAAATCGATTGCTGGTAATAAATTCGACTGCATTTTCATGGCACCGGCCATTTGCTGAGTGAGGCCTCCCGTCGGTGAAACTTTATTGGTAATTAAATTTAATTCACCGCCATTGGAATAATATATTTCTGCAGGATGCTCATCACCATTGTGCATACGGGAAGTAAACACTACCTGGAACCCTTTGTCTGCAGCATTCTCCGGTCCGTAATCAAATACGGCGGTGGTGGTATCCCAATTCTTACGTCCATCCTTCCATTGATATATTCCCCCATTGGCCACCACACTTCTTGGGTGCTGCAATCCGGTAAACCAATGTACGGTATCTATCTGGTGGCTCATCCATTGGCCAGGCATACCGGATGAATAAGGCCAGAACAAACGGTACTCTAAATATTTTCTTGGATCAAAATTTTCGAAAGGCCGGTTCAATAAAAAACCTTTCCAGTCAAGGTCTTCTTCTTTGCACTGTGCCACCAGTTCGGGCCTTCGCCAGCGTCCCGGCTGGTTTACATTCCAGGACAGTTCCACCATCGTAACCGCGCCAAATTTACCCTGCTGAATAAAATCTGCGGCTGCGTGATAGTTTGTGCCGCTCCTGCGTTGTGAACCAATCTGCACAATTTGCTTTGAAGCGTTCACTGCTTTTACGGCGGCACGGTTATCTTCCATTGTTTCAGCAAAAGGCTTTTCTACATACGCATCTTTTGTATGCTGTACCGCTTCAATGGTATGCAGGGCATGTTGAAAATCGGCGGTACTGATGATGACCGCATCCAGGTTTTTAAGTGCATATAATTCATCATTATTTTTGCAGGCAGCAATATCATGTGCCGTTTTTGTTTTTAAAAAATCTGCGCCCGATTCCCTTCTCAGTTTCCAGATATCCGACACTGCCACAATATCAAAATTCAGCTCCTGCCGGTGCTGCATAAATGCAGGAAACAGGGAATACTTGAATCGGTCGGAGAAGCCCACTACACCCACCCTAACCCGTTCATTGGCTCCGATAATCCGGGCATAAGATTTTGCACTCAGGCTATTCACACCTGCGTACAATGCAATACCTGCTTTGGCGGATTGTGTTAAAAATTTACGACGGTCAAGTGCCATACCTGATTGATTTAAAAATAAACTGATTATTTTAATTCCTTTATTTTAATACTCCTGAACGCTACCTGGTTGCCGTGATCCTGTAATAGTATCCTGCCTTTTTCCGCCATCCCAAAGCCGGGCCATTTTTCATATTTGCTCCTGGCCACCAGTGCATAAAAGTAAGGGGTGCCCCGCTGGTATTCCAATACCTTAACGCCATTGAGCCAATGTTCAATCCGCCCATACGGGTCCACAACGAGCATTCCCCTGTTCCACTCTCCAATATTTCGCTTTGCATTCGGATGTTTTACAGATGGGATAAGATCATATAAAGAAGCCATTGTTCTGTTGCCGATTGATCCAAGTTTAGCATCGGGGTGTTTTTCATCGTCCAGTAACTGGTACTCCAGCCCGATCGCCGAACCGCTGTTATTCTCCTTTTCTGTTACAAAATATTTTACCCCGCTGTTGGCCGTGTCAGTCAATTTAAAATCAAACTGTAAAACAAATGCACTGTATTCTCCTGTGGTAACAATATCACCACCATTCTCAGCTTCGGCGCCCAACGAAGGCAGCACATGCAATTCGCCGCCTGTTATTGCCCATCCTTTTGCGGGGAAATTTTCTTTATATGCTCCTCTCCATCCGGTGGTTGTTTTTCCGTCCCATAATAATTTAAACCCCTGCTTCAATTCAACGGATGAAATATCATTAGAAATAAAATTAGCAACCTGGTAGGCAGGATTGCCGGGTGTTGGTTTCAGGCTCGTAGTTTGAATACGGATATTGCGCCAGTGAATCACCCTGCCCGCTTCTGCTTCACTACCGACAGCGTGTACCTGCAAAGCAAAGAAGCCTTTTAAAGTGGCATCATCCATTACATGAGCCATCTGCTTACCATTGATAAAAGTTTTTAAACTGTTACCAATACACTCTATTCTGTAACGGTACCACTGCCCTGTTTTAAAATTGATTTTATTCTTTCCGTTTAGTTCCATCGGGTAAAGCCAGCCCCTCCTGGATTCATCATAAATGCCGCCGCTCCAGTTGCGTGAAGAAGGATCGATCTCCATTTGGTAACCAAACACTTTACCGGTGTGGCCACCCGCTGTATTGTTGCTCCTGAATTGTATCCCGGAGTTACCCGGCCCATCCAGTTTTACATCTGCCTCAAAAATAAAATCACCGAATTCCTTTTCCGTCACTAAAAAGGAATTGGGTGTATTCGCCAATGTAATACCCACTATCTCCCCGTTTCTTACTTCGTATGTTGCAGCACCACCTAACTGTTTCCAACCACGCAGGTCTTTTCCATTGAATAAAGACTGCCATTGCTGGGCAAATACAGTATTTCCCAAAACTAACCCAAGTATGATCAAAGCTCTTTTCATATTGCATCGTTCGAGTTACCAATATAAGTAAAAGAAATGGTTGCAAAAATAGCTTGCAAAATTTAAACCTCCAGCAGAAGGAAACATAATCTAAAACCAGACCGCTCCGGTGCAAACGCAGGTATGAGTATTTTTTTACAGGCTATGGGGAAAATTTCACCCGGGAGTTGGGTTGCTGTATCCATTTCAGCCGTTATGAATCTGGCATACATTTTCAACATATTACTCTAATGAACATAGGAATGATTTTATTAGAACATTATATTGACATAAAAATCTTTCACTTAAGCTCGCTTAAAAAGTATGATGTTGTACAAACATTGTGGAATAACGCAATGATCAGTTTTAAAGTGATGTACAACGGGCAATATGTTTTTACGCTTGTGGTTAAGAATGATGGACCGATCCGTTTCGAACTATCTCACATGGATAGAAATCTTGATATCGAAGTGGATTGGGAATTGTACTCAAAAGTAGAAGCCGCACTAATTGCAGTTTATTTGAACCAGATTCCTTCCTAAGCACGCAGCCGATTTAAATTTTCGGCGTTTTTTTCTTTCAAAATAAGTTGACAAGTCTCATCAGTATAAACATCGGTTATAAGCCTTGTATTGTTTAAATCTGCCACCACAGTCGTGTTTGCTAAAACAAAATTTGGAAATAGATTAAGCCAGGCCGCATATTCTTTCTGATGTTCAGAAGTGTTCGTTTGCTTTTCTGAGGGCGATGATCAAACTGATCGCTTGAATGCGGATCCGGCAGCCGCCAAAGCGCCGCGGAGTATTGGGATAGTGGACGGGCCAATGCCATGCAATTTCAAAATTTCAATTTCACTGAATGCAGCAAGTTGTTGTAATCTGGCGATGTCCTCCGGTGCTAAAACCTGCCTTGCAGGTGCCGCTACCGACGACAGAAAACCGGGTTCCGGCTTTCGCTCCTGCTCACAAACAGGGCAACTAAGGCAAGTGCTGCTTTTATAATATTGATGCCCCTTTTTACAGGTCTTGGGTATTTTCTTTGTTACTGCCATTGCTATGCTTAAAAAAATTCACAATCACATCAATGAAACAATACAACCATTCAACCAATTCAGCATCCATCATTCATCCACCAGTTTCAGCCATTTCTTTACCACTTGCTTCAATACCGTTTCTTTTTCCATAAGGTCTTTCAAATCTTTAAATACAGCAATGCTCCTCCCGTCTTTATAATCGCCTTCCAGCAACTCCGATGTGTATTTTGCTTTTGCCCCGCCTGAAAATACAATCATTATCCAGCCTTTGTATAAATTCAGCACTGCTATTTCCCTTTTGTATTCCTTTGGATCAAAGGGCTTCATTTTTCCTGTATAATAAAAACCTGGATTGTTCCATTTGATAGGTTCGCCAAATTCCTGATCCGTGCTTAAAATAATTTGCCTGATCGATTCAACGATTTTGCTGATGCCCGGTTCCAATTTTTGTATGTGGTTTGTAACCTGGCCCTGGTCGGAAAGTCTGATTGCTTTTGCCATCCATAAAAAATAAGAGGATGTACTATTCAATTATTTTTAGCTGCATTGCTGTTACGACATTTGAAAACCTGAAATAACTGAACGCTTTTATTGAAAATAGAAAGGATGCCCCCCATTAAAAAACAAATATATATACCGAAATGCAACATATTAACCCTATCTTACTATTCAACTTAAACCAGCTTACCATGAAATATTGCTACCCTGTCATTTCCACTTCTGTAATTGGTTTCCTGTTGCTGTTGCCTGTTACAAACCTAAAGGCCCAGTATATTTCTGCTTATGATTCAAAGGGCAATGTAAAATCCTCTTACGACAGAAAAGCAGAGGAAGCCAGGAATAAACAAACCTATAACTCAAACAGTTCTTCCAGTTCCACGGTGGATTATAAAGCACAATATGAAAACAGGCGCCGCTTAAACGAGGAGAAAGAAGCCCAAAGAAAAGCGAATGACGCTGCAGCAGCCAGGAAAAACAGGGTGGAAGACATAGCAGAAACGGAAGCTTACAGAAAAGCTGCCTTACTTAAACAGTACGATTATGTGTCTCCCTCAACGGATGAAAATGGTTTAAGGATGGTAAGCAAGGATTATAAATATGGATTTATCAACGACGCTAACACAGAAGCGGTGCCTGTACGCTTTGATGGAATGGGCCCCTATGGCAATGGCTATTACGCCTGCAGCATCGACGGAAAGTGGGGCTTTATAGATAAAAACAATCAGACGGTTATTCTTTTTTTATATGATCGCATCATCAGTGGATTTGTAGCGGAAACCGCCAAAGTAATCCAGGGTAACCGGATTTTTTTAATTGATAAAAATGGTAATGAAGTGATTGATAAAGCAATCGTTTCGTCTATGACTGCTATTGGAAATACCAAGACTTCCAATAAACCGCTGGCTGCAAAAAAGCCGGCTGCCAAAACCCCTCAAAGAACAGGCACTGCATTTTATGATGATGGATATGCGAAATTCCAACTCCAAGATTTTAAAGGAGCGGTTGCAGCATTTAGTAAAGCCATCAGGGCAAATCAAAATTTTGAACTGGCCTGGTATTACCGGGGGTGTTGCAAAGCTGACCTGCAGGACCATGCCGGGGCTATCGCCGACTTAACAAAAGCCATCTGGATTGCTTACGATTTTAAAGATGCTTATTATAACAGGGCGCTTTCAAAATTTGAATTAGAAGATTATACCGGTGCAAAAGCAGACTACGACAAAACGATTCAGCTAGATAGAAAAGATTTCTATGCGTATACCAAAAGAGGGCTTACAAAAGCAAGGTTAAAAGATCAGGATGGCGCAATAGTGGATTATACAAAAGCAATAGAAATTAATTCAATAAATCCACAAAACTTTTATAACCGTGGCAACGCAAATTACCTGTTAAAAAACTATCAAAAGGCTATAGAAGATTACAGCACAGCGATTGCATTACAACCAAATCATGACGCTGCTTTCGAGTCCAGGGGCAATTCAAAATACTACCTGAAAGATTACGAGGGGGCCCTGACTGACTACACAAAAGCAATTGCACTGAATCCAAAAAACGCGGAAGCATGGTACATGAGGGCTTATACCAAATTTGGATTATACCAGGATAAAAGTGGCTGTGCAGACCTGGCGATGGCTTCCTCACTCGGTTACGCTAACGCTGGCACAGCCACCAAAACCATTTGTAAATAAACTTCCATTGCGCAAATCTGGGTAAACCGGCAAATGCCAACCGTTCTTCCCGGCGGATTTTTGTACGCATTTGACAAAAAAAATGCCGTGAATTTTGAACATTCTACACGCCGGCACAGCCTAATTGCTTCGCTTCGTACTTTCCATGATCTACAAAAGGAGCTGGTTTCGGCAGACGGGCTGATCCTGAAAACAAATTTTAGAAAGTCCCTGCGCTGTTAATTACCTATTAAAAAAAAAGATGCAGTAATACAGGCTAAAAAGATAAACCCAGGTATAATATTACTGGCAAGGTATATGATAAATAATAAAGAAGCTGTAAATTATACTTCACATAAAAATGCTGCGTCATGAATAATATTTCACGGAGAAACGTCATTAAAAATCTTGCAGTGGGCGGCGCTGCTTTGTTTACGTCGCCTAATATTTTATTATCTGCCTGCCGCAATGGCAAAGACAAACTGGGAGTTGCGTTGGTGGGCCTCGGTTACTACAGTACAGACTTACTTGCACCTGCACTGCAACAAACCAAAGACTGTTACCTCGCCGGCATCGTTACAGGCACACCATCTAAAGCAGCGGCATGGAAGAAAAAGTATAACATCCCTGAAAAGAATATTTACAATTATCAAAACTTTGACAGCATTGCCAATAACCCGGATATAGATGTGGTGTACGTGGTGCTCCCACCATCCATGCATCACGAATATGTGTTAAGGGCGGCCAATGCAGGCAAGCATGTGTGGTGCGAAAAACCAATGGCCATCACAGCAAGCGAATGCCGGGAAATGATTGATGCCTGTAATAAAAATAAACGGTCGCTGGCAATTGGATACCGCCTGCACCATGAACCTAACACACAGGAATGGAGGCGGATAGTAAACCAGCAATTGCTGGGACAGGTAACCGGGCTGCAATGTGCCGCAGGATATTTTGACAACCGCAGTAACCACTGGAAACAAAAAAAGGAAATGGGTGGTGGTGTGTTGTACGACATGGGTGTATATGCCATACAAGGTGCAAGGCTGGGCACTGGTAAGGAACCGGTGTCCGTTGTGTCTGCAAAAACGTCCACCACCAGGCCGGATATTTATAAAAATGGTTTGGATGAAACAACCATCGCCACCCTCGAATTTCCGGGAGGCGTGCTGGCAAATATTAAAACCAGCTTTGGTGAAAACATTAACTTCCTCGACATCACCTGCGAAAAAGGCAACATCAATATGGCTCCTTATTCATCCTATGGTGGATTAAAGGGCCGAAGCTCATTGGGCGAAATTTACGTCCCGTACTTAGTGCCCTGGCAGCAGGCAAAGCAAATGGATGACGATGCCAGCTCAATTAAATCCGGTAAGGCTATGCTCGTTCCGGGTGAAGAAGGCTTACGGGATATCACGATCGTGGAAGCCATTTATAAAGCGGCAGCTAATGGTCAGGCTGTTCAATTTTAATACTGTTTTTTTATTGGCAGAATAAAGTGGTGCTGTAAATATTGGTTCATTGTGATACTTCACCTCCCGCTGTACGCTGCAAGTACGCCACAAAACCAATGCACAGGTTCCTCAGCGGGCTTTACGCTTCCATCAGGCAGCTCTTCAACTGTTGTTTCTTTATTCATCATTTTAACTACTTCGGTCAGGCATCATCCTGTAGCCTGACAAACGGTTTGTAAAGATGAAGTTGTGTGTTTGAATAAGCCTGCAGCCCTGCGATGTACTACTGGATTGTAGAATTTATATTACACGGATGTCATAGAAATAACGGAATTATTTCAGGTTATATTCTATAGGCGTCGAGGCTAAAAATGCGCAACTTTGTACCTGAGATGATAACCGTTAGTGGCGAAGTAAAAAAACAATATCCTTGCATATCCTCTTATCTGCACTGCTGATACATTTAGCCAGGTGCACACATCCCATGGTCACTGGTTAAAACTGGTGGCTTGGTCTTTTATATACATTGGCATCATTCGCTCCAGGATCAACACCAAAAAAAAGTCACCCTGCAATTTTCGATAAAAATGCACCGCTGTTTCAAGTTGAGCGTTGAGCATTTAAAATTGATCATCAAATATTCTCTCTGCAAACCTTTATAGCCAGGGTGCAATGCTTACCCAAATTCCTAATTTCGAAATTCAGCAACGGAAAATGTAAGATGTGGGATACTTATCTGTGCCTGTGCCCTCACTTCTTCACCATTTAAAGAAGCACCTCTCACAAAAAACGACACCTGTGCGTTTCTCAAATCGGGGACCGTAAGTCCGAGGGTCTCTGCAGCTTTAGTTACATCCAGCTCAACCTCATTTGTCACAGCCATTCCCCGCACCGCATGTACCATATCATGTTGAGCAGAAAAAAGATCCAACAGTCCAACAAAATGTTTACTGACAGCACTTGGAGTTACTCCTGCAGGAAGGTTCAGGTACACTTCAACAACACCCTCTGGCATCCTTTCAATTTTGAGACCTTCAAAAATAAGTGACAGTCTTTCAGGGGAAGTTCTGCTGCTAAAATTAAAATTAGACCGGTTGCGTGTATTGATAAATGAATTCAATTGCACTGTACCTTCCCGGGCAAAGTCTGTTCTCTCTTGCTGGCCATTTATCTCAACAGCAGTTGCTTTCCTCAACAGCACCTGCCTGTTCACAAGGCTTCCCCTGGCCCCAGGACAATTTGGGAGCGAAGGCAGCAGGTCATATTTATAATGTAATTGTGTAGAAGCCTCCACTACCTGGCTTCCCTGCATACTTACCGGGCTTCCTGTTTCATCGAAAAAAATGTACGTATTGTTCAGAAAAGCCGCATCGATAGGATTAGCCCGGCCATTACACATGCCTAACCACTCTTCCCATAGCCGGTCTATATTGGAATGGTGAAGCCAGAATGAAGGATCCCTTCCAGCGGTTGATGCAATTGCCATATCGCCATTAATGGTAGTATGCACAGAACCGTGTGGTCCATTAATATTTGTTTGAAAAGGATAATAAGAAGTAATAGCCAGTGAATTGTTAAAGGCAGTCATGATGCTGGCAGGAAGTGCTCCACCATTGTTGATGGTCGGGTTTCTAAAATGATACAGTGGATTGCCCGGACTGTTGTCGCGAAATGCAGGATGCATTACGGGGTTTATTTGATAGTCCCAATACGGAATAGTAAGATCGGCCCTGCCAGATTTAGCCCTGAGTATGCGCTCAAAGAAATAAACGTACATCCTGTGCCAGGCGAAAAAGAAAAACTCCTCTCCTGACCGGTGACATGAATTCCATGAGGGCAGGTTGTCTGTAAGCAAAGTACCGTGTACAGCAGCCTGGTATAGCCAACTGGTAGGGTCAGTGTAAGGCAACGCCTTCATTTTAATGATCCCAACTTTTATAGCATTGATCTCCGCAGTGCTGAGCATATCAACATTTTTTCGCACCCTCAAAATGTTCGGTTCATTCATGGCACTAAAAGCTGTTGCAGTTATAAGTGCAGGAGGAGGACAATTAATAATACTGGCTGCCGGTTGTCTTGCAAAAGAGGTTGTTTTCTTTTTGCTGGAAAAGCTTACCAGTACAAAAATACTTGCGAGCAAAGAGGCAGAAAGCAGGGTAACTTTTTTCATTTCAAATACAATTTATTTGGTTTTGTCGGGCGCCAGGGGTACTGTCTATTACAAACAAAATAGCATTTCTTTTTTTACTATGCAATATCTTTTTTATACAATTTCTTACAAAAATGGTTAAAGCGGTATAAAAATCAATTCACTGTTTATCTGGGCATGGATGAGAATATCAACATTTCCTGAACGCAAATGCCTTGAAAATCAGGATAAAGAATCGCAGAATTTTTATTATTGTTGAATTCATCTATTGAAAAAACAAACTTACTGCTTCAAACGCAAAAAAAAATAGGTAAACTTAAAAAAAAAATAATATTTTTGACGAAGAAATTTCTATATCCGAATTGTTGTATCATACAGTAACTTCCTAATATCCAAATGAGTCTATCGGTGGAATGCCCGAATTAATTCTTTAGGTGCTGCAATTTCAAGAAAAAATCCTTTTAAAATCCTGCTATTTTCCTAGCTCCTGCTTTTTTGAATAAATACCTAAAGTTGTATTTATTCCATTAGGTACTTGCTTCCCGGTTGCATTATAACCCACCTGGAGAAAGATATTTTTTAAAATAAAGAAAAAAAGGTTTTGTACGCTTAGTCTTTCTGTTAACAGATTTAGTTTTTGGCTTATTGCAAAAACAGTTGGAAAAAGCACCGAATGCATCACCCGGTAAAACTACTTTGTAATGGAGGTAATAGAATATAATAATATAAAAAGAAGTAACCCTATTAATTTGAATACACGTTCATTTATTTTTTTACTGTTCAGTTTAACAACATTTTTTTCCTTAACCACGGTTGCTCAATCTACCTGTGTTGCCAGTATTGACAATGGCAATACCGAAATTTGTCTTAGTGCCAGTTCTATTACTTTTCAAAACGCCATTGCCTCTGGTGGAATTATTGACTGGATCTCTTCAGGAGATGGAACTTTTAATAACCCGGCATCCCAAAACCCAACCTATACTCCCGGTCCGGTTGACCTTGCGAACGGGAATGTTTTCATATACCTTGATGTTTACAGAGATGAGCCGGACGGCCTTTGCTCACTCCTTCCTTTAGTAAGACTTAACCTTTCTTCGCTGAGCGGAACTGCAACCCCCTCAACCCAAACAACTTGTTCAGGTGCAGTCATCACACGCATCATATTAACCAGTCTCAACACCGGAATCATATATAACTGGACAAGAAACAATACCGCTTCCACAACGGGAATAGCCGCCAGCGGGTCAACCGGTACTGATATCAGGGGTACTTTAACAAACATCACAACTTCCCCTGTTACCGTTACATTTACGATTACACCAACGGCAAATGGTTGTCCCGGTACACCCTTTACAGCAACGGTGCTGGTAAATCCAAGACCTGCTGCAGTCGCAACCCCTGCATCACAAACGATTTGTTCCGGTGCCAACATCACCCCGGTAGCACTTAGCAGCGCAGTAAGCGGCACAACTTATAGCTGGACAAGAAATAACACGGCCTCAGCAACCGGTATTGCTGCGGGTGGATCTGGAAATATCACCGGGGCTTTAACAAACACGACCGCTTCGCCGGTAACTGTTTCGTTCACCATTACACCAACAGCCAATGGCTGCAGCGGTACACCAATTACGGCAACGGTGCTGGTAAATCCAGCGCCAAATGTGGTGGTGGCCACTCCATCATTACAAACGATTTGTTCAGGGGCAACAATAACAGCAGTGGCACTTAGCGGTGGCGGTACAACCTACAACTGGACAAGGAATAATTCAGCCTCCGTAACAGGTATAGCAGCCAGCGGATCTGGTAATATCTCCGGTGCCTTAACAAACAGTACTGCAGCACCGGTATATGTAACATTCACCATTACGCCTTCATCAGGTGGTTGCTCCAATACAGCATCGGTACTGGTAAATCCAACCCCGAATGCATTGGCCACCCCATCATCAGAAACGATTTGTTCAGGAGCAGCGATTACGCCCATTATTATTGGCGGAAATGTAAGTGGCGCAATTTATAACTGGACGCGAAATAACAGCGGTTCAGTAACAGGTATTGACGACACTGGTTCGGGCGATATTCATTGTATCTTGTCGAATATCACCTCTTCACCAGTGACGATGACATTCACCATTACGCCAACTGCGAATGGTTGCACGGGTGCAACAACTACCTCAATGATTACAGTTAATCCACGTCCCACTGCAGTAGTATCCGGAGGCCAGGCGATTTGTGCAGGCCAGGCACCCTCAAACATAAGTATTGCTTTAACGGGCCTTGCTCCCTGGACTTTTACTTATTCAGGCGGCATCACACCTGTAACGGTAACGGGTACCAGTATTAACCCTTATATATTTACGGCATCGCCTGTTTCACCAACAACATACACCGTCACTTCGTTAAATGATGACCGTTGTCCAGCACTGGGAGGCGACATCACCGGCAGTGCAACGTTCACTCAAACAAATTACACCATTACAGCCAGTGCCGGAGCAAATGGAAGTATTACACCAGCCGGCACAACCAGTTTGGCTTGCGGAGTCAGCCAAACGTACACTATTACGGCAAACAGTTGTTATCAAATTGCCAATGTGATGGTAGATGGAGTTTCAGTGGGGGCAGTTGCTTCCTACACATTCAGCAATATAACGGCACCGCATACCATTAGTGCAACATTCAGTCCCGCGGTTTTCAATATCACAGCTTCTGCCGGAGCAAATGGCACTCTCTCTCCTAACGGTATAACGTCGGTAAGTTGCGGAGCCAACCGCATTTATACCATTACGCCAAACGGTGGCTTTAATATCCAGAATGTACTGGTGGATGGTGTATCACAGGGTGCGGTTGGCACATATACTTTCAGCAATGTCACAGCTCCGCATACCATTAGTGCTA
>Ga0209181_10005058_pt1 | contig 19175 bp, 16 predicted proteins | sample MAT05_FD_187208 | JGI IMG/M metagenome (GOLD analysis project Ga0209181, IMG submission 187208) | Freshwater microbial communities from Lake Fryxell liftoff mats and glacier meltwater in Antarctica - MAT-05 (SPAdes) (version 2) | ecosystem: Environmental > Aquatic > Freshwater > Ice > Liftoff... | reverse complement strand
CCCACTGGAAGGTGCTCAAGCGATATGAGCGCTTTACTTTGGTGGAAGTGAAGATCGGCACCGGGCGTACGCATCAGATCCGGGTACATCTTGGGCATTTGGGCCACAAGGTTGCCGGAGATACGCTGTACGGGGCTCGTCCGCATGATTCGGGCCGATTTTTCTTGCATGCGTGGCGGATCAAGTTTGCGCAGCCGACGACCGGCGAATCGATCCAGATTGAAGCTCCTTTGGCCGATGAACTCAAAGACTGGCTTCGCCCTCTACAATAGAATTGTGAATCGTCGCAACTTCCTCGCCTTACCCTTGGCCGCTTACGCTCAAAATTCCGATCCCAACCGCATCATCCTCGATGTTTTCCGTGTGAATTTTCTTTACACCGTGTCGGACAAAAAGGGCCGCTTCGTAATCAACCTCAATCGCGAAGACTTTGAAGTCTACGAAGAGAAGAAGGCGCAGAATATTCTGGAGTTCATCGCGGAATCCAATCTTCCGCTGCGGCTTGGCATTCTGATCGATTCGAGCAATTCGGTGCGTGACCGCTTCAAGTTTCAGCAGGAAGCAGCCGTTGAGTTTATTACCTCGGTGATCCGGCCGAAAGAAGATCGCGCGATCGTGGTGTCGTTCGACAATCAGGTGGAATTGCGGGCAGACTTGACCGGCGATGTAGAGAAGCTGTCGCAGACGGTTCGGGACTTGCGCGCCGGCGGCGGCACGGCATTGTTTGATGCTGTCTACTATGCGTGCAAAGACAAGTTGATGCAGGATCAGCCGCTCTTCAAGTTCCGCCGTGCGATGGTCATTTTAAGTGACGGAGACGATACGCAATCGGTAATGACTCGCGAGCAGGCGATCGAGATGGCACTCAAGGCTGACGTTGTGATCTACACGATTTCAACCAACATCACTAAGATCGAGAGCGAAGGTGACCGTATCCTGAAGCGCCTGTCCGAGCGAACTGGCGGTATGACATTCTTTCCCTTCAAGGCTAGTGATCTTGCACAAAGCTTTGAAAATATCGCGAACGAGTTGCGTAGCCAGTACAACCTTCTCTATCGCCCCGAGCCGATCAAGACCGATGGCCAATGGCACCCGGTGCAGATTCGCGTCAAGGGCCGCAAGGATCTGCTTGTGCGGGCGCGCCCTGGTTATTACGCGCCGAAAAGCTAGGGCTAATAGCCGCTCGAGGAATACCAGACCATACGCAGCGGCACCCAGCCTTTTGCGATGACCTTCGGCTTGGGGGCCTTACACAAACCGGCGTCGAGAATTGTCCCCTGCAACCTCGCGGGTCTCTTGAAATCGCCCCATCGCCGGCGGGGCGTGGGATCCAGGGCACGGTTGCTAATCTAGCGCTATCACCCCGTTGGTCGTGGCCCGAAGCAGTGTTAGCCAATAGTCCGCCTGAGACTCAGGCCATTCTCCCGAAGCGGATGGGTCTGCTCGCCAAGTCCCGTAAGCAGACTGGCTCTCAAGCCATAGCTCCCGCTTGACCCTGGACTTTTTCGTCAATCGTTTACGCCAACTTTCCGGCAAATCCGCCTTATTCGCCGCCCACTTCTGCGCCTGGCGCAAGCCTGGATGCAGCTTCCAGCAGCGCTGCGCCGCAGCTTCAATGCGTGACAATGCAAAGAGCAACTCACGCTCGATCGTTCCTGCGGGAGCCGTCTCAAGCAATCGATCCGCCTCTGCCACAAAGGAAGCGAATCGCACCAAGGCCTCAGCCCCGCGCAAAGCACCATGCAAAAGCGCCCGCTCGCGCTCGTCTACCTTCGACACTAAACGCTCTATTTGCTCTTCGCTCAAACTCCGAAAGCGGCCCACCGGCATCGGCAACAGCGACGCCCGGCCCGCGATGTAGTGAGGATAATCGCCAGCCCCGAACACAGGATTCTTCCCCGGCGCACGCTCCGTGAGCCCCATCAGACGCGCCCGCTCTACGGTACCGGCAAAGCTCAGCCCTGCCTCGTAAGAATGCAATTGCTCCCCCCACGGCACCGGCCCGTACTTCTCTTCAAGCCGCAGCCAGGCCGACGAAAGCATTCGGTTCAACTTCTCATCAATCGGGTCCTGATACGCCTCCAAATCGAAAGAACGCACGCCCTCGTGATTGGTCGCATCCAAGTCGAGCGCCCGCTTCATCTCGACCCAGAATGACTGCTCAAGCAAAACACTCATGGGTGCCGCTTCAGCATCCACCTCACCCATCCGCGCCAACTCCCGCGCTACAACCTCAGCATTGATCTTTCCATCCCGAACCTGCTCCAACCCCTCCGCCTGCAACGTCGCAAGTTCCCCCGTCCACCTTGTCTGGCAGGTGTCAAAGTAATACTCGCGACACGATAGCGGCCGCGCTGGATGAACTCCGCACACGCGTCTCGGCGTCCCATCCGCTTCGCGAATATAGGTCAAGAACACGCACGGGCTGGTGGGTGCATTCGCCCTCCGCCGCAGATGCGTCACCACACTCGAATTCGGATCCTCCACAAACGACCGTCGTTTCCAGTCGCTATCTTCGCCCTCAAATCGGTCCTGCGTAAACCGCAACATCCATTGAGCCGGGCTTAGATCAAAGTAGGCCGACAGTCGCAGAATGTCGAATGCCGTAAGGTAGATCGGATCCTCGCTCGAACAGCAAGTCCCGCTCAAACAAGAGTGGCAAACCGCCTGCGGGCTCTCAAACTTCTGCGGCCCCGCCGTCTTGGTTGGATACATTCGGAATGGAGAATCTCCCGCGATCATCGTGCCTCCGCCCATCGCTGCAATTTCGGTAGCATCTTTGGAAAGGATAGCCCTTCCCGCTCCCAGTTGAAATCTCGCAACCCATCCATCGCCGCCCAGGTTGCATGAAAGCGCCGATAATCGATCTTCCCCTCTTTTACCCCCCAACTCCCGTCCTCGTTTTGACTCTCGATCAGATACTCCATCGCGTAACGGATCGCCGGCTCTTCCGTGCTCAGCCCAAACGCCCGCAAACTGTCGATAAACTCCCCGGCCATATCTGGATTATTATTCTCGATCGGAGTCGCCCAGTGCTTTGCAAGAAAACTATACTCTTCCGGCAGCCAATAAGGAGAGAGGAGAAAACGCCCGTAGTCGTTCAACGTATAAACAATGTGCGTAATGCAGTAGACCGAATCATGAAAGGCAACATCTCCCTGCTTTGGCGATCGGTAGCGTCGCATCTGCGGCAGCCACTCCATTACTTCCTCGTACGGCATGCGCAACGGTGCCCCATATCGTGCCCCGCAATATGCCGAAGTAAAACTCAGATACCAGACACGCATCGCCGGCACCATCTCCAGCTTTGCCTTGCATTCCGCACACCGCCGGGTCCCGCGCACATTGAATGTCATGCATGCGCACGCTTCCGGCACATCGCTCGGCGGAGCCTCCACTCTCGGATCGAAATTGTAGTACTCACTCACCTCATGATCCAGCACCAACTTGCGTAAGGCCTTCTTCACTTCGGGGTAGTGAAATCCAATCCGCGAAACCGCATCAAACGTCTGCACTGCCGTTGTTACCGATTCCGCACTACCGTCATAGAGCCCTTCGCGACGTTGGTCCATCCACGCCCGGAAGGCATCCACTGTCACAGCCCTCGCTCTGCTTTGCAACTCGGGATCTCGCGCCGTGGCCGCCATAAAACTACAGCAATATAGCAGGGCACTCCCGAATTGTTCTAGTCCTCCACGCCTTCGCGACAGCCCTTCGATAAAGCCCATCCCGCGATCGATAGCCCTCGCCCTTGCGGCATCAAAGCTGCGTGACATAGATAGTTTAGTGGTCCTTTAAAATTAAAGAGCCCCAATCGGCCCCTAAAACATAAAATGCTTTGACTGTTTTAACACAAGAGACTATAAGTGAGGAAGGGCTGGACAAGCTGAAGCGCGCAAGCGACAGAAAAAACTATCCAGCCACCCTCGTAATGAGGAAATGTTTCTTGGATCAGGAGAACAAATTATGCCAGCACCAAAGCTGCCGAAACTTCCAAAGCTAGTTCCGCCGAAGGTCGGACCAAAGCCACCAAAGGTCATCAACCCTAAGATCATCGTCAATCCAAAGGTCGTCAATCCAAAGATCATCGTCAATCCCAAGATCATCATCCCGAAGCCACCTCCAAAGTTCCTTCCCAAGCCGGGCTTCCCGCCCCCACCGAAGTTCCCGAAGCTCCCGCCGCCACCGAAGTTCCCGAAGATCCCGAAGATCCCCAACCCCAAGATCGTTGTGAATCCTAAGATTGTCGTCAATCCCAAGATCTTCAATCCCAAGATCGCCACCAATCCCAAGCTACCCAAAATCATCTTCAATCCCAAGGTGGTTACTCCCAAAATTGTTATCCCCAAGCTGAACCCCAAGGTGCCCAAAATTGGCCCCGGGCCCGGACCTGGACCAATCAATCAATAGAGCTGATTCTTAATTGAACAAAACGCGCGGAGCCCACCAAGCTACCGCGCGTTTTTGTCTTTTCTCTTCGTCCCGGCGAACAAAAGCGATAGCATAACGATGGAGGTATCTGCTCCCTCATGTCTTCGCAGATCAATAGACGTTTCTTTTTTTACGGACCGCTCCTTGCTGGAGCAGTTCCCGCCGCTGGCTTTGGCAGTGCGGCTTCTCTCAAAATGTTGGGCTACAAAAGTCCTAACGAAAAACTGAACATCGCCGCCATCGGGTCCGGTGGCAAGGGCCACAGCGACATCCAGGGTTGCATCGGTGAAAACATTGTCGCCCTTTGCGACGTAGACGAAAAGCGTGCTGAGCGCGCCTTCAAACAGTTCGATAAGGCTACCAGGTACAAAGACTATCGGAAGATGCTCGACGAGCAGTCGAAGAACATCGACGCTGTCATCGTAGCGACCCCAGACCACATGCACGCCACAACGGCCATCGCCGCGATGGAACGCGGCAAGCATGTGTATTGTCAGAAGCCCCTCACCCGCACTGTTTGGGAAGCCCGTCAGATGCGCGAGACGGCCAACAAGTTTGGCGTTGCTACGCAGATGGGTAACCAGGGTTATTCCAACGAAGGTACACGGCAGGTTGCAGAAATCGTCTGGGCCGGCGAACTTGGCCAAGTGAAAGAAGTTCATGCCTGGACCGACCGCCCCTGGTGGCCTCAAGGTACGACTGAAATCCCTGCACCGACTGAAGTGCCAAATACTCTTGAGTGGGATCTTTGGCTCGGCTCTGCCGACAAGCGTCCGTTTACCACTGGCGGACCTGACTTCAAGTCGCCCTACGGCGGTTTCTATCAGCCCTTCAACTGGCGCGGCTTCTTCGACTTCGGTTGCGGCGCACTTGGCGACATGGCTTGCCATATCCTTGGTGCGCCCAACATGGCGCTCAAGCTTGGTTCGCCCACCAGTGTCGAATGCATCATGAAGGAAGGTGTTTCGAGCTTCCAGTTCCCCAGGAAGTCGATCACCAAGTTCTCCTTCGCTGCCCGCGGTAGCATGGGCCCGGTGAATATCTTCTGGCATGACGGCCTGAAGGAAAGCCCGAAGATCGAAGGCGTACCCACCGACGAATGGCTTGGCGATCTGCCTGGCCGTCCGCGTCGTCAGGGTCAGGCCCCGGCAGCCCCAGCGCGCGACCCAGGCTACAACGGCATGATCGGTCGCGTATTTAATTACGAAGCCTATCAGGCCCTTAAGGCTGATTCGGAAGTGCGCCCGGCTTCGCCCAACGGCAGCCTCTTCATTGGCGACAAGGGTATCCTTACAACCGGCACTTACGGCGAAGGCACCCGCCTGCTGCCAACCGACAAGATGGCTGACTTCCGCATGCCTGAGCCGCTGCTCACACGTTCACCCGGCCACTATCGCGACTGGATCCGTGCCTGCAAAGGCGGCGATGCATCGTGCTCCAACTTCAACGTGGCATCGCCTTTCGTTGAGTGGATGCTGCTCGGCGTAATTGCGTTGCGCGTCCCTGGCAAGCTCGAATGGGATGCGGCCAAGATGCGCTTCACCAACAACAACGAAGCGAATCAGTTCCTCAAACCGAGGCTCCGCAAGGGCTTCACCATCAGCTAGTAATTCAATGAGTTGGGCGCTCGAAAGTGCGCCCAACTTATTAGGACGACGCAAAATTCCTCCTTCTCTCTGCTCAAACTGACGAGGAAATCACTCTTTTGCCATCGACCGTGGTTGGCTCCATCAACTCAGTGCGCACCACTGGCTTTAAATAAAGTTTTGGCTAATTTTGCCGATTCTATTTATATGGGGAAGTTGCTTCTCGGACTTGCACTGATTATAAGCTCTGCACCAATCCTGGCTGGCGATATCGAAGGGATTGTCCGCATCACTCGCTCGCTAACCAAGAAGCGTGTCGTTGTGGATACCTATGCCCCGAGAGGAGGCGCACCAGCCAATGGAGCTGCCCCCGAAGACATCGATGAGTGGGGGCGAACGGTGGTCTTTATCGACTCATCGATAAGTCCAGCCCAGACTAAATCGCCACTGCCTCTTCAGCAAATTGCCCAACGGAATCGAAGATTTGAGCGGGAAGTGGTTGTCGTCCCGGCTGGATCTACGGTTTCGTTTCCAAACGAAGATCCGATTTTTCACAACGTCTTCTCTTTGTCCAAGTCTAAATCCTTCGACTTGGGGTACTACCCCATTGGCCAGACTCGCAAAATTCAGTTTGACAAGCCAGGGCCGGTGCAGGTGTTTTGTCATTTGCATCCAAACATGAATGCGGCAATCATGGTCGTTCCCAATGGCTATTTCACACAACCCGCTTCGAGAGGTGAATTCAAGATCGATGGCGTACCAGCGGGGCGCTACACGCTACGGCTTTGGCACAAGAGTGCCGGCTACCTTCAGGAAGAAATTGAAGTCTCAGCCGAAGGAAAAACTCAAGTGAAATTTCTTCTCCCGCTGGCAACTTCGAAGCCCTGAGCGGAAGAGATGTTAAGAACCAATTTATCCCGGAGAGTCATCGTTTTCGTTCTCCTGCCGCTGGCGATGCTTTTCGCGGCAAGTTCTCTCTGGATAGAAGAATCCATCAGGGCAAACACAACCAGACAGATTCGCAGCGATCTGTTCAAGCAACAAAAACGTCGACAGGCAGAGCAACTGGCGCAGAGTCGTCAGATACAACGAGCATTGCAGGTACTTGGAGATAACGCCGGCCTCAAGGCTGCTCTCACTTTGCAACGGGATCTCCTGAACTCGGGTGCTTTGCGCGACGAGGCCACCAACCGGCAGTTAACCCACACGCTCGAAGAGCGCCTGCAAGCAGTGCGTGAAACGATCAATGTCGACTCCATTTCGCTTGTCGATGCGCAGGATCAACCTCTGGTGCATTGGCAGAGTTCCACTGACACGATTTACCTCCAGCGCGCCATACCGATCAATGCCGGGGACGAAAATCTTGGCCACTTACTGGTAGGTCATGAGTTCAATCTCAGTTCTATTGCCGGTGGTGCAGAAGCCGTGCTGATACACAAGGGCAAGATTGAAAGCTCCACACTGAAGGCCACGAAACTAACTGGTCCGGCCCAGGATTGGGCTCAATCTGGAGAAGTGGAGTTAAACGGAGAACGATTTGTAGCTGTGCCACTCTCACTGCCAGAACTTGGCCCCGATCGCTCCGTCGTGATGCTGGCCTCGATTGACGCAGCGGTTGCGCCATTCCTCACGACACTGCGGACGGTTCTGTTCCCAACAGGTGCCATCAGCCTCTTACTGGCAATGGTACTGATCTGGTTTTCTTCTCGAGCGGTTACAAAGCCTCTCCAGAGCCTTACCCTCGCTTGTCAGCAAAGCATCCAGAGAGGCATCCTTGAGATTCCACCAACTCCGCCTACCGGGGTCCTCGAAGTAAATATTCTTGCTGACAGCCTTTATCGCGCTGCTGTTGCGGCCACATCTGCCCGTCTCAGCCTCGAACAGGCCTACCTTCAGATCCTCGAAGCGTTGGTTGAATCACTCGAAGCCCGCGATCCGTACACGGCTGGGCACAGCCGCCGCGTAAGCCGGTATTCCATTCTTATTGCCCGCCAGTTGGGACTTTGCGATTCCGAAATCGAAGCCCTGCGCATCGGCGCACTGCTGCATGATATCGGCAAGATCGGCATTCCGGATGCGGTGTTACTCAAGGATGGCCGGTTGAGTGACGAAGAATTCCGTATCATTCAGCAGCATCCTGACATCGGCGTCCGCATCCTGGAGCGCATTGGTGCCTTTGGCACCTATCTAGCCTCAGTTGGCCTGCATCACGAGAATCACGATGGCAGCGGCTACCCCAACGGCCTCTGCGGCGACCAGATTCCCGTCGAAGCCCGCATCGTTCATGTAGCCGACGCCTATGACGCCATGACGTCCAATCGTCCTTATCGAAACCGGATGCCTGAAGAAAAGGTTCGCCGGATTCTTCAGGAATGCTCAGGCACGCAATTCGATCCCAATGTCGTAGCTGCGTTTTTTTCGAGCCCTATCAACAGTAGCGCCACTGACTCAACGGCCACAAACTTGGAGTCCCTCAATGATGCCATCAAAAACCACCAGTATCGGCCTCGGGCTGATTTTGCTGATTCCGTTTCCATCGTCAGCACAGGAGTCACAGATCGGCTTTGAGGTCTCTTCGACATTCACTGCCGGTGCCACCTTCTCAGATCGATTCAAGAACACAATCCCACTCTGGCTTAAAGAAATCGATACCCCCGTCCGCTCGAATCGGCAACTGTTCGCCCCTGGTGGGCGGCTCCTGGTTTCTCCTACGCTCAAGCTCGGCCGCCACTGGTATTTCCATGCCACCTGGCAAGGCCACACCACTCCATTTTTTCCGTACGAGGCGTATCACGTCAATGCTGATGGCGTGCGTGGCCGCCTGATTCAAGGCTTCGCTGCCTACACTACAGGCGGCGAACAGAAGAGCGTCACGATCAAGGCAGGCAAGCTTCCCACCGTATTTGGTCACCTTACAACTCGATATGATGACCGCGATAACCCACTCATTGATTCGCCTCTGGCCTATGGCTCGTACCTTCTACTTCGTCCAGATCTGATTCCCTGCTCCAATTACGACTTTGAGCACCAGCAGGAAGTACACCCAAACGTCGCCGCTTTTCACTGCAAAAACAAAGAGAGCTACGCATACGGAATCTTGCCAGTGAATCGCTACGGCCTCTTTGCGGTTGAAGCCGACTTCACCTGGCAACGCCTCGATGCCCGCCTTCAATTGGCCAATAGTTCGCCATCGAATCCGCAAAAGATCAGCTCATCAAGCCAGGCCGCGCAGTTCGCTGGCGGGGCTGGCGTCACCATCATTCCTGGCCTCCGCGCAGGCTTCTCACTCTTTCGCGGTCCTTGGCTGCAGTCCTCAACTCAGAATCAACTCGATGATGGGCTTCGCTGGCGCAATTTCGAGGCAACCGGCGTCGGCCTCGACATTCAATGGGCCTATTCGCGCCTCGCCGTGAGTGGAGAATGGCAACGCCTCAGCTTTGGCTATCCCAATTTCAGTCAGATCCCCACGGTCCAGTATGGCTATGTGGAAGCCAAGTGGACCATCGCCCCCCGCTGGTTCACCGCCACCCGGCTTGGCTATCAACGCCACGGCATGGTGAGGGATCGATTCGGCCCCGGCGAGCGGCACTATCTACCAAACCGTGCAGCCTACGAGTTTTCTGTTGGCTACCGCCCGCGTCAAGGCCAGCTCCTGAAGTCTGCTTATACCTTTATGCCCAGCCACCCTCGCCGTGGCCCCTCTGATGATGTGTTCGGTATCCAGTGGATAGTGGACCTACCCAGGTTCAGCCTTACCCGCTAGTGTTCACCTTGACCATCAGGCCTGCAGCGTAGCGTCTCGAAACAGCTTATGAACGGAAGCTATCTGGGACGGCATAAACTGGGATTGTGCCCTATCCGATTCATCGTCCGCGCCGATTGAGGCGCACTGAAGCGATTCGCAGCCTTGTTCGAGAAACGCATCTGGAAGCTTCAAACTTTATCTACCCTCTCTTTCTGGTTCCGGGCGAAGGCCGCCGTAAAGAGATTTCGAGCATGCCTGGCAACTACCAGCTCTCCATTGATGAAGCCGTCAAAGAATGTGAAGAGGCGAAGTCATTGGGGCTGGGTGGAGTGCTGCTGTTTGGGATTCCAGAACACAAAGACGAGATGGCCTCGGGTGGTTATGACCCGCACGGCATCGTGCAGGAAGGTGTGCGGGCGATCAAGAAGGCTGTACCGGATCTGCTTGTCGTTACCGATGTTTGCAACTGCGAATACACCTCGCACGGGCATTGCGGCAAGATCGTCAATGGTGATGTCGATAACGATGCGACGCTCGAGTGGCTGGCCGACGCCGCACTGACTCATGTACGCGCAGGCGCGGATATCGTAGCGCCAAGCGACATGATGGACGGGCGTGTGGGGGCAATCCGCGAAACTCTTGATGCGGCAGGCTTTGATCACATTCCGATCATGAGTTATGCGGCGAAATATGCAAGTGGCTTCTACGGGCCGTTTCGTGAGGCCGCCGAGAGTGCTCCACAGTTTGGGGATCGCCGTTCGTATCAGATGGATTCGGCAAATGCTCGCGAGGCGATGTACGAAATGCAGCTTGACCTGGAAGAGGGTGCGGATATTTTGATGGTGAAGCCGGCCCTGGCTTATCTCGACATCATTGCTGCCGCACGCCAGAGCTTTGATGTACCGATTGCCGCCTATCAGGTGTCGGGTGAATTCAGCATGATCATGGCTGCGGCTCGTAACGGCTGGATCGATCAGGATCGCGTGATGATGGAAACGCTGACGTCGATCAAACGAGCTGGGGCATCGATTATCCTGACCTACTTTGCGAAGGATGCGGCTAGGCTGCTCTAATGAAAGATATGAAGTCATTCCGTCGCTGGGCGCTTCTCGTGCTTGCGGTCGGGTTCCTCGTTTCGATCCACGACCCGTCACTTCAGCCCTTACAACTTGTTGCCGCTGACGCGAAGCCTGGAGTCACTACGGTGCAGTGGCGATTGCTCCGCTCGCTGGATCTGAGTTCGGGTGAGGTTCCTGCGGATCTCAAGAAGATCGACAATACGACGGTTCGCATTGCCGGATACATGGTTCCTCTTGAGAGCGATGACCAGGATGAAGCCGACGAGTTTCTGATCGTGCCTATTGCCGGTGGCTGTATTCATACTCCGCCTCCTCCGCCCCATCAGATCGTCTATTGCCGGATGGCCGGAAAGAAGAAGACCAAGATTGCGATGTTTGAGCCCAACTGGTTTGAGGGCAAGATCGCGATCAACAAGACGGGGAGCCCTTATGGGGCGGTCTCCTATCAAATGACTGTCGCGAATGTCACACCCTACTCTTCCAAGTAGCATCACGCTTGAAGGCGTTGAATTCGCGTACGGGCCGAAGCTGCCAACCATCATTGACATACCTTCGTTTGAGCTTGGGGCTGGAGAATCCTGCTTTCTTTATGGGCCTAGTGGTTGCGGGAAGACTACTCTTTTAGGATTGATTGCCGGCGTGTTGCAGGCTCGCCGTGGAAGAGTGCAGGTGCTGGGTCAAGAGTTATCTGCTTTGTCCGGGGCGAAGCGGGATGCGTGGCGGGGCTCGAATATCGGCTACATCTTTCAGATGTTCAATCTCATTCCTTATCTAAATGTCCGCGACAATATCCTGCTGCCGACGCGCCTGCATTCGTCTCGCAAGGCAGATGAACTAGGGCGTATTGCGGCTTCGCTGGGAATTGAAGAGTTGCTCGATCAAGGGGTGCTCGAACTAAGCGTGGGGCAACAGCAGAGGGTGGCTGCGGCAAGGGCGCTGATTGGTGCGCCGCCACTGGTGATTGCCGATGAGCCGACGTCGGCACTGGATGCCGCGCACCGCGAACGATTTCTTGAGTTGCTGCTCGGGCAGTGTAAAGAGGCCGGTGCCGCGTTGTTGTTTGTGAGCCATGACCAGAGCCTGGCACCGATCTTTCACAAGCAATTGAGCCTGCCGGAACTCAATCGCGCCGCCAAGGTGGAGGTGGCTTGATGTTGCTGTTCTCACTCGCCTGGCAATCGTTGCGAAACCGGCGCGTGACAACTCTGTTGACTGTGTTTTCGATCGCTCTGAGTGTGGCATTGCTGCTTGGCGTGGAAGCGCTGCGAGTGAGTGCGCGGGAGAGCTTTTCTTCGACCATCTCGGGGACAGACTTGATTGTCGGGGCGCGCGGTGGCGGCTTGCAGTTGTTGCTCTACACCGTGTTTCGCATGGGCACTGCGACAAACAATGTGAAGTATGAAAGCTTTGAGGAATGGTCGAAGCACCCGGCGGTGGCCTGGACGATTCCCTACTCGCTGGGGGATAGCCATCGCGGGTTTCGCGTTGTCGGGACGAACGAGAATTTCTACAAGCAATATCGTTTCCGCAAAACGCGCAAAGCCGAATTTGTAGCGGGGAGGGCTCCCGTAGAATTCAATGAGGCTGCGCTCGGAAGCGATGCCGCAGAGAAGCTTGGATACAAAGTTGGCACCAAGGTTACGCTGACACACGGCATTGGCGCTGCCGGAATCATGGACCACGACGACAAGCCATTTACCGTCGTCGGGATTCTCGACAAGACCTCGACGCCGATTGACCGCAGTATCTACATCACCCTGGAAGGAATGTCGGCGATACATGTTGGGTGGCAGGGTGGGGCGCCCCCTGAGCCAGGCGAAGAAGTGCCGTCCACCAAGTTGAAGAAAGAAGACTTGAAGCCGGAGGCGATTACGGCATTTCTATTGCGGGCCAAGAGCCGCATCGATACGCTGCGGATCCAGCGCGATGTGAACAACTACTTGCCCGAACCGTTGATGGCGATCATACCCGGCGTGGCCATGGGGGAGCTTTGGTCCACCGTGAAGTATGCCGAAATTGCGCTTGAGATTGTTGGTGGCTTCGTAGTCTTGGTGGGACTGCTTGGGATGCTGGTTGCGATTTATACGACGCTCAATGAGCGGCGCCGTGAGATGGCGATCTTGCGTGCCCTCGGTGCGGGACCAATCAAGATTTTGTCTCTGTTTTTGATTGAGAGTTTGATGTTGGCTGCGTCCGGATGTGCGCTGGGTGTGGGCTTGATGTATGCGGGGATTGCGGCGTTGCAGGGTGTGGTGGAGAAGCAGTTTGGTTTGTACTTGCGGTGGCAGGGATTCCAGCCAGAACATGGAATCTATCTGGGGCTGGTGTTGGGGGCTGCAGTATTGATTGGACTTGTGCCGGCGTGGAGAGCCTACCGGAACACGCTGGCCGATGGCTTGAGCGTGCGGGTTTAGTATTTGGGTTCGTATGCAACTCCGAGTTCTCGGGCGATGCTTAGCAGATCGGAGTCTGCGGTCCAGAACTGGTGCCCTGATACGAGAGCAGAGGCTAGTAAGTGAACATCGATCCAGCCGGCGCCTCGACCGTGCAGTCTTCTGCTGCGAACAAAATCGACAACATCTTGATGCGAAAGCATTGGACTTTGATGAAAGTTTGGGTAGAGCGCTAACAGCTTCAATCTGCCACTTGGATCCCCAATAAAGAGTTCTCCAAAAACTAGGTCGTGACCACAAACGACGCCCCCTTCCAGCAGGAACCTCAACTCCTTGGCACTCGGGCCGCGATTGTGCAGAAATCGGACCCAGATCGAGGTGTCCACGAGGACCACTAGCTAGCCTTCCGCTTGGCAACTGGTGAATCTCGCCGCCTGGACGGCGCAACGAAATTCTTTGCAGAACCGATTAGAGCGGCTGCCCGTTGGTATGCTGCCTGCCTCACTAGTGCTTCGAGTCCTAAACGAACAGTATCTGTATCGGTTGTTGAGCCTGAGGCTTCTCTTGCCTCGGCCAAGAGCGCCTCATTAATATTGAGCGTCTTTTTCATACATACGAATTTACCATACTGATATGGCTGTTTGAGCCATACCGCTGTCAGGCCGACGGGGTCATCGGCTCGAAGATGGAAAGGTAGCGGAGCAAGTCTGCTTGGTGCGGTTGAGAGCACTCAAGAGTTCCGCTTAAGCGAGGATTATTTGGGATCCTTAAAGATGGGGATCAGTTCGCGAATACGGGCGTCCCGGAAGTAGATGCCTCCCCATATCGTGACACCCAGAAGGAACTGCACAATCCAAGCCTCGTTGATTCGCAAGTGAGCGGCTACGTCACCACCAAGATAGCCCGTGAGCAAAATGGCACCAAGCACCGCCGTTCGAGGGATTAGGTACATCACTGTGGTGGCGAGCTCAAGTATGCCGAGAGGCATTGCGAGCGCCCAGGGCCAGCCGAGGTGCTCGAAGCCAGTAGCAAGAAAGGGACTGCCTGTGAGTTTCATCGCTGCGCTGAGAAGAAGCATGATCGCGGTGAGGCCGGTAAGGCTGCGACCAGACCAGAGTTGGAGGGTGGAAGGTTGTGCGGTCTTGAAGGGTTGGATGCGGTGATTATTTGGTTAGACTCGGATTTTGCAGAACAGCGATCTCAGTGAGATCCTTCTTGGCGTTGTTGAGCCAACTGACAGAAGGGCTCGCCTGCTTTGCAACGATGTCGTGGCCACGCTGAGTTTCGGCCTGTGCATCCAGGTATTTCTTTTGGCGAAGCAGAGTGCGGCCCAACTTGATGCGACCGATGCCTTCGTTGATGTGTCCTGGGGGCAGAGTCCTGGCATAGATATCGAGAGACTGGCGAAAGAGAGGCTCAGCCCTGGACCATTCCTCGCGACGCATGTAGACGCTTCCGAGATTCGATTTGGCGATGCCAATCAGATAGTGTTTACCATTGTAAGCCTTCTCGTAGATGGCAATCATTCGTTCAAAGTGAGCCTCGGCTTCGCTAAGATTGCCTCTGGAGAGGGCATTTGTGCCTAGTTCATTGACTGTTGAGGCAACCTGAGTGTGGTCTGGGCCGTAGACCCGCTCGCGAATGGACAGGGCACGGGTGAGCAGACCAGCAGCTTCGTCGAGACGATTTTGGAGAACGAGGGCGCGGCCAATCAGGGTGAGAGTAGAAGCGGTCTTGGGGTGATCTGCGCCGTAGTAGGATTCGATAATCGCAAGGGCCTGGCGATGAAAGGCCTCTGCCTCTTTGTAGTGGCCAGTGTCCTGCTGGATGGCCCCAAGGTTAATCAGAACCTCGGCAACGATGGGGTGCGATGGCCCCTGAGTCTGCCGGTAGATTGCCAGCGCACGCTGGTTGAGGTCTTGCGATTGAGGATATTGGCCTTTGTAGAAGTGGACATTGCCAAGGTAGAGCAGAGCGGCGGCGAGATCCATTGCAGGTTGACCTGGGGCAGACAGGATCCGGATTGCTTCCTCCAGAATCGGTGTGGCCTCGTCGTAGTTTCCCTTTTCTTCCAGTACATGGCCGAGGGTAGTGGTGGCCTTAGCCACATTGAGCTGAGTGACCCGGGCAAGAGTAAGGCTTTCGCGGGCTAGTTTCTCGGCTTCATCGTGTTTGCCTTGATCGGTGCGCAATAAAGCAAGGCCGTTGAGGTTATCAACGTCACGGCGGCTGTCCAGGGCGCTGACGAGCAATGTGTCGGCTTGATCGAGGCGCCCGAGCTTTTGATACACGTCGCCTAGCGTGCGCAAGACTTCGGCCTGGGCCTGCGGGTCTTGATTCAGAGCTTTTGCCCCGACGACGCCTCGATCCAGAAGTGTGGCGACTCGAAGGTCGGATGACGGCCCAGCAGCCATGTCGCCGCCTTGAAACAGGTTAACCAGGAAGCTGCGGATACCGCTGGACCGGGCCGCCTCGGCGAGTGCCTCGTTGCGAGCTTCTCGAAGATTGATGGTGTAGAAAGTGATCAGACCGGCCAAAGTGGCCAGCACAATGGAAGCAGCTATGACGCCGGTGAGATTCCGCCGGATGAACTTCGAGGACCGGTACGTGAAGGTGTCAGGCCTGGCTTCAATCGGCTCACCGGCGAGGTAGTGCTGGATGTCTCGGATCAGGGCATCAACAGAGCTGTACCTTCGATGAGACTCTTGCTGGAGAGCTGTCTGGATCAAGATCTCGAGGTCGACAGGGAGCCTGCCGGGCAGGAGCTCACGCAGAATAATGCCAAGCGAATAGACATCAGTATAGACGCCGACCGGCTCTCCGCGAAACTGCTCTGGTGCAGCATACGCGGGAGTCATCAAACGCAGGCCCGTCACGGTTTGATCACCTGTATTGTCGAGGTGTTTGGCGATGCCAAAATCCAGGAGTTTGACCTTGCCGTCGCTTGTCACGAAGATGTTCGATGGTTTGAGGTCTCGATGGATGACTGCGTGCTGATGCGCGTATTGGACGGCTTGACATACCTGCAGAAACAGGTTGAGGCTGTCTTGCCCTGAGTGATCTGTGATGGGCCTCCCCTCGACATACTCCATCGCAAACCACGGCGTGCCTTCGGTGAGTGTGCCGGCATCGTAAAGCTTGGCGATGGATGGGTGATTCAGTTGGGCCAGGGTACGTTGCTCGAAGAGGAAACGCTCCCGTCGGGCAGGCGAAAGCCAAGCGTCACGAAGGATCTTGATGGCGGCGTAGCTGGAGAGATCTTCTCGAAAACCAAGGTAGACGACACCCATTCCGCCTTCACCGAGGAGTCGCTCCAGGCGGTATGGCCCGAGTTGCCGGGGGATGAAGTCTTCGTTGGGCGGCAGATGAGGAGTGAGGCCTTGATCAAGGGCAGGTTGGGCCTTCGCGTCTTCGGCGAGCAGCGCCTCGAGTTCATCCAGCGTTTCGTCTGGCGCACAATGTTGGGCGAGGTAGGCCGCGCGATCGGCAGGTGTGAAATCAGCTACGGCGTGGAAGAGGTCTTGCAAGCGGGCGTAGCGTTTTGGATCCATGACTGAGACTTATGAGATGCGGCTGAGTTCGCGGCCTAGCCATGCGCGGGCGGCACGCCAGTCGCGTAGAACAGTCGCTTCCGAAATGCCCAAGGCCGCAGCTGTTTCCTCTACTGCAAGACCACCGAAGAAGCGGCTCTCGACAATGGCGGCCTGACGCTCATTCAGCTTTGAGAGTTCGCTGAGGGCTGCGTCGAGTTTGAGGAATTCTTCCTCGCTTGAGGCTTCGCCAGTGGCGATCAGAGCCGCCAGGGGTTCATCGAAGGTGATAAGCACTGCATCCCGTTTGATCGTGTGGCGGCGCCGCGCGGATTCCACCAGAAGCTGCCGCATGGCGCGGGCGGCGATTCGTTTGAAGTGAAGCGGGGAAGCCCACTCAAGGCGCGAGGAGCTTGCCAGCTTCATCCAGGCTTCGTTTACCAAAGCAGTGGGGTTGAGAGTGGCAGAGGGATCAGAGCTTCGCACTTGCGCGGCGAGTCGGCGCAGTTCCTCATAGGCGAGGCTGAAGACTTCATTTAGCGAGTTGGATTCGTCTGGCCGCATGTGAAGTTCTAGAGCCGAAGTCTAACAAATTTTGGAAAAGTTGAGGGCGGCGTGACGGTTCTCTGCATTTCGTGCGCATGGAAGGAGTGAGGAGATCTTATGAACACTTTATTGAGGATGACGTTAGCGGGCTTGCTGCTTGCTGCCGGGTTGGGGGGACAGACAGTAACGAGTGTGGCGGGAAATTCCAGTTGGGGGGCCGTCTACAACGTGACAGTGGATGGAGCGGGCAACCTGTATGTGCCGGATCTGACGGCGCACCAGGTATACAAGATCGACCCGCAGGGTGTGACTGTGGTGTTTGCAGGAACGGGGCGAGCAGGATTCTCTGGAGATGGCGGGCTGGCGACTGTGGCTCAATTGAGTGCCCCTTCAGGGACTGCGCTTGGCCCTGACGGAAGCCTCTACATTTCGGACTACAACAACGACCGGATTCGCAAGGTGGCACCCAACGGCTTGATTACAACCATCGCTGGAGGCACTGGAGGTTTCGCCGGCGACGGAGGGCAGGCCACTGCGGCTCGGCTAAATGGGCCTGCAAGCATGGCTTTTGATGCTGCAGGAAATTTGTATTTCGTTGACTTCAGCAATTTCCGGATTCGCAGAATCACGCCGGCAGGAGTGATTACAACAGTGGGCGGCACAGGACGATTCAGTCTTTCGGGAGATGGCGGATTGGGAACGGCAACCGATATCTACGGATATTGGCTGGCCGTGGCCAGAGACGGTACGATCTACGTTGGCGACGATGGCGATGGACGGTTGAATGGAAACAAGCGGGTGCGACGGATCGCTACCAACGGCATTGTCACGACAGTTGCTGGCACTGGGATTTCGGCTTATTCAGGGGATGGCGGGCCGGCTGTTTCAGCCCAATTGAAATCAGTGAGCGGAGTGGCCCTGGACGCGAACGGGAATCTTTATATCGCCGATGCTGAAGACGTCAAGATCCGCAAGGTAGCGCCGAATGGCATCATCACGACCTATGCCGGAAATGGACTGGCAGGAGTGACTGGCGATGGAGGGCCCACCTTGCAGGCCCGGTTCAACTTCCCATCAGGCATGACAACGGATGCAAATGGCAACCTCTACATTGCCGATACGCGCAACGACAAGATTCGCAAGGTAAGCCCGCCGCCGGTGCCACAAGTGAGGACAGAGAACCCGGTGTTGACTTCGTTTGGAGGCAAGGCTGGATTCTCCTCAAACACCTACCTGGAAGTGTATGGGCAGAATTTCTCTACGATCTCCCGACTCTGGGCAGGTAGTGATTTCAGTGGTGTGAATGCGCCCACTTCGCTTGACGGGATTAGCGTGACGGTGAACGGCAAGCCTGCATTTATCTACTACGTGAGTCCGAATCAGATCAACATCAACACGCCGGAGGATACGGCAACCGGGCCAGTGGCACTGGTGGTAAAGACACCGCTTGGGACGTCGAATACTGTGATGGTGCCGCGGGCGCGGCTCTCACCAACCTTGCAAACCGTGCCCCAGTTTCTGATTGGTGGCAAGCAGTATGTAGTGGCCCTGACACCGGACTTCACGACCTTTATCGGGCGCGAAGCGATGTTGGCAGGTGTGGCCTTCAAGCCCGCCAAGCCGGGCGACACAATTGCGATTTATGCTCTGGGTTGTGGCCCAACATCGCCACCGGCGCAGGCGGGTGTTGTGGCGGCTCAAGAGTCTTCACTTGCTCTGCCATATGAGCTGAGCATCGGCGGTGCAGTGGCGCAGGTGAGCTTCGCCGGGGTCGTCGGGGCGACGATCGGGCTTTACCAGTTCAACGTGCTGGTGCCCTTTGTGCCGCCCGGCGATCAGACGATCACGCTCACTGTGGATGGTGT
>Ga0209181_10005057_pt1 | contig 19179 bp, 16 predicted proteins | sample MAT05_FD_187208 | JGI IMG/M metagenome (GOLD analysis project Ga0209181, IMG submission 187208) | Freshwater microbial communities from Lake Fryxell liftoff mats and glacier meltwater in Antarctica - MAT-05 (SPAdes) (version 2) | ecosystem: Environmental > Aquatic > Freshwater > Ice > Liftoff... | reverse complement strand
GCGCGACCTGCAGGCGCGGCATCGCCTCGCCTACCTGTTCATCAGCCACGATCTGCGAGTCATCCGCGCCATGGCGCATCGGATTGTTGTGTTGAAGGATGGACGCGTGGTCGAACAGGGCGAGGCCGAGGCCGTTGTCGGCGCGCCGCGGGAACCCTACACACGCGCCCTGATGGCGGCGGCCTTCGATCTCTCGGCCGCCCATGGGGAAGGTTTCGTCCGCACATGAGCGATGCTGAGGAGGCGGAGCATATCCCGCCGCTGATACGTTTGAGGGCGCTGCTGGATTCGCAGGCCGTGAAGCTCGGCGTGCATATCCGCAAGATGAATTCGCCCGGCAGCCCGGTGTATCGCTACCCCGAGAACATCTGGCCCGTGGCGCTGCTGCTGACCGCCTCCTTCGCGGGTACGGCGCTGGTGCATTACTATCTGGGCGCGGCGATCCTCGCGGCCGGCTGCTGGTGGTGGATCGCGAAGGTGCAGCCACGCATCAAGGATGGCGTCTTCGAGCGTACCAGTGCCTGGGTGCTGCAATCCGAGCAGCATTTCGACGCCTTGTGGTTCAAGGGCGTGCTGAGCCTTTATGCCGAGTTGCCAGATGGCCGAAAGCTCGCCGCCACGCGGCGCGAGGATTGGCGCGACTTCGTGCGGAAGATCACACGTGAGCGCGCGGCGTTGGAGATGGCGTGATGGCGGTGCTGCTCTCGACCAAGGCGCAGGCGATGGCGGCTTGGCGCGCGGCGCTTCTGGCCCTCGACCCATCGCTCGACATCCGACTGTTCCCCGATCCCGACGATCCCAACGCGATCGGGGCCGCGGTGGTCTGGACGGCGCACGCGGCCAGCATCACCATCCCTTCCAGCGCCGCGCCGCAGGTCGTCGAGAGCCTGCACCGCGCGCGCCAGGGAAAACCCCTGATCAACCTGGTGGATTTCGCCGCCGGCTACTGAACCGCGGTGCCACCGATCGTCAGCCCGGTCATCTTCAAGGTCGGCTGCCCCACGCCGACCGGCACGCCCTGGCCGTTCTTGCCGCAGGTGCCGATCCCCGGGTCGAGCCCCATGTCGTTGCCGACCATCGCCACCTTGGTCAGTGCATCCGGCCCGTTGCCGATCAGCGTGGCACCCTTCACCGGCGCGCCGAGACGACCATCCTCGATGATATAGGCCTCGGAGGCGGAGAACACGAACTTGCCGCTCGTGATGTCCACCTGCCCACCGCCGAAATTCACCGCATAGATACCGCGTTTCACGCTGGCGATGATCTCGCCCGGCTCACGCGTGCCGCCCAGCATCACGGTGTTGGTCATGCGCGGCATCGGGATGTGGGCGTGGCTCTGGCGGCGGCCGTTGCCGGTGGGTGCCACGCCCATCAGGCGCGCATTCTGCCGGTCCTGGAGGAAGCCCACCAGGATGCCGTCCTCGATCAGCGTGGTGCGGCCCGTGGGCGTGCCCTCATCATCCACGCTCAGCGACCCGCGGCGATCGGGGATGGTGCCGTCATCCACCACCGTCACGCCCGGCGAGGCGATGCGCTGGCCAAGCAGGCCGGAGAAGGCGGAGGTCTTCTTGCGGTTGAAGTCGCCCTCCAGCCCGTGACCGATGGCCTCATGCAGCAGGATGCCGGGCCAGCCCGGGCCGAGCACCACCTCCATCTCGCCAGCCGGTGCGGGGATGCTTTCGAGGTTCACCAGCGCCTGGCGCAGCGCTTCCTCGACTGCCGCCTTCCAGCTTTCCTCGCCGAGCACACGCTCATAGGCGAAGCGGCCGCCGGTGCCGAAGCTGCCGGTTTCGCGCCGTCCATTGGCTTCCACCACCACGGCGACGCTGAAGCGCACCAGCGGGCGAAGGTCCGCCACGCGCTTGCCGTCGGGGCGCAGAATCTGCACGGCCTGCCACTCGCCGGTGATGCTCGCCATCACCTGGATCACGCGGGGGTCGCGCGCGCGGGCAAAGGTGTCGATCTGCTGCAACAGCGCGGTCTTGTGGGCAAAAGGCATGGCGGAGAGCGGATTGAGCTCGGAATAGAGCTGCGTGGTTGCCGCGCGCGGGCCGACATCGAGCACGCCAGAATGGCCCGCCGCCACGGCCTTCACCGTCTCGGCGGCGCGCGCCAGGGCGGCATCGGTGATCTCGGCGGCATGGGCATAGCCGGCGGCCTCACCCATCACGCTGCGCAGGCCAAAGCCGCGCGTCACGTCGAAAGACGCGCTGCGGATGCGCCCATCCTCCAGGCTGATCGCCTCACTCTCGCGATGTTCGAGGAACAGCTCGCCATCCTCCGCGCCGGCCGTGGCCGCGGCGACGTGGCGCTCGGCGGCGGCACGGTCGAGGTCGCGGAAGAACAGCGCGTCGGTGGTGGCCAAGGGATCATGCAGGGCATCGGTCACTTCAGGGGACTTTCTCAAAGGGAATCGACGGAAAGGGGATCGGGGTCGAGCAGCCGCTCGGCCGGAAAGCGCAGCACGGCGAGCGTGCCCGGGCCGTCCTGGTCCTCCAGGGTCAGCACGCCGCCCAACGCCTCCGCCAGGGTGCGCGCAAGATAAAGGCCGAGGCCGGAGCCCTGGAAGCGCCGCGCCAGGGCACTGTCCACCTGGGTGAAGGGCTCGAACACTCGTTCCCGGTCCGCGGGCGCAATGCCGATGCCCGTATCGGCGATCCGGATCGCGAGCGCACCTTCCTCGCGCGCGACAGACAGGGTCACGATGCCGCCGGCGGGCGTGAACTTCACGGCGTTGGAGAGCAGGTTCAGCAGCACCTGGTGCAGCCGCTGTGCCTCGCCCTTGAGTCGCGGCAGGCAGGCCGGCACCTGCGAGACCAGAGTCAGGCCGGCCTCCGCCGCGCTGGCAGCGATGGCCGCCTGCGCGCCCTCGATCACCGGGGCGAGCGCCACCGCCTCGCTCGCAATCTCCAACGCGCCCGACTGGCTGCGGGCCACGTCGAGGATATCGTCGATCAGCAGCAGCAGGTGGCGCCCGGCCTCGCGGATCGCGCCGGCGTAGTCCTTCAGGCGGCTGGTGTCGCGCGCTGATTCCAGCACCTCGGCGAAGCCGATGACGGCGGCGAGCGGTGAGCGCAGCTCATGCGTCATCGTCGCAAGGAAGCGCGACTTGGCGCGGGAGGCGCCCTCGGCCTCCACCCTGGCGCGGTCGAGGTCGGCGCGGATCTGCCGGTCATCGGTGACGTCCGCATAGGCGATCACGTAGCCGCCATCGGGCGTCGGGTCTGAGGTGACTTCCAGCACACGCCCATCGGGGCGCATGCGGATGTAGCGATGTGGTTTCGTGCGGTCCAAGGCCTTCATCTGCGCCGCGCCGTCGAGGCCGATCTGCCCGCGCATCACCTGTTCGTCGATCAGCTCGTCCATCCGCCGGCCGGGCATCATGCGCCCGGCCGGCATGCCGGTGAGCTCCTGCGCCTTGGCATTGCAGCCGACCACGCGCCGTTCGGCATTGTAGAGAATGACGCCCTGGCGGATGGTGGCGAGCATCGCCTCCTGCATCGCAGCGCGCTGCTGCAGGTCCTGTTCCGCGCGGTGCAGCGCGGTGACATCGACCGTGACGGCGATGTACCCGCCATCCGGCAGCCGCCCTGCCCGCGTGTCGATCACCTTGCCGTTGGGGCGGAAACGGCGGATCGGCTCTACCTGGTCGCCGAGCGGGCCGAGATGGCGCACCATCAGCCGCTGCGCCATCGCGGCGTCGAACTCGCCCATCGCCAGGCGGCGCGCGGCGACTTCCTCCAGGCTCTCGCCGAGGCGGACCGAGGCTTCGCCCATGATCTCGCTGTAGGCGGCGTTGAACAGCGTGGCGCGACGATCCATGTCATAGACCGTCACACCGACAGGCAGGGATTCCAGCACGGCGCCCAGCATCGCCGCCCGCTGGCGCGCGGCTTCCTCGGCGCGGTGGAGCGCTGTGATGTCGGTCACCACCGAGAGCATCCCGCCATCCGGCAGGCGGCCGACCAGGGTGGTGATGGCCGTGCCGTTCGGCCGGACGCGCCACAGCACGGCCTCCGGCTCCGGAGCGTTGCCTTGCAGATCGCGGAGCAGCATCGCACCGCGTTCGGCGGAGAACTCGCCCATCGCCACGCGCCGCGCGACAAGGTCCGGCATGAATTCGCCGGTCCTGGCGGCGGCTTCACCCATAATCGCGTGATAGGCGGCGTTGGTCAGGCGCACGCGGCGATCTGGGCCATAGACGCACACGCCATGCGGCATATGCGCGACCATGGCATCGAGCATCGCGGCGCGGTCGCGCGCCGCTTCCTCCGCCTTGTGCAGCGCGTCAACGTCGGAGAAGCTCACCACGAAGCCGCCATCGGGCATGGGGTCCGAGATCACTTCGATGACCCGCCCATCGGGGCCGGCGCGCACGTAGCGCTGCGGCTGGCGGCGGTCGAGCGCGAGCGCGGCTTCCCGCCCCGCCGCCGTGATGATGCCGCGCCGTGCCTGGCTTTCCAGCAATTCGCGCAGGCTGACGCCCGGCACCAGCGCCTCGGCCGGCGGGCCGGCGATGTCGGTGGTCCGCGCATTGGTCAGGATCAGCCGATGGTCGGGGCCGTACATCGAGATGCCGTGCCGCATGGCGCCGAGCGTGCGTTCCAGCAGCGCGGCGCGGTCGCGTGCCGCCCGCTCGGCCTGGTGCAGCGCGGTAACGTCGGTCATGGTGATGGCGAAGCCGCCATCGGGCGTCGGGTCCGACACCACCTCGACCACCGAACCATCGGCACCGTGGCGCAGGTATCCCTGCGGCTTCGTGCGGTCCAGCGCCAGCGCGGCCGCCGCCTGTGCCGCGGTGATCACGCCCAGCGCCACCTGCGTTTCCAGCAGTTCGGGCAGCGACTGGCCGACCTGCCGCGCGGCATGCGGCACGCCGGTCAGCGCTGCCATCTGCCCGTTGGTGGCGCGCATGCGCTCGTCCGGCCCGAACAGCGCGATGCCGTGGCGCATGGCGCCGAGGCTCGATTCCAGGATCGCCGCGCGCTCGCGCGCATGTTCTTCGGCACGATGCAGCGCGGTGATGTCCGTGACCACCGAGATGTGCCCGCCATCAGGCATCTCGGCCACGCGGATGGAGATCGCGGTGCCGTTCGGCCTGACGCGCTGGACCTCCTGCGAGGAATCGGCGCCGGGCTCGAACTTCACGGCCACCTTGGTGCGGAGATACTCGGCCGAGTGTTCGCCGGCCGCGACGCGGCGCGCCATGATGGCGTCGAAATGCTCGCCGATCTGCACCGGCGCGCCGGCCATGATTCGCGCATAGGCGACATTGAACATCGCCACGCGGCGGTCCGGGCCATAGACCAGCACGCCATGCGGCAGCGTGGCCATGACGCCGTCGAGCAGCTTGAGCCGGCGCTCGGCCTCGGCTTCGGCGTGCACCAGCGCGGTGATGTCCGTCACCACCGAGATATGCCCGCCGGCGGGCAGCCGCGCGGCGCGGATGGCGATGACGGTGCCGTTCGGCCGCACGCGGTGCAACTCGCTCAAGCCATCGTTGATCGGGTCGAACAGGGCAGCACTGGTCGCCGCCCCGTAATCGGCGCTGTATTCGCCACTGGCGACGCGGCGCGCCAGGATGTCGTTCGTGTGCTCGCCGATCGAAACGGGCGAGCCGTCCATGATGCGGCAATAGGCTGCGTTGAACATCGCGACGCGGCGATCGGGGCCGAATACACAAACGCCATGCGGCAGCGTGCCCAGCACGCCATCCAGCACCGCGGCGCGGCGGCGCGCCTCATCCTCGGCGCGGCGCAGCGCGGTGATATCGCCGATTTCGACCAGCAACCCGCCCTCCGGCATCGGCTGTCTGGCGAAGCGCAGCACCTCGCCAGAGGGGCGCTCGCGGTCCACCGTCGGAAGCGCGTGGCGTTCGCGCGCCGTCTGCTCGGTCACTTCCTCGCCTGAACGCCCGGCGCCGAATTCGCCGCGCTCCTCCAGCAGCCGCATGATGTCGCGATGCGCCAGGCCCGGCGCCAGGATCCCGGGCAGGCCGAGCAGCGCGCCAAAGGCCGGGTTGCCGATTTGCAACCGCATGTCGGAATCGTACAGGCCGATGCCGGTGCCCATACGGCTGAAGGCCCCCTCGATCAGCCGCAGCCGCGCCTGCGTGGCCCGCTCAGCCTCGGCGCTGGCCGTTACATCGACGCCGCAGGTGGCATAGCCGCCATCCGGCAGGGGGTAGGACATGATTTCGGTGGTCAGCCGCCCATCGGCCGAACGCACGCGTCGGCGAAACATCTGCGTGCGATCGATGCGCAGCACAGCCTGCACCTGCTCCTCCGGATCGCCGGGCCCGTAGAGGCCGCGATAGCACAGCATGCGGATCAGATCTTCGACCGGACTGCCGATCGGGCAGGAAGCAGGGTCGCTCCCGACGGAGCGCCAGTAGGAGGCATTGGCATAAACCAGTCGGCGCCGGCCATCGATGACCGTGACGTTGTGCGGCAGGGCATCGAGCACGGCGCTTGCGATCCCCCGCGGCACGCTCATGACGCGCGTTGCGCCCGGGAGGGGGAGGCTGGCGCGGGGCGAAGCGCGTGCAGCGCCACCAGCGCCGCAGCCAGCACCGCAACGGCCATCGCCTGGTGCAGCGTGCCGAGCGCGATCGGGACCACGTGCAGCAGCGTCACCACGCCCAGCCCGTATTGCAGCGCAACCACGGCGCCGAGTGCGAGCACCGCGCGCTGCGCGCCCCCCGCCGGCAGGCGCCGCAGCGCCGCCCAGACCGCGCCGGCGACGAACAGCGCCGAGAGCGTGGCCAGCAGCCGGTGGTTGAACTGCACTGCGGCGATATTGGCGGTCAGGTTGTGCCACCAGGGGGTGAGGTCGAGGTAGCCGGCCGGCACGAGCTGGCCTTCCATCAGCGGGAAGGTGTTGTAGGCGAAGCCGGCGCGGATGCCCGCCACGAAGCCACCCGCGAGCATCGCTGCCACCAGCGTCCAGACCGCCAGTTTCAGCATGCGCCGCACCGGCCGGGCGCTGGCCGGCGCATCCCCCTGCGGCCGTAGCAGCTCCAGGGCCGTCCAGACAAGAGCCGCGAAAATCACCAGGGCGAGGCCCAGATGGATCACCAGCCGATAGGGCGCGACCGCCGTGCGGTCCGCCGCGAACCCCGAGGCCACCATGTACCAGCCGATGCCGCCCTGCAGCGCGCCCAGCGCCAGCAGGCCGAGCAGCCGAGGCTTGCTGCCCGCCGGGATGCGCCCGCGCAGCCAGAACCAGGCGAGCCCGCCGCCATAGGCCAGGCCGATCAGCCGGCCCCATTGGCGGTGGATCCATTCGAGCCAGAAGATTTCCTTGAATCCCTCGATCCCGAAGCCCTGGTTGACCAGCGCGTATTGCGGGATGCTGCGGTAAAGATCGTAGAGCCGCTGCCACTCGGCCTCGCTCAACGGCGGCAAGGCGCCCGAGAGCGGCGCCCATTCCATGATCGACAGGCCCGAGCCGGTAAGGCGCGTGGCGCCGCCGATCGCCACCATCGCCCAGACCAGGCCGGCGACGAAGAACAGCCAATAGGCGATCGCGCGTGTGCCCGGCAGCGCAGTCCGGGCCTCCGGCAGGGCGATAGTGCGAAAATCGAGCGGCATACTTGGCTATATAGCCCATGCGGCCGCGCTTCAAAGGACCCCATCGCCTTGCCGCTGCTGGCGCCCCCTGCTACCCCGCGGCGCGATGCATCCCACCATCCCGCCGGTCCTGCTGCCTGACGCGCCAATGGTTTCGCCAATGGTTTCGCCAGTGGTTTCGCCAGTGGTCTCTGTGGTGATACCGATGCGCAATGAGGGCCCGAACGTCCTGCCGCTGATCGAGGAGATCGCCGCGGCACTCGCCGGCCACGCCTACGAGATCATCTGTGTCGATGACGGCTCGGCCGACGATACCAGCGCACGCCTCGCCGAGGCCGCTGGCCGCTGGCCGGTGCTGGCGCTGCGCCATGCGCGCAGTTGCGGTCAATCGGCCGGCGTGGTCAGCGGTGTCCTGGCGGCGCGCGGCGCCTGGATCGCGACGCTGGACGGCGATGGCCAGAACGATCCGGCCGACATCCCCCGCCTGCTCGCCCGGGCGCAGGCCGAGCCGGCGGGCGGCGTGGCGCTGCTGGTCGCCGGGCATCGCGTGGCGCGCAAGGACAGCGGCGTGAAGCGCGTGACGAGCCGGCTCGCCAACGCCATCCGCGCCCGGCTGCTTGGCGATGCGACGCCCGATTCGGGCTGCGGGCTGAAGGTGTTTCCGCGCGCGCTGTTCCTCGACCTGCCGCGCTTCGACCACATGCACCGCTACCTGCCGGCGCTGGCGTTGCGCCAGGGTGCCAAGGTGGTGAGCGAGCCGGTCAACCATCGCCCGCGCACGCGCGGCGTCTCCAACTACGGCACGCTGGACCGGCTGGTGGTGAGCATCGCGGACATGCTGGGCGTGATTTGGCTGCAACGGCGCTGGAAGCGGCCTGTGGCCGAAATCATGGCCGGCGGGCCGCCAAGGTGAGCAGGCGCTCTCGCCTCAACCGCTCGCTGCTCAAGTTGCTGGCGATGGTGGCGGGGCTGCTGGCGGCAGGCGCGGCGCTGCGCGAATTGGGCGGCGTGCCTGGCACCGGCTGGGTCGATGCCTCGATCCGTGATGAGGGGTTGTGGGGCGAGTTGGTGTTCGTGCTGGTCGGTGCCGGGCTGACGGCGCTCGGCGTGCCGCGGCAGAGCGTGGCCTTCCTCGGCGGCTATGCCTTCGGCGTGGTGCTTGGCACGGCGCTCGCGCTGGCGGCGCAATTGCTGGGCTGCGCGGCGAGCTACGGCTTCGCCCGCGCGCTCGGCACCGAATGGGCGGCACGGCGCATGCAGGGCCGATTCGGGCCGAAGCTGCGGCCGCTTCGCGATGCGCTGGTGGCCACCCCCTTCAGCGCGACTCTCGCGCTGCGGCTGTTGCCGGTGGGCAACAACCTCGCACTGAATTCGCTGGCGGGCATGGCGGGGCTCGGCCTATTGCCATTCCTCGCGGGCTCGGCGCTTGGTTACCTGCCGCAGACGGTGGTCTTCGCCCTGCTCGGCAAGGGTATCCGGGTGGAAGGCGCCTGGCAGCTCGGCCTGGCGGGGGCGTTGCTGGCGGTGTCGGTCGGCATCGGGCTTTGGCTGCTCAAGCGCAACCGCGCCGCGCGGGCGTTGGATGATTAGCAGGCGTAATGCTGCGCTGCGTCGCGGCTCGCCTTGACACCCTGCGCCTCGCAACGTAGGAGCGGGCCGCCTTCCGGGCGGGGCTCGCGGGGGAGAGTAAAGGTGGCGGAACAGGACGGCTTCGCGGAACGTCTTCGACAGGCCCGGGCAAAGCGAGGGATGGATCCCACGCCGAGCAGTACCGGATCGGGTCCGAAGAATGCATCCTACGGGGTCGGGTTTCGTGCCGGGGTCGAGATATTTTCGGCGCTGGTGGTGGGGGTTGGCCTGGGGTTCGTTCTGGACCGCTGGCTCGGCACCTGGCCTTGGCTCTTCCTGGTCTGTTTCGTGCTGGGCAGCGTTGCCGGGATCATGAACGTCTATCGCTTGTTCGACCCGAAGCGCCGTCCGCCGGTTTAGGTTGGGATCAAGGGCCCGCGAAGGCGGCGACCGGGGGAGCTTGAGAGTGGCCGCCGAAGGCAAGACGATCGACGCGCTCGGGCAGTTCGAGCTGGTGACGGTGTTCGGCCCCATTGGCGGGGCGGTGGGCTTCACGCAGTCGAACGCCCACATGCTGCTGGCCGTGGGCATCATCACCGCGATCGTGATGTTCGGCATGGCGAGCCGCGCGCTGATCCCGGGCCGGATGCAGTCGGCGGCCGAAGGCGCCTACGAATTCGTGGCCGACCTCGCCAAGGGGCAGATCGGCGAACATGAGGGCCGCCGCTTCGTGCCTTTCGTCTTCTCGCTGTTCATGTTCGTGCTGATGGGCAACCTGCTTGGCCTGCTGCCCTACGCCTTCACCTTCACCAGCCATATCGCGGTGACGTTCGCGCTGGCCCTTATCGTGTTCGTGCTGATCACGGCCGTTGCCCTGGTGCTGCACGGGAAGAAGTTCTTCGGCTATTTCTTTCCCGAGGGCGCACCGCTGTGGCTGGCGCCGATCATCATCCCGGTCGAGGTGATCTCCTACCTGTCGCGCCCGGTGAGCCTCTCGATCCGTCTGTTCGCCAATATGACGGCCGGCCACGTGCTGCTGAAAGTGTTTGCGACCTTCGTTGTCATGCTTGGCGGGCTCGGCGCCGTTGGCACCTTCGCCGCGGTGCTGCCTCTCGCCGTCAATGTCCTGCTGATCGGCTTCGAGATCCTGGTTGCGTGCCTGCAGGCCTATGTCTTCGCCATGCTGACCAGCATTTACCTGCACGACGCAGTGCACCTGCACTGAGGCCGCGCGCGGCACGTCGGACGGACCTCCCCACCCCAACAACGAACACCTACGGAAGGATATTTACATGGAGATCGCCGCTGCTGCGAAGTCGATCGGCGCCGGTATTGCTGTGCTCGCCCTGTTCGGCGTCGGCCTGGCGCTCGGCAACATCTTCTCGACGCTGATCGCCTCTGTGGCTCGCAACCCAGCCTCTCGCGACATCGTCTTCCCGATCGGCATCCTCGGCTTCGCGCTCACGGAAGCGGTTGCGCTGTTCGCCCTGCTGATCGCGTTCCTGATCCTGTTCACCTGATCCGAGCCGCGCGGCCGGCGTCGCGGGGGCTTCCTCGCGCGCGGTCGCGCCGCCGCATCGACGAACAAGAAGGTACGTAGGGAGACGCAGACCCATGCCGCAGCTTGATTTCAGCAATCCGCTGATGATCTCCCAGCTCGTCTGGCTGTTGATCATCTTCGGCCTGCTGTACTACGTCATGGCTGTCTACGCGTTGCCGCGCGTGGAAAGCGTTCTGGAAGATCGCCGCCGGCGCATCGAGGGCGACCTCGAAGCGGCGCAGGCGATGAAGAACGGCGCCGAGGCTGCCATGGCCGCGCACCACGCCGCCACGATGAAGGCCCGCGCCGAGGCGCAGGCTTCCATCGCCAGCGCCGTCGCCAGCGCCCAGGCCGATGCCCAGGCGCGCGCCGATGCGCTCGCCGCGAAGCTGGCGGAGCAGATCGCCGCGGCCGATGTTCGGATCGGGGCGTCGCGTGATGCCGCCATGGGCGCCCTGCGCCAGGTGGCGAGCGAGACGACGCAAGCCCTGTTGACGCGGCTGACCGGCACGTCCGACAGCGCCGCCATCAGCGGCGCCGTCGATCGCGCGCTGGCTGCGCGCGGCCAGGGCTGAGGAGAAGCGCGATGGATAATGGTTATTTCTGGCTCGACTCGACCTTCTGGGTCGCGATGTCTTTCGTCATCTTCGTGGCGCTGGCCGGCAAGACCGGCTGGGCTGCGATCGTGAAGCTGCTCGATGGTCGCACCGAGAAGGTTCGCAGCGACCTCGCCGAAGCCTCTCGTCTTCGCACGGAGGCCGAGGCGATGCTGAAGCAGGCAGAGGCCGAGCGCGCCGCCGCCCTGGTCGAGGCCGAGGCGCTGATCACCCGCGCCCGCGCCGAGGCCGAACGCGTCGGCATCGCCGCCGCTGCGGAGGCGGAAGCTTCCGCGATGCGGCGCGAGCGGATGGCACATGACCGCATCGCGGCGGCCGAATCCGCGGCGCTGGCCGAGGTGCGACATGCCGCCGCCGAGGTCGCCATCGCCGCCGCCCGCATTGTGCTGGCCGAGACGATGACGGAAGAATCGGATGCGGCGTTGATCGACCGCGCCGTGGCCGACCTGCCGCGCGCCCTCAAGGCCGCCTGATCTGCGGTCCAGGCCGTTTGCGTGAACGGGGCCGTGAGGCCACGTTTTGTTTTGCACGCGCCCGCGCGTATCCTGCCCGCAGACAGGATCGAGGGGCGTCATGCGCAACAGGATTTTCGCGGCCGCGCTGGTCGTGGCCGGCACGCTCGGCATGGCCCAAGGCGCGGCAGCCAACAACTTCCGCTGGGCCAATGACGGCGACGTCAATTCCATGGACCCCTATGCGCGGCAGGAAACCTTCCTGCTGTCCTTCATGGCCAATGTGTACGAGCCGCTGGTGCGCCGTAACCGGCAACTCCAGGTCGAGCCCTCCCTGGCCGAGCGCTACGAGCAGACCGCGCCCAACGTCTGGCGCTTCCACCTGCGCCAGAACGTCCGCTTCTCGGACGGCACGCCGTTCAACGCCGATGACGTGGTGTTCTCGATCGGCCGGGCGCGCGGGCCGGGCTCGAACGTCGCGGGCAGCCTCGCCAGCATCAAGGAAGCGCGCAAGGTCGATGACCACACGGTCGATGTGGAAACCACCCTGCCGAACCCGATCTTCCTCGAGGAGATCACCGGCATCGGCATCATGTCGCGCGTCTGGGCGGAAAGGCACAACGCCACGCGCAGCGCCGACCTGACGACGCGTGAGGAGAATTTCGCCACGCGCAACGCCATGGGCACCGGCCCCTTCGTGCTGGTGTCGCGTGAGCCGGACCGCCGCACCGTGCTCGCGCCCAACCCCGGCTGGTGGGACAAGCCCGAGCACAACCTCACGCGCGTCGAGTTCAACGTCATCGCCAATGACGCGACGCGCATCGCCGCCCTGATCAGCGGCGAGGTGGACATGGTCTACACCGTGCCGCCGCAGGACACCGACCGGCTGTCGCGCACCGCGGGGCTGCGCATCCACCAGCAGGCGGAGCTTCGCACCATCTATCTGGGCTTCGACCAGCTCCGGCCCGAGCTGCTGAAATCCGATGTGCGCGGCCGCAACCCCTTCCAGGATGTGCGCGTGCGCCGCGCCGTGAACCACGCCATCGACCGCACCGCCATCGTGCGCACCGTCATGCGCGGCCAGGCGCGGCCGACCGGGCTGATGATCGGCCCGGGGGTGAACGGCCATACCGAGGCCGGCGACCGCATCCCCGAGTTCAACCCCGACCTCTCACGCCGCCTGCTGGCCGAGGCCGGCTATCCGAACGGCTTCGGCCTGACCCTGGATTGCCCGAACGACCGCTACGTGAATGACGAGGCGATCTGCACCGCCGCCGTGGCGATGCTGGCCCGCGTGGGCATCCGCGTGACGCTCGCGGCGCAGACCCGCGCGCGCTATTTCGCCGAGATCCTCGGCCCGCGCTACAACACCAGCTTCTACATGCTCGGCTGGACGCCCAACACCTACGACGCTCACAATGCCTTTTTCAATCTGATGGCGAGCCGCGAGCGTGACCGCGGTCTGTTCAACGTCGGCGGCTTCACCAATGCCCGCTTCGACGAGCTGGTCAATGCCATGGCAATCGAGACCGACATCACCAAGCGCCAGGGCATGATCGAGGAAGCGATGCGCCTCCACACCGACCAGGTCGGCCACATCCCGCTGCATCAGCAGACCGTGATCTGGGCGGCGCGGCAGAACATCCAGCTCCAGCAATTGGCCGACAACTACTTCCCGCTGCGCTTCGTGCGCGTCGGCAACTGAGGTCTTCCGGCACGGACGGGGCGCGAAATTCTTCCGCGTCCCGTCATGCTTCCGTTATCCATTCGTCAAGAATAACCGCTAGACTGAAGTCTTAACGCGTCGCCGACGACCGCGGGGAGAATCGCCATGGCTGTCTGGATCAACGAATTCCATTACGACAACACCGGCACCGACGCCGGCGAGTTCATCGAGGTGGCGGGCACCGCCGGCACCGACCTCACCGGCTGGTCGCTGGTGCTCTACAATGGCAACCCGACGCAGTTGACGAGCTATTCCACCACGGCGCTGAACGGCGTCATCGCCAACCAATCGAACGGTTTCGGCACCATAAGCGTGTCCTACCCCTCGAACGGCATCCAGAATGGCGACGCCACGGCGACGCAGCCGGACGGCATTGCGCTGGTCGATAACCTGGGCGCCGTCGTGCAGTTCCTGAGCTACGAGGGCAGTTTCACCGCTTCTGGCGGCGCGGCCAATGGATTGGCCAGCACCGATATCGGCATCGCCGAGGCTGGTACCGAGGCGGCGGGCGGCTCGCTGCATCTGGTCGGCAGCGGGGACGATTATGCCGATTTCACCTGGACTGCCACCAGCGATGACAGCCCCGGCGCCGTCAATGCCGGCCAGAATTTTCTCGGGGCGCCTGCAGCCGAGAGCGTGGCGATCAACGATGTCTCGATCGCCGAAGGCGATGCGGGCACCGCCTTGCTGACCTTCACCGTCGCCCGCGGCGGCAATCTCGGCGCCTTCACCATCGATTTCGCCACCGCCGACGGCACCGCCACGGCGGCAAGCGACTATGTCGCCAGCAGCGGCACGCTGACCTTCGCGGCCGACGGCGCGCTCAGCCAGACGATCTCGGTCATCATCAATGGCGACACGATCGTGGAGGCGAACGAAGCCTTCACCCTCGATCTGTCGAACCTGACCGACACCACCGGCACGACCACACTGTCCGATGCCAGCGGCACCGGCACCATCACCAATGACGAGCTGGTCTTCACCGAAATCGCGGCGATCCAGGGCGCGGGCCACCGCTCGGGCCTGATCACCGTCAACACCGGCTCGGGCAGCGGCGTGGCGCAGGCCGGCAACAGCGGCGCCGATCGCTACAATGTCGAGGGCGTGGTTACCGCCATCGCCACCAACGGCTTCTACATGCAGGACGCGACGCCTGACGCGCTCGACGCAACCTCGGACGGCATCTTCGTCTTCACCGGCGGCGCGCCGGCCGGCACGCTCACGGTGGGCGAGACGGTGCGCGTGCTCGGCGCCCAGGTCGGCGAGTTCCGCGCCGCCACCAACAACCTCACCGTGACGCAGTTGAACAGCACGATCAGCGGCGCCAGCGTCCAGGAGCTGGGCGGCAACACGGCGATCGCGCCGGTGGTGATCGGGGCCGGGGGCCGGCTGCCGCCGACCGGGCAGATCGAGGACGACAGCTTCGCCAGCTTCGACCCCTTGACGGACGCAATCGATTTCTACGAGAGCCTCGAGGGCATGCTGGTGCGGCTGCCCGCACCTGTCGCGGTCTCCATCACCGCCGAGTTCCGCACGCGCGATCCGGCCAATTCCTCCAACGCCGCCGGCCCCCCGAACGAAGAGATCTGGGTGGTCATCCCCGGCACCTCGGACCCCGGCGGCAATGCCTCTCGCGGCGCGCCGCTGCTCGGCGCGACCGAAACAAACCCTGAGCGCATCCAGATCGATGATCTGCTGCCCTCGGTCGATCTGCCCTCCGTCTCGGTCGGCGCGAAGCTCAGCTCCGTGACCGGCGTGGTGAACTACGACTTCCAGAACTACGAGGTGCTGGTTGCCACCGCGCCGACGGTCGTGCGCGAATCGCGCCTCAAGGCCGAGACCACGGCCCTTGGCGGCGATGCGCGCCGGCTGACCGTCGCCTCCTACAATGTCGAGAATCTCGACCCGAAGGTGGAGAGCACGGCGGCGGGCAGCGTCCAGGGCAGTGACCTGTACGCCCGCCTCGGCAATTCCGACGACGATGTGGGCTCTGGCAAGTTCGCCGCCCATGCGGCGCAGATCGCCATCAACCTCAAGGCGCCGACGATCGTCGCGCTGCAGGAGGTGCAGGACAATGACGGCGCCGAGATCAGCGGCGATGTCGATGCCGCGACGACGCTGCAGACGCTGGTGAACCTGATCTTTGTCAATCACGGCATTCAATACGCCTTCGCCTACGCCAATCCCACGACCTCCAACACCGATGGCGGACAGCCCAACGCCAACATCCGCCCGGCCTTCCTCTACCGCGCCGACCAGGTGAGGCTGCTCGACGCGACGCCCGAGGTTGCGGACACCTTGGTCCGCCGCATCACCGACCCGAACATCGGCGAGGCCGATGGTTTTGCCGGCGACGATTTCGCCTCGAGCCGTAAGCCGCTGGAAGCGCGTTTTGGCTTCAACGGCCAGGAAGTCACCATCATCAACAACCACTTCAACTCGAAGGGCGGCGACAACGCGCTGTTCGGCAACGTGCAGCCGCCGGTGCTGGGCAGCGAAGCGCAGCGCATCGAGCAGGCAAGGATCGTCAACGACCGGGTGGATGCGCTGCTGGCCGCCGATCCGACCGCCAACATCATGGTGGTGGGCGACCTCAACGATTTCGCCTGGTCCCGGCCGAACACCACCCTCGACGGCACGATCAATGGCGGCACCCGCGTGCTGACCGATCTCGCGGAGGCGCTGCTGCCGCTCGACGAGCGCTACAGCTACAATTTCCAGGGCAATGCGCAGACGCTGGACCACATGCTGGTCAGCGACAGGCTGCTGAACGCTGCCAACCCGGCCTTCGACATCGTACACGTCAACAGTGACCTCGCCACGGGTGTCTCCGACCACGACCCCTCGGTCGCCCGCTTCGACTTCCGCGCCGCGGCCGAGCTGCTGGTCCTTGGCAGCGACGATGACCGCATCTATGGCCTCGGCGGCGCCGACACCATCGATGGTGGCTCCGGCAATGACCAGCTGTTCGGCGGCATGCAGGGCGATGTGCTGCTGGGCGGCACACAGAACGACACGCTGAACGGCCAGGATGGGGCCGACAGCCTGTTGGGTGGCGAGGGCATCGACCTGCTGCGCGGCGGCGCGGGTGCCGATACGCTCGATGGCGGCGCCGGGCGTGACCGTCTCCTGGGCGAAGCTGGCGAGGATGTTTTCCTGTTCAACGGGGCGACGGGCGATATCGTGCTGGGCTTCGACGCGTCCGAGGACCTCATCGCCGTCAGCGCCTCGGCTTTCGACCCGACGCTTGGCCTCGGCGCGCTCGATGCCAGCCGCTTCTTGACCAACATCAGCGGGCAGTCGACTCTGGCCGGCACGGGCGTCTTCGTCTTCGAGACCGACACCAGCCGCCTGTGGTTCGACACGGACGGTGCGGGCGCCGGCCGTAGTCTGGTGTCGAGCTTTGGCGGGCTCGGCGCGGCGCTGACTGCGGCGGACATCTTCGTCATCGCCTGAGCCGCGGCCAGTCAGGCCCCGGCGAAGCGGGCAACCGGCACGCCCGCGACGCCGACGTCGAGCACCACCAGGCGGCCCTCGTTCGGGCCCGCCTGGGCGTTGCGGCGCAGGCTGGTGACGAACAGGGTGCGCAGCCCCTCGCCGCCGAAACAGGGCATTGTTGGTGCCGAGACCGGCAGCCGGACCTGCCGGTCGAGCCTGCCATCGGGCAGCCAGCGATTCAGCACGCCGGCCGAGACGCCGGCGGACCAATAGCCGCCCTCCACATCCATGGCCGCGCCATCGGGGCGGCCCGTCGCCTCATCCGGCGCCGCGACCTCCCGCCCCACGCCGATGGCGCCCGTCGCGGGATCATAGGGGCGCGTCCAGATGCGGCTGGTGTGGCTGTCGGCGTGCCAGAGCGTCCGCCCATCCGGGCTCCAGGCCAGGCCGTTGGAGACGGTGAGGCCCTCGACGAGCCGGTGGCAGCTGCCATCGGGGTCGAGGCGATGCAGCGCGCCGCTCGGCTCGCGCGACCCGCCCTCGGGCATCGAGCCCACGAAGAATCGGCCATCGGGCGAGGTCTTGCCGTCATTCAGCCGGTTGCTCGCCGGCTCCCCGGGGCAGCGCGCCAGTAACGTCAGCGCGCCGGTCGCGACCGCGAAGCGATGCAGGCCGGAGCGCAGGGCCAGCACCACGGCACCTGATTCACACAGCGCCAGGCTGCCCACGGCCTCCGGCAGTGGCCAGGTTTCGGTGGAGCCGGTCGTGGGATCGGTGCGGTGCAATGCGGGGGCGCGCACATCGACCCACCAGAGGCGGTGCAGGCGGTCATCCCAGACCGGGCTTTCGCCGACGGTGGCAGAAACGGTGGACAGGAAGGTGGTCAAGGAGGTGGGCGACAAGATCGGCTCCCTTGATGTTCGAAAATCGTAAACGTAAGATATCCCCATGTCCACCACCTCCCTCTCCACCCCCGCCTATGCCCGGCTGCGCGAGCAGCTGCGGGGTGAGATCCTTTCAGGCGCCTGGCCCCCCGGCCTGCACCGGACGCTGAGCGAGATCGCGACGCGCCACGGCACCTCCTTCGCCCCGGTGCGCGAGGCGCTGCTTGGGCTGGAGGGCGAGGGGCTGCTCGAGATCCGCCAGCATCGCGGCGCCATGGTGCCGCTGCTCAGCGCCAAGCTGTTCGATGATCTCTATGATCTACGCGGCGCGCTGCAATCGCTGCTCGCCCGCCGCGCCGCCGAGCGTGCTTCCGTCGAGCAGCTCGACGCGATGACCCGCCATGAGGCCGCCTATGCCGCCGCCGCCGCCCGGCAGGACGCCGCCGACGCGCTCGACGCCAATGAGGCCTTCCACGACGCGCTGGAGGCCGCCGCCGACAATCCCCAGGCCACCGCGCTGTATAAGTCGCGCAGCGCCTTCGTGAACGCGGTGCGGCTGCGTCTGGGCTTCGGCCGCGCCCGGATGGACGAGGCCGCGGCGCAGCATCGCACCATCCTGGCCGCCATCGCGGCCCGCGATCCGGAGGCCGCCGCCGCAGCGGCCTTCGTCCATGCCATGGCGGCCAAGCGCGACCTGATCGCGCAACTCAAGGAAGGAAACGACTGATGCAGGTATTCTCGCGTCGCACCGCACTGGCGCTAGGCGCCGGTGCCCTCGCCTCCCCCCGTCTGGCGTTCGGCCAGGCTTGGCGGCCGGACCGGCCTCTGCGCCTGATCGTAGGCTTCGCCCCAGGCGGCGCCGCGGACCTCGTCGCGCGCCTCGCCGCGGTGGAAATGGCGAAGTCTCTGGGCCAGAACGTGGTGGTCGAGAACCGGGCCGGCGCCTCGGGCAACCTCGCCACACAAGCAATGGTCGCCGCACCGGCGGACGGGCTCACCATGGCGCTCGCGGGCCTGCAACTTGTGACCAATCCGGGGCTGATCGCGCAGCTCGGCTACGATCCGGCGCGCGATTTGCAGATGTGCGGGCAGCTCACCGCACTGCCAGTGGTGGTCATGGCGAGTGCGAAATCCGGCATCACGACCATCGAGGAAGCGGTGGCGCGCGCGCGCGGTCCCGGGGTCACCATCGGCACGGCCGGCGTCGGCACCTCCTCGCATCTCGGGGCGGAGTTGCTGTTCCGCACCGTCGGCGGGAAGTTCGAGGGCGTGCAGTATCGCGGCGGCGCGCCGGCCTTCCAGGCGCTGCTCTCCGGCGATGTCGAGATGATGTTCGACCTGGTCGCCAGCTACCAGGCGCCGGCGGCCGCGGATGGTCGGGT
>Ga0209181_10005056_pt1 | contig 19180 bp, 13 predicted proteins | sample MAT05_FD_187208 | JGI IMG/M metagenome (GOLD analysis project Ga0209181, IMG submission 187208) | Freshwater microbial communities from Lake Fryxell liftoff mats and glacier meltwater in Antarctica - MAT-05 (SPAdes) (version 2) | ecosystem: Environmental > Aquatic > Freshwater > Ice > Liftoff... | reverse complement strand
TTGCGTCACGGCGGCGGCGGATGCGGTGAAGAGATTACAAGATGCGATCACCGCAAAGCCTCAAGTGACTATCACTTTAGATTTGGAAAACGGTCAGGTCGTTTGTGGCGATTTTTCTATCCCTATCACCCTAAATGAAGGCGCTCATTCCATGCTGGTGTCTGGCACCTGGGATGCCTGTGGACAGTTAGTGGCGCAAGCTACTCAGGTTCGGGCGATCGCTGCCCAATTGCCCTATATTCAGTGGAGCAGGTAGATAAAGACAGAAGTTCGTGCTCTGTCTTGGGAGGAACCTCGTCATGCCGGTTTAAATCGGTATCACGATTTGCCTTGAGTTTAATTGAGACAAGACATCTGCAAGACCTATAGTGAACTCGAAATATAGAGTTGTAGGCTAACTGCCCCATGCAATCCAAGGTAGTGCTCAAACATCACCTTTATGGAGGCACTTTGGCGTAAAGGAATTTTCCCAAAGCGGTATCATCACAGTGTTGCTCACAATTCTGCATCATGACTAATGGGATGAGTCCGTACACCATTTTGAAACAAACTGAGCGGCAACGAGTCAGTGATGGTCAGCAGAGTTTTATTCTAGATGGGTGCAACAGGGCTGACCGTCTCTTGGTGCTGGTGCTGCCTCAATTGGGAGATTTCGACAGTTTGGAGTATGCCTGGTGGCTGCAAAAATATGCTGAGCAACTCCAGACAGCAAAATTGACGATTCGCGCCATTGGAATTGGCGATCGCGCTTCGGGAAAACAGTTTTGTGCCTACACTGGCTTCTCCCCGGACTGGTTATTCGTCGATCCAACCGCAGAACTGCATGGGCAACTGGGTCTTTATGCAGGACTGTCGCTCAAAGTGCCTGCTTTTTCCCCAGGTCAAAACGCTTGGTTGAATCTGATGTTGATGTGTGCGGGTATCGGCAGTCCGGGCACTCTGGCAGAAGTGTTTCGCGGGTATAAGGGCGATCGCAATGCTCCCCAACTGATTGCCGATCATGAGGTGGTGAAAGCAACTCCCCTACCAACCTTCAAAGGCTCATTCTTTAATCTAGCTGGGGGCACAGGATTTCAGCGTCCGTTTGAACTGGCAACCCTGCGCTTGCGGAACATGGCGGAAGTGTTAGGACGTTGGAAAACCTACGTGCCGGATGCAACCCATTTGACTCAGCGGGGTGGAACTTTTCTGTTTGATAGCAACGGTGATTTACTTTATAAACATCGAGACCAAGGCATTTTAGGCTTCGCTGCCCACATGAGTGACCCACTCTCGTTTTTGTGGGCTAACACCGCTCTCTCCAGAGGTGCTAGCCCCGATGGTAAATTGAATGAATTGCTCTAGCCAAATGCTCAGAGGCTGAATCCATCTCAGCGTCAGTCATGAATTTGCCTATTCCGATGCGGAGTGACCCTTCAATCCATTCTTCTGGTAGCCCTATTGCCTGAAGGACATGGGCAGGTGCTTCAACCCCTGATGAACAAGCAGAACCTGTTGAAATAGCAACCTGGCAACATGATTGATTCTTGCAAGCTTGATAGAGTGAATAAGCTGGCTATAGGTTGGCACAGACCACTAGGGCTTGATTCTAATGAAGTTTATCGGCGTTGATTTGGGCTGGAGTTCAGGCGCGAGTGGGTTGTGTTGTTTGGAGTGGCGATCGGGTAAGTTGATCCTGTTGGATTTACAGCGAGTGATGGCGATCGCCGATATTCTTGCTTGGATTGATGGTTGGATTGCGCCCGATCAGCCGGGAATGGTGGCAGTGGATGCGCCGACTCTGATTTCCAACGCAACCGGGATGCGCTTGTGCGATCGCTTGGCTCACAAACATTTTGGCAAGTACCATGCAGGCTGCTATCCAGCAAACCTGGGTTCCACGTTTGCTCAACGCACGTTGGCATTCGGCTTAAGCCTAGAAGAACGCGGATTTCACCATGCCCCCACGATTCAACCCCAACAGCCAGGACGCTTCCAAATTGAAGCTTTTCCTCACCCTGCGATCGTCCATCTGTTCAACTTACCGCGCATCTTGAAGTACAAAAAAGGAACTCTGGCAGAACGTCGCCCCGAACTTGCCCGATTGCGCTACTACATTCAGGAATCACTTCCGCTACAAGATCCGCCTTTAGACGTGAGCCTCAGCGAGATCCCTATCCCAGAGATTCCGCTCAAAGGTGCTGAACTAAAAGCCGTAGAAGACCAGCTAGACAGCCTGATTTGTGCCTACATCGCCGCTCACTGGTGGCATTGGGGCACCGAGCGAAATGTAGTGTTAGGCGATCGCGCCGAGGGCTACATCGTGGTGCCCATACCGGATAAGAAAGTTTTGAGTTTTGTTCGCGTAGCGTCTCCATAGGAGATATGTTGAGTTTTGAATTGAATATTTGATAAAGAAGTTTTGAGTTTTGTGAGTCTTTCTCTCCTCTACGAGAGGCTACGCCAACGAGATGCGGCGCGAACGGAGTGGCTGCGCCAACACGGAGCGTTGCCGTAGGGAATATATTGAGTTTTGAATTGAATCATTAACTCAAAACTAAGAACTCAAAACTCAAAACTACTTCATCCCACGGGCGGCACCGCAGGCACATCGGTAGCCTGATCGACGTTGCCTAGGTTCGCGAGATCAGCGTTGCCTGTGGTTAGAAAGCGGAAGGTTTCTTGATAAAGGCTTTGCCAGAAGCGGTTGCTCATGCCTTGGCTAATTTCGGTGGGGTCAACCATAGGATGAGGCACCAAGTCTTTTGCCAGATAAAGATAAAAGTAGTTGCCGTTCGGAGTACCGCCAATCTGCTCAAACAGGGCGGTGTTAGTGGCAATATCGGCAGCATCTTCGTTTTCGGTAAGCACCATAAAAACAGGAACTTTTTGCAAGGCATTCACAGAGCTTTGGCTAAGAACAATGCTGCTGCCAAAGCGATCGGCGGCAGTGAGGCACCCTACTGGAAAGCGCAAATTGGGGTCCCAACCCGATTCACTAATATCAAGCGGACCCGCCAGGTTGATATATTGACGACGTTCTTCACCATAAATGTGGATCAAAGGCGCATAGGCAACCACTTGTTTGATGCGATCGGGGCGAGCAGCGGCAAGCCCTAGGGCAACCGATCCGCCCACGGATAGCCCAACCGTGTAAACATCACCGGGCATGGCATCTAGGTCTGTCAATCGGGCTTTGGCATCGGTGAGGTAATTGAGATGGGAAGAGATGAAGTAGCGATCGAAATCGGGATCATCGGGCGTTTCAATTGCTTTTACGATATCCAGTAGGCGGGGTTCGATCGCCACAAGTCGCGCCATCAAAGCAAGTCGCTGCATGTAGCTAGGGCGGCTGAAACCATCGGGATTCCCTGAAACATTACCTAAATAGTTGCTTAAAACCGGGTCTGCCTGAATTTTGGCTTTCAGGGGATCAGCAATTTCTGGCTTGAGATCCACCTGTGCCCAATTTTTAGCCGGATTGATCAAAACGTGACCCGCAATGGATGGCTGGTAGACATTAAAGCCATTGCGAAACAAGTAGTCTGCCAGTCGCCAGAGTTGGTGGGGTTTGGCGCTAAATCCATGAAACAGCATCACCGTGCCGCGAATGGGCTGACCAGGTTCATGAAATAGATAGTAAGGATAAGCACCATCCCGTCGTTCAGGATTGCGATCGATGCGGTCAACATAGGATGCGATCGCGCTTTTGGTTTGGTTAATCTGTTCAGCAGTCGGGGTCATTAAGCTGCTCATGCGAATTCTCTTTGGGGGGTTAGTGGTTCAAAAATCAGTTGGTGCCACTGCAAACAACCACCGTTGAGCCACAAATTCCGTAAGCAGGAGAGGAATTATTCGTCGTCGAGTTGAAGAAGCCCACCAAGGCATCACCTTTAGTAAATTTCGAGTGTGCTACGCTGCTAATTTCCTAAGCTCGTCCCGCGAGGTTTGCTACAAGCAATGCTAATTGAACTGGCTCAACGGGTTTAGCAACGTGGGTTTGAAACCCAGCCTCGATCGCCCGTTGTCGGTCTGTCTCACTGCCGTAGGCGGTCAGGGCGGCGGCTGGAATTTGCCCTCCCGCTTCTACACTGAGCGATCGCACTTGCCGAATTAGCCAGTAGCCGTCGGCTTCTGGCATCCCAATATCGCAAATCAGCACATCGTACTGACTGGGGTTTTCGCTCAGGGTCGATAGCGCTTCTCTAGCAGATGCCACAGTCACCACTTCAGCCCCATAACTTTCCAGCACAAACTCAAATAGCTCACGGGTATCGACTTCATTATCAACCGCTAAGATTCGCAAACCCGCCAACGAGGGAACCGCATCACTCGCACCTGCTGCTAATCCAGTCGGGTCTAAATCGATCGACGGTGCAAGCTCCTGGGGCAGATCCCGCAGCGGCAGTCTGACTGTGAAGGTTGAGCCTTGTCCTTCGCCTGGGCTGGCGGCTTGCACCGTGCCGCCGTGCAGTTCCACCAAATGCCGGACGATCGAGAGTCCCAATCCTAGCCCTGCTTTCGCTTTGGTGCTGCTGGAGTCTCCTTGCCGAAAGCGATCGAAAATGTGGGGTAGTAAATCGGCTGAAATGCCCTGCCCGGTGTCGGCGACGGTGATTTGAGCAGAGTTTTGTAAGTCCTTCGGACTGGCTTTGCCAACGCGTAGCGTCTCCGCAGGAGATATTTTGGGTTTTGAGTTTTGAGTTGGATCTGAGTTTTGAGTTGGATTGATTGGGTCGGGTAACTGAGAACTCAAAACTGAGAACTGAGAACTTTCTAAACTTTCTAACTTCACCTCTACTCGTCCGCCGATCGGGGTGAATTTGATGGCGTTTGAGAGCAGATTCCATAGGACTTGCTGGAGGCGATCGCCATCGCCAATGATCCTGGCAGAACTCAAGTGGGCATCGATTTGAATCGTTTTGGCTGCGGCGGAGAGGCGAACGGATTCGATCGCCGCTTGGATCACGGAGCGTAGATCGATTGGACGAGAATTGAGCCGCATCTTGCCGTTGATAATGCGGGACGTATCGAGAATGTCCTCAATCAGTTGCGATTGCATTTCTGCACTGCGCTCAATGGTTTCTAGGGCACGAGTGACGGTGGCTTCATCGAGGGTGCGGGTGCGGAGCAGTTTTGCCCAGCCCAGCATGGCGTTGAGGGGATTCCGGAGTTCATGGGAGAGGTTGGAGAGGAAGTCATCTTTGATGCGGTTGGCGGTTTCTGCCTGTTGACGAGCGGTTTGCTCCTGGGTGAGGAGTTGCGATCGCTCTGTTTCAAACTGCTTGCGCTCGGTAATGTCTGCGATCGCCAGCAAAATCATGGCAGTATCATCGTCTTGTTGCAGCTTGCACGCATTCAGCAGCATGTTTTTTTGCCCAATTCGCTCAAAGGAATGATCCACCTCCAGATCCTGAATCTGTTGCTGATGGATCAGCATTTCTTCTAGGGCTGATCGCAGTAGGGGAATATTCCACTGCCCGTTGCCGAGTTCAAACAAAGAGATCTGCTCGGTGGCTGGAGCGGACACCTGAAACGTTTCGTAGAAGGCTCGATTGGCGGTGTTGACTTGCAGATCGTTATCCAGCACCACTAGCGGAGTTTGCACCGTCTCGACGATCGCTTCGGCATAGTTGCGGGCGGCTTCTAGGTTGGCAGCATGGCGTTTGAGCGCGTCGATATCGAAAAAAACTATCGTCACGCCGTCAATTTGGTTTTCGGTGGTGCGGTAGGGACGAATCCGCAGGCTATACCAGTAACCCTCTTGGGTTTGCACTTCCTGTTCTCGCGTGTTGAGCGTCTCCAGCACTTCTGAAATCATCGCTGCTAAATCGAGCGCATCAAAATCGGTGCGGAGATCGTTAAACGGTCGTCCAACATCGGTGGGAATGAAATTAAACAGGCGCTGGGCGGCGGGGGTAAAGCGACGAATTCTCAAATCATGGGTCAGCATTAAGATAGGGATACTGATACTGGCAACAAAATTGTTCAGGTCGCTATTGTCGCGGTTTTGTTGAAGGTTGCGGCTGCGAAGTTCGTCGTTAGTAGTCGAGAGTTCTTCATTGGTGGCTTGAATCTCTTCTTTTGCCGTTTGCAATTCTTCATTGGTGCTTTGCAACTCCTCGTTGCTCGACAGGACTTCTTCATTCGCCACGCGCAGGCTTTGGTTCAGTTGGTTTTGCTCCTGAATCACCGCTTGCAGATGGGCTTGAGCCGAGAGTTCTCGTTGGGTGGCGGCTGCCAGCGCCTGCCGGAGATTCACAACTTCACGCTCTAAGTCTACTGACTCCAGGCTTTCGATCGCGGCAGGGCGGCTGCTAGGGGCGGTGGGTGAAACGGTTTCCAACACCACCAAAAAACAGAGCGCGTTCGTCAGGGCTAGACGGAACGGCATCACTTCTAGATTGAGCCAGTGCGATTCCTGCGGAGTTGCGCTTGGCGCAAAATGTTCCCCCGCTTCTAGCTGAATCTGTTCTTGTCGCACAGTCACGTTTTCGGTCTGTGCCTGATACAGGGCGGTACGCAGGGCGATCGCTAAGCTTTCCCGTGCCATCATCAGCAGGTTTAGCTCAGTGGTTCCTGGGGTCAATTCCAGGTAGGGATTGAGGTCGCCTCGCATTTGTAAAATGTGCATCTGGTCATCCACCACAATCGACACTGGCGCGTAGCGGCTTGAGATCAGTTGTTCCACTGATCGCGCTAAATCAACCGGACTGGGGAGGCTTTCAGGGATGCGCTGCGGGCGGTTGAGGCTGGAGGCGGGCTGAGCAGTCGTAAACGAAAATAAGGGACGAGTCAGGGTCAATTTTCGGGCATAGAGTTTGCTGGCTTCATCCACGATCGCAAACAAGTCTGAAGCGGATTTGACGGTTTCGGAGGTGCCCAGCATCAGAAAGCCGTCTAAGTTGAGACTGTAATGAAACAGTGACATCAGGCGTTTTTGCAGCGGGTCTGATAAATAAATCAGCACGTTGCGACAACTAATCAGGTCGAGATTCGAGAAGGGGGGGTCGCCGCCTAAGTTGTGACGGGCAAACACACACAGTTCGCGAACGGCGCTGCTAATTTGATACCCGCCGCTGGGCAAGGGCACAAAAAAGCGGCGTTGACGCTCCGGTGAAACCGCTGCCATCTGGCTGTCTAAGTAGAAGCCGGATCTGGCTTTGCTAATTGCCGTTTCGCTGATATCGGTGGCAAAAATCTGAATCGGTGGGACGGTCGCACTATCGTTGAAAAACTCTAGCAAGCAGATGGCGATCGAATAAACTTCTTCCCCGGTGGAACAGCCTGCGACCCAAATCCGTATCGGGGCATCGCTTGACTTATTTTGGCTGATCGTGGGAAAAACCTGCGCCTGCAATTGTTCAAAGGCTTGCGGATCACGAAAGAAACTGGTGACGTGGATCAGAATTTCTTCATACAGCGCTTGCAATTCCGCCGGATGCTCTTGCAGATATTGAGCGTAGTCTTCCAAGCTCTCCAGCTTATACAGCAGCATCCGCCGCTGCATCCGGCGATCTAAAGTGCTTGGTTTGTAGAGGGTAAAATCAACGCCAGTTGTCGTTCGCAAAAGCGCAAAAATGGTGGTCAGAGCATTACCCGGTGCGGGTGGCAACTCCTTCACCACCTGCGGCGGCTCCGAGTAAAACAGAAAGGGACTGCGGCTCAGTTTTGTCAGTTCTGCGGCAATTTGTTCCGGCGGCAGCACAAAATCCACATTGCCAGTGGCAACAGCGGTATTCGGCATACTGTCAAAGGCTGCTGTTGCCTCACTTTGAGCAAAAGTCACGCCGCCCGCCACCTTAACCGCTTTTAAGCCCTGCGAGCCGTCTCCATCCGCTCCCGACAGCACGACGGCGATCGCTTTGTTGCCACAATCGACGGCTAGCGATTCAAAGAATGCATCTCCCGGCAGATATTTACCTTGGGTTTTTTGGCGCGGAGCTAGATGCAGCATTCCGTCTACCAGCGTCATCTGGGTGTTGGGCGGAATCACATAGACTTCATTCGGTTCAACCATCATCCGGTCTTCCACCGGTTGCACTGGCATGACAGTGACTCTGCCTAAAATCTCAGACAGCAAGCTTTCGTGGTCGGGAGATAAATGCTGAATCAGCACAAACGCCATGCCCGTATCGGTGGGCAAGTGACGGATCAGTTCCGTGAATGCCTCCAGCCCCCCGGCGGAAGCGGCGATGCCGACCACCGGAAAGGGAGCATCGGTCTTGGGGGGTTGCTCTGGGTTCATGGGTTCAGCCACGATCTCTTGTGGATCACTTGAAAAGATCGAGTCAGATGAATTTTCTTCGGAAGGGGAAATCATGGATTAAGGGCGGCGATCTGTTTGGCAGGGTGAATTCAACAGTCTTTTGGGAAATATTGCGCCAACAGGCGACGAGCGTTCTCCTGATCCGCCTCAACCTGCGACTGACTGATTTCGATCAGCAAGGTTCGCAGTTGTCGGATGGCAAGCGGCATTGGTTTGGTACGATAATTCTCCCAGCGGTTAACCGTTACGACGGTCACGCCCAATCTAGCAGCAAACTGTTCCTGCGTTAGTCCACACAGCGATCGAAGAGCAAGAATCAGGGCATTCATATCGACAGAATGGGTTTTGGCATTGTTCATCACGAGTGACATCAATCAACTCCACCGAAATTAACGGGTGATACGTCATCTGCTTATTAAACCGCGTCAACAACTTAAAGTGCGTCTACCTTTTGGCTAAAGCACTGCTTGAAGTCACTGGAGCAGTTCGCATCAACTACGAAATTTTGGGTAGATTGGGTAACAGTAAAGCTGCACTCTATGCCCATGTATTTCCAAAACCGGAACAATCATTCCCAAAAAAACTTCCCACGGAAGACAAAACCTTTAGCCTGACGCTATCGAGTCTTGCCCACCGTGGGAAATTAAGTTGAAAATTGAGTTTAAGAGGGACGCGCTTCTACGCCCTAGAGACTTTGCCAACGCCTAGGACATCGCCTGAATGATGTAATCGAAGTAGGGTGCAGCCTCTGCCGCATCCTCATCGCTCAGCAGTTCCACAGAGGCGACTTTTAAGCAACGAATTGCTTCCGCCATGCCGGGAACCGGAACGCCCAACGCGTTATACATCTCGCGTGCGCCGACGATACCAATCGATTCGATCGGATCTTTGTCACCCGCCAGAACGCCATAGGTCACTAATCGCAGATACCAGCCATAGTCTCGGAGACAAAGTGCCCGCTGCTTATCGCCATAGGCGTTACCACCCGGAGCGATAAAGTCAGGGCGCTTTTTCCAAAGCTGCTTGCTGGCTTCTTGGACAATCTTTTTCTCATTTTCAGACAGCGTTTCGACGATGCGAGTGCGCTGTTCGCCAGTTTGAAAGTATTCTTTCACGGCTTGGAGTTCGCCAAAAGTTGGGTAGCGAAGCTCATCATCGGCTTGAAGAATGACTTGGCTAACTACGCTCATAATTATCGTGGTGTCTTAGGGTATTGGTTTATAGTTTAACGAGTCTTGGGGTCGCAAATAAAGACAATTATTGTTTCGCAGCAAGGTTCGCCACACTCTCAAGAGAGTACCGTGCTAGATATATGAGAAGTTAAAAAGTTTTGTAAAGCCTCTAGTCTCCAGGCTTGAGATAATCTAGCAGGCGATCGCCCGAATCAGCCCGTACCAGACCGACAGCAATATCGGGCAGTTGGGTAAGGCTGAGAAAAACAAGATAGCGCGGTTCCCAGCGGGGTTGAAATTTTTCCTTAAATTGGTGCAGTCCTTTGAAGTTGTAAAACTGGTTGAGGTGTTCAAAAAAGTAGTTCAAGCCTTTTTCTACCCGCCGAGCATCAGGGCTAGCTCCTACCCCTGCCAACGGCGATAGGCTGAGGTTAAAGCCTTCATAGCCAATCTTTTGGAAGTGCTGCATCATAGAGGCAAACAGAAACTCCATGGTGCCTTTTTCCACTTCAGTCCGGTGGCGCATCAGATCAATGGTGACTTCTTTGCGGTTGTAGCCAGAAAGCAAGCTGGAAAAGGCGATCGCGATATTTTGTTCGTTGTATACGACAGCAATATGGCAGCCTTGCAAATATTCTGAATGAAACCACCCAATGGAAAATCGTTTCTCGGAGCCGTTTTTGCTACTTAACCATTCATCACTCACCGATTTAAGCTGGGCGATCAAGTCATCGCTAATGGGTGGCTCAAAAACCTCAACCCGATGTCCAGTCTTGGTTAAACGGTTGATGGCAGTCCGCAGGTTTTGATTTGCCTTGCCTTTTAAGTTAAATGTAGTTAGGTCAATGATGGCATCTTCACCAATTTGGACATGGCTAAAACCTAAAGACTCATACAAAGACAATTGCTCTGGAACGGCTTCATAAAAGGTGGGAAACCAGTCGTTGCGATCGCAAAACAATTGAAAGCCCCGAATTGCTTCCAGTCGATCGACTTCGGGTCCAATTGGGTCACCCAAAGCGATCGCCGCCCGTCCCTTTACCACATACGCTACGACACTTTTACCCAAAGGGCTGAAATAGTAGGATTTATCATTCAGCAGAGCTAGCCGCGCTAAAGAAGACTGCCCATAGAGATTGATAATTTCTCGTGCTTGTTGACGGTCTGCCGGAGTTGCCGCAGCGCCCCGCAGCAGCACCGGGCGCAGCAGCATCAAGAATGCAAAGCTGAGCGTGACCCCGCCCACAATATAAATGGAATTGGCAAAGAAATTGGCAAATCGTCCGACAGGCTCCAGTCCGGCGTTGTCTTCCGCAAAGAACATTGCCAGAGTTTGCAAAATGGACTGAATCAACCCAAAATTCATCGGTTGCCCATCTACCTTAAATCGCCCATCTAGAATGTAAAAACCTGCGGTGCCATAGGCTAACGTAAACAGCACCGCCACGATCAGAACCCGGATCCCTTGGGCAATGGAAGGGCGATCGGACTGCGCCGTAAACACTAGACGCATGATGATCAACTGGATCAACAACACTCCTGCCAACAGAGCTTCTTCGTAGTCAAAGCCCTTGATCAAATGACCGAGGATGGAGGTGACTAGCAGTCCAACCGTGATCAGCCACGCCACTCGTTTTCGTCGGAGCAAATTTGCGGCTAACACCACTAGCAAAAAGCCCGCGATCGCCGTAAAAATCCGTCCACTTGCCCGCACATCAAAGGGGAGAAATAGCTCTAGCCAATCCCGTCGCTCTGGCAAACTCGGCGTAACTGCTGATAGCAAGTTGATCATGCCCACAATACCGGTCAGCAAAGCGGCTGTCCACAATCCAATTTGGGTTTTGCGGTCTAGAGTGCCAGGAATTCGTTTGGGTGGGATTAGGTTTGGCATATTTTGGGGTTCATGGTGTAAACCATTTCTAGAGAGGAGCGATTTTTGTTGGGATCACTTCACAAATAGTTGGGGGCAGGCGCTTTTGCAGGTGATTTCAATAGTGGTGGTTTTAATAGAGACGTTTTTAAAGCACTCTCAAACTGCTTGTCCACAAAGCTGAGGGAATCTGCTAGGTGAGTCCGCCAATAGTTCCAGCCTACGTTTTGGCCATAAATGCCATGTCCACCGGGATATATCCGAAAGTCATTGGCAACGCCCAATTGATTCAGCGTTTGATGAAACGATCGCGTTGCTGCGAGATATTTGGCATCGGCGCTGCCTGCATCCATATAGGCTCGAATCTGCTGGCGCTGAGCCGCCGGAATTTGTTGAATAAACTGCTGGGGGCTATTTTTAGCCCCGCTTTTATCAATGAAGTAACCCGTGTGGCTAAACAAAACATGGAACCGGTTTAAATTGCGAAGTCCGATATTAAAAGCACCCCAACCCCCAGAGGAATTGCCCCCGATCGCCCAAAGTTGTGGAGAAGGCAAGGTGCGATAGCGAGATTTCACCACCTCTGGCAGTTCCTTGCCAATTAATGTTCCCACGTTGCCGTTTTCCCCATCAAAATAGTCAGGGTCCCAAAACGGATTGCTGCCCCGATTATCGCTGCCATCTGGCGTAATCACAATTGATGGCGGCAATCGCTTTTTCTGGTATAGATCATGCAGCACCGAGGTTAACGCGGCTTTATCTTGAAAGTCACGCTCATCGCCATGTCCTCCATGCAGCAAAAAAATGACGGGATAGCGTTTAGCGGGGTGTTGAGCATAGCCGGGTGGCAACACTACGCCATAGCTGCGATCGCTGCCCATCGCCTTACTGGGAAAGGTTTTGACCTCAAACGTTAGCCCAGTGTTTTTTTCAGCGGGCGCTAAATCGAGTTGAGGCACTCCGGCAATAAAGACATAGCAATAGCCACCGGCTGCCAAAGTAGTAAGAATGGTGGCGCTAACCACCAACATTTTTTAATACTTCCCTTCATGCTGAAAATCCACGGCGGCTGTTAGGATGGTCGTTCTCAGAATAGTATAAATTTGTTGGATTCTTATGGAGATCAAGTGACTTTAGGGTGCAAATCTTTAATGAGCCTGACGCTACTAGATCTCCAATTCCATCTGCCCTACTTCCGCGATCGCGCATTTACACAGAACACTTCGCCATGACATACTCTCCCGATCTTGTTGATTCCATGCCATTAGAAGACCCACGCTGGCAGCAAGGCGAACTGGTTGAGGTGGTCATTTCTGATCTGAGCGACAGTGGCGATGGCGTAGGTCGGGTGAATCAGCGGGTGGTATTTGTGCCCGACACTGTGACTGGCGATCGCGCGATCGTCAGGCTAGTAAGGGTGAAGCCCCAATATGCTAACGGCAAACTGCACGAGTTGTTGGAACCCTCACCCCATCGGATTCGTCCGGGCTGCATCGTGGCGGATAAATGCGGTGGCTGCCTGTGGCAGCATGTTGACTACGACTATCAAATTGAGGCGAAGCAAAATCAGATATTGCAGGCGTTAGAACGCATTGGCGGATTTAAACAGCCGCGAATTGACCCGATGATTCAGGTGGCAGGCGCATTAGGCTATCGCAACAAGGCAACCTATCCCATGCGGCGATCGCCCACGGGACAGGTACAAGCTGGCTACTACCAAAAAGGTAGCCATTTGCTGATTAACCTCAACCAGTGCCCCATTCAAGATCAGCGGCTGAATCCTTTGCTTGCCGAAGTGAAGCAAGATATTCAAAAACGCGGCTGGAGCATTTATGACGAAGCGAAACATCAAGGCAAACTGCGCCATTTGAGTTTCCGCATTGGTCGTCACACGGGTGAAATGTTGCTGACCCTTGTGGTGAAAGAGGGGCACCTAGAAGGGATGAAAGAACAGGCGGCAGAGTGGATGGAGCGTTACCCTAACCTGGTGGGAGTGGGGCTGAACATTAACCCCAATCGCAGCAACGCGATTTTTGGCAAGGAATCCTACCCGATCGCTGGACAGCACTATATCCACGAAATCTTTGCTGGCATGACCTTTCAAATTTTGCCTGATACCTTTTTTCAAGTCAATACCGAAAATGCAGAAGCGCTGATGCAGTCAATTTTGACCGAACTCAACCTGCAAGGCACTGAGGTTGTGTTGGATGCTTACTGTGGCGTGGGCACACTCACCTTACCGTTAGCGAAACAGGCAAAACAGGCGATCGGTTTAGAAGTGCAGCCAGAAGCGATTGAACAAGCGGCGATGAATGCTGCCCTGAATGAACTCCACAATGTCACCTTTCAGTTAGGCACGGTGGAAAAGCTGCTACCTGCTTTGAAAGTACAGCCTGATGTGGTGATTCTTGATCCGCCCCGCAAAGGCTGCGATCGCTCTGTGATTGAAGCACTATTGCAAATCCAACCCGATCGCATCGTCTACGTTAGCTGCAACCCCGCCACCTTGGCGCGAGACCTGAAGCTGCTGTGCGAAGCCGGAGCCTACAGCCTCACCCGCGTACAACCCGCCGACTTCTTTCCCCAAACTGCCCATGTGGAATGTGCCGCCTTTCTCACCAAAGCCGATTCATAAAGTAAGCCAGTAGCTTGATAAGACAGGCAAGGATGAAGGCATGTGGAGCATCAGGTAGTATTCATGCCCAGAAAAATTCGAGAGTTAAAAGCTCAGATTGTGCATGAAGGTTTTGTTTATTTGCCCAAACGCGGCAAAGGTAGTCATGAGAGGTGGCGGCATCCTCTACATAATAAAACACTGACTATACCAGGTAAGGATAGAGATGATGTGCCGCTTTATTTGGAAAAACAAATAGAGAAGCTACTTATTTTATTGCAAGAGTCAAGGGAGGACGAAGGTTGATGAGCCGATATAGCATGATGATGCAATGGTCTGACGAAGATCAACTTTTCTTAGTCACAATCCCAGAGTTTGCCGATCGTGTGGTTATGCCTTGCACTCATGGCAAAACTCGCGAGGAAGCAATTCATAGTGGGGAAGAAGTAATTGAAATGTACTTGGAAGCTTGGCATACAGAAGGTGAAGTGATCCCAGAACCCACAACACTGCAAGTCGCCTAATTATCAGCATAGCCAGCAGTAATCGCGCTGCAAATAGCGTCTATGTAAGACGATGGTTGTCAATATACAAGCGGCTTTCGACTGTCTGCTACGATCGCTCAAATAAAACGTACTTCGGATGGCAATCGCCTGACTCCGAGCCTGATATAATCGCCGCAAGTAGGGTGATTTTGGGAGAGCGACATGGCAGCATGGCAAGTGATTTCAGGTGGAGTGACGGCACCAAAAGGGTATCGGGCAGCAGGAATTACCGCAGGATTGAAACCGTCTGGATTGCCAGATTTGGCGCTGATTGTGTCGGATGTAGAAGCGATCGCGGCGGGAGTGTTTACCCTTAGCGTCGTTCGAGCCGCTTGCATAGACTACTGCCGGGACAAACTGCGCGCCAGACCCAACGCCCGTGCCATTCTTTGCAACGCAGGACAGGCAAATGCCGCCACTGGGTCGCTAGGTATCGTCGATGCCATAGAGTCTGCTCAATCGCTCAGCCAACAGTTGGGAGTTTCAGCCGATGCCATTTTGCTAGCATCTACTGGCGTGATTGGGCAGCGGATCAAGCTAGATATTTTGAAATCTGCCTTGCCAAAGTTAGTGGAGTCCCTCTCTGATACCGGATCTGATGCCGCTGCCAAGGCAATTTGCACGACCGATTTGGTGCCAAAAACGATCGCCTTAGAAACAACCTTTGGCGACAGATCCGTGCGGATTGGCGGCATCTGCAAAGGTTCCGGCATGATCCACCCCAATATGGCGACCATGCTGGGTTTTATCACCTGCGACGCGGCAGTTTCCCCTCACCTATGGCAGCAAATGTTAAGCCGTGCTGTAGATAAAAGCTTTAACCAGATTACAGTGGATGGCGACACCAGCACCAATGACACGGTGTTGGCACTGGCAAATGGCGAATCTCGTACTCCCGCGATTACCGAGCCGGGGGCTGAAGCCGACAAGCTGGAAGCAATGCTAACGGAAGCGTGCATTTATTTGGCAAAGGCGATCGCGCGAGATGGGGAAGGTGCAACCTGCTTGATCGAAGTGCAAGTTTCTGGTGCGACCGATGATGCCTCTGCTAGGAAGATCGCTCGTGCGATCGCCGGATCATCCCTAACCAAAGCGGCTATTTTTGGGCGTGATCCCAACTGGGGCAGAATTGCCGCAGCCGCCGGACGTGCCGATGTCCCATTCAACCAAGACGACTTGCAGATTAAACTAGGCGACTTCTTGATGATGGATCAAGGTCAACCCCAGCCTTTTGATCGCATAGCTGCCAACGCCTATCTCAAACAAGCCGCCGCCGGAGCCTATTTGCAGGATGATACGGTTTTGATTGCCCTCAGCGTGGGAGATGGATCGGGAGTTGGCACCGCTTGGGGCTGTGACCTCAGCTACGATTACGTCAAAATTAATGCTGAATATACGACTTGAGCGAATGACGAATGACGAATGACGAATGACGGAGGTTGAACTCAAAACTCAAAACTTAAAACTCAAAACTCCGTACCCACTTCGTCCTTTCCTCTACCCCGTTTCCATCGGGATTAAAGAAAACTCATAGCGCCCTTTGCCCGCTTGCTTTGCTCGATACATAGCATCGTCTGCTTCCTTTAACAAAGTTTCTAGATCGGATGCTTGGTGGGGATAGAGGCTAATGCCGACACTGCTGGTGATGAAGATGAGGTGTCCTTTCAATTCAAACGGTTTAGCCAGCGTAGTGAGTAATTTAGTTGCGACTCTGGCAGCATCTTGAACGCTGGGAATCCCAGGCAGAATGATAGTAAATTCATCGCCGCCCAACCGAGCCACGGTATCACTGCCGCGTAAACAACCTGTAAGGCGACGCGCTACGGCTCTGAGCAACAAATCACCAACATCATGTCCTTTAGTGTCGTTGATTTGTTTGAAGCCATCCAAATCGAGAAAAAGTAAGGCAAGCAGTTGGTCTTTTTCCTGTGCCCCTGCGATCGCCTGTTCCAACCGTTCATGAAATAGCTTGCGATTGGGTAAGCCGGTAAGGGAATCGTGGTTGGCAACATGGCTGAGTTCGGTTGTGGAGCGCTGAAGTTCTGCATTGGATTGCACCAGTTCAGCCGTGGTACGTTTCAGGTCATCCTCCATGCGTTTGCGCTCGGTAATATCTCGAATGATGCCCACCAAAAAGCGGTTCCCTGCGGCATCTTTATGCAGCGATCGCTTGGTTTCGATCTGATGGGTAAAACCATTGCGATCGGTAAAAGCTTCTTCGTTGTGGTTTTCTCGCTCCGTGTGAAACACAGTATCGTCTTGCTGCCGAAAAACATCGGCTTCAGCTTGCGGAAAAACATCGTAGTCCGATTGCTCGATTAATTCTGCAAGGGGATAGCCCAAAAACCTTGAAAACGCTTCATTCAGCACAACCCATCGATAGTTTCGATCTTTTACAAAAATAGGGTCGGGAATGGTGTTGATAATGGTGTTGAGAAATTCTTTGGAGCGCCGCAGTTCTTCTTGCACACGAGCGATATGGGCGATGATAGCGATCGCCGATGCGGTCATGGTGACTAGCGGCGGCACAACGGGAATCCACCAGCCTATCAGGAGAAAACCGCAGGCAATCACTACTAAACCCGTTCCGGCGATTACAATTCCCAGCATGGACAAACGAGGCGATCGAAGTTGCGAGCTAATTGCGGCTCCTATTCCTGCCCAAGCGAGAATCCACAGCCATTCCAGCGGGTCTCCCCAGCTATTGATCAAGGTTCGTTCATCTTGCGCCGCGCTCAAAATTTGGCTGATCAAGTTTGCGTGAAATTCTACGCCTGAAATGGGGCGCGGTGCCCCGATCAACTGACTACTGTAAGACGTGAAGACAAAATCGTTGATGCTAACGGCGGTGTAGCCAACTAATACAATGCGATCGCGAAACACCTCCGGAGCCACTCTTCCAGCCAACACTTCTGTAAGTGAAACCTGCCGAAAGCTATTAGCGGGTCCACGGGGATTAAGCAAAATCTGATAGCCACCATCATCCGCCAAAATATAAGCGCCATCGTGGGCGGTGTATCGCCGAAAGATGGCACTGCCCAATTGCAAATTGCCTGATTGATCAGCAGCAGTTTCAGGCTTGATGCCCTGAGTTTGTAAATACTTCAGTGCTAACATCAGGGCAAAACTTTGACGCGCTGGGCGTTTGTCTTCTGATTTCCAATACAGCAGCCCTCGTCGCACCTTGTCATCTTGATCATGCACCAGGTTATTAAACCCAACTTGATTTAGCTGTTTAAGGAGAGCAGGGGCTGGAACTTCTAGATTATCTTGATCGGCAATGTAGGTAATTCCAATCAAATTGGGATTTTGTTGATAGGCTTGCAACAGGGCTTTGTGCCCAGGTTCAACGGGCAAATCTCGATAAATATCTAAGCCGATCGCACGAGAACGAGCCGTTCGTAAAATTTGCAGTAGCTTAGACATCTCAGCATCGGGAATCGGATATTTGCCAATTTGACGTAAATCTGAATCATCAATGGTGACAATTACAATGCGATCGTCCCTTGGCTCCGGTGGACGCAGACGCATCATTTGGTCATAGGTTGCGAGTTCCAATCCTTGCAGCAATCCTGTTAGTCGCACTGCGAGTACACAACTAGTCACACCTACTGCCGTCAGCATGACTCTATGTCTTTTTTGAGTGACTTTTTGGAGACGTTGCAAAATGTCTCGGTATTTGCCAAACGCCATGGGATATTTCAGCCTACAAGGAATCTTATAATCAGCCTACAAAAAGTTTGGAGATGCAATATTGATGGAACGGTAAGCGTTCTAGTTATTAAGATGCCCTAGATGGGGACAACAGTAACCTGTAAGTATGAACGATTTATAGGAGTGGGAGAGCTTGAGAACCCGCAAAAACAATGTGCTTTAGCCGTGGGATGTAGCTAGGGTTCTCACGAGGCTGTCAAGCCTCAGAGTCTATTTAGTCTTTTGCTGTTCCACGTATCGCTTGATTGTATCCCCTGAAACTTGACCCGCTGTCCCACAAAAGCAGCTACGAGTCCACAGGCTAGGTAGTTTTAGCAACTGTGGAAACTCTTTCCTCAAAGCATGAGACGTAAACCCTTTGACCTTGTGCATGATTTGGTAGGGAGCAAGGATGGGTTTAGCTTGAACAAACAAATGGACGTGATCTATAGGCGGAAAACAAATGGCTAAAGTTAAAAAGCTCAGAGGGGTTCAGCAGAACCAGATTCACACCGATTCGCAGACAGAAGCGGTCTTAATCTATCTGTGCGAACAATCCAATAGCCTTTACAACTGTGGGGTTTATTGGTCAAGGCAGATATTTTTCAAGACCAAGCGGATCATCTCCAAATATGATCCCATCTATGAAGTGGGTGGAAACATCCACGCTCAAGCAATGCCATCTGTAGCAGCACAGCAAACATTGCTGAGTGTTTCAGAGGCGTTCAAATCGTTCAAAGGATTGCGTGAACTGTTCTTCAAAGGGGAGTTGGATCAGAATCCTAAACCGCCTAACTATCGGGATTCTGGAGGGCTGTTTAAGGTTGCATTTCCCAATATCGGAGCAGGCAAGCCAACTCTGCAAGATGGGATGATTCGGTTCCCTTTGGGTTTGCAAGTCAATCGTTGGTTTGGGCAGAAAGAATTCTTTCTGCCACTGCCAAAGAATCTTGATTTTGCCAAGATGAAAGAGTTCACTATTCTGCCTAAGAATGGGGTGTTTTACCTGGAATGCAGCTATGCGCTGGAGAAAGTCGA
>Ga0209181_10005050_pt1 | contig 19193 bp, 19 predicted proteins | sample MAT05_FD_187208 | JGI IMG/M metagenome (GOLD analysis project Ga0209181, IMG submission 187208) | Freshwater microbial communities from Lake Fryxell liftoff mats and glacier meltwater in Antarctica - MAT-05 (SPAdes) (version 2) | ecosystem: Environmental > Aquatic > Freshwater > Ice > Liftoff... | reverse complement strand
GCCCCGGCAGCGGCCAGGGGCCGTTCTCGATATCGGCGTTGATCAGCTCCGTGCTGCCGGCATTGGCCAGGTCAAGCGATGCGGCCAACGCCGCGGCGTCGCGGTCGACGCCGGTCACCGCGAAGCCCCGCGCCGCCAGCCAGCGCAGGTGGCGGCCGCGTCCGCAGGCCAGGTCCAGCACCCGGCCGCCCGCGGGCAGCAGGTGGGCCCAGCGCAGCAGCCAGTCGGACGGCGCGGCGCCGTTGTGCTGGGGCGGACTCAGGCTTGGCCGCATTGAAGAACCCGAGGTCGGGCTCAAATGCAGGCCCAGACCCGGTTGGCCAGATCGACCACCAGGTGCGGGTTCAGGTAGGCGGCAAAAACTGCGGCCAGCGCGGCGGCCACGGCCGACCCCACCGCCAACCCCACGGCCAGCCGACGCCAGCCTTCGGCCAGGACAGCGCCCATCACGCCGCCGCCGGCACAGTGCCGCCGCGCTGAATCGCGTTTTCACGCACCGGCAGGTTGATCAGCGCGGCGAACACCCCCAGCGCCACCGCGATCCACCACACCCCGTCGTAGTTGCCGGTGGCGTCGTACAACCGGCCGCCCAGCCACACCCCCAGGAACGACCCCACCTGGTGGCTGAAGAAGATGAAGCCGCCCAGCATCGACAAATACTGCACGCCGAAGATCTGCGCCACCACCGCGTTGGTCGGCGGCACGGTGGACAGCCACAGCAGGCCCATCGCACCCGAGAACAAATAGACGCTGACCGGACTGAGCGGTGCCAGCAAAAAGGCCACGATCACGACCGAGCGCAGCGTGTAGATGCCCGACAGGATGTAGCGCTTGGGGACGCGCTGCCCCAGCCAGCCCGCGGTGTAGGTGCCGAACACATTGAACAGCCCTATCAGCGCCAGCGCGGTGGTGGCCACGCCCGGCGCCATGCCGTGGTCGCGCAGGTAGCTGGGCATGTGCACGCCGATGAACACCACCTGGAACCCGCAGACGAAGTAGCCCGCCATCAGCCACTGGAAGCTGCGGTAGCCAAAGGCCTCGCGCAGCGCCGAGCCGATGCTTTGGCGAAACCCCTCGCTCGCGGCCTGCGCCGGCTCACGCAGGCCGCGCGCCAGCGGCAGGATCGCCAGCGCCGCGCAGCCCAGCACAAACAGTGCGTTCTGCCAGCCCCAGGCGCTGATCAGCCAGCTTTCCACCGGCACCATCAAGAACTGGCCGAACGAGCCCGCCGCCGCCGCCACCCCCATCGCCCAGGACCGCTTGTCGGCCGCCACGTTGCGGCCGATCACGCCGTAGATCACGGCATAGGTGCAGCCCGATTGCGCCATGCCGATCAGCACACCCGCGCTGCCGGTAAAAGCCAGGCCCGAGGTGGACAGCGCCATCAGCACCAGACCCAGCGCGTACAGCGCACCGCCCGTCAGCAGAACACGGTAGGCGCCGTAACGATCCGCCAGCATGCCGGCGAACGGCCCGGCGATGCCCCAGGACAGGTTTTGCACCGCCAGCGCAAAGGCAAAGGTCTCGCGGGTCCAGCCGCGGTCCATCGTGATCGGCTGCAGCCACAGGCCAAAGCCATGCCGTATGCCCATCGACAACGTCACCACCAGCGCGCCGCACAGCAGCACCTGGTTCATCGACAGGCGGGCCTCGGGTGCGCTGGTGGGCAGGGTGCTGGCTGCGGTCATGGGGCGAGATGCTAGCGGGCAACGCCGCACACGGCTGCCGACAGACTTTGCGGGTTTGCCCATGCCGGCAGCGGCGAAAGTAGGGACAGACAAAGGTGATGGCGCCTGCCAAGCTGCCGATTCGTTCAATTTTGTCGGAGGTGCCCCATGGCCAGGATGCTCAGCCCGAACTTCTCGTACGACGAGTTTGTCGTCAGCCATTCCGCAGTGCGGCTCGGGATCGACAACAGCCCCGACGCCGAAGCGCTGAAAAACCTCAAGCACCTGACCGCGATGCTGGAGTTGGTGCGCACCGCCCTGGGCAACGTGCCGATGCGCATCAGCAGCGGCTACCGCTGCGACGCGCTCAACGCCGCCATCAAGGGCGCCAAGAACAGCCAGCACAAGACCGGTCTGGCGGTTGACTTCACCGCGCCGGCCTTCGGCACCGTGCTGCAGACGGCCAAGGCGGTGGCGGCTTGCGGCATTGCCTACGACCAGGTGATCTACGAGTACGGCACCTGGGTGCACCTGGGTGTCAGTGCGCCGGGCGCCATCCCCAAGGGCGAGTTGCTGTCGATCGGCGACGCCCGCATCTACCAGCCGGGGCTCAAGAACGTGGCTTGACGTCTTGGCCAGGCGGGCCGTGGCCGATGTCGTGACGCCGGCCCTCCCTAGAATCCCCGCAATGGCCATCCCCCCCCCAAAATCTGCCTCGACCTACGGCGAAGCCTCGATCCGCGTGCTCAAGGGCCTGGAGCCCGTCAAACAGCGGCCGGGCATGTACACCCGCACCGACAACCCGCTGCACACCGTGCAGGAGGTGATCGACAACGCCGCCGACGAGGCGCTGGCCGGGTTTGGCAAGCGCATTGCCGTCACGCTGCACGCCGACGGCTCGGTCAGCGTGGACGACGACGGCCGCGGCATCCCGTTTGGCCTGCATCCCGAGGAGCAGGTGCCGGTGATCGAGATCGTCTATACCCGGCTGCATGCCGGCGGCAAGTTCGACAAGGGCGCGGGCAACGCCTACAGCTTCTCGGGCGGGCTGCACGGCGTGGGTGTCAGCGTGACCAATGCGCTGGCCAAGCGCTTGCAAGTGACCGTCTGGCGCGAGGGCCAGATGGCGACCCTGGCGTTTTCAGGCGGCGACGTGATCGAGCCGCTGGTGCTGCGCAAGCTGGGCGCGGCGGAGCGAGGCATCGCGTCCGAAGGTTTGCGCGAGCGCAAAACAGGCACCAGCGTGCGGGTCTGGCCCGATGCCAAATACTTCGACAGCGTGGACCTGCCGCGCGCCGAGCTGACCCATTTGCTGCGCAGCAAGGCGGTGCTGATGCCGGGCGTGACGGTGAGTCTGGCGATCGAAAAAGGCAGCGACAAGCCGCCGGAGGTCCAGACCTGGGTCTACCAGGGCGGCCTGCGCGATTACCTGGGCCAGGGCCTGGCGGCCGACCCGGTCATCCCGATGTTCGAGGGCGCGGGCTACGCCACCGCCAGCGAGAGCGAAAACTTTGCCGAAGGCGAGGGCGTGGCCTGGGTGCTGGCGTTTACCGAAGACGGCGGGGTGTTGCGCGAGAGTTATGTCAACCTGATCCCGACGGTGGCCGGCGGCACCCATGAAAGTGGCCTGAAGGACGGCCTGTTCGGCGCCGTCAAGAGCTTCATCGAGCTGCACGCCCTGCTGCCCAAGGGTGTCAAGCTGATGCCCGAGGATGTGTTCTCGCGGGCCAGCTTCGTGTTGTCCGCCAAGGTGCTGGACCCGCAGTTCCAGGGCCAGATCAAGGAGCGGCTGAACAGCCGCGACGCGCTGCGCCTGGTCAGCCAGTTCACCCGGCCGCCGTTGGAGCTGTGGCTGAACCAGCACGTCGAGCACGGTAAACGCCTGGCCGAGCTGGTGATCCGCCAGGCCCAGACCCGCCAGCGGGCTAGTCAAAAGGTGGAAAAGCGCAAGGGCTCGGGCGTGGCGGTGCTGCCCGGCAAGCTGACCGATTGCGAAAGCCGCGACCTGTTACTCAACGAGGTGTTTCTGGTCGAGGGCGACTCGGCCGGTGGCTCGGCCAAGATGGGCCGCGACAAGGAGACGCAGGCCGTGCTGCCGCTGCGCGGCAAGGTGCTCAACGCCTGGGAGGTCGAGCGCGACCGGCTGTTTGCCAACAACGAGATCCACGACATCTCGGTGGCGATCGGCATCGACCCGCACGGGCCGGGCGATTCACCTGATTTTTCGGGCCTGCGCTACGGCAAGGTTTGCATCTTGAGCGATGCGGACGTGGACGGCTCGCACATCCAGGTGCTGCTGCTGACGCTGTTTTTCCGCCACTTCCCCAAATTGATCGAGCGCGGCCATGTCTACATCGCCAAGCCACCGCTGTTCCGCATCGACGCTCCGGCGCGCGGCAAAAAGCCGGCCGCCAAGTTCTATGCGCTCGATACCGGCGAGCAAGAGGCCACGCTCGACAAGCTGCGCAAGGAGGGCGCCAAAGAGGGCTCCTGGAGCATCAGCCGCTTCAAGGGCCTGGGCGAGATGAGCGCCGAGCAGCTGTGGGAGACCACGCTCAATCCTGAGACCCGCCGCCTGCTGCCGGTGGCCTGGGGTGTGCTGAGTTTCGATGAGACGGTGAGCAGCTTCACCAAGCTGATGGGCAAGGGCGAGGCGGCGTCACGGCGTGAACTGATGGAACTGCACGGCGACGCGGTTGAGATCGATGTCTGACCAAGATCCTCACGGCCCCCAAGACGCCTGCGGCGTCGCCCCCCCGGGGGGGAGCCGGTCCGCTTGGGAGCGGCCCGGCGCGGACCACGGCCCCCAAGACGCCTGCGGCGTCGCCCCCCCGGGGGGGAGCCGGTCCGCTTGGGAGCGGCCCGGCGCGGACCACGGCCCCCAAGACGCCTGCGGCGTCGCCCCCCAGCGCGTCCGTCTGCGCCCGACCCTGCTCAGCGACCTGGACTTCGTGATCCAGGTCGAGACCGATGGCCACAACCTGCCGTTCATCACGCCCTGGGAGCGCACCCAGCACGAGGGGGCGGTGCGGTTTCCGGATTTTCGGCATTTCATCGTCGAGGCCGGGCCGGGCTTTGAGGCGGCGGGATTTGTCATCCTGCAAGGCTGCCGCAACCCGCACCGCAGCGTCGAGATGAAACGCCTGGTGCTGGCGCACGACGGGCAGGGCCAAGGGCTGGGCCGCGCCTGCGTGCGGGCGCTCAAATTGATGGCCTTCCGCGACCTGCACGCCCACCGCTTCTGGCTCGATGTCAAGGCGCTCAACACCCGGGCCCAGTTGCTCTACGGCTCCGAGGGTTTTGTCGAAGAAGGCCGGTTGCGCGAAAGCGTGCGCCTGACCGGCAACAACGCCGACGGCTACGACAGCCTGATCGTGATGAGCCTGCTGGACCGCGAGTACCAGGCGCGGGTGGCGCTGGGGCTGGACAGCGCGGCTGCAGCCTGATGCCTGCGCTGCGCGCAAGCGCGGCAAGCTGTTGCAACGCAAGCCCAGGCGCCGTGCCGGGTGCGATGATCCTGGCCATGAAGCGAACCCGCCTCACCCGCCAGGCCCCAGACCGCGAAGCCGCCCTGGCGCAATACCGCCGCCGCGCAGGCATTTACGACCTGGAGCTGGCGCTGTTCGAGCCCCTGCGGCGCCAGGCCATAAAGCGGCTGGCGCTGCGGCCGGGCGAGGTGGTGCTGGATGTCGGTTGCGGCACCGGCCTGAGCCTGGAGCTGCTCTGCCAGGCGATCGGCGCAAATGGCCGCATTGTCGGCATCGAGCAGTCGCCCGAGATGATCGATCTGGCCCGCCGGCGCGTGGCCCAGCACCAGCTGCCCGGCGTGACGCTGCTGAACAGCCCGGTGGAGTTGGCCGCCATGTCCCTCAAGGCCGATGCCGCGCTGTTCCATTTCACCCACGACATCCTGCGGCAGCCGGCAGCGGTGGCCAACGTGCTGCGTCACCTCAAGCCCGGCGCGCGGGTGGTGGCCTCGGGCCTGAAGTGGGCGTCGCCGCTGCTGTGGCCGGTCAACCTGCTGGTGCTGCCGGCGGCGCTGCATTCGGTCACCTCGACCGAAGGGCTGGCCGCGCCCTGGGACCAGTTGAGTGAGCACCTGGACAGCTTCGAGGTCGAGTCCGTCTACTTCGGCGGTGCCTACCTGGCCAGCGGCGTGCTCAAAGCCGCGCCGCGCCGCTGTTGATCAGGCGGTTTCAGGCGCCGGCGGCACCAGCAGCCCGCGCTGCACCGCCGGCCGTGCCTCAAACTCGGCCAGCACCCGCAGCACCTGGGTAAATTGGCCGATCTGCAGCAGATCACCCGCGCCGTAGAAGCCCACCAGGGCGCGCACCCAGGGCCAGATCGCGATGTCGGCGATGCTGTAGTCATCGCCCAGCATCCAGGCCCGGCCGGCCAGGTGAATGTCGAGCACGCCCAGCAATCGGGTGCATTCAGCCGCGTAGCGGTCGCGTGGGCGCTTGTCCCCGTAGTCCTTGCCGGCAAACTTGTGGAAGAAGCCGAGCTGGCCAAACATCGGCCCGATGCCGCCCATCTGGAACATCAGCCACTGCAATGCCTGGTAGCGGCCGGCCGGGTCCGCCGGGACGCATCGGCCGGTCTTCTCCGCCAGGTAGAGCAGGATCGCGCCGGATTCGAACAACGCCAGGGGCTGGCCGCCCGGGCCGTCCGGGTCGAGCAGGGCCGGGATCTTGTTGTTCGGGCTGATCGACAGGAACTCGGGCGACATCTGGTCCTGGGTGTCGAAGCTGACCCGGTGTGCCTCATAGGGCAGGCCCAGTTCTTCCAGCAGGATGGACACCTTGACGCCGTTGGGCGTGGGCAGCGAGTACAGCTGGATGCGTTCGGGGTGGCGGGCCGGCCATTTCTGGGTGACGGCAAAGCGGGACAGGTCGGGCATGCGGGGTCCGTGTGGGGTGGAGCGGGGCCGTCACCGTAGCACGGGCGGTCCGACAGTGCACGCGCCGGTGGCCAGGCATGCGCCGCACACGCTGCCGGCCACGCCGTCAGCACCGCCGCATTTCGGGGGCCTTGCGTGCGCTGGCAGACAGCATCGCCAGGCGGCGCCGGTCAGACTCTGGCATCGCTTTGATGTTGCGCGCCGAACCCGGCCACCACCCAAGCCCTCGACAGGTGCCGCCCAAATGTCCCGTGTCCATGTCTCAGTCAACCCGCCGATGCTGTCCTCGCGGCCAGCGATGGCAAGCCGGCCTACCCCTGGCGCACCGGATACCGGCCCGTCCGAGCATCCGGTAGACCGCCTGCTGTCCTGCATCGCCGGGTTCTACGGCGACGAGGAACAGGCCCGCAGCAAAGCAGAGCAGATTCGGCAAGAGCACGGGCTGGGATCGGCCCAACTGGTGTTGCTGAGCCCGCGGGATGCCGCGCGCAAGCAGTTCTCGCGCCTCGCCGGATTGTGGGCTGGTCACTGGCCGGCGGGCCGCCAGTCGCTTGTCGATGGGCACTTGAGCACAGCCCTGTTGGCCGTGGCGGTGCTGGCGCTGGCCGGCTGGGGCACGGTGTTGTGGTCGGACGACCCCGGCATTTTCAGCCAGGCACCGACGTTGGCCTGGCTGGGCGGGCCCCTGGGATTGGGGCTGGTAGCGGCCTGGCTGTTGCAGCGCAAGAGCACCCGGCCGCATGTGCGGCGCTTCGAGTCGCGTGTGCAGCAGCAGCTTGCCCAGGGCCACTGGGCGCTGGTGGTCTGCAAGCTGCCTTGGGCGCAACAGGCCGGCGTGCTGGCGCTGCTGCGCACCGGCAGCCTGCGCTGGTGCGCGGTGGCCGAACCGTCCGCCAGGCTTTGACCCCAGACCGGCGCTGGCGAGTCAATACGACTTGGACAGCCCCAGCACCTTTTCGGCGATGAAACACAGCATCAGCTGCGGGCTGACCGGCGCCAACCGCGGGATCCACGACTCGCGCAGGTAGCGCTCGACGTGGTACTCCCGGGCATAGCCCATGCCGTCGTGGGTGAACATTGCCGTCTCGCAGGCCCGGTAGCCGGCCTCGGCGCCCAGGTATTTGGCTGCGTTGGCCTGCGCCGCGCAGGGCAGGCCTGCGTCATACAGCGTGGCGCCTTGTCCAGGCCCTGGATCAGCGGCGGCAGCCAGCGCGCTTTTTGCTCAGGCGTGCCGAATACCACTGCAGGGTGAAGGCCAAAGATGATCATGTGCACGGCTGACGCGCCCGACAGGCCGGCGCCGGTGGCGGCAATCGTGTGCATCATCAGCGCCGCCTCAAAAATACCCAGGCCAGCACCACCGTATTCGGTGGGCATCGCAATGCCTAGCCAGCCGGCATCGGGAAGTCCATCGCGCAAGGGTAGGGGTTGGCAAGCCCGGCGTTTGACGCCGAAGCGACGGTCTGGGTGCTTACAATGCTTGACCAACCTTGGTCAAGTTCAGGCCTCCGCCGAACCCCTAAACATGCAAGTCAACATCTACGAAGCCAAGACCCGCTTGTCCGAGCTGGTGGAGCAGGCGCGCCAGGGCGTCACGGTGGTGATCGCCAAGAACGGCACGCCGCTGGCCAAGCTGGTGGCGTTGGACGCCGCGCCCAAACGCAAGATCATCTTCGGCTTGATGAAGGGTGAGTTTGAAATACCCGACGACTTCGACGCACCGTTGCCTGACGACTTGCTGGCGATGTTCGAAGGCCCGGACCCGGCCGTTTCGACCACGCCGTGAAGTTGCTGCTCGACACCCACATCCTGCTGTGGGTGATGCTGGGGGCGCCGCAGCTCACCCCCGCAGCTCGCCGCTTGATCGAAGCAGCCGAAAGCTTGCATGTGAGCACCGTATCGCTTTGGGAACTGGCCATCAAGCGCAGCCTGGGCAAACTCAAGCTCGACACCGAGGCGCTGGACGCCCATCTGGCCGCCAGCGCCGTTGTGCCGCTGGCGATCAGCTGGGCGCACGCCCGGCAATTGCGCGCATTGCCCGTGCTGCACGGCGATCCGTTTGATCGCATGCTGGTGGCGCAGGCGATGACTGAGCCGCTGCACTTGCTGACGCATGATGCAGCGCTGCTGCCCTACTCGCCGCTGGTGATTTTTGTCTGACCCTTTTGTCTGATCCTTCTCTCTGACCCGTTCGTCTGACCCGTTCACCTGATCCGTACGCCGGCCTTGCCGGATTTCTCTGCCTGCCAAGCTGCAATGCCCGAACAACTCTCCCTGCTGACCCCGCCCCCGCCGAGCAACCCCGACGCGATCACGCTGGCGCACTACGCCGAGCGCGCCTACCTGGAGTACGCGCTGTCGGTCGTCAAAGGCAGGGCGCTGCCCGATGTCTGCGACGGCGCCAAGCCGGTGCAGCGCCGCATCCTGTACGCCATGCAGCGCATGGGCCTGGGACACACCGGGCCGGGCGCGGCGGGCGCACCCAAGCCTGTCAAGAGCGCCCGGGTGGTGGGCGACGTGCTGGGCCGGTTCCATCCGCACAGCGACCAGGCGGCCTACGACGCGCTGGTGCGCATGGCGCAGGATTTCTCGCTGCGCTACCCGTTGATCGACGGCCAGGGCAACTTCGGCAGCCGGGACGGCGACGGCGCGGCGGCGATGCGCTACACCGAGGCGCGGCTGTCGCCCATCGCCCGGCTGCTGATGGACGAGATCGACGAGGGCACGGTCGACTTCATCCCCAACTACGACGGCTCGACCGAAGAACCGCGCCAACTGCCGGCCCGCCTGCCGTTTGCGCTGCTCAACGGCGCGTCCGGCATCGCCGTGGGCCTGGCCACCGAGATCCCCAGCCACAACCTGCGCGAGGTAGCCGCCGCCGCAGTGGCGCTGATCCGCAACCCGTATTTGCTGGACGACGAGCTCTACACGCTGGTGCCCGGGCCGGACTACCCCGGCGGTGGCCAGATCATCAGCTCAAGTGCAGACATCCGCGACGCCTACGCCACCGGGCGCGGCAGCCTGAAGGTGCGCGCCCGCTGGAAGATCGAGGACCTGGCGCGGGGCCAGTGGCAGCTGGTGGTGACCGAGCTGCCGCCCGGCACCAGCAGCCAAAAGGTGCTCGAAGAGATCGAGGAGCTGACCAACCCCAAGGTCAAAGCCGGCAAGAAGGCGCTGTCCGCCGACCAGACCCAGCTCAAGGCCAGCGTGCTGGCGGTGCTGGATGCTGTGCGGGACGAGTCCGGTCGAGAGGCCGCTGTGCGCCTGGTGTTCGAGCCCAAGAGCCGCACGGTGGAGCAGGCCGACCTGATCACCCAGTTGCTGGCCCACACCAGCCTGGAGACCAGCGCGCCGATCAACCTGACGATGATCGGCGGCGACGGCCGGCCGACGCAAAAGTCGCTGCGCCAGATGTTGGTCGAGTGGCTGGCCTTCCGCGAGGCCACGGTGTCGCGCCGTACCCGGCATCGGCTGGACAAGGTGCTGGCGCGCATCCACATCCTGGAGGGCCGGGCGCTGGTGCTGCTCAACATCGACGAGGTGATCCGCATCATCCGGCAGAGCGATGAGCCCAAGGCCGCGCTGATCGAGCGGTTTACGCTCACCGACCGCCAGGCCGAGGACATTCTCGAGATCCGCCTGCGCCAGCTGGCCCGGCTCGAAGCCATCAAGATCGAGCAAGAGCTGAAAAGCCTGCGCGAGGACCAGGCCAAGCTGGAAGAAATCCTTGGCAGCCCGGCGGCACTCAAGCGCCTGCTGATCCGCGAGATCGAGGCCGATACCAAGACCCACGGCGACGAGCGCCGCACGCTGATCCAGACCGAGAAGCGTGCGGTGGCCGAGATCCGGGTGGTCGACGAGCCGGTGACGGTGGTGGTCAGCACCAAGGGCTGGGTGCGTGCGCTCAAGGGCCACGAGGTGGATGTGGCCACGCTGCAGTTCAAGGCCGGCGATGCGGGTTACGGCACGTTTGCCTGCCGCAGTGTGGACACGCTGCTGGTGTTTGGCACGGCAGCCAAGGGCAGCGGCCGGGTCTATTCGGTGCCCATCAGCGCGCTGCCGGGTGGGCGCGGTGACGGCCTGCCGGTCACCAGCCTGATCGACCTGGAGCCCGGCACCCAGCCGGCGCACTACTTTGCCGGACCAGGGCAGGCCACGCTGTTGCTGGCCAATTCCGGGGGTTTTGGCCTGCTGGCCCATGCGGCCGACCTGCAGGGCCGGCAAAAAGCCGGCAAGGCCTTTTTGACGCTGGAAGACGGTGAACTGCTGCTGCCGCCAGCGGTGGTGGCGCAAGCTCACCGCCAGGTGGCCTGCCTGTCGGGCGACGGCCGGCTGCTGGTGTTTGCGCTGTCTGACCTCAAGCTCCAGCCCAAGGGCGGGCGCGGCCTGACGCTGATGGATGTGGACAGCAAGGCGCCGCTGCTGGCAGCAGTGACTATTGCCGAGTCGGTGACGGTGCAAGGCAGCGGCCGGGGCGGCAAGCCCAAGGATGAATTGATCAAGGGTGTGGCCCTGGCCAGTTACCAGGGCAAGCGGGCCCGCAAGGGCCGGATGGTCGAGGGGCTGCAAAAGGTGTTGCGGCTGGCTTGACAGCCCGTGGCCATGACCGGGTTGCTTCGCCTACGCAGTGCGCTGCGGTCGCCGTAGACTGCAATACATGACACGACCTGTAAGCCAACTGGTCATCGATGTTGAGCACCATCGAGGTCAATGAGGATAAATGTCATGACACAACTTGTTCTGGATATGCCCGAGGCTGCCTTTGCCACCCTGCGTAAAAACCCGAAGGAATTTGGCAGTGAAATGCGCATTGCCGCCGCCGTCAAGTGGTATGAAATGGAGCAAATGTCGCAAGGCCGCGCCGCAGAAATTGCCGGGCTGACGCGTGCTGAATTCATCACCGCGCTTGGGCGCTACAAAGTCAGTCCGTTCCAATACACGGCGGAGGACGTTCTGGAGGAGTTGCGTGATGTCGATTGAGCGCGTTGCCGTCAACGCGTCGCCTTTAATTACGCTATACCGCGCCAATCTTCACCCCTTGCTGCCGCAGATATTTCCCGAAATTTTGGTGCCCGAAGCGGTCTGGGACGAAGTTGTCAGCTGCACGCATGATGACCCCGCCGCACAAGGCTTGCCGATTGCTGTCTGGGCCAGGAAGACGACCGCAACAATCCGGCCGGAAGTCGAAGCCTGGAATCTGGGCGCAGGCGAGACTGCGCTGTTGTCCCTGGCCTTTGCAGACAAGCGCACAGTGGTCATCATGGATGACCGTGCCGCGCGACGGTGTGCCCAAGTTTTCGGCATTGCCAGCATCGGGACAGCCGGCGTCGTGGTGCTTGCCAAGCGTCGCGGCTTTATTCCGTCCATCGAACAGGCGCTGCGGCAACTACAGGCTGCCGGGCTCTGGATGTCAGAGGCACTGATCAGTCAGCTTGCGGCAGAAGACCAACCATCGCTCTAGGTGGGCGGAACCTCAGCATGCTTCGTCGCTTCAGCGCTCGCCGGGCCAGTGGGCAAGCGTGCGCGCAAGGGCCGGGTGGTCGCGGGGCTTCAAAAGGGTTTGCGGCTGGTTTGAGAGCCAGGCAATAGCGAATGACTGGTCCGAACTCAGATCCCGCAGCAGCGCTGAGCGGCAGCACAGCGCTGCTGCCCCCGCTGTGGCGCCAGCGCGAGTACCGGCTGCTGTGGTCCGGGCAGGTGGTCTCCACGCTGGGCTCACATGCCGCCGGCATCGTCATCCCGCTGCTGATCCTGGCGATGACCGGCTCCCCTGCAGCCGTAGGCGTGGCGAGCGCGCTGGGCATCGTGCCCTACCTGCTGTTGAGCCTGCCGGTGGGCGCGCTGGTCGACCGCTGGAACCGCCGCCACCTGATGATCTGGAGCGACCTGGGCCGCGCCCTGGTCACCCTCAGCGTGCCGATCGCGCTCTGGCTGGACCGGCTGACGCTGACCCAGCTCTACATCGTGGCGGCGCTGAACGGCACGATGATGGTGTTTTTCAACCTGGCCGAGGTGGCGGCGCTGCCGCGGGTGGTGGCCAAGGCCCAGTTGCCGCAGGCCACGGCGCAAAACCAGGCGGGTTATGCGGGTGCCGAGATCGTCGGCCCGGCGCTGGGCAGCTGGTTGTTCCAGAGCGTCGGCCGGGCCTGGCCGTTTGTTGCGGATGCCGTGAGCTACCTGGCCTCGGCCGCGCTGGTGTGGCGGCTGCGCACCAACTTTGCGCCGGCGCCCGCCACCGCGCCACGCCACTTGCGGGCCGAGATGATGGAGGGCCTGCGCTGGCTGTGGCGGCAACGCCTGGTGCGCACGATGGCGGTGGTCACCGGTGTCTGCAATTTTGTCGAAGCTGCGCTGCCGCTGCTGCTGATCATCTCGGCCCAGCGCGCCGGTGCCGACGCCGCCAGCATTGGGCTGGTCTTCAGCTGCGGCGGGGTGGGCGGCGTGGCGGGTGCGCTGGTCAGCGGCTGGGTGATGCGGCGCTGGCGCTTTGGCACCATCATTTTTGTCACCCTGGCCTTGCAGGCGCTGTTGCTGGCGCTGCTGGGCCTGGCTTCTGGGCCACTGGCACTGGGCGTGGTCTACGGCCTGATCATGTTTGTCGGGCCAATCTACAACGTGGTGCAGTTCAGCTACCGCCTGGCGCTGATCCCGGATGCGCTGCAGGGCCGGGTCAACAGCGCCTACCGGCTGGTGGCGCATTTCGGCGCACCGTTTGGCGCCGCGCTGGGCGGCTTGCTGATCGAGCGCTGGGGCGTTGCGCCGGCGCTGGCCTTTTTTGTGGGGGTGTCGGTGCTGTTGGCGGGCGCCGCTGGCCTGCATCCTGCCATCCGCCAGGCCGGCTTGCCCCGCGCCGATTGATCGCCATTGATCCCGGTCAGGCTTGCCCGCCGCCCGCAACGTGACCGGGTTGCCCCGCCTACGCGGCGCGCTGCGGCCGCCGTAGACTGCAAACCATGACAAAGGGTGCCCCGCACGGGCGGCTGGGTTCAATGGGTATTTTTTCAACCGTGCGTGAGGGCGCTCCCAACCTGGAGACTCATCGACGTGCGTCCCACCGATGTGGCCGACCCGGAATACTTCCACAAGGTCGTTGATTGCCAATGGGCCTGCCCGGCCCACACCCCCGTCCCCGAGTACATCCGGCTGATCGCCCAGGGCCGTTACGACGACGCCTACATGGTCAACTGGGTGTCCAACGTCTTCCCGGGCGTGCTGGGCCGAACCTGTGACCGGCCCTGCGAGCCGGCCTGCCGGCGCGGCCGGGTCGAGGAAGAGAACGCCAGCAAGCCGGAGCCCGTGGCGATTTGCCGGCTCAAGCGGGTGGCGGCCGACTTCAAGGGTGACGACGTGCGCGCCCGCATGCCGCGCCCCAGCCACAAAAACGGCAAGCGGGTGGCCTGTGTCGGCGCCGGGCCGGCGTCGCTCACCGTCGCACGCGACCTGGTCAGCCAGGGCTACGCCGTCACCGTGTTCGACGGCGAGAAAAAGGCGGGGGGTTTCATCCGCACCCAGATCCCACGCTTCCGCCTGCCCGAGAGCGTGATCGACGAAGAGTGCGACTACATCCTGAACCTGGGGGTCGATTTCAGGTCCGGTCAGCGCATCGCGTCGATGACAGCGCTGCTGGCCGGGGGCTGGGACGCGGTGTTTGTGGGCTGCGGCGCACCGCGCGGCCGTGATCTCGACCTGCCCGGCCGTGCTGAGGCCAAAGACGCCATCCACATCGGCATCGACTGGCTGGCCTCGGTCTCGTTCCAGCATGTCACCCAGGTCAAGCCACGGGTGATCGTACTGGGCGGTGGCAATACCGCGATGGACTGCTGCCGCTCGGCGCGCCGTCTTGGCGCAAACGACGTCAAGGTGATCGTGCGCTCGGGCTTCGACGAGATGAAAGCCTCGCCCTGGGAAAAAGAAGACGCCCAGCACGAGGGCATCCCGATCATCAACTTCCATGTGCCCACCGCGTTTGTGCACCAGGCCGGCGTGCTGGTCGGCATGCGCTTCGAGGTGGTCGAGGCGGTGTTTGATGCACAAGGCAAGCGCCGCCTGGTGCCCACCGGCGCGCCCGAGGTCGAGTTTGGCTGCGACGAGGTGCTGATCGCGGTCGGGCAAGAAAACAGCTTTCCCTGGATCGAGCGAGACTGCGGGGTGGCCTTCGATGTGCACGGCATGCCGACGGTGGATGCCAAGACCTTCCAGGCCAGCCTGCCGCGGGTGTTTTTTGGTGGCGATGCGGCCTTCGGCCCCAAGAACATCATCACCGCCGTGGCGCATGGCCATGAGGCTGCGGTGTCGATCGACCGCTTTTTGCACCACGAGCCGGTCACCCAGCGCCCGCCGCCTCACCTCAACCTGCTGTCGCAGAAGATGGGCATCCACGAGTGGAGCTACCACAACGCGGTGTCCAACGACCTGCGCTTCAAGGTGCCCTGGGCCAACGCCCAGAAGGCGTTGTCGAGCATCAAAGTCGAGGTCGAGCTGGGCTTCGATCTGGCCACGGCCTTCAAAGAGGCCGAGCGCTGCCTGAACTGCGACGTGCAGACCGTGTTCAACGAAAAGCAATGCATCGAGTGCGACGCCTGCGTCGACATCTGTCCGATGGACTGCATCAGCTTCACCAGCAACGGCGACGAGGCCGACTTGCGCGGGCGCCTGAGCGCACCGGCGCTGAACCTGGCGCAAGACCTCTACGTCAGCGGCGGGCTCAAGACCCAGCGGGTGATGGTCAAGGACGAGGACGTCTGCCTGCACTGCGGCCTGTGTGCCGAGCGCTGCCCCACCGGCGCCTGGGACATGCAGAAGTACCTGTACCAGACGACGCAGGCCGGGCCGAGTTGCCGCGACAAGAAACCCGGCTCAAAACGGCAGGCGGCTGCCGCATGAAGCGCATCGAAGCGGTCAACGACTTTGTCGTCAAGTTTGCCAACGTCAACGGCTCGGGCTCGGCCTCGGCCAACGAGCTGTTTGCCAAGGCCATCCTGCGCATGGGCGTGCCGGTCAGCCCGCGCAACATCTTCCCCAGCAACATCCAGGGCCTGCCGACCTGGTACGAGGTGCGGGTCAGCGAGCGCGGCTGGCTGGGCCGGCGTGGCGGCATCGACATGATGGTGGCGATGAACCCGCAAACCTGGGGCGCCGACGTGGCCGAGGTCGAGCCCGGTGGCTACCTGTTCTACGACAGCACCAAGCCGCTGCCGCCCGAGGCCTTTCGGGACGACATCTCGGTCATCGGCATGCCGGTCACAGCCATCTGCAATGCCACCTACGAGGACTCGCGCCAGCGCCAGCTGTTCAAGAACATCATGGTGCTGGGCGCCTTGTCGCAGCTGATGGACATCGCGGCCGACGTGATCGAGAGCCTGTTTGGTGAGCAATACCGCGGCAAGGAGCGCCTGCTCGAATCCAATGTGCGGGCCTTGCAGGCCGGCCGCAGTTTTGCGCGCGACCACCTCATGCCGCCCAAGTCGCCCAAGATGGGCCTGCGGGTCAAGAAGTCCAACCAGGTTGGTGACCGCATCTTCGTCGAGGGCAACGCCGCAACGGCCTTGGGGCTCGTCTACGGCGGTGCCACGGTCTGCGCCTGGTACCCGATCACGCCGTCTTCCTCAGTGGCCGAGGCGTTCGAGAAGTACTGCCGCAAATACCGGGTGGACGCCGAGACCGGCGAGCACAAGTTCGCCATCGTGCAGGCCGAGGACGAAATCGCCTCGATCGGCATGGTCACCGGCGCCGGCTGGAACGGCGCACGGGCATTCACCGCCACCTCGGGCCCGGGGGTGTCGCTGATGACCGAGTTCATCGGCCTGGCCTACTTTGCCGAGATCCCGCTGACCATCATCGACGTGCAGCGCGGCGGGCCGTCCACCGGCATGCCCACCCGCACCCAGCAGGCCGACCTGATCAGCTGCGCTTACGCATCGCATGGCGACACCAAGCATGTGATGCTGCTGCCGCAAGACCCGGCGGAATGTTTCGAGCACGCCGCCACCGCGCTCGACTTGGCCGACCGGCTGCAAACCCCGGTATTCGTGATGACCGACCTGGACATCGGCATGAACCAGCGCCTGTGTGAGCCTTTGACGTGGGATGACACCCGACGCTACGACCGCGGCAAGGTGATGACCGCTGCCGAGCTGGAATCCGGCACCGATTTTGGCCGCTACAAGGATGTGGACGGCGACGGCATCCCGTGGCGCACGCTGCCCGGCACGCACCCGACACTGGGCGCATTTTTTACCCGTGGCACCACGCGCGACCCCTACGCGCGCTACAGCGAGACCGGCGACGACTACACCTACAACGTCAAGCGCCTGCTCAAGAAGTTCGCCACCGCGGCCGACATGGTGCCGCAGCCGGAATTGCACAAAGCGGCCAAGAAAACGCGCCTGGGCGTGCTGTACTTCGGCTCGACCTCACCGGCGATGGACGAGGCGCTGGAAGCGCTGGCCGAGTCCGGCATCCACCTGGATGCGATGCGGCTGCGGGCGTTTCCGTTTCCGGCCAGCGTGCTCGACTTCATCTCGGCGCACGACCATGTGTTTGTGGTCGAGCAAAACCGCGACGCCCAGATGCGCACGCTGTTGATCAACGAGTTGGAGATCGACCCGGCCTGGCTGACCAAGGTGCTGCACTACGACGGCACGCCGATCACCGCGCGCTTCATCACCCAGGCCATCACGACCCACGTTCATGCCTTGGCGGTAGCACCGCGCCGTGAACGCATCGTCTGATCCGCGTTGATCCGAGTTGATCCGAGTTGATACAGAACCCCCCGCATGACCTACCTCACCAAACCCAAGCTGCACCACCCGACGCTGGTCCGCAACAAAGTGGGTTACACCCGGCGCGACTACGAGGGCAAGATCAGCACGCTGTGCGCCGGCTGTGGTCACGACTCGATCTCGGCGGCGATCGTGCAGGCCTGCTGGCAGCTCGACATCGCCCCGCACCGGGTGGCCAAGCTCTCAGGCATCGGCTGCTCCAGCAAGACCCCCGACTATTTTCTGGGCGCCAGCCACGGCTTCAACACCGTGCACGGCCGCATGCCCAGCGTGCTGACCGGCGCCAACCTGGCCAACCGCGACCTGCTGTACCTGGGCGTGTCGGGCGACGGTGATTCGGCGTCCATCGGCATCGGCCAGTTTGCCCACGCCATGCGGCGGGCGGTGCGCATGGTCTACATCGTCGAGAACAACGGCGTCTACGGCCTGACCAAGGGCCAGTTCTCGGCCACCGCCGACCGCGGCAGCAAGAGCAAAAAGGGCGTGGTCAACCCCGATTCACCAGTGGACCTGGTGGGCATGGCGCTGCAGCTTGGCGCCACCTACGTGGCGCGCGGGTTTTCGGGCGACAAGGGCCAGTTGGTGCCGCTGATCGAGGGCGCGATCCGCCACGGCGGCGCTGCCTTCATCGACGTCATCAGCCCCTGCGTGGCCTTCAACAACCACCCCGGCAGCACCCGCAGCTACGACTACGTGCGCGAGCACAACGAGGCGGTGAGCCGGATCGACTTCATCGACCTGGCGGCACCCGTCACGGCTGATGTGGGTTTTGGCGAAGTCATCACGCTGCCCCAGCACGATGGCAGCGTGATGCGGCTGCGCCGGCTGCAGGCCGGCTACGACCCGACCGACCGGATCGGCGCCACGCTCCAGGTGATGGCGCACCAGGCACGCGGCGAGATCGCCACCGGCCTGCTCTACATCGACCCGGAGGCCTCGGACCTGCATGCCGGGCTGAACACGGTGGCCCGGCCGCTGAACAGCCTGGCAGAGGCCGATCTGTGCCCGGGCCAGGCGGCGCTGGCGCAACTCAACGCCTCGCTGCGTTAGAACTTGCCGGGTGCGTCAGCCACGAGCGCCTTCCGGCGCTCCTGCGCAGGCTCAGCCGGCCAGTGCGTACGGCCCGCCGCGCTCCAGCGCACGCTGATAGGCCGGCCGGGCCTGGAAGCGCTTGACCCAGGCATCCATTGCCGGGTAGCTGGCGCGCAGGGTGCGTGCGGCCTCGCCGACAAAACTCATCTGGATGTCGGCACCCGTCAGGCTGCCTGCCACCAGCCAGTCGCGGCCCTGCAGGCTGCGCTCGACATAACCCAGGTGGTTGGCCAGCTCGCTGTTGATGCGCGGCGCCAGCGGCGCGCCGGCGTCCCCCAGCCGGCCGACATACAGCTTGAGCATCAACGGCAGCATGGCCGAGCCTTCGGCATAGTGCAGCCACTGCTGGTAGACCTCGAAGTCGGGTGTGCCGGCAGCAGGCTGCAGGCGACCGCCGCCGTGCTGGCGGATCAGGTAGTCGATGATCGCGCCCGACTCGATGATCTTCAGCCCGCCGTCCTCGAGCACCGGCGACTTGCCCAGCGGATGAACGGCAGCCAACTCGGGCGGCGCCAGCCGGGTGGTGGCGTCACGGGCGTAGTGCTGGATCTCATAGGGCAGGCCCAGCTCTTCGAGCAGCCAGAGCACACGCTGCGAGCGTGAATCGTTGAGGTGGTGGACAACAATCATGGACGCACTTTCTTGACGGAGAGATCTCGCTGATTGTGGTCGGGTTGGGCCCGCGCCGCACCGGGTGCGCCCTGATGCGGCGGCTGCAGGCGTCGGGTCGCGTGCGGTGTATCGCTGACGAAT